>LKMJ01007090.1_pt1 | contig 10557 bp, 8 predicted proteins | sample 643391 | NCBI WGS metagenome assembly LKMJ01 (sample SAMN04112250, study PRJNA286221) | soda lake metagenome | biome: soda lake; feature: Kulunda Steppe; material: water; isolation source: sample PL-Br10 brine of Picturesque Lake | place: Russia: Kulunda steppe | collected 2010-07
CCGCCGACGTGGCGGCCGCATCGGTTTCCAGTAACGCACTGCCAGTAAATTACTGCCGGTTATTCTAACGGGCTATTTTGTTTTCGAAAGTTATAGACGCGGGGGTTTCGAATCAGAAGGTAATGAGCGACCGGAACATTCACGTCCAGTATGCAAGCGGGCGGGCAGTAGAGGACCAGCACGTCGAGATTGTGGAACGAAAGGGGCTCGGACATCCGGATTCAATCTGTGATGGCGTCGCAGAGAGCGTTGCACGCGCGCTGGCACAGACGTACCTCGACAGATTCGGCAAACTGCTGCATTTCAATACGGACGAGACACAGCTCGTGGCGGGGACTGCTGCCCCGGCCTTCGGTGGTGGGGAAGTACTCGAACCAATTTATTTGCTTGTGGTGGGGCGGGCGACAAAGAAATACGATGGCCAGCGAATTCCAGCAGAACGCGTTGCACTGGCGGCTGCACGCGAATATCTCGATGAACAGATTCCGCATCTCGACGTGGGGACGGATATTATTGTCGACGTCAAACTCGGGGAAGGGAGCGGTGACCTCCAGAGTGTCTTCGGCGAAGATGGGACGGTTCCGATGGCGAACGACACCAGTTACGGTGTCGGCCACGCCCCGTTGACCGAAACAGAACAGATTGTGCTCAACACCGAGCAGTATCTCAACGGTGCGTATCAGGATGAACACCCCGAAGTGGGACAGGATGTCAAGGTGATGGGCAAACGTGAGGGCGACCACATCGACGTTACCGTTGCTGCGGCGATAGTTGACCAGTATATCTCTGCTATGGACGACTACAAAACTGCCGTCGACAACGTTCAGTCAGCCGTTTCCGACCTGGCATCGGAGTATACCGAGCGGGACGTGACGGTTCACGTTAACACGGCTGACAACTACGAGGAAGGCGCAATCTATCTCACGACGACCGGAACCTCCGCAGAACAGGGTGACGACGGCTCAGTCGGCCGGGGGAACCGCGCGAACGGTCTCATCACGCCGAACCGACCGATGAGCATGGAAGCGACCAGCGGAAAGAACCCGGTCAACCACATCGGGAAAATCTACAACCTGCTGAGTACCGAGATTGCTGAATCAGTTGCTTCGGAGGTCGATGGCATCCGACAGCTGCAGATGCGCCTTCTCAGTCAGATTGGGCAGCCAATCGACCACCCACACGTTGCAGACGCGAAGGTTATCACCGAGGATGGCAGCGAACTCGACGAACTCCGCGATGACATCGCCGAAATTATCGACCGTGAGCTGGCGGATGTCACTGCCATCACCGAGCGCGTCATCGAAGACGAGCTATCGACGTTCTGAATCGGTTCTTCAAGAACAACGACCGCTGGGGAACCGCGGCTATTTATACGGCCCGTCATCAATCGACGGTATGCACCCGTCCGGCGCGGACACCGTTCTGATTCGGTATGGGGAAATCGGGGTCAAGAGTTCACAGCTCCAGCAGCGTCTCGAGCAATTACTTGAAGAAAATATGACGGCTGTTCTCAGAGCAGTGGGTATCGACGATACTGTGAGAAGGGAACGCACCCGGCTGTACGTCGAAACTGACACTGGGCGTCTCGATAACGTGCTGGATGCGGTGACACAGGTTCCCGGCATCGTCTCCGCCAGTTCGGCACGAAGAACGGAACCGACGATGGAAGCCATCAGTGCGGCCGTCGTTGAGACCGCTCTTGAGACCGTGGAAGGGGGAACATTTGCTGTCCGTGCACGACGAGCGGGACAGAAATCGGACCATCCGTTCACGAGCACCGAACTGGAAGAACAATGTGGGTCAGCGGTCGTCGAGTCACTGAGAGCCCGTGGAGTCGACCCTGTGGTTGACCTGGACAACCCCGATACCACGCTGTCTATCGAATGTCGGAAAGAAGAGGCCTACGTGTTTCTGGAAAAGCAGTCGGGACCGGGTGGACTGCCGGTTGGTAGTCAGGAACCGATGGTTGCGCTCATCAGCGGCGGCATCGACTCGCCAGTTGCCGCATGGTCCGTGCTGAAACGTGGCTGTCCCGTCTATCCGCTGTACGTCGACCTCGGCGAATACGGCGGTGTCGACCACCGGACACGGGCGCTGGAAACTGCCACAGGGCTCCACGAGGTCGCCCCGAACTGGAAACAGCCAGTCCGAATTGCTCCCGGTGGGCCGGGAATTGACCGAATTGTTGAAGAAGTCGATTCCTTGCGGATGCCGATCCTCCGGCGGTTTATGTTCCGAATTGCGGAGCACGTCGCAGGGGAGGTCGGCGCGGTCGGTATCGTGACCGGCGAATCAATCGGACAGAAATCCAGCCAGACCAGCGCGATGTTTTCGGTAACAACTCCAGTGACCTCACTGCCGGTCATCCGTCCGCTCGCAACCGCTGATAAGACCGAAATCGTCGACCGGGCGAAAACTATCGGAACCTACCGCGATTCGACAATCAGCGCGGGCTGTAACCGCATCGCTCCCGACCGCCCGGCGACGAAACCAGCGCTTTCGGTCGTTCGTGCTGCCGAACCTGACGGGATAGCTGGGCTTGCGGCTGAAGCCGCCGAAAACGCTGAGATAATTTCTTCCGAGCAACTCACGACCCAGTAGCCGCTACTACTGGTTGCTTACCGAGACGAAACCACTTTGCTCCGGCCGGTATACAGGGAGAGTATGGCCCGAGTTTGTCTGGTCGGCGACGAAGACATTCACCTGCAGTACGAGTTACTGTCGCGTGAAACTGCCCGCGATGCGCTGGCGGCATACGACCTGCGTGAGCCGTTCGAAAACTCGGTCGCGGTGGAAACAGTGAGTCTTGGTGCAGCAGTTTCGCTGCTTAACGACCTCAACTGGTATCTGATTCGATTCGTCGAGGACGTGCTCGTCTATGAACCCTCCGTGGCCGAAGACGAATGGCTCTCACGTGACCTCGCTCGTGCAATCCGCGACGACCAGATTACGCCCGAAGAGACCGGACGATTTCTCAAAATATACGGACTCGACTATCCTGATGCAGCCTCTGGGGAGAGTTCACAATCGGACGGTGAGGTTGATACCTCCGAACAGACGACAGACGAGGCCGCTGGCAACACCACCGAGGAAGATGATTCCACGTCGGAAACCGAGGATACGACCGCCCCACCACGCCTTGTCGAACCGATGCTGGTGACACGGACTGGAGAATCGGTTCCGGAGTACGACCTGCGCCCGGTTGATGAAACGCTCACTGTCAGGGTGACTTCGGAAGAATTCGGAGCCTAACAGCCACTCGTCTGCAGGAACTCGCTCCAGCATGCAAATACTTATTCGCTCGCTGGCACTGTCACCTGTCAATGGAGCAGTTGCTGGTCTGGACTCGTCAGCTGGTGGCAGGTGAGTACGTGCCGTGACGGCCGATGGAGACCAACCCGAATCGTCGCTTGCCAACCAGCCCATTCGACTCGGAGAGCTGGTGGTAATCTACCTGAAGGGACTTGCAATGGGGGCAGCGGATGCGGTTCCCGGCGTCTCCGGTGGGACGATTGCACTCATTACCGGTATCTACGAACGACTGATTCGGGCACTCACTGCGCTTGACCCGCGTGTGCTTCGACACCTTTCATCGGTTCACCGACGGACGGGCCGGCACGCATTCTGGCGCGGGCTCAAAACGATGGATATGCCGTTTCTGGTTGCACTGGGGCTTGGGATGGTCAGTGCGGTGGTCATTCTCGCCCGGGGCGTGCAACTCGCGCTGTCGACCGTTCCCGGACCGACGTTTGCGTTTTTTGCGGGCCTGATTGCCGCCTCTGCCGTTCTCCTGTTCGATAGACGGTGGCTCACCAACCCGGCACAACTTGGCGCAGGGATTGCTGGGTTTCTGATTGCCTTCGGTATCGCCGGTGCCTCCACGAGCGGCATTCTCCCACAGACCTTACCGATGGTGTTTGTCGCAGGGATGTTTGCTATCTCCGGCATGGTTTTGCCAGGGATTTCAGGCGCGTTCATTCTGTTGTTGCTTGGCCAGTACGAGTACATGACCGCCGTATTAACGGCGTTTACCGACCAGCTGGGCGGACTCGCGTTCGGTGGCGGCGTCGGAACGCTCGTGGACGATGGCATCGTCATCCTGACCTTTCTCACGGGAGCGTTTGCCGGGCTGTTTACCGTTGCCTATGCCGTCCGATGGGCGCTCGAACGGTATCGTGGGCCGACGTTTGCGTTTCTCGTCTCATTGATGGTTGGGGCCTTGCGCTATCCTGCCGAGCGGATGACCGAAACGACGAGCGTGTCGGTCCAGCCGCTTTTGCTCGTTCTCGTGGCAGCTATCTCTGGTGCACTCGTCGTATTCCTCCTTGATTACTATACTGCTGACCTCGATTACGATACTGTCTGAGCCTGTCAGTGGAGATACAGCACCATATCTTCGGTTCCGATCTCCCACACGGGAGTAGCACTGGTTCGCTCCCGGGCCGTACTCGAATGGAGTGACAGTACGGCTATCCCGTATTCGATGTTCTAGCGCGTTGCTGACCACTTCATTGCGTGTCTGTCGCCTGTCTGACGGTGAATTATGTAGTGGTGGCTGCCAGGTAGGTATAACGGAGTATGGGTGAAACAGAATACATTTCGGTCGCCGAAACGAGTGAAGGCGTCGGTGGCACAGAGTCCGTTGGTGAGGAGGTTACGCTCCCTGTCGTCGAATTGTTGACTGGTCGTGGCTTCGTCACTGGAAAAAGCGGCAGCGGCAAATCAAATTCGGCGAGCGTTATCGCCGAAAAGCTGCTCGATAGTGGCTTTGGCCTCCTGATTGTCGACATCGATGGTGAATACTACGGATTAAAAGAGGAGTACGAAATCCTTCACGCCGGCGGCGACGAGGAGTGTGACATTCAGGTCACGCCGGACCACGCCGAAAAACTCGCCTCGCTGGCGCTCGAACAGAACGTCCCGATTATTCTCGACGTCTCGAGCTATCTCGACGAGTCTGAGGCTGAGGAACTGCTGACGGCAGTTGCTCGTCGACTGTTTGGGAAAGCAAAAAAGGAGAAACAGCCCTTTCTGTTGCTCGTCGAGGAGGTCCACGAATATATCCCGGAGAAGGGTTCCGTCGGCGAGTGCGGCCGGATGCTCATCAAAATCGGGAAACGCGGTCGAAAGCACGGCCTCGGTATCTGTGGCATCAGCCAGCGCCCAGCAGACGTCAAGAAGGATTTCATCACGCAGTGTGACTGGCTGCTCTGGCATCGCCTGACCTGGAACAACGATACGAACGTTGTCAGTCGGATTCTCGATAACGAGTATGCTGATGCCGTCGAAGATTTAAACGACGGGGAAGGGTTTCTCGTCACCGACTGGTCGGAAGCGGTTCGCCGGGTGCAGTTCTACCGGAAGAAAACCTTCGATGCGGGTGCAACGCCGGGACTCGACGATTTCGAGCGTCCCGACCTGAAAAGCGTCAGCGACGACCTGGTTTCCGAACTCGAAAATATCAGCGAGGAGCAACAGGCCCGTGACGACCGGATTACCGAACTGCGGGAGGAACTGGACAAAAAGAACTCCCGGATTGCCGAACTCGAAGCGGAGCTACAGGATGCCAGAGATTTAGAGCGGATGGCCGACCAGTTTGTCAACGCGATGGTCCAGCATGTTGAGGGTCCCGCACCGGGGCGAACCGAGCGCGAACGGATGCGAACGGCAGCAGCCGAACGGTTACGGGCTGAGAAAGAGTCGAAAGAAAACGCCTCAAACGGCAACCAGGGCACTGAAGCGTTCGCGGCGATGATGGATTCTGCGCCGCAACTCAGTGCTGGTTCGTCAGCGCAACCGGAGGAATCTGCTGAGGATAATACCACTGAAGACCAATCAGCCAGTGCGGATGCCGACTCGGCTGGGGAAGACGAAGGCACGACCGAAAAACCGTTTAGCGCTGACCGAATTCTCGACGCACTGAAATCTGCTCCTGACGCGCCGATTCATGGCTCCGTCTCGGACGGGGACAGTGATACGGTCGAACTCGCGCTCCCGTCGGACTTTGGCGAACCGACTATCGACAAAAACGGTACTTCACCGACATCCGGGTCCGATGAAACAGAAACGCAGGGTGAGGAGTCGGATGCCGAAATCCTTGATGAGGAAACGGAGCTACCGGACGAGGAACCGCTTGCTGTCAGGGAGGTCAAAGCTGCTATTGGCGGACTGGAGACGAAAACCCGGAAGATGCTCTCGTTCTATCGTGAGTACGGGCCGAGTACGCCGCTTAACGCGCATTTCGCCGCCGGTGGCGATGGCGACCGGACGCTTGCATATGCGCACAACCGTGAACTGCGGACGGCAGGGCTTATCGAACACGTCGGTCGCGGGTATTACGATTACTGTGTTGATGACCTGTTGCAGGAGGAACTCGGTGAGCGAGTCTCCGACCCTGTTGTGTCCGAGTTCAGTGAGACTATCGAAACGCAGTTTCTCGATGCCTGAAGACGTGCTGTGTTCGGGAAGCGATTCTTTTGATTCGTTCACGTTCGATTGTAGGCTCTGGTTACGACTGGTAGAGAGTTCCTAGCAGTTCGGTATCTTTGGTAAGAACTTTAGCCGCACTGGTCGCACACACAGATAGACTATGCGACCAATCGATGATAGCTCACTGGCGCGGAATGGGAAAGTCCTCATCCTCGCGTATGACCACGGACTGGAGCACGGCCCGGTGGACTTTACTGAGGTCCCCGAGAGCGCGAACCCCGAACACGTCTTCGACGTGGCAACGCACCCTGCAGTGACGTCACTCGCTGTTCAGAAAGGCATCGCAGAAGCTTACTACCCATCCTATGAGGATGACGTCAACCTGCTGGCAAAGATTAACGGCACTTCAAACCTCTGGATGGGGGAGTACGACTCCGCCGTCAACTGGTCGGTCGAGTACGCAAAGGAAGTTGGTGCCGAATCCATTGGATACACTCTCTACGGCGGCTCAAACCACGAAATCGAGATGGCAGAAGAGTTCCGCGAGGTTCAGGAGGCCGCCCGCGAACACGATATGCCGGTTGTCATGTGGGCCTATCCACGGGGACAGGGTGTCAAAAACGATACCAAATCCGACGTGATTGCCTACGCTGCACGACAGGCGCTCGAACTCGGTGCTGACGTTGCGAAGGTCAAATACCCGGGCAATCCGGACGCCATGGAGCACGTCGTCGAGATGGCTGCGCGGACGAAAGTCATCATGTCAGGTGGGTCGAAACAGAGCGACCGGGAGTTCCTCACAACGGTCAAAGAGGCAATGGACGCAGGCGCATCCGGGCTGGCTGTTGGTCGGAACGTCTTCCAGCGTGAGAACCCAACACAGATTCTCGATGGTCTCGAACAGGTCATCTTCGAGGAAGCAACTGTCGAGGAGGCGCTTGCGGCCGCTGAAGCATAACTGACACGCACAGTCCAATGAGCGAATCTATTGAGACAATCTTTGAGACGGTTGCCAGCACCGCCAGCGACGTTCGGGCTGCCCTGAGCGAGCGGCGAGCCTACAGCGAGGCGGAAAATCCAAGCGGCGAGCAACAACTCGCAGCAGATATCTACGCCGACGAGTTGTTCGAACAACGGCTGCTCGACATCGATGGTGTCGCAACCTACGCCAGCGAGGAGCGTTCAGGTGTCATTCCCGATGAATCCTCATCCGGCGGCTCTGACGGCGAGCAGTACCACATTACCTGTGACCCACTCGATGGGTCATCGAACCTCAAATCAAACAACGGGATGGGAACAATTGTTGGCGTATACAGCCAGCAACCGCCAGCGGCAGGTCAGGCACTCGTTGCGGCAGGCTACGTTCTCTATGGGCCGATTACGACGATGGTGACCGCAGTAGAGGAAACCGTCACAGAGTATCTTATCGAAGATGGAGAGCGACAGGTTCTCAACGAAAATATCGAACTCCCGAATGACCCGATCACGTACGGATTTGGCGGTCGAGTGCCAGACTGGACCGACTCGTTTGGTGAGTACGTCGATGCCATCGAAGGCGACCGCCTGAAACTCCGGTACAGTGGCGCGATGGTCGGCGATGTGAATCAGGTGCTGACCTATGGTGGCATCTTCGGCTATCCGATGCTTGTCGACACGCCCGAGGGGAAACTCCGCTTGCAGTTCGAGGGACAGCCGATGGGCTATCTCATCGAGGCTGCCGGTGGCAAATCAAGCGACGGAACTCAATCGCTACTTGCGAAAACACCCGACGAGATTCACGAGCGGTCGCCCGTCTTTGTCGGGAACCAGTCACTCATCGAACGGCTGGAGCAGTCGCTCTAAGAGCAATTATCTCGTTCCACGTTGGTTCTTTTACTCTCCCCAGACATCCGATAACGGGTGGTTTTCCGGGTTGGACTGGCGCTCAGTTCTACGCGAGCGTGACCGCTTTGTTGCCGTCTTCCCCGACGTCCCTGCAACGCCAGCGGTCGCCTCCGCAGGCGAAAATGCGGGTAGCACTGGCGATTCCATCCGGTCGACCTGGGCTTTGAACCACTCCGGCATATCAGTGCGCGCTCGCTCGAACAAATCAAGCAGCGAGCTATCCCCGAGATACGTTGCGCCGTAATCATCGGGGGCACGGACGACACGACCGCAGGCCTGAATGACTGTGCGGAGCGCAGTGCGGTAATACCAGCCCCACTGCCCATCTTCGAGCCGTTTGGCGACGCGTGAATCGCGTGTGTTTGGGTAGGGAGCTTTGCAGAGCAGTTGCCAGCGACAGAGCGGTCCTTCGAGGTCGAGCGCTTCCTCCATTTTCACCGAGAGAAAGACTTCAGGGTCGTCCGACCGTTTCCAGGTTCCAAGCTGTGCATCCCTGTCTTCCTTGTTATGGCTGCGAACCCGGGCACGCACGCCGAACTCCGATAGGAGCGTTTCGAGTTGCTCCTGAATCGCATAGGAGTGACAGTGAACGAGCCCCTTCTCATCGGGGTGGTGTTGCATGAGTTGCACAAGTGTGCGCGCCATCGCTGGCAGGGTCTCATCGCGGTGCTCGTAGGTCATTTTCCCCTGCGTGACATCGTACAGGGGTCGGTTTTCGACAGGGAACGTGTGGGGTACCTCGACTAGCGCGACACGCGCGGGGTCAAGACCGACGTTGGCACAGAACGCGTCCTTGCTGAGGATTGTCGCCGAGAGCAGGGCAAATTTCCGCCCACGGTCCCAGACCGTATGTTTGAGATATCGGGCAGGGTCCATCGGTTTGATGGTCACAGCCCCACCTTCGCCATCAGGCTGGTCGACAACCCAGGTGGTCGGGCTCTCCGGGTCACGATAATCTTCGATGAACCACTGGAGTTCCGAGCGAAGTTCGGTAAACTTGTCTCGACGTTCTACCTCCTCGGCGCTGAGTTCGACGTTGCCGCGGAGCATATCGAGCCCGCGGGTACAGATGGTAACCAGATACTCGGCATACGAGAGGGCATCATCGAGACCCGAGATTTCATCAGGCTTCACGTCGTTCCACGGCGGCACAGTTCGGGGGCTGAGGTCAATCGTCGCGTACATCTCGGCCCAGTCGCCAAGGCCGTGTGCTTCGTCAATCACGACGACATCGCGCATGCCAAACACGTCGGAGCCGGCAGTCTGCATGAAATAGGCGAGTGTCATGGCTGCAATCGAGCGGTTGGCGGCGATTGCACGGTCGGAAAAGTACGGACAGCGGTGTTTCACCTGACAATCGAACCCCCGCTCGCGGACGCAGGGGGCCTGATTGACCGGCGTGTCGGTCTCTCCGGGAAGAATACAGCTGTAGTTATTTTTGCCACGAATGATATTGAGGTCCGAAAGCAACTCGTCGCCAGCCACGTCATCGAGCTGGGAAACCTGTGGGGTCGTGTAGTATGCCCCGATTGGCTCCTCGGGTGCGGCTTCACCGGGTGTTGCGGCACAGCCGGCGACGGCTCTGGCGAGCAGTGACTTACCACTCCCAGTCGGTGCGCGCACGAGAACGACATCGTTTCCAGCCGCGAACGCCTCCTGAATGTCAGCGAGTGCTTGCTCCTGTGCACCGCGGTAGCTGGGGGCAGGAAACTCCTCGAAGAGACGCGACGGTTCCACATGGGTTCTGTGTCCCACCCGTTCATAAATTGATGGATTATAGGTGGGTGGTGTCGCTGCTTTAGGTGTAATCACCACTTTGAGATCTGTTCATAGTTCACAACTGTTCACTAGTAGATAGCGTAACAACTATAATAATCGGGACAAGAGTTTCTTTTGCACCCTGACGGTGCAACGACAACTGGACTGTCGGGATGGCTACCACCTGTTCCCCCACCCCCACTGCCAAGGTGTCTCTCGCCGTATCCCGGTGTCCTGATGCAAGCAACGTCGCAGTGAGATATCTCACCCATATTTTCCTGTTCCCCCTCGTTGCTTGCATTCATTTTCAAGCCAGATAGCGATAGATGCGCTCAGAACCATCCATAGGTGCGTGTCAACGCCTCTCAATTCCACAACAAAACGCGGGCTTTTTAAGTACGCATTGAGGAGTAATCGCTACAGTCTAGTGGCGTGACGTGGAAGCGTCACGGCATGACAGTCAGCATACTCGTGCCGTCGTCGCTC
>LKMJ01007091.1_pt1 | contig 10557 bp, 15 predicted proteins | sample 643391 | NCBI WGS metagenome assembly LKMJ01 (sample SAMN04112250, study PRJNA286221) | soda lake metagenome | biome: soda lake; feature: Kulunda Steppe; material: water; isolation source: sample PL-Br10 brine of Picturesque Lake | place: Russia: Kulunda steppe | collected 2010-07
CCCACACATGCATACACATACTCGCAAGTACATACAAAATTGGGGAGCACACATGCATATGCGCAATTATGCGCAGAATATCACACACACACAAGTATACACACACACGCAAACACACACGGATACGTGCAATCATGCGCAGGATATCATACTCATACACATACAAATCACACACTTCGTAAATGCTGTGTACCTGCCTGGATGTGGAATGCAGGCATCGAAATGCCTCAACCTTGCTGGAAAGCTCCGTGTCTTCTCTATCCTGGATGCTGCGCCTGCTGGTGTGTGTGTCCGGGCGTGCTGCGTACTTTTGACTGCTCAGTACAGCAAGCATGTGTGACCCCGTACTAATTGCCTTCCAAAGGCTTCCAAACGCGCTGCAAGCACGGGTGCCCCCGCACTATATGCCTCCCGGATGCGTCCAAACGCGCAGCAAGCCCGTGTGCCCCCCTGGTGGGATGCTCCTCATAGGTCAACATACATGCAGGGAATAAATAACCACCGGCCTCCCCAAGATTGCTGCGTTTGGTCCGGCGCCATAGCTTGCCTCCACCCCTTTGCTCCTTTGTCATGCATGGCTACACAGCATCGGCAGGCCCCTCTGGTGGGTTGCACCCGTACCAACAACAGGACAATGCCAAGGTCCACGAGCCACCACGCTGTGCCCCGGAAGCTTCCAGCCGCAGCAGTAACACAAGACTGTCCTGCCACACCCTCTTGTGCTGCCCACCTGCCCGCCCCCTCCCTGCAGGTCTGACCTGCAACGAGCTGGCTGCTGCTGCAGGGCTGTGCTGCAGCCCGGGCTTCAGGGGCACCGCTGACTTCTTGGACCTGCTGGTCTCTCTCCAGACCCTGCAGCGCGCAGGTGGGTGATGCTGTGCGTGCACGCCCAACCCCTCCCTTCTAGGTGGTAATGCCGCCCCACAGCTGCCTATGTAGCTCTCGTGAACCATGGCGCTGATTGAATGGCATGTGGGAAGCAGTGGCGCAGCGTTGGGCAGCGCTGAGCAGCATCACACAGCTTTGACCCACCAAACACGTTGGTGAGCCTGCAAACCTTCTTTGGCCTTTGCTCGTATGCACCACCTCATGTCAGCTCGCACTGCCAATGTGTTATAGAGCAGAGCTGTTGGGAGTCTGCTGTCCGGTGCTGTGGCGCTCATGGCAGTGGCTTGCTTGCATGTACACAGCGCCCCTTGACTGCGATGCTCTTCCCCGAGTTTGGCAGCCACCGTACCGCCGCGGTCCATCATCCACGCCAATCAATCATTTATTGTATGATACAACCACATCAATGAACAAAGCAGTCACCTTGATTGATTTCCGTACCTGGTGTCAGGACTGTCACACCAGCCATAGTTTGCTGACCGAATTGCCTAATGCGAGACTCAAGGGCGCACCTCCACGCACCATAACTGCGCAGCGCTGCACGAAAGGCAGACACATGCCCACTGCAAGCGTAGTCAGCCCTACAGCATGCACAAAAGCAGAGGTTGAGTGCAAAGTGTTAGATCCGATGACGCCTGAGTGCCCTCTCTTTCCCAGCCTTGGATGTGCCGCCACGGTGTGCAGGCAGTGGACCCAAGGCACGGTACACCGTACACCCTCGCAGCCGCAGGTTCCTGGTGGAGGGGTCGGAGGAGTTCATGGGGGGCATCCTGGCCCTGAACAACGACAGGTGTGCAATGCTATCAGGGCACTCATGTAGAAGCACTGACATGAAACTTAGGCGAGGCTGCTCAATGAGAGCAATTGCATAACAGTCAAGCTTAGGCAAAGGCTCACTCTGCCAATACGGTGCTCATCAGTAAGGTAGCTTTTGGGGCTCTTGGGGGCGCTCCAGCAGATGCGTGTGTGCAATGGCTCGTGCTGTGCCAATGGCGCGCCCAGGGCAAGTCGGATGCACCGGAAGCGTCATGCATTCACAAGCACGCACCTACTGCATGCCAAATCTGCTGCAAAGCAGTTAGCGCAGAACTGCTACCATGTGCGGGTGCTTTGTCGACGCACATAGGGTGCAAGCTGACGGCGCGCATCCCCTGCTAATGCGTGCCAGTGGTGTGTCTGCGCTGGCTGCCTGCGCCGCCTGCCGCAGGTCGTACGTGCTATTCAACCACTTGGAGGAGGCCCTGCGCGTGGGCCAGGTGTCTGCCTCCTCTGTTCCCGAGATCTCCCACACATTCTCCAAGGTGCAGGGTGTATTTGCTGCTTGCGTAGTTTGCTTTCTTTTCATCTCTCCTTTCTTTCTCCAAGGCACATGTGTGTACATGTGTGTGCTTGCGCCACCGCGCCACGTATTTGGAGCGCGAGCAGTTGGGGTCTTCTTGTGAGCAGGCCGGATCCTGGTCAATGAGTTGACCGATTTCTATCCAAGCCCAAAGCCTGAGCCCAATGGGTGGTTGTGTAGTCTATGGTGGTCTAGCGATCAAGGAAAGCCTGACCACAATTCTACCAGTCAATCTACCGAGGCCAGCGTGTTCATGGTTATCAGTGCAAAGCTGATATGCGAGATCACAAGGGGACATACACACACCCACTAACATACATGCATGCGCACACACACGCACACGCACAAACACACACGGATGTACATACACATACATGCACACACGCACGCACACAAACACACAGATATACAAGAGTGCACACTAACACATTCACACACACGCGCACGCACATGCATGCATGCACGCACACATGGCAGCCATGCATGCCCAACCGCAGCCTGCCCTAGCTCGCTACCCGTGTGCCTAGCTCTGCCACTGCTCTGTGACATGCTGAGACTGCTGGTGCTTGTCGGCTGGCAGGAGGGCGACCAGGCAGGCGGAGCTGGCCACTTTGCGCTAGGGATGCTAGGAGCCAGCTTAGGTGGGTAGGCGAGCCAATGATGGCGAACCAGCCTATAGGTGGAGGAGTGAGCCAGCCATAGTGGGTGGCCCAGGTGGATAGGTGAGGCAGCTTGGGTGGGTAGCCAAGGTGGGTGAGCGGGCTCGCCAAGGTAGATAAACCGGTTGGGAAGCCAGCCTTTGTGGGAAGGTTGGCCTGCCTGTGCCTGTGCCTGTGCCTGCCCAGCTGCCTGGGTGGATAGCTGGACACATAAGATGCGAGCCAGGCTGACTGGACTCCTCTGCTGCCTACTGCCCCCTGTGCTCGGCGTCCTGCCTGCTGCTAGCACGCGTCCCTTCCCCTGGCAGCAGCGTCTGGACCCATGGCAGCAGTGGCCTTGGGCATGTTCAGGACCCAAACTTTGGGCAAGTTTGGTGCTGGCTGAACTAAGCGTTCTTGATAAGTGGCATTGGAGATCTCAGGGTGACCGAGAGGAGGCATGCAGAAGGGGCTTGCTACCCCTGCAATATCATTCCCCACCAAATGCACGCCTTTTAAGAGTCAAGGATTAAAGGAAAAGGTGAACTGTATAGGCCACCCTTAACTGCTGGGTGCACACAAGACATAAGCCCTCATGGCACATCCAGGGATTGCTTCTATGATCTAGGGCAAGATGGAGGCACACTCACACGCATCAGAGTCCTGCAGGTCCGCATCTACGACCAACTGCTAGGTTGCATCGTAAGCTGATCCTGTCCATGCAGGCGCTTGTGTGGTTTGTGAAGGGGGTAGCGTGAGGAGTGAGGGGGGAGGACCAGAGCTGTGGGCATGGGGGCAAAAATCTACCCCCCCGTTGCTCATCTTGGAGAGCCGTCAAGGAAACAACGCCCTTTGCCAGCCAAGCTGAGGCTCAGCAGTGCCTAATTGGCACCTCAATGACTGTGCAGCACTGGGTGCTTACTAAAACTTTGAAGGCGCGGGCGGATGCAGGCGAATGTGTGGGCCGTGTGGGTTGCAATCAGGCTTGTGTGCATGTCTGCAAGCAAGCCCGCTCCTTAAGCCGTTTGCCTCCCACTCCCGTCACCTGCTGACCCCTTATCGTTCCCTCCCTCCGCCCCTCCACAGACTCTCCCCGTTCTGCTTTGCTGGCCCCTCCTTGTAGGCAATTTTAAGGAGCTGGCACGCAAGTTTGACTTCTCCCGCTACGCCTCAGTTGCGGTGAGCCTGGGCAAGTGGCTGTGGCCCTTTCATTCCAAAAACTCATGCAAAGCTCAGGAGTTTATGATGTCCCTGAATGCAAATGGATTCTGCGCGTGTGTGCCACGCCAGCATGGGCACGCCCCCCCACACCTCAGCGCCCTGGCAGCACGCTCTACATGTTGGCAGCAGGAGCATGGTTTCGCCCCCCTGGCAGCATGCTCTGCTTGTTGGCAGCCGGAGCATGGTGTCGCCCCCCTGGCAGCATGCTCTGCATGTTGGCAGCAGCAGCATAGTTTTGCCCCCCTGGCAGCATGCTCTGCATGTTGGCAGCAGGAGCATGGTTTCGCCCCCCTGGCAGCATGCTCTGCATGTTTGCAGCATGCGGATCTGCACGCTTATCCGTCTCAGACTACAAGGCAAGTGCCCTATCACAGACAATTTGCTGCCGGCACTTTGGTGGCTCTAACATGCGCCTGCACATGGCTGTGCAGGACGTGGGCGGCAGCACAGGCTGTGCATGCGTCGCCTTGTGTGCGCACCACCCACACCTGACCGCCGTCACTGCTGACCTGCCGTCGGTCAGGCCTGTGGCCAGTGCCTACGTGGCCAAGCACGGCATGCAGGACCGCGTGCAGGTGTGCTGGGGTGCCTAGCCTGCTTTTGCTGTTCTCCCATTGTCCTCGCTCTTATCGCGCACGCGTGGGGTGCAAGGGCGCCTGCGCGCCACCCAGCACACAAATGGTAAGAGTGAGGCTGGTGCGGGGAGGCCACTGGTGCCTCTGGGGTATGCCACAACTCGTGAGCTCCACTGTGCACCATGTATAAATAGCATACACATGAGTTTACATGTATGTTATCATGTTCATGTTTACTGGCACTGTTGGTATTGGGCACTCAAACGCGAGCCTGATCCGAGATACACAAACACGCCCTCGTCACGCCCTGCTCCCCCCATCCTGGGGGCCAGGCCACTGTGCTCTGTGCGCTGCTGGGCCTGCAGTGCACCCTGGTGCAATGCTCTGCACATGCGCCCTCTGTGTGCCTCCGGGACACACAGCCGTCCATCTCCTGTCCAGGTCCTGCTTATGGTGCCCTCCTTCGCATATCTCGCTGTGCGCCCGCATGGGGCCCGCAGGACCCCCAGCCCACGCATGGCACCTGCCCTGTTGTTGTTGGTGCGTCTTTTGCTGCGCGCCAGCAGAGGGGGCTGTGGGGCCTGCTTGACTGGCGGCCCGCTCCACACCATGAGGAGCAAGGACCTGCACTGTGATGTGACTGCTGAGGCCCTGTGCAGCAGCGCCCCACCCACCTGCTTGCACGGTGAGGTTGCACAATTCAACCCTCTTCTGCAGCACGCACAGCGTGTCCAGACAAGGGACAGTGCCAAAGGTCTTTGTGCTGCTTTACATTCCCTCTCAGGTCGTTGACTTGGACTTCTTCTGTGACAGCTTCCCCCGGGCCGACGTCATCATACTTGGCATGATCCTTCATGACTGTGGGTGCTCTGGCTGGGGCCTCTTCCTGCCCGTATGCCAGGTCTTGGTGGGGCAAGCGCCTGGAGCGGCCGCGCTGTGCTTGTGCGCTGTGCCTGTAAACATCGCAGCTAGACAGGCCGCACATTGAGAGCCCCGCATGAGGGAAAGGGACTGTGCATGCGGGGTTACTGCGACAGTGGCTGGTGTCGGCTGTAGGCACTGTGGGACAGGACTGATGGTGCGGTGGCCGAGATTGTGTGGACATGATCGTGTAAGCATGACCGTGTGGTCATGATCGTGTGGTCATGTGGGCTGAGCAATATGCTGGGTAAGCTGGGCCTGTATGCCATGCTCGCAGCAAGCATCCCCCACCCCCTTTCCCCTAAAACCACTGCCGGCCGCCCTTCGTCATCTGCCTGCACTCAGCATCAGCTGTATCCAGTCCTCTGGCAGTCGAGTGTGCAGCCTGCCTCGTCCCAGCTAGGGCAGTAAGTCTATGCTCAAGTTCACCAATTTGCAATTGTAGGGTTGACTGCCAGCCTGGTCGTTAGGCTAATTGGTTTGTCCTACCAAGGGCAGAAAGAGAGCCCTCTGTCTTACCACTCAAATAAGAACTTGAGCTCCTAGATCTCTGTGTTCAAGCTTAAAGTATGCACCTGCAGGGGGCCTGGACAAGAAGAAGTTCCTGCTCAGGCAGGCATTTGACACACTGCCTCCGGGGGGCGCTTGCATTTGCGTGGATAATTTGATTGATGACGAGCGCAAGACGGTGAGTCTGATTGATGAGATTTGGGGTCTGCTTGTACTAGACACCCGCAGCTTGTTCCTAATGTTTCAATGCCCAAAGGATCCTTCGTCCCTGTGTGCACCTGAGGGGCTTGTGAGTGACATTTTCAACATCCCTTGCGGTTGGGTATGCATGTGTTTTGTCTAACCAGCTGAGAGCAGCAGCTGCCTATAAGCATGATCAAGCAACATAGACGTAGCTTAATTGGCAGAAGCATGCAATGAGGACACATGGCACATGTTTATCTACCCACCAATTGCCTCTGATGTGCAGGCCACCCTGTCTTTGGCAATGTCGCTGAACATGCTCGTCGAGTTTGGCAAGTAAGTATGGTACTGTGGGCCAGCTTCCAGAGTGACTGGCTGTGGAGCTGCTGGACTTGCAATGCTGCTAATCACACAACAACAATGTCCCGTAATTACCATCAATGGGAGAGTGACACCCTCTTTGCAAGCGCACAAAGGCTGGGGTCGTTTCTGTGCATTGGCAGGGAGAATAGCTTTGACTACACAGCTGCGGAGTTCCGCGTGTGGGCTGGCGAGGTGGGATTCACGAGCACTCAGATCTTGCCGCTCGTTGGGAGCACTGCAGCTGCAATTGCCTATAAGTGATGCCAGTGATCATGCGGCTTTGCAAGAGAGAGCAGTTGGGGCTGACTTCTAGCAGGTGTGTTAGTTGGACAATGCCAGATTTTGATTGCTCTGTTTGCCTCGGTGCTGATGGTGGTCGCAAAACCAACATAGTGTGCTTTCTATGCTGCTGGCAGTCACAATCATTTGGCTGCAATCTTGAAACTCAATCATACATTTTAAAAGCCATGCCACCTAATCAGGCTACTTGCAGCAATTATATCCAGTCATGGTTTTGCGAGTTTAGCTACTCTTCCCCACAGGACAATGTGCGCTGACTTACCACTTTCACGCTGGTCCATCACACTGGCAGTTGGGGTTCCTTTGAATCACAGTGACTTACTAAGAGGCAATTGCCCCCTAGATGTACTTGTGTGTGTCGCCCTTACATCAAAAGCCATGTATAATCTGGAAGGTGTGTTTACTCATGTACTGCTAGAACTGGTGAACATTGACTTCCATTGTCACAGTCTGTACGGTTTTAAAATGTGTGCTGACTCACTGAGTTTTGTCTCCCTCAGGCTGCGGTTCCACAGATTATTTCATTGTTTTTCACCTTTTTTTACTCCTGAGCGAAACTTTTGGACTCGGAGTGAAAATTCTTTGCGGTCACACTGGAAATTTTGTCACTTAATTCTTTTCACTCCACCTGCACTACTCCCCCATGCTCTCCCTTCTCTTTCAGTATTAGTATTGGTAACCCCACTCTAATGTTTATAGCTCCCCAAAACCAGCAATAGGATACCTCTTTGCGACAGGTTCTTATGCCGCAATGAGGCAGCAACACGACACAGCCTGCAGTCTGACACTGCACTGTTCATAGGAGCCTGTGATGCAGCGCAGACGCCCTCGCTTAAGCGCTCTGCTCATGGCCTGCAAGGTCTTGCATGACAGTCGATTGACCCTGAGCCATCAGAGTAGAGTGCCGGAACAAAATGCTGGAAAGTTTGCAGAGCGTGGTTACTGCGGTTAGCACACACTTGAAAAGCTTTCTTTCTCCCCTGTGCATGCGGTCATGTTCATTGGTCCTTACTGTCATTTGAAAGTATGTCCTCACGCATGCAAGAAAAGCCTTTTTTGCAAGCAAGTGCTCCTCAAATTGACAGTCTAAGGCCCAGAAAATGTCAGCAATAAAAGAAGGAAAGGAAAAACTACGCAGGAACTAGGCTAGGAAAAACTACGCAAGCAGCAAAAAAAAGCTCCTCACGTTAATCAAGAATAAGGGGGACCACTTGGGAGGAAACTTTCCTGGAAGGCTCCTTCACCAGAGGGCGGTCAGTGAGAATCGGGAGGGTCGTAGGCACACAAGCCAGCAGACCTCAGGCTCTCCTGGTCAGTTTGAAGGTGAGGAGCATGCTCAAGAGGACGCCTGGTCTGCACAAGTTTATGAGCATAGTGCACGAAATGAGCATGAAGCTTGAGATCGAGGTGACGACTATCCTTGATGACTTGTCTATTTGCCTGATATTCTTCACCAGATTTGGCACCCTGCAAGTGTAAGCCTGGCCAACACATACATGAGACGTTATCTCAGTGCACTGTCGGTCTGGAGACTCATCACCAGCTACTAGTAGTGCTGCAGCTGCAAAAGTAACAAAACTCATGTAGGGAACCTTGTCTCCAAAAGGAGTCCTTTGATATCCAAGAACATCTGGCTTTCAGACACTACCTTTTTTCAAGAAGAAGAAGTTCTGCTATGAGCGCTTTTAGTTTTGGTTTGGCTTGCAGGCCTCTTAGGCTTCAGCTAAGCTGCCCTCGTTCGGCGGGTACAGCAATGTAACCTAACCTAATCTAACCTCCTCTATCACGCCGAGAGACTGCTGCACCCATTGCACCCATACTAGACTCGTGGAATGGCCATCACAATCTGGCACTAATCTGGCATGACACCTCGGATATATATGTATGCCAAACCAGTGGTGGCTCAATGAAAATCTGAGCTTCAAGTGGACCGTCCAGTGACTGACCAATGCCAGCCAAGAAGGGCGCAAGGTCTGCATTAGATGATGAGCCCAAAATAAAGAAATTTTAAATAATAATAGCACGCATAGCAGCAAGAATTGGAGCGCTGAAAAGTAGAATCACACAGGTTCACCCTGAAGGGCCTTCAGCTGGTCTAAAGAGGCCTGCAGGGCTGCTATGTCCTCATCCTCTTCCTCGTCTGCCCCCTGTGGCCCGCCCTGCTCACCCCCTTCCTCCTCGCCCTCCTCCGGGCCGCCTGTGCAGATGTAGAGGTTGTTTGGGCCACACACACTGGCTGACAACAAAGAAAATGGATATTTTCTCTCACAACATGCGCAGCCAAGGGCATGGGAGAGGCTGAAGGCCTCTCGGCTGCACCTGCCAGCTCTGGACTCTTCTCAGGCCAGCCCAGCATGGCAGGCTCGCATAATCATGGCTCTACACAGTAACCTAGCTGCTGAACAGATATCCGCTGCCGCAGGCAGCGCCTGGTGGGCATGTGGCTGTGTCAATTGTGCCATGTGAAAGTAGGACAGGGCGGCACATGGCAAGCCGTGTGCTTATGGGTGCGGCCCGTGCGTGTGCCTGCCAGTACATCATAGCTCCACCCTGATACTTGCACTTGCACGTGGCGCCTAGCAAGGGGCGCATGCTATGTCTACTCGATAGAGATAGAGGTCATGCAGATCTTGATGCAATGATGGCCACAGGAGCTAAGTATGGAGGTTGGACACCAAAAAGGCTTGTGAACGGGAGGCCCGCACTCACCTGCCCCACCGCGCGCGCCCACCCATGGCACCCCGGGAAAGTGCCTCGCCAGCAGGGCTTGCGCGCACTCCACCGCCGCCGTGCAGCCCATCATGCTGGGGCTGGGGCCAGGGCAGCACACCAGACCCTCCGGCACAGCGCTAGCAGCTGTCACATCTTGACAGTCGCTGTCCTGCGTGCGCCAGCTGCCGCCCTGGCCCGTTTCCCTCGAGGCTGTGCCTGCAGTGCCGGCCGCGGTGTGCGCCCCAGTGGCGATGGCCAAGCCAGCAGGGGCACTCAGCTCCTGCAGGTAGTAATGCACCTGCAATGCGCGCGGCCGTGCAAGACCGCTACCAGCGTGCGCAGCCGCGCTGCTGGCTGCGCTCGCCCCAGCATCCTGACTGCTGCCCCCTTGCAGGCTGCCAGCAGGCACAGCGCCTTCACCACCTTGCGCTCTGCCCTCTCCTGGGCTGGCATCAGCAGCAGTGGGCGTTGCTGCAGCAGCGCCACTGCCGCAGCTGCTGCGTGCGGGCTGCCTGCATTTGTGCAGCCCCGTGCCCTCCTCCTGACCTGCACGCCCCGCTTGTGTGATGCTCTCCGGTCCCAGCGACTGAGCATGCGCCTCATGCTGGGAGCTTGCTGCGTACGCTCCCGTTTGCCACCCCTGGGCCTGCACACCCTCTGACACTGCACCATCCGTCGTTTGCAGGCCAGCGCACTCCACCAGCAGCTGCAGCGCGCGCTCCAGGTCAGCCCGTGCGCTTGCATGGGGCTCCCCGCACGACGCAGGGGTGGACAGGTACAGCAGGTATCTGCATGCGCGTGCATACGTGCATGCATACAAATGTGGGCGCGCACATCATTTCACACACACACACACACACACACACACACACACACACACACACACACACACACACACACACACACA
>LKMJ01007092.1_pt1 | contig 10556 bp, 13 predicted proteins | sample 643391 | NCBI WGS metagenome assembly LKMJ01 (sample SAMN04112250, study PRJNA286221) | soda lake metagenome | biome: soda lake; feature: Kulunda Steppe; material: water; isolation source: sample PL-Br10 brine of Picturesque Lake | place: Russia: Kulunda steppe | collected 2010-07
ATGCATGAACCTGCTATAAAGAAGACGTCCTACCTTCTTCTGCTTATGCTATCTTCCTGCACTTATGTTGGCTAATGATGCTCCCTTTGATGCTAACTACGTGCCTCGTTTCTGAGTAAATTCACCTGCATGTGTGCTTATTGCTTGCCCCTGCTCGCATGCAGCCTCCTCTTCATGCTCTTGTGCATCAGCAGATGGAGAGGCCCTACTCCCAACTCCCACTGCCGCCCTGCTCACAGCCTTGATGGCCCCCGGAAGCTGCGCATGCACATAGCCCATCAATCAACTCAGGCCAAAGCATGCATTGCTGCTGGATCACTGGCCTCAAACCGGAAAATTTAGCAACGAATGCACGCCTTTTCTTGTAGGCTGCCTCTCACAGGGTACCGTGAACACATAAACACAAGTGAACATGAACCGTGAACATTCACAAACACAAGCACATTTTTCCAGGCTGCTGCTGCATCATGTGCACATGACCATTTGCAGGCCGCTCTCACAGCAAGCTTCTCAATAACCAACATATGCATACAGTGTTTCTGCAGGCAGCATCTGACAGCACACAAAGGCAGCATTTTGTGGGCAGCTGCTCCTGTGGCACAGAACTTTGGAGGCAAATGCAAAAAGGCTGGCAGATGTAATGCGTGAGTCCAGCTAGAACCACTGCCAGACCACCAATGCAAACTACCTGGCAGATGGTATCTATGAGTCCAGCAATCGAGCTATTGAGAGGCTACGTGGGAGGGTTCAGCACACAAGCCATGAGGATATCATGATTGTACACTCAAGAAGCATTGTTGAGTCCAGCTGTAGACCAGCAAGATGGTGGTGGATGGGGCAGACGGTGCAGCAGCAGACCCCAGGGCAAGCAAATTTTGGGCAGGCACCCAACAAGCAGCCAGACTAAAACATGACAACCAACCTAACCGGTAGGGGTCCCAATGTCCCTAAAACATGACATGTCCTAATAACATGAAATCTAAACCCTAATCCTAAATCCTAAACCCAAACAACCGAATTGATAGGGGTCCCAATGTCCCTAAAACATGTCCCTGAACATGACAACCAACCTTAAACATGACAACCACCATTCATGGATGAGTGAGACTCGAGGACTTGCCGCACGTATGTATGCGTGGGCCTAGGCCAAGTGCAGTGCTCCAAAATGGCCTTACATTATTTCTTTACATTTTGGCATTCGCCTCCATATAGTCCATCATGAAGGCTGGTAGGAGGACAGGGCCAAGGGTTAGGTCCTAGAGGCATCTAGTGGATAGCCAGCATATAAAAGGGCATCATGAAACAGGCCTAAACCAAAATTGGGCAAGCCAGCTAGTGGAAGCTTGACTGGGATGGGATACCATGACAGGTTTAAATTTACCTGAGAAAGGATGTCCATGGGTAGCCGGTCACGGACGTGCACATGCCATGCAAGCCCTGTGGTATCCGTCTCTCCATCACGTACAGCATCTGCTTGGGCATGACTGATGCCAAACACGCCTGTGAGCGTCAAGCAGACACGTAAGTAGTCAAGATACTGTCTTCATCTTTCAGGCAAGACAAAGGGCATCCATAAGGTTGGAATGGAGGGACATGTAACGTGGTTTTTTCATTGAATCTCATCATATCAAACTTTATAACATATAAACACGTCTTGGAAAGGCCATGTGCTCTCTGGCATGTCCTGGGTAGGTAGTCTTTTTTAATTGCATGTGCTGCCTTGTACCAATGCTGGTGAGCACTGGTAAGTGCATCCACAATATTGTTATCCAGAGAAATGTGCCATGCCAGATTAAAGCCCGCAGCGTGGAATGGGCCCCAGATCAAGATTGTTCCCAAATTAGCCGGGTGCCACCATGGTCTGAATCTGATTATGGATCCATTGTTCATTCTTCATCCCATTAGCTCTTCTGTGCAGGCACTTGCATTTTAATTTTCTATCTTAGTGGGTTGGAATCTGTTCTGTAGGCTGGAACCTTTTAAAGTCCCGAGAAAGGCACTCACCTTCAAGTGAAGTCTCATACTCCAGGCTGAAGTTCTTGATATCCAACAGGGTTTGCCGCTCCCGGAGCTGGACCATCTCACTGTTTTGGGAGAGGAAGCGCTTCATCTGCGGGAATGACAAGTGGGGTGCGTCGCAAGCAACGCTAGAAAAGTTGGCTGTTTGGGTGTGCAAACAAGTAGTGAGGGGCTTCAATACCACAACAATTTGATGCATGTGTGATGTAGTACGTGTGCCTATGTCAATTGCAAGTGGACTGGCGCTGCGCAAGCTAGCAGAGTTAAGACTGCAATGTGGTACACATCTGCTACGTAGCGTGTACATCAAACCAGCCATGTTGAGCGCTTGTAAACTGCATACCCCCTCCTCCCCCAAAATGCTGCTGCTGCTGGTGTGCTGCTTCTCCTGCTGCTGCTGCTGCTGCTGGATCTGGCAGGGCAGGTACTCCTGTGCAAGCCCACATGCAATACCACGTCCACCGCAACAGCACACAACCACAGCAAGCAGCATTCATTTGGAAGCCGCATGTCATCGCGACGCTCCTTCAACCACGCACAAGGTGCACGCGCGGAGCCACAAGCGCAAGAGCAACACATTCTTCGCGGCCTCCCTTACCCCGTTCGCATCATTAACAGTTATCAAAATTGTCAACCCAGCGGCAAGACAACTACAACCTTCCAGCGCAGTGCGAAGTCGCCAACCAGACCACCCCCCGGGCCTATGACACCACAGGCACACACAGCAATGTCTGCTTATGAAGACTGTATCAACAGGACCTGGGCCGGGGGCCTGGGCGTGGAGGTCAGGCCAGCTTCCTGCAGCTGCCAAACATTAAACATCTACATAAAACTTTACCCACTGCACCCCAGGCCCCCCAAACTTTTTTGCCCCGCTCAATTTTGTTTAGGAGCCTAGCCCAAGTTTCAGCCCATATAATTGACAGGCTGGGCCTGGCCAGCGCCCACCCGCGATATTCGTTTGCACACATCCCGGCCAGCACCATCCGCTGCCCCCCCCCCCACGTGACACTGCAGGGCTGCCAAAAAGTGATCGCTCAACAAGGGCAAGTGTTTTGACAACAAGCACAGCTGACGCAGTTGCAGCTACTTTCTCAGGAACATGACCGGAAGGCTTGTGGACTATATGTGTGTCAGACGTCTCTTTTCACATTCAGGTTTGCAAGTCTTTTTACAAAACATTCTTAGTTGAAACATGAATTGCCAAAAAAATGGATGCATTCAGGTCTTGCCTGAATTCTTGCATGTTGGGCCAGCGCATAGACAGACGAAAGTGTTATAGTTTGGCAACGGTATGACATATTGGCACATTGTGCATGCCTCAGACTCATCAGATTACACTGAGTAACAAAAACAGGGCTGGTGACTTTGCCGATGCAGGGCAAAGGCAAGAGTATGAGGCTGGCTACAACCCGATGAGTGAAGGATATGGCATGATAAAACCCTACCTCCACAAGTAAAGCTGTGTTGGCTGGCCCGAGCTCCTTTACTAGAGTACCGAAGTGGCGCTCAAGCACCCAGTGCAGCAGCACCTGCAGCCACATATGGCAAGTCTTGGACGCCATAAGCCCTGAACACTCAGCCACAGCTCGCATGCAACGCACGGCGTACACTGGCTGCACTGGCTGTAACAAGCACTCAATTGTCAGCCACACCTGACACACTCGGATAGGATAACTGACATTGATGCATCTTGGCCAACAGAAATGTGTGCTTTTGGGGCATCCCTAAGCAGGGCTACCACTCTGCTGGAGCCCAAAGTCCTTCAATACAAGCTGCTTGAGTTCCAGATGTAAAACTCAGGGCTTACCTGCAAATCCCAACGAGAAAAGTGGGAAAGAAACCGCACAAAAAGCTCACAACGACTTTGACAAGCACAAAGGGAGGAAGAGGTCCAACACGGACAGGGATTGGAAAAATATAGGCCTGACAGGAAGCGGATCAGTGAGTAAAATCAGGGTCATAGGCAAGTCCCTATGCCTACCTGGATTGGCACACGGACGGCGTGGCGATGGTGGAGGGACCATGGAACAAGAGCCTACACATGTGATCAAGGTGATAACACTACAAATAGGATGTGAAGGATAAAGAGAGCTACAATGCTTCAGGATGGACGGGAGTCTGGAAGCTTTTGGGATAGGCATATTCTTTCCCCTTTTTACCTGTTGATATCTAGGACAGGATGCTTCCAAATTTCAGACTGCACGTGGCAAAGAAAGGCCATGGAGCAGAGACCAGAGCATGCATGTATAATAGGTATGCAATACATGATGTATTGCATACCTGGACACAGCAAGGTATCTTGAGTAAGGTCTGTCTGTGGCACAGATACACACATCTGCACACATACACACATACATACATCTGCACATGCATGTGCGCGCGTAATTTACCTGGACAATGTTGATGAAGTGTGGAGAGGATGCACCAGACTGAAGCACGTAGAAGAGTGCCACAAGTACCACTGAGACAGACACCTGTGGAATCACCAAAGAGAATGAAGAGTGATGTCATTTCCTAAACAGGTTCTAAACACTTGTCCAGGTGTACACCAGCCGCCCATCTGAGCTGCCCATCTATTTTAAATCACAGGGGTGAGCAAGTGAAGAGTAAGAAAAGCAGGCATCAGAGGAACCAAAACCTGCTCCCACTTTGTGTGCGTAACATGAGATCTGGATGCTTGAGCACAGCGCAGAGGGGACACAAAAGCACTGCACCTGGTAGCTGGTGGCCGCGCTGAAGTCTGACAGGGCAGGAAGCAGGTGTGACTCGACCCCTACTGGGAACTGGCATAAAAGGGCCACCAGGAACAGCTGGCAGTGGGGCCGCACGTTGCCGTGCTGATGGGCTTGGAGCAGACACGCCCATGCCTGCTCAAGCACCTGCAGCACGTGCATATGGACACTTCCCGCTTGGGCGCACCCCGCAAGCGCAATCCTGGCATGAGGGGGGCCATACCTATGGACCAAAACCCAGACACGGCGTGCACCGAGATGGCAGCTCGATCCTGCCTGAATAGCAGAACTTCTTGAAGCAACAACACAAAAAAAGCACACGCACAGCCAGCGTCACGTCACTCTGCAATCCCAGAGGTACACAATTTTCCCAAAGGGGGGTCAGAAAATCGGGTGTATTTGGCATACTTCCAGAGAATGGCCCCGTAACTGGCTGTTTTCAAGCTCAGCACTATAAATGTAGCATAGCTGTGGAGCTCGAAAGCAGCCAATTACGGGGCCCATGCCTGAACGGTTGTGGCATGAACCCAACTTTTTGCATGCAAACCTCCACACCAGACCATAAACTGCACCAAATGGAGTGATGCTTGATGATTTGGTGTTCATGCAACAAAAAAACACCATTGCAAAAGAAACGGAGTGAAAAGACATAGTGGTTGATCAGATATGCAATGTCAGCCATCTCCCTAAAAGAAAATTGCCAAGAATGGGTGTCAAAAAGGGTCAAAATTCGTCCCCTCCAAACCCATTTCTTAATATCTATGATGACTCCATTATAAAGCAAATACATCTGAAGCATTGATAAGTGTAACTTCGTTCAATGGGCATGGTGAGCCCAAATGTGTGTGTGCGCTCTATGCCAAAATCAGGGGCCCCACGCCTGCCCAGGCCACTAGGGTCGTCCAAATCATACCAAATTTAAATACGGCCGAATCTTTACATTAAATCACGACTTTATTCAAAAACGGAGCATTCCAGGACTTTTGCTCAGTAACCCCCCTCTGCAATTTTCCAATACGCACCTGGTTGTGCATGGCTGGTGGGATGAAGGCCGCCAGCAAGCAGAGCGCCTGCCACGCTGCAACCTTCACTGTGTTCTGCGTGCTACTTTGGCCAGACTCTCGTACTTGCAACCATGTGTAGTCTGCAGATCCAAAGATGTTGTGATCAAGGCACATTGTATGGGGCAGGGTGCAGCAAGCAAGTTTAGGAACGCCCCACGCAGTGCAGGAGGGTGCCATGCTCAACCTTTGAGAAAAAGGAGAGTCTTTCTGTGCATGGACACAACAAAGCGCTTGCTATGTTTTGCTTCCAACTTCTGTGTGTAACAGAGGTGTGCCGACCAACTTCAAATCAGCCCAGTGCAGCCCTTCCTGATCAGACATTTTTAGTATTGGTATATCCGGATAACTTGAGCACAAAATGGGAGAAATGAAATGTGTGTATAGATACTGCTTGGGCCAAAACCAGGCGTATACCAGTTTGTGCATGCAGTCCTCTGCAGCCGCTCACCGTGGGCACACTCAGCATCAGCTGTGCATCCTCCAGCCACTGTCAGGAGTCCGAGCAACAAGCTTGATATGAACTCCGGATCAGAACCATTCCTGCACATAGAGGAAGGGAGTTCCCATGAGCTGGGATGGGTGCTGAGAGGCGCTGAGAAAAAGGAGGGCCCAATTCCGTCCTAGAGGAGAATGTAGGTCCTTTGGTGGCTGCACAACACAATCACAGAAGTTGGTGGCAATCACAGAAAATAGGTGGCGGCTGCCGGCAATCATAGAAAATAGGTGGCTGCACAATGCAGCCCTTGAAGGCAGCGTCACACATGCTCTCAAATACACACGTACTTGGCGATGCACATAAGGTGGCTGCACAACACAATCCTCGGAGGCAGGGTCACCGAGAGGTCCATCCGTGCAGCTGCAGCGGCTGCCGCGCTGTCCGGAGGGTTATCGGAGAAGATAGAGAAAGCCAGGAAGTGCAAAATGTGAGCCAGGTGGCTCCGCAGCAGTCCTGATCTGGGTAGGAACACCTGCAAAACGGAGGGGGAGGTACGAAGCAAAGGACCCGGCTGACATATCAGGTGCACAGTGGAAGATGCGGTGGCTCCACAGCATTTTGTATCCATCAAAAGGGACCTACATAAAGGGAGCATAGAGCATGGATTGAGGTGGAAAAACTGCCACGATGGCAAGGTGAGCAGGTGGTCCACAGCATTTTGCATGCAAGCAGCACCTGAGGAGGGGGCACGCTGGAGGAGGCTCGCAAAATTCAAAATCCAAGCCTATGAGCGGCCTATGGACGCAATAAAAAGACAGCTGGGGAGGGGCAAAGGACCACTGCCTGCACAGTAAGACACATCAAGCACGCAAACCTGACAGGACTGAGCTTAACTCAGCTTTCAAAATTGCTGCTGCACATAACTGTATCAGAACTGGAACCAAGCAATGGCTTCAGGCCAGGTCTCGCAGCGCAGTGCGCGCTTTCAGGCCAAGGGGCGTAGTGCATCACGCGAGATCTTTGCAACTTTGCAGGGACTGGTGCAACGGGTCGGCCGCAGAGAGTTGTGAGTGCACACAACGGGTCAGTCAGCGTGAGCGTAAGCAATGAGTTGGGCACCGAGAGTGCACACAACGGGTTTTGGACATGTGAGTGCAAGCAAAGGGGTGGTCATGGTGTGTGCATGGAATGGGTTGGGCACGTACCAAGGTGTGCTTGATGAGCGTCCATGTTTGATGACGAGGAGATCAAGTGAAGGATTCCTCTTCAGGGGTGTAGGTGAGGCAAAAGCAACATCCACAACTGTTTGCATCCCACAGTGTGCTTGGCATCACCAAAATACCCCTTATCGTGATTCTCCTTTCTGACTTCATCTTCATTGTCAAAGAAAACCCCCTTGAAATCCGCTGCTTCATCAACATGCCTCGCTCAGTCCTGATTAGCCCCCTCTTAGGGGCAGCCTCACCTGCTGGCAAAGGTGGCTTGAAAGGCCCACAGCCATCTTGGCGCCGCCTTGGGCCAATACATGCGGTATCAAACGACCATCCAGTAAGTGCCGCAGCTGCCTGTGCACAACCCGGACCAGAGATAGCCAGTGCAAAGTCAACTCCGTGTGAGCTTGGCTTCCCAGGGAAGGAAAAAACCTGACGTCTGCCACGCACATTTTCCAGTTCAGGGTTCTGACTTCCACAAAACCTATGGCATGTTCAAGGGTTTTGGTTGACCACTGAGTGAGGGCCTGGTGAGCAGCAAATTGGGTATGGACAGTACATGAATGCTGGCAGGGAGCACTAACATTGTGCTGGGAGCTTAAAGATAACTTGCAAGCTGCAGCTCATTCTCCAACAGGGTGAGCAACAGGGTGAGCATCTCCAACAGGGAGAGCATTCACACTTGACGGAGCCAGATACTTAAACACCACTCACAGGTCATGCATCCACACAGGGTGGAAGAACAGCCGCATGAGGCGCGTGACACCTGCATCACTCAGCACTCTCCTTGTGCTGCCCTGGGTCAGGCAGGGGAGCTGCTGCAGTAGCTGGGCCACACTGCCGACAGCTTCCTGCCTGGAAGGGTCGTCAAGAGATGCTGGCGAGGGCCCTTGCGAGTGTGTGCTAGCCTGCGCTCCTGCACACCCAGCCCAGTGTCATTAGCTTAAGGGTGGATGCTGAGAGCAGCAGGACGGTGGCACATGCAAGTAGCCGACTTATGACCCTGGCCACCCTAAGAAACAGCTTCTGTCTCAATCAATCCAATGCATTGAGCAGCTCGTGCACTGTTTATTACTCATATTTTTTGGACATAGAGAGAGCGCCTGTGGACACAGACAGGCACAGGGCGTGGACGCAGATGAGCAAAGGGCATGGACGCAGATGAGCACAGGGCGTGGACGTAGACGAGCACAGGGCGTAGACGCAGACAAGCACAGGGCGTGGACGCAGACAAGCACAGGGCGTGGTGCTGCGTGCAGTGCTGCATGAGCATGAGCATGCAACATCAAAGGAAGAGAGGCGCGATGCGCCGCACGACCGCACATGGATGCATCTTCGCTACTGGTGGGCTATGGGTGTTCGCTTATCGAACCAGCCTGCACTTTTGGTGAGCCTGCACTTTTGGTGAGTTACCAAATGCTGGATGCAGGCCTGACCTGAAAAGGTTGCCAGCAGTGACATGCCCTCTGGCCTGGAGGGCTGTATCAGGTCCACTGGCGCTGTAGCATACAGCACAGCGAGCAGCGCCTCCAGAAGGCCCCCCGAGCTGGCAGCTGCCCACTGCAGCTCTTCAGCGCAGCTGTGCATGTGCACACGGAGCATGCGCAGTTGTGTGTGGGTGCGTGTGGGTTTATGCATGCTAATGCTTTTGTGGGCTGCTTCACCCACTGCGGCCCCTCAGCTCATTTTGGGATGCGCGCAGTGCATGAGCAGGTTGCAAATGTGCGTGTGTGTGTATGTTTATGTTGGCGCTTTGTATGCTGCTCTAGCTGCCAACAACAGCATAACTGTGGGTGCGGACAGTGTATGCACCTGCAAACATTTGTGCGTGCTTGCTCCTCCCGTGTGCTGCTTATGCCAGCCCACTGTGCTGCCGGATACGCGTAGTCGTTGCAAAATGGTGAACGCCACAGGCCACTTCTCTTTACCCCCATCTAATGCAGCGTTGCGCAATCATCCTTTTGCCAAGACCCGCTGTGTGGCAGCAAGTTACGGCAATGGTTGGCAGTGGTGAGGCACGCACGCATGCCATGTGCTCCACGAGCCTGCCTCTTGCGCCCGCCCAGCCACAGCTGCATGCAGCACAGCTGCCCACCTTGTGAACACTCGGCGCCTGATGGCTGCGCGCTCCGCGGCGCCTGCCGGCAGCACCTCCATCGGCTGCAGCGCATCCAGCTCCGCCACCAGCGCCATGCATCTCGCCCTCATCTGCGCAAAGCTGTCGCCCACGCTCTCGCTGCTGCACTCTGAGCTGCTGAGTTGGCAGTTGCCTGGGCCGCTCAGGCCCTCAGGGCTGCAATGCTCTGGGAATGTGAGATCACACAGCCAGCCGAGCGAGCGCACCGGCCATCCAGCTCCTGCCCCTCCAGCCTCCGTCGCTGTTGCCACCCAAAGTGCATGGCCCTCTCCCTGCTGCTCTGGTGCAGCAGGAGCAGCTTGCGCACGCCTGAAGCGGCAGTGCCGCCGCTGCAGCAGCCCCACAAAGCACAGCTCCGCTTTTGCCAGCAGCAGCACCTGGGTCAAGTGTATGTGTCGAGGGTTGAGGCAGGGTCCATGGGTGTCAGGGTTCAGTTGTGAGATCTTCCGGACGGCAAGCTGGAATGGTAAGCTAGCCGAGCAACCGGGCATTATCCACACGGCGGACGTTGAGAGCATTTTCGGAAAGTAAGGCTGCCTTAGTGAAACCAAACTTTCCTCCAAACAATGACAAACCAAACATGTGGCGGTACACAGGCACTGCACGAAAGGAACCAAAAAGCGCGGCACAGCACGTTTGCGGTCTGGTGGCCCTCTTGCTACCGAGAAGCCGTAGGAAGAAGACTGGATCACATAGCCTCAGCAGAAAGATGCTCATGGGCCTCTGTGCGCCCTGCATGTGCCCTTTGGTCTGCATGAGCTCGACCGCACCCAGCCCTAAGCCAAAGCCGTCGCCAATGCGCTCTACCCCCTCCCTTGCGCACCATGGCACCCACCCATCTGTGCGCCCTGCATGTGCCCTTGTGTCTGCATGAGCTCGACCGCACCCAGCCCTAAGCCAAAGCCGTCGCCAATGCGCTCTACCCCCTCCCTTGCGCACCATGGCACCCACCCA
>LKMJ01007094.1_pt1 | contig 10555 bp, 7 predicted proteins | sample 643391 | NCBI WGS metagenome assembly LKMJ01 (sample SAMN04112250, study PRJNA286221) | soda lake metagenome | biome: soda lake; feature: Kulunda Steppe; material: water; isolation source: sample PL-Br10 brine of Picturesque Lake | place: Russia: Kulunda steppe | collected 2010-07
CCCGGATCCCGGCCGACCGGAGCTTTGAGATCCGGAGCCGGCGCTCGATCCACGCGAGCCCGCGGCTCGGGGTGTCCTCTACCGTCGGATCCGGCGAGACGACCGTGACCAGGTGTCCGGCGGCGTCGAAGCGCCGGGCGGCCCGGGCGACGGCGTCGTCACACAGCGGCGAAAAGAGGATCAGCTGGGCGTCCGCCGGGAGCCGCTTCTGCGTCCGCTGTACCCACCTGTTCACGTAGATGGAGCCGTTCGCGTCCGAGGGCGTCGAGGCGAACGCGGGATCGGTGGCGAGCAGCTGCCGGGCTCTGGCCCGGTGGTCGGTGCCGGTTCCGGGGCGAAGCCACCGGTCCTCCGCACAGAGGGCGGCGAGGCCGACCCGATCCCCGCTATCCAGCAGTACAACGAACGTCCGGCCGGCGGCCTCGACGCTCCGCTCGACGGCGTTTTCGGCGTTCGGATCGCCGGCGAGATACGCCCGCTCTCGGCTGTCGACGACGAGGACGACGGTCGCGGCCCGTTCCTCACGGAGCTGTAGCGTCGTTAACTCGCCGGTTCGGGCCGTCCGGTTCCAGTCGACACGCCGGAGCGGATCGCCGTGGCGGTACTCCCGAAGCGAGTAGAACTCGACGCCGGAGCCCCCGACGTCGGTCGACACGTGGCCGGTGTACTGCGTCGTCAGTCCACGGAGCGGGAGATCTGTCGTCCGACCGAGCGGCGGCACACACGACAGCACCGAATCGGCCTCGACGGTGATCTCGAGTTCCTCGGTTCCGGGGAGGTCTCGGGTGACCGCGTCGAGTTCGGTCCACTCGTGACGCCCCCGCGTCGCCGCCACCGAGTAGCTGAACCGAACGCTGTCGCCCGCGGAAAGCGCCGTGGCACACCGCGGCGACCCGTCTATCACTTCGACCCCGGGTGGGACACGATCGACGAGCCGGAGATCCAACAGGGCCGTTTTCCCCTCGTTTTCGACTTCGACCGTCACCGCGATCTCGTCGCCGGGTTCCGGGTTCTCCGCCTCGATGATCCGTTCGACGGCGAGTCGCGGCGCCGGAGCCGAACCGACCCTCGCGGCGACCAGATAGCCGACGCCGACGGCGCCGCCGACGATCAACGCCGGCTCCCGGAGGACGATCCCGACGGCGGCAGCAAAAAGCACGGCGCCGGCGAACCCACTCCAGCGGTTCGTCTCGAGGCGGTTCACGACCGCATCACGGCCAAGATGGCCTCGACGCTCCGGCGAGCACCGAGCACCGAGACGTCGACTCGGCTCACGAACGCCTCGAGCCGCAGTCGCGGTGGGTACCGGCCGTCGGTCGAAAGAAAGCTCGCCGCGGCCGGATCGTCGGTCCAGGTTCCCGCCTCGACGGCCGCTCTCGCCGACGCGTAGTCGTACCCCTCGTGCGTCACGAGGGCCCCGATCGCCGCTTCGCGGATCCGGTCGCGGATCCCTCGGTGGGAGTTCAGGAACCGCGACTCAATCGGGATCGCGGCGAACCGATCCTCGAGGTCGTCGCCGGGGACCGCGGCCCGGTATCGATGTTCGGGATCGCCAAACGCGGTCGATTCACGGGGGGTGTTCCGTCGCTGGCTCAAATAATACACCCCGATCGCGCCGGCCACGATTCCGAGAAACGTCACGAAGAGATAGCCGAGATCGAACAGGCCGGCGATGCCGCGATCGAGTACCGCAACGAACCCGAGCGCCACGGCGACGACACCGGCGACGATCGCCGGCCGCATCAGCGATCCTCTCCGTCCGAACCCAGGTCGCCGTACGCTGATTCGACGCGACGCAGGGCGGATATTGCCCGCTGTTCTCTGTCTTCGGTCGCCGTCTGTCCGCCGTAGCGAACCTCCTCGAAGAGCTCCCGTAACTCCGCGACGTCGTCGGGGTCCATTCCGGCGTCGATGGCGGCGCGCTCGAAGGCGGCCGGCGTCGTCGTGTCGGGTGATTCGAGATCGAGCGCGTCGGTCATCGTCGCCCACGCACGGAAGACCTCGTTGTCGACCGCGACGTCGGCAGCGATCCGGTCGGCCGCCTCGCCGGCGGCCCGGGCGACGGCGGCGACGTCGGGTGCCGCCGTCGAGGACGCCTCGGGACGATCGATCCCGCTGTCGTCGTCGCCACGGCTCGCGAGCACCACCGCGACGGCGCCGAGCAGCGCGATCCCGATCAGGAGGAAGACGATCACGGTCGGCGACGAGATCGCCGTTCCGCTCGCTTCGCCGGAGCCGCCGCCACCCAGAAGTGGAAACCGGCTCTCGTTGGTCGAGCCGGGCTCGATCGGAAGGCCCGTTTCGACGTCCTCATCGCTTGAATCCGAGCTGAGCGGGTCGCCACAGAACGCCAGGAGCGTCCAGACGATCCCGACCGGAACCGCCGCGACGCCACAGACGACGAGCGCGGAAAACTGATCTCCGCTGTCCCGATAGATGAACGCGAAGAGCCCGACGAAGGCGAGCGCGATCGCACCCATGACCAGCGGCTCCCGCAGTACCGGATAGCAGATCGGACCGATCTCGCCGGAGAAACTGCCGGGGATCAGCGGCCCGGATCCGGCACCGGTGGTCGAGCCGTCGTCCGCGGTACCGCTTCCGAAGCCGGTGCCCCCGTCCCCACCGCCGAGGGTGACGGCCGTCTCGAGCGTCGCGGCCGCCGCGCCGAGCGCGACGATCGCGAGAACGCCGACCGAGAGGGTGATCGCGGTATCCCGATCCACGGTATCAAGTAGCGTGAGATAGCGTATAGGGGTTTCGTCGTCAGGGGATGTTTCCGCCGGAGGCCGTCAGTAACTGGGTGACGACGCCGAGTCGGCTGATCGGACAGGGCCGATCACGACCATGTCGGATCGGACAGCGCCGCGCCCGCCCCCAGCTCCGTTTCGATCTCCAACAGCCGGTTGTACTGCTCCGTTCGTTCGCCGCGGGTCACGCCCGTCTTGATCTGTGTCGCCGCCAGCCCGACGGTCAGTTCGGCGAGCCACGTATCCGGCGTCTGCCCGGAGCGTTCCGACACCTGCACGTTGTAGCCGTTGCGGCGGGCGAGGTCGGCCGCCTCCAGCGCTTCGGTGAGCGTCCCGATCTGATTCACCTTCAAGAGCAGGGCGTCACCCGCCCCTCGATCGATCCCCTCGCGGAGACGCTCGGGGTTCGTCGTGAACAGGTCGTCGCCGACGATCTGTGCGTCGACGGCGCGGGTCAACTCGGCCGTCCCCTCGAAGTCGTTCTCCTCGAGGGGATCCTCGATCGATACCAGGGGATACGCGTCGACGAGTTCTTCATAGAACTCGATGAGTTCGCCCCGGTCGAACGGCTCCTCGAGGACGGCGTACGTCTCCGTCGCTTCGTCGTAGAAATGCGACGCCGCGGCGTCGATACCGAGCGCGAAGCCGTCGCCGTATCCCGCTTGCTCAGCTGCCTCCAGCGCGACATCGAACGCCTCCCGTGGGTCCGAAAGCGGCGGCGTGTATCCCCCCTCGACGCCGACGTTCCGGGATCTGGCGTCGTATCGCTCCTCGAGGATGTCGCCGAGAACCGCGTACGTCTCGGCGCTCATCCGCAACGCTTCGGAGAACGAATCCGCACCGACGGGGAGCAGCTGGTGTTCCTGAAACGCCAGTCCGCTTTCGGCGAGTTCCCCGCCCTCGATGACGTCGAAAAGCGGGAGCGGAAGTCCACCGACGTCGGCCCGTCCGAGATACCGGTACAGCGGCAATCCGACGGCGTCCGCCCCGGCGACCGCGGTCGCCAGCGAGACACCGGTGGTCGTGTTGGCGCCCAGCCGGGACCGGTCGTCCGTCCCGTCGAGATCGACGAGCGCCCGGTCGATCCCGCGCTGGTCGGTGACCGCTCGCCCGACGAGTTTCGGTTCGATCTCCTCCGCGACGATCCGGACGGCGTCACGGACCCCTCTCCCGCCGAACCGATCGCCCCCGTCCCGGCGTTCTGTCGCCTCGTGGACGCCGGTCGATCGTCCGCAGGGAACGTCCGCTCGTCCGGTCCCGCCACTTTCGGTCCGGACGGTCACGCGGAGCGTCGGCTCCAGTCGACAGTCGACGATTTCGAGCGCCGAGACCGTCTCGATGGTGTGCTCAGCCATGGCCGGCCTACCAACGGCTGACGGATGAATTTACCCCTCGCTGTCGTGGCGTTCGGAGCCCGCTCCGTTTTCGCCGACGAGAACGACCCTGATGTCCATGAGGTTGGTTTCGGTCGCCCCAGTGACGATCGCGTCCCCGAGTTCGGTCACGGTCGTCGCGGCGTCGTTCCGATCGAGCGCCTCGCTGATCGGGACGCCCGCTGCCTTCGCCCGCCGATACGTCTCGCCCGTCGCGACCGCCCCCGCGAGATCCGTCGGCCCGTCGGTGCCGTCGGTGCCGACGAAGGCGCCCACGATGTCGTCCCATCCGTCGATCCCCTCCGCGAACCCGAGAGCAGTCTCCTGGTTCGGGCCACCGTCGCCGGGTTCTTCGGCGACTGTAACGGTCGTCTCGCCGCCGGTGACGAGCGCCATCGGCGGCGCCAACGGTCGCCCCGCCTCGACGACGTCGGTCGCGATGCCGGCGTGAACGAGACCGACCTCGCTGGCTTCGCCCTCCAGCCGTGCCGAGAGAAAGAGCGGGTCGTAGCCGCGTTCCCGTGCCGCCTCGGCCGCCGGGCGACAGACGGCGCTCGCGTCCGCGAGAACGACGTTTTCGACCGGAAGCGCCCCGACCGAGTCGCGATCGGGTGTTTCCGAATACGCCCCGTCCGCACCGCGCTGTAGTCGGTCCATGACCGTCGCCGGGACCGATTCGGCCAGTCCGTACCGTTCGATTACGTCGACGGCGTCCGCATACGTCGTCGAGTCCGGCGCTGTCGGGCCCCACGGATCGCCGGCGACCTCGTCGACGACGATCAATGCGACCGTCTCGGCCGGCGCGAACCGCTCGGCCAGCCGTCCGCCCTTTATTTTCGAGAGATGCTTCCTGACCGCGTTGATGTCCTCGATCGGTGCGCCAGCCTGCAGGAGCGCGTCCGTGGTTTCGGCCATCGCCTCGAGATCGACACCGTCGGGCGCGGCAAGCAGTGCCGAAGCGCCGCCGGTGATACAGCAGATCACCAGATCGTCGGGGCCGGCCCTGTCGGCGAGATCCAGAACCCGATCGGCCGCCTCCCGGCTCGCCCGCGTCGGGATCGGGTGGCCGGTCTCGAGGACCGTGACGTCGCCGGACGCACCGCGTTCGGCCGAATCGATCGTCGAGGCGTCCTTCTCGACGACGATCGACTCGGAGACGTCCCCGCCGAGACGCTCCAGTACTACTGCCGTCAGCGCCCCGGCTCCCTTTCCGGCTCCGATGACGTACACCTCCTCGACCGCGTCGAGGTCGTACGTCCGACCGTCTATCCTCATCTCCCCACCGGAGCGTTCGAAAACCCCTTCGAGGAGTCGATCGGGCTCGACCGCCGAAAGTGCAGCCTCGACGATCCCGATCGCGTCCGCTCTGAGTTCCGACTCCTCACCCGCCAGCAGCGTCTCCCTGTTTTCGATTTTCACGGCTATCTGTTCTCTCCGGTCCGTCTATATTCATCGGCGCTCGCCCTGTCGTTCCGTCCGAACTCACCGCTGTTTCCCATCGTTCCTGCGAGCAACGTCGCCGTCCATGATAAAACCCACTCAGGGCGCCGAAGGGATCGTCCGGCCGTACCGAACCAACTACGACTCGTCAGGATCACCGTTCGAGGACGGAGGGTCGATCTATCCGTTCGAGTCGAGCGTCGACAGCGCGAATCCCCAGGTCACGTCGACGTCGTCGTCGCCGAACCCCTGTTCGAACGCGTACCCGTCGCCGTCGCGGGGAGCGTCCGTTTCGGGATGGGCGGTGACAATAAACCGTTCGGTGCTCGTCTCGCCGGGATCGTACGCCGTCGTGCTCCGCCCCCGGACGACCGATTCGTGGGGGAGAAATGCGGGTTCCCACCAGCCGGAGCCAGCCCGATCGACGAACCCGGGCGCGTACGTTCCCGCAGGAAGGAGAACGAGCCGTCGACCGTCGGGGCCGAGACCGACGTAGGAGCCGAAGGGCCAGCGCCGCATCGACGCGATCAGCGATCGCTCGTCCGTGACGTTCTCGAACGTCACCTCGATCATGCCGGGATGGGTGTCGGTAACCGGCTCGAGGACATCGACCGTGAACTGACCCATGAACTCTTCCGGGAGGTCCACCTCGTCCGCGACCACGAGATCGTGGACGACGTCGCCCTCCTCCGTTCCGTGGGCGGTGAGCTCGACGGACCCTGCCACTTCGAACGCCCAGCCGTCCCGGTCGTCTCCGATATCACCGGGAGACAGGGACTTCGCGATGGAAAACTCGTAGGTCCCCGGCTGGATGCCGTGGGTCCCGTCCGAGATCGTGTAGGTCTCGCTCACCGTCTCGCCCGGGGGGATCTCCGTCGAGAGGGCGATACTGTTCACGCCCGTAACCCCGCGATGCGGAGTCGTATGTACGTGACCGCTCTCTTCGTAGGCTGGCGTCCAGGGGACGATCCGCCCCGTATCGCGTCGTAACGAGAGGATGCCGAACGGCTCCGGGGCGCCGGTCGTGGATCGCAGGGTTTCCTCACTCTCGTTCGTCACGGCGAGCGTCATCGCGACGGACTCGTTTTCGTCGACGCGGTCACCTTCGATGGCGAACGAAACGTCTATTGGGGCGTCCTCGTCGACAGTGACGTCCCATTCAGAACTGGCCTCGAAGCCGCCAATACCGAACGAAAAGTCGGTTTCGACGTAGCTCGGCTCGGGCGGGGTGACGTCGCGATCCGGGAGCGGCTCTGCGTTCGACTTCCACACGCCGGCACTGCCGTCACCCGACTCGATCGCCAGCAGCCTGCCTCCCACGTTCACGTACAGGCCCCCGTCAGCGACGGCGAGGCTTCCCATTGGCCACTGGAACCGAAGCCACCACTCGATATCGCCCGTCTCCCGATCGAGCGCATACACGCGATAGCGGGTTGTGACGTAGACGATCTCCTCGGTAACGACGGCACTCCCGCTCCCGAGGCTCTCATCGTCCCGAGTCCACTCCACGTCGCCGGTCGCCGCATCGACAGCGAGCATCCGTGATACCCATTCGTCGTCCTCCCGCTGCCGTCCCGCGAGATAGACCGTCCCATCAGCCACCGCAACGTCAGTCCCGCGGAAGTTCCCCTCGAGCGTCCACTCGCGTTCGCCGGTCGCCACATCGTGAGCGAACAGATCGCCGCGCGTTCCGACGAAGACCGTGCCGTCCACAACGGTGGGGGGACCACCGGCGCGGTCGATCGACTCCGTCCACTCAGTGTCGCCGCTCCCGGCGTCGATCGCGATCAGATCGTCGTTCCCGACGGCAAAGATGCGTTCACCACTCACGGACGGCGTCGTGATCGTATGCACGTCGCGACTCCAGCGTTCCTCGCCGGTCTTCGCTTCCAGCGCAGCGAGGGGGCCGCCCCCACCCGAAGCGGCGAAGACGGTGTCATCGGTGAACGCGAGCCCCCACGAGGTATCGACGCGCTCCGTCCACACCTGATCGCCCGTCTCTGCGTCGAGAGCGTACACGCCGCTCGCCGACACGTAGACGGTCCCATCGTTGACCGCCAGGGCCCGCTCGATATCGTCGCCGATCGTCGCCCGCCACAGCCGGTCGCCGGTCGCCCGATCGAACGCGAAGACGGACTGGTTTCGGAGGCCGCTTCCGACGTATACCGTTCCGTTTTCGATAACCGGGCCGGTGGAGAGTCCCGACGTGTCGCTCCACCAGCGCACCCGTCCACCGCCGTCCGGACCGGCCGCGGTGGTCGCCCCGGTGTGCGCGGCGTCAGCCTGGAACTGCAGCCATTCGTCGGTCGGTTCGGACGAAGTACCGTCGCGGGGATCACCGTCTGTCGTACCGTTGGTGTCCTCGTCGGGAGCTTCGAACTCACCGAGACATCCGGCCAGCGGAGCCACGGTTCCGGTAGTCGCCCCGACGAGGAGCGCTCTGCGGCGCATACGTCGATCTACCATGTTCGACTGATAAGTAGCTTCCGTGGACTCAAACAACGGTTTAACATACCCCGGCAGTACGCAGCGGCGACAGAAACGGTGTACCTCCTCGAACGCCGATGTGAGTGACCGAAACTGTCACGGATATCGGTTTCCAATAGGAGTCCATGACAACAGCCGAGTCGTCGGGATACGACTGTGGGTTCCTCTCCGAGCTCGTTCCGGAGGATCGGATCGCACTCGACCGGAGCGTCAGAGAGCAGTACGCCGTCGACGCGAGCCCCCACGAGGGCCGACTTCCGGACGCGGTCGTGTGGCCACACACGACGGCCGAAGTCTCGGCGATCCTCGCGGCGGCCAACGAGCGCGGTGTGCCGGTCACACCGTGGAGCGGCGGTTCGAGCCTCGAGGGGAACGCCATTCCGGTCGCGGGGGGGATCGTCCTCAACACCTACGAGATGGATTCGGTCGAGATCCGTCCCGATGACCTGCAGGTCGTGGTCGGGCCGGGGATCGTCTACGACGATCTCAACGAGAAACTGGCGACCCACGGACTCCGGTTTCCGCCCGGGATCTCCTCGGCCGACGTGGCGACGATCGGCGGGATGATCGCGAACAACGCGAGCGGGATCAACGCGGTCGGATACGGTGAAACGCGCGATCACGTCCTCCGACTCGAGGTCGTCCTCCCCGACGGCGAGGTGATACAGTGCGGTCGCGACGTGATCAAGACCTCCGCCGGCTACAGTCTGAAGGATCTCTTTGTCGGCAGCGAGGGGACGCTCGGCGTGATCACCGAAGCGACGCTCTCGCTTTCGGGGATCCCACAGGAGAAACACGCCGCGCTCGTCACCTTCCCCAGCCGTCGCGACGCCAGCAACGCCGTCTCCGAGATCATCCGGTTCGGAATCCGCCCCGGGGCGATCGAGTTCCTCGACCGCGAATCGATCCGGCTCATCAACCGTTACCGCGGCGCGTCCGTCTTTCCCGAACAGCCCCTCCTGATCATCGAGATGCACGCCAACAACAGCGGCATCGAGGAGGACGTCGAGTTCGTCCGGTCGATCTGTGCGGACAACGGATCGACCGAGTGGACCGATCGCGCCGGCGACGAGATGGGCGAGATCTGGGCCGCCAGGGACGACGCGCTCGCCGCGTACAAGAGTTACAGCGAGGACACCGAGGTCGCGATCATCGGCGATGTCGTCGTCCCGATCTCGCGGTATCCCGACATCGTCGAGGCCGTCGGCGACGCCGCCGCCGAGCTGGACCTCCTCGTCCCGTCGGTGGGTCACGCCGGCGACGGGAACCTCCATTACACCCCGATCATCGATCCCGACGACGAGGACGCCGTCGAACGCGCCTTCGAGTTGAACGATCGGATCGTCCGGCGGGCGATCGAACTCGGCGGCTCCGCGACCGGCGAACACGGCGTCGGGATCGGGAAACGGAAGTTCATCGACGAAGAGCACGGCAACGCCGTCGATGTCATGGCCAAGATCAAGGACGTGATCGATCCCGAGGGGACGATGAATCCCGGAAAGGTGATTCCCGACCCGGAGTGATCCCGTCGCGTCGCATCCCGTTCCGTCTCGTCCCAACCGAACGACCAGGGCACCCTCACAATGTTTAATACGCGCCTTTGGCATGTATAACCATGGTAGTTGTCGCAGCCATCGACTCGTCGCCAACGAGCAGAGCTGTTGTCGAAGAGGCCTCGGAACTCGCGGACGCGTACGACGTCCCGCTCCATCTATTCCACGTCGTCAGTAAATCGAGATACGAGGATTTCGTCGGGGGCTCGACGGCGAAAAAAGACCCCGTCGACGAGGAGGCGATCGACGATCTGGCTGCCGAGGCCGTCGAAACGGCCACCGAGGGACTCTCGATCGAGTACGATGTCGAGGCCCGACTGGGGTCGGACATCGCCGCCGAAATACTCGACTACGGTCAGGAAGTCGACGCCCGCTATCTGGTCGTCGGCGGCCGCAAGCGCTCCCCGGTCGGCAAGGCGCTGGTCGGCTCCGTCTCCCAGTCCGTCATTCTGAAGGCGAAACGACCGACTGTCGTCGTGAAATACGAACACGACGAGGCCGACGAGTGACTGACCGCGTTCCGTCGACGAACTGTTTCGATCGGTAGCGAACACGCGACTGCGTTCTCTTCATACGTATGGAAGTCGCCAGCGCCATACTGGTCGGCGTTCGAGCGAAGCGTACCGGCTTCTCAGTCGACGATTCATCGATATATAGTCTTCCTCGATGTGAAGTCCCCCACCCTACCCGCTCGTGGTACTCGCTCTCTGAGGAAGAAGCATTCCCGCCTCAACTTTGATAAAAGACGGGTCTGCTTGAAACGTTGTATCGCCGGAAATTGTACGCCAACGGGAGTTTGGCCACCGATTTCCACCGGCCAGAGACCGTGTGGAAACCGAGTGGGCCAACTCGGAAACGGGTCAGGCGCTGAACGCTACTGACGCACCGTTGCTGTCCGGCGGTTTCCCCGTTCGGGATTCTGGGAGAACCACCGATGACAGCAGACGACCCACGC
>LKMJ01007095.1_pt1 | contig 10555 bp, 11 predicted proteins | sample 643391 | NCBI WGS metagenome assembly LKMJ01 (sample SAMN04112250, study PRJNA286221) | soda lake metagenome | biome: soda lake; feature: Kulunda Steppe; material: water; isolation source: sample PL-Br10 brine of Picturesque Lake | place: Russia: Kulunda steppe | collected 2010-07
AGCACGAGATGGTTGTCGGTACCGCCGGAAACGAGCGAGAAACCGTGTTCCTGGAGCTGATCGCCGAGTGCTTTGGCGTTGTCGACGACCTGCTGGGCATACTCCTCGAACTCCTCGGAGAGTGCTTCCTTGAAACCGACGGCCTTACCGGCGACGTTGTGCATCAGCGGGCCGCCCTGGCTGCCGGGGAACACCGCGGGATCGATCTTGTCGGCGTACTCTTCGTCGCACATGATGATGCCGCCACGACCCGATCGGATCGTCTTGTGCGTGCTGCCGGTGACGAAATCGGCGATACCAACTGGTGAGGAGTGGACACCGGCGGCGACGAGCCCGGTCGTGTGGGCGATATCCGCAAGGTGGTAGGCGTCGACTTCGTCTGCCACGTCCTGAATCTCCTCGAAGTCGATATCTCGTGGGTACGCTGAGTAGCCCGAGACGATAATATCCGGCTCGAACTCCTCGGCAGTTTCGCGCAGGCCATCGTAGTCGATGTAGCCCGTCTCGGCGTCGACCTGGTACTGCTCCACGTCGTAGGTTTTGCCCGTGAAGTTTGCGGGATGACCATGGGAAAGGTGGCCACCGTGTTCGAGCTCCATCGAGAGAATCTTGTCGCCGGGTTCGAGCATCGCCAGGTAGACACCCATGTTCGCCTGCGTGCCCGAGTGGGGCTGGACGTTGACGTGGTCTGCACCCCACAGCTCTTTCGCGCGGTCGATCGCGAGCTGTTCGACCGTATCTGCGTGTTCACAGCCCGCGTAGTACCGCTCGCCGGGATACCCCTCGGCGTACTTGTTCGTCAGCTCGGAGCTCTGTGCCTCCAGTACTGCCTCGCTCACGTGGTTCTCGCTTGCGATCATCGCAAGTGTGCCGTTCTGTCGCTCGCGCTCTGCATCCAGTGCATCCGCCACGGCCGGGTCTACGTCCCGTACCGTCTCGTAGCTCATATGCAATCTCGGGAACGGGAGGATAATAATCTGCCTTTCTGGCGCCAGTATGTCCCTGACTCACGAACACAACCGGCTGTATCCCGCACTGTTATTTAAATACTTCTGGAATACAATTATGTACTATATATGTTACTAGATGGTTGGCTATATTGAAAAAGTATGCTAGATAGTGTTTATTGCTGGTATCTGCGGTAAATTAGAAATTAACCAATATGTATGATAAAATACAACAATAAAAACCATTATGAATAGAGCGATGCAATAGTAGGCTGGATCATGAAGAAGCTAATCAACGAACCAGACAGCGTGGTCGACGAGATGCTCGACGGGATGGTCGAAGCACACGACGGGCTTCGTCGGCTGGCGGGACAGGAAGTGGTCGTCCGTGACGACGCACCGGTCGAGGGGAAAGTTGGAATCGTCTCGGGGGGTGGAAGCGGTCACGAGCCGACACACGGTGGCTTCGTCGGCGAGGGGATGCTCGACGGCGCGGCAGCCGGTCAGATCTTCACCTCGCCCACAGCCGACCAGCTCAGCGAGATGGTACAGGCCTGTGACGGCGGCGAGGGAGTACTCTGTGTCGTCAAAAACTACGAGGGTGACGTGATGAACTTCGATACGGCCGCGGAGATGGCCGAGATGGAAGATGTAGCGGTACAGCAGGTGGTCGTCAACGACGATGTCGCAGTGGAGGATTCACTGTACACGAGCGGCCGACGTGGCGTCTGCGGGACGATACTCGTCCACAAAGTCGCAGGCGCGAAGGCAGCGCAGGGAGCAGAACTCTCCGAAGTCGCCGCAGTCGCCGAGAAAGTCATCGACAACGTCGGGACGATGGGGACTGCGCTTACCTCGTGTGTCACACCCGACAAAGGCGAGCCGACCTTCGATCTCGGCGAGGAAGAGATCGAACTCGGCATCGGCATCCACGGCGAGCCGGGTGTCGAGCGGGTCGAGCACATGCCTGCCGACGAGATTACGGAGGCGCTCACCGAGGGTGTTCTCGACGATCTCGATCTGGACGACGGCCAGGAAGTCATCACGATCGTCAACGGAATGGGTGGCACCCCACTTTCCGAACTGTACGTCGTCAACCGCCGGCTCCAGGAGTTGCTGGACGACCACAACCTCGACGTCTGGGATCAGTGGGTCGGCGACTACATGACCTCGCTGGATATGATGGGCTGTTCGATCACCGTCTGTGCCGTCGACGAGGAGATCAAGGAACTGCTCGAAGCGCCGGCGAACACGCCCGGGCTGACGGTGACGGAGTGATCGGTGACTCAACCAAGCTACAGCGTGCGTGACCTATGAGTGAACAACAGACGCAGACTGAAGTTGTACTGGCGGTACTGGACGCGATCGCAGGCAGAATCGAGGCAGAAAAGAAACACCTGACCGATCTGGACTCGGCGATCGGTGACGCCGACCACGGTGCGAACCTGCACCGTGGCTTCCAGAAAGCGCTCGAAACAACCGAGGGGATGGCTGAGGAGGAGCCCGCACAGGTTGTCAAAACTGTCGGCACGACGCTGATCTCGGAGGTCGGTGGGGCGGCTGGGCCGCTGTACGGCGGCTCGGTCATGAGCGCGAGTACGGAACTGCAGGACGGAATCACCGCCGAGAGCTCGATCGCCTTCGCGGAGGCCTACCTGGCAAAACTGCAGGATCGTGGCGACGCACGCATCGGTGACAAGACGATGGTCGATGCGCTCGTTCCCGCTGTCCACACCTACAAGAAATCGATCGAGCAGGACGATCTACCGCCGCTGACAGCGCTCGCGAAGGCAGTTGACGCAGCAGAGCGTGGCGTCGACTTTACTGTGGGGATCCGGGCGAGCAAGGGCCGAGCCTCCTATCTCGGCTGGCGGTCGGTCGGTCACCGGGATCCGGGCGCGACGTCGACGCTTTTCATGCTCGAAGAGCTGCTCGACGTTGCCGCGAAGCATCTCGACGGCGAGATCGACCGGGACGCAACCTCACCGACGATCCCCGACGAAACACCGGAGGACGAGTAGATGGTGAGCATCGTCGTCGTCTCCCACAGCGAGAAGGCAGCACAGGGAATCCGTGACGTGGCCCAGGAGATGGGTGGTGACGCCCGCATCGTTCCTGTTGGCGGTGATCCCGACGGCGGGATCGGGACGACCGCACCGGCGATCGAGGAGGGGATCCGCGAGGCCGACGACGGAAGCGGAGTGCTGGTGATCGCCGATCTCGGCAGTGCCGTCATGAACAGCGAACTCGCAATCGAGATGGTCGAAGGCGAGATCGACGCCGAGATTGCAGATGCCCCGATTCTCGAAGGGGCGCTCAACGCGGCTGTTGCCGCTGCGCAGTCGGACGCCGAACTCTCGGCTGTCCGAGAGCGTGCTGAAGAGGCTCGCGAGTTGCGAAAGCTCTGATCCCTGCGCTAGAGATCCAGCAGCTCCTCGACTTCTTTTTGTCGTTCGGCAGCGAGCACACGACCGGCGAGTTCACGCGCCTGTTCGCTGTCGATCTCGCTTATCTGTGCTTTGATTTCGGGAACGGTCACCGCACTCGCCGATAGCTCGTCGAGTCCAATCCCGACGAGCAGTTCGGTCAGTTCGGGCTCGCCGGCCATCTCGCCGCACATCCCAACCCAGGCGTCGCCGTCGTGGCCCCGTTTCACTGTTCGATCGATCGCCCGCAGCACCGCCGGCTGGAGCGGATCGTGCAGGTCGGCAACGCTGTCGATGTCCCGTTGTGTTGCCATCGTATACCCCGTGAGATCGTTCGTTCCGATGCTGAGAAAGGAGACACGCGAAGCGAGTTCGGCGGCCATCTCGACGGCGGCCGGTGTCTCGACCATTACGCCGAGTTCTGGTACCGCATACTCGCTCCCCTCGTCGTCGAGCTCGGCGGCGACCGTCTCGACGAGTTCGAGCGCTTCGTCGAGTTCCTCGACAGCCGTGACCATCGGGAACATCATCGCGAGGCTGGCATCGTCATCGCCGCCTGCTGTCGCCCGGAGGATCGCCCGGAGCTGTGTCTCGAACAGGTCGCGGTGTTCACCGAGCGAGAGCCGGATACCGCGGACACCGAGAAAGCCGTTCTCCTCGGGATCGAGATCCAGATACTCGATCGGTTTGTCTCCGCCGATGTCGAGCGTTCGGACGATTACCCGTTCCCCCGTCTCGAACTGTTCGCGAGCCGCCTGGTAGTGCTCGTACTGTTCGGCTTCGTCGGGTGGCGCGTTACGGTCGAGAAACAGCATCTCGCTCCGAAACAGGCCGATCCCGTCAGCGCCCTGCTCGGCGGCGTGGCTGGCGGTTTCTGGCGTCGTTACGTTCGCTGCGACCTCGATCGGTCGGCCATCAGCCGTCGACACCTGTTCGTGTCGCACTGACTCCTGTGCTGCGCCCTCGATGGCGTCGATCGTCTTCTCGTCGGGGTCGACGATCAACACGCCTTCGCTGCCGTCGACGGCGACGCGCTCCCCGGCGAGATCGACAAGATCCTCACCGAGACCGACGACGGCGGGGAGTCCGATCGACCGGGCGATGATCGCGGCGTGTGAACTTCTCCCGCCACGCTCGGTTGCGATCCCGGCAACGTCGTCGAGGTCGAAACTGACTGTATCGCTCGGTGTGAGTCGTTCCGCGAGGACGATCGAGCCCGATGGAATCGCTGCTGTGTCCGTCGAGCCAGTGAGTACTCTGAGGAGTCGATCCCGAATATCCCGGAGATCGTCGGCGCGTTCGGCCATCATCCCCTCCATCGCTTCGAACTGTTCGATCCCCTCACCGAACCCCGTCTGGACGGCCTGTTCTGCGGATTTCCCCTCGTCGATTGCTGCCTTGATCGGTGTTTTAATCTCCGGATCGGTGAGAAACTGCTGGTGGGCGTCGAACACCGCTGCTTCCTCCTCGCCGATGCGTTCTGCGACACGCTCGCGTTCGGCTGCCAGTTCCTCGCTCACCTGCTCCTGGGCGGACTCGAACCGCTGTTGTTGCTCGGCCGGATCACAGTCTTCCCCATCCTGGTTCACTTCCGGCGAGCGATCGTACCAGTATGCGGTCCCCACGCCGGCCCGCGGTGTGACGCCAACACCGGTGAGACGACGCTCACCCATCTTCGTCGAGTGCGTCGGCGGGTTTTTGCAGCACCGCTTCGAGTGCGTCGAGTGCCTCGGCTGCGTCCGGTCCCTGTGCTGTGATGCGAACCTTGTCTCCCCCCTTGACTCCGAGACTCGTTACCGCAAGCATACTGTTCCCCCGCGCTGGCTCTCTGTTCTCGTCGGCCGGTCTGACAGTAACCTCGGCATCGAACTCACCCGCTGTCCGGACGAACGCCGACGCTGGCCTGGCATGTAACCCCTCTTTCGGAACAACCGTGACGATTCTCTCCATACCCCTCTTACTTCGGCCGCCACGGCTTTAGTGTTGACTCCGAATCGACGGACAGATCCCATTTTGCAGGTTCGTCCTGTCGGCCAGTTCATACGACTACACTCAGATCCGCTCCGGCACCGAATCGACAGTGACGTACTCGGTCTCGCCGTCACGCGTCTCGAGTTCGACCTCGCCACTCTCTCTGAACTCGTTGCCGATGATGATCTTTTTTGGGATACCCAGCAGATCGCTCTCGGCGAAGCGCTCGCCGATGGACTGGTCGGGATCGTCAAAAAGCAGCGTCCGTTCTGGCCCACAGTCCTCATAGAGGTAATCCGCTACGGCCGCCAGTTCGTCGTCGTACTCCAGTGGGATGATCGAGGCGGCGTAGGGCGCGACCACACCCGAACCGTCGGCGGACCACCGGCAGCCGTTCTCATCGCTGTGTTGTTCGACGAGCGCGTAGATCAGCCGCTCGATGCCGATCCCGTAACTCGCCATCAGCACGTCCTGGCGATTGCCTTCTGCGGTGTCGATCGCCAGCCCCATCGGCTCGGAGTACCGTGTCCCGAGTTCGAAGATGTGGCCGATCTCGATCCCCTCCCCCGCGCCGAGTGTTCCCCCACACTCCGGACAGCTGTCGCCTGCTTCCAGATCACTTGCCGGTGACTCGCTTGTCGCGCCGAACCGACAGTCATCCTCGGTACACCACCGGATATCGGCGGTGCCGGCCTCTGCGAGTGCGAAAAACTCCTCGGATCTGCTCTCGCCCATGACCGTGTTTTCGGCCTCGGCGATCGCAAACTCGATTCCCAGCGCGTCGAAGATCCGGACGTACGCCTCGCGGAATCGCTTGTAGTGTTCGGCCAGCGATTTCTCCGTTCTGTGGAGGCTGTAGGCGTCTTTCATCGTAAATTCCTTCGTACGAAGAAGGCCGCTTCTGGCGTGATCGTCGCGGTGTTTCGCGCCGATCTGGTAGAACGTGGCGGGGAGATCTTCATACGAACGGATCGTCCCTTCGACGAGGTGGACGATACCCTCCTCGTGAGAGGGTGCAAGACACATCAGTTTCCCCTCACGGTTTTCGAAGGTAAACATCTCGCCGTCGAAGTTCTCCCAGCGGCCGCTTTCTTCCCAGATCGCCCGGTAGTTAAGCTGTGGGAGGCTGACCCGGCGGGCACCGATCCGGCGCATCTCGGTCTCGACGTGGTCGATCACCTCCTGGCGGACGCGCTCGCCCGTCGGCGTAAAGCCATAGAGCCCGCTACCGAACTGTCTGACGAGGCCGGCACGGAACAGCCGCCGTGCGGTCTCGCTTTCCTGTTTCCCGGGTTCGCGGCTCGTAAACAGCGTCGTCTCGCTCCGTCGCATCTAGAACTGGGGAGGCGATTTTGCTGTATATACCTTCTGTTGCAGGCCCGTCCACGCTGTCGGGTCAGCACTGCGAGGTCATACTGCCGGACAGAAACCTCGAACGAATTCCGGCCCCCGTGGGGTCGAATATCTTCACGAATGGCTCTTGCCTAATCTGGTGAAACAACAGACACCCTGCTGATATTGTTACTGACTGGCGTGCAAGATATAGAGGTTGTATTCAGCAGTCGGCCATCCGTTGGTTTCACACTGAGTTGGATGCATCAGTCGGTCAGTAAACTTGCCTGTTGACCGATTCACGAACATAAATCGGAATGATATTCTGCCGTTGTCCATCCCACAACGATTAAGCAACGTCAACGCTAACGTTGACACAGCGATGGCGACTGCAGATGAGCAAATCCGGGTTAGCGACCGAGTGAAGCGACAGCTTGACCGGCGGCGACGTGAGGGCGAATCGTACAACGATGTACTCGAACGGGTACTTGGAGAAGACACCGAGACTGACTTCTACGACGGCTTCGGGATACTCTCCGATGAGGACGCCGAGCGGATCAGGGAACAGCGAAACAAATCCAAAGAGAAGCGAAAGGAGCGGATGCAACGGCTGGGCGAGGAGACATGAGGGTACTCGATGCGAATTTCCTCATTGACTACTTGAACGGCCACCCTGCCACAGAAACGTACTACGAATCGAATGGAGGTGACACGGATCTGTGGATGATGCCCGCGCCTGCCTACGCAGAAGCCATCGTTGGTGTCGGAAATATCCCATCCGGCGATGTTGAGGAGGCGATTGACGCGCTGTCGTGGGGTGAGGTCTACGAAATCAATCGGGACCTGTCGGTAGAAGCGGGGCGGATTGCTGACGAGGTTGAACCACAGGGACCGTATCTTGATGGCGTCGACGCACTCGTTGCTGCAGTCGGCCGAAAACTCGACGCGCCGGTTGTCTCGGCAGATGGCGACCTCACGCACGAGAAGACCAAACAGGTCATTGAAGTCGAAGAGTATCGATAATCGCAGTAACGGTATATCTCTGTATCGAGCGAATCATCTACCTCGAAGTCAGGAGCTAACTCAATACACGCGCGTTGTATCTTGCACTGGCCCATCTACCAATTCCCTGATTGATCCCTCTGTTTCACTGTCTTCGGTAAGAGCGTCACGAATTTCTGTCCGGCAGTATCAGTACTCGGAGGCCTCGAACGATTCGAAGGTTTGCAGCGTGACCGTGTATGCATCCCGGTTCTGGTGGGAGGCAATCCGGTATGCTGTCGGATACATCCCAGCTTCGGGCATCCGGTCGGGCATGCTGATGGAGTCGACGACGGTGTCATCGAGTGTTTCGAAAAAGTCGGTCGTGATCATCGGCTCGAAGAAGTTCAGATCACCATCCCAGTGTCCCCATACGAACGTCTGGGTGAACTCCTCTCCACTTGGTGCTGGCTCGCCATCCATCTCCTCCCACTCGGGCGCGTTCAGGTCGTAGAGATGCTCCCCCATTTCCGGGACGACGTAGTTCGTCCGGAAGTACTCCGGCGGGAGCTGATCCGGTGCGATCTCTGCATCGTAGGGATCGCCCTCACCTGGTGGGAAATTCACCCCCGGGATCGCTTCGATCTCGTCCTGTGGCTGTAGGTAGTAGTGGATATCGAAATGGGGAACGCCGTACACGTCTGGCGGCCCGTGGCCTGCTGGCATCCAGTTGAGCCCCAGCCACTCGAACTGCGTCTCTCCCGGAAACTCGATGGCAACTAGCGCTGACTCGTCATACTCTTGTTCGTCGATCGTCGCCGCCTCCGCACTCATCTCCATGCCGAGGTACTGCCAGTCCTGCTGGGGATGCTCGGTGAGGAATGTTTTCACCTCACCGTCACCCAGCGGGACCGGATCGCTGTACTCCGTGCGCCCTCTGGGTGGGAATCCCTCGCCGTTCCCTGGCTTTGCTGTTGCTGTGCCGACCACCCCTGCCAGACCTGCTGCCCCGATTCCACTCAGTACTGCTCGTCGTGTCGTCGATCTGTCTCTGGTCATGGATTGACAGATTCACTGAGATCTTGTATCTATATAACCATTCTTGTGAATTTATACACCTGTGTGGAATTCTTTTTCTTCGACTGAGCAGACAAACAGTGCAGACAACCGCACTATCTCTGCTAGTTTGGTGCTTGTTCGATCGCCACGGCCAGCTGTTCGAGCCGCTCGATCCGTCGTTCGGTATCTGGATGGGTACGGAAAAAGCCCGCTATCTCGCTGTCGTCAGTCGGGAGGATGTCGAGGACAGTCGCGGATTGTGTCCAGGTTCGGAGATCTTCGGTCGGCGTCGACCGCGTCTCTGTCAGCGTTCGAAGCGCACTCGCAAGTGCGCCGGGGTCGCCGGTCAACGCCGCGGCACCCCGGTCCGCAGCGAACTCTCGCTCCCGTGAGAGGACGGCGACGGAAAACTGGCCACAGCGCCGCTGGATCTCGGTGACAACAGTCAGTACTGCCCACGCGACCTTCCAGACGATGTAGACAAGCGGCTGCTGGAGGAGCCATCTCGTATCCGGTGGCTCATCAGAGCCGACGTGTTCGGCGATCAACGTTGGGAGCAGTGCAAGCCCCATGATGCGGCTGTCGCCGTTTCGCAGATGGCTGATCTCGTGGGCGAGTACACCCCGAAGCTCCGCCTCGTCGAGTGCTCGGATGAGGCCACGCGTGAGAACGATCGTCCCGTCCGAGCGACCACCGACGGCGTAGGAGCTGGCGCTGTGGCGGTCGGCGACGAACACTGACGGCTCGGGAATGTCCGCCTGCTGTGCCAGCTGGCCCGCCATCGCTTCGAGCTCGGGGTGGCTCTGTGCGGCTGGCGATCCCGACGTGCCGAGCTCGCAGCGAAACCGTCGAATCTCTTCGCGTACTGGGTTGATGTAGATCACCGGGAACAGCACTGTCCCGAATACCAGGATGATCGGTAATCGGTACGACCAGAGCTGGGTCGGAAGCTGTTGTGTCGCTCCGGTCGGAATAAAAAACGCGCTGAGGACTCCGACCGAAGCCAGCGCGAACCAGCCAAGAAACCCAGCAGTCACCAGTGCGGTCAGCGCGATTGGGACCGTGACGAGAACGAGGACGAGGAGGGCGGCAACCATCCGCAACAGCAACGAGAGTCGCTCCCAGGTGCCCAGCCCGAACATTGCGTTTGAGTGTGTTCGTTTGCTCACTACTTGTTTGTGTAGTCGTGTTTCCAGGACAGAAACGTTACTGGAGTGAGTCCATCGTTCGCTCGGCCCACTCGACAGCGTAGGTGGGGCCATGGTCCAGATACACTGTGGCGTCGAGTGCGGCAAACGGTGCAGGGATCTCACCGCCGTGTTTGATTGCGCTGCAGGCAAGCTCCGCCGCCTCGGTGAATGAGAGCTTTCCGCGGCTGATTAGCTGCCCGAGCTTGCCAAGCCGGGGTTCGAGTCGCTCGCCGGCGTCGACCCACGCCTCGAACAGCTCGCCATCCCAGGACGCGAAGACATCCCGTGTCTGTAACCCCAGATAGGCGTCGTAACAGGCGGTCGCGAGCTGGTAGGTTTCGACGGGAGTGAGCTGTGTGCGGGTCACATCTGCAAACGCGACGTACTGCACCTCGAAGAAGCCAAGAAACTGTTCGGGTTCGTCCAGTCCGACCTCGACGAGTGCGTTGGCAATCAAAAACTGCTCAAAGGCGTCGGGTGAGCTCTCGAGACGCGGTTTACAGAAGACGACCGGCGGCTCGGTCTGGTGGGTCCAGACGACGCTGCCGTCGCCCGGCATCCCGACCGTCAGGTCTGTGCTGGCATACCGTCTGAGCACGTCGGGAGCGTCCGGCGGGAGCCACTCGCTGGGGTAACTCGCCGGCTCGAG
>LKMJ01007097.1_pt1 | contig 10555 bp, 15 predicted proteins | sample 643391 | NCBI WGS metagenome assembly LKMJ01 (sample SAMN04112250, study PRJNA286221) | soda lake metagenome | biome: soda lake; feature: Kulunda Steppe; material: water; isolation source: sample PL-Br10 brine of Picturesque Lake | place: Russia: Kulunda steppe | collected 2010-07
CGCGCATGCAAGCTGGTGTGGCCGTACAGCAACCTGCGCTTGGCTGAGCGCACCCAGTCCTCGGAGCAGGGGCCTCACGCACAAGCATGGGAAGTCTTCAGCGACGATGAGGAGTGCCAGGGCAGTGATGCAGACGACAGTAGCAGCGATGAGGACAACAGCAGCGATAGGAGTAGATAAGAAATAGACTGCTTAAAACTTTTTTTTTATCTCTTCATTTGCTAACGTTTAGTAAATTCACCGAGAGAGGGAATGAGCAGGAACGAAGGAAAGGTCGGCGGGGGGGGGGGATCCGCATTTGAACCTGCATTCGATCCCGGGTTTCAATTCGCAAATTTTAGCCTTGTTTTTCAATGCGTAAAATGCAATAAAATACGCATGACCCAACCCTGCAATAGAATATTACGAGAAATTAGATAAACAATTAAATGATTCTGAAAGGCACTCGCAAAACATAAAATTCGAAATAAATGATTATGGGGATACATACCTCGCGAAAGTGTCTCACAGTGGAAATCGTATAATGGAGCCCCAGGCTCCCGAGGGGCAATTCACCCTGAGTAAGTTTGGGCATTTCAAACGCCCCTACACCCAAGAGGATGGCCCCCTCCTTGGTGTTGCCAGGATGGTTTATCCCAGAAGTGGAGGCAGGGATGAGGCAGCAGGAAGAGCTAGCGGAGCAGAGAAGAGAGCAGGCAGCAGCATCAGCCCCAGCTATCAGGCCTGTGGGTAGACCACTTATGGACCACTTAAGGAAGGGGCAGTAGGGGAGGAAGGGGCAGCAGGGGAGGGCGGGCGTGAATAAGAGGAGGGGGCGCACACAAAATGGCAGAGGTGCCCCCATGGAGGTGCATGGGCACATGCCTGCCAGTGAGCAGGCAGATGAGGACAGTGAAGAGCCCATGTCCACTGAAGAGACATCCAAGAAGGAAGAGCAAGCAGTGCATGAAGAGGGGGAGGGAGAGGGGATGGACGAGGGAGAGGGGGAGATGTGAAGGTGCAAGCAGGGATCCTTCGAACTTCTAGACTGGCTCCCTAAATTGTTGCTGAGTTTTGCCCTTGATGCTGCTGAGTTTTGCTGTAAAACAGCAAAACTTCGTAAAAATATAATAATTTGGGGGGCCCTCGCGAACCTCTAATGTTTGCAAATAAATCACTAATTAATTAGAAATTATACATTGCGCCAAGCGAAATTCCAGTGTTGCGAGAACAAGCTGGCAGTACGGAAGATTGCGCTTGCTGTGTGTTAGTGTATGAGTGTGTTTTGTGTGTGTAGACATACGTGTACGTATAAGTGTGTGAGTTTGTGTGGGTGCCTAGGTGCAATCGTATATGTAAATATCAGCATGTAGCGCTAAATGAGGCATCCTATAGCGTTACGTAAGGCAATCTGGCAGACAAAGCGCTTTACGTTGCTACATTTCAGCTGCATCAGAATTGAAAGGGAGGATCAGCACCCTGTGCCTTCATGCAAAATTGAAGACTCGTATCCTGCTGGGGCCAGGGGCCCCAAGCAACCAAGTATAGCGCTATATCCGGCACAAATGTTGGATTTCTACTCACGTGCGAGCACATGCCTGAGTATCCCTGGGCCCTTCATTCGTCAATTTCCCCTTGCACTTGGGACAGCTCTGGATATCCCTTTAAAATTCTGTCTATGAAATGAACAAAGTTGTCACGTTGGCCATTCAGATTAGGTGCGTCTGATCTGCAATACACGCTAGAGTTCCAAGCCACTCCCTAGCTGTTCACTCTCATGTGCTGATTGCTGCCCAATGCTGACCACCCTCCCCTGCTGTCTGCTCTCCAAATGCTTCTGCTGGTTTTGGTGCTGGTGCTGTTCCTGGTGCTACTTGCTGCATGGCTGCTCGCATGGAGCTGCTTGCATGGACACAACTCACATGAGCGCAGGGCACTCCAGCTTGATGAAGGTGACCTCCTTCTTAATGATGTGAACTCCTGCTTCCAGTGCTTGCAGCGTGCAGTTGTGATGCTGCATCGTTGAGGAGTTCATGGGGCTGAGGTTGGACCTTGCACCATTTGCACTCCATCACACACAGCCCCCCACACTCTGGCTATATGTTGATTGTGAACATGTCAGACCACTTCCTAAGAGGACCTGCTGTTGTACTCTTGAAGGGGTCTACAGGGGTGGCACTGCCCTGGACATGGGGCTGCATGCAATCCGTCCCCGACTTCATCTACAGCTCGTTCCATATATTTCAATTATCCATATTCTCAGGGGACCTGGGGTGAAAATCTCCGAGTTTCAATTTTGGCACGCGCTATCTCTGAAAGTTCCGGAAGTGCTCTTTAGCGCACGCCAATCGCTAAGTATATGTGTATCAGTGCTAGGCGTTTCCGGCGCAATGCAGAATTGGCACCGTGTTTTACGGTGCTTTATGCCGTCAACCACAGTAAAGTACGGTTTTTGAATGAGTGGGAAATCGTAAATTACGGGGGGGGGGGGGACCGTCAGGGACTCAAACCCGTCCTGAGTTATACTCACGCGTGCACATTTAAGCTCAAGGGGCATGCTCCATTGAGCGCATTTTCCACGATTGTTTGAAAATTACGTGTGCAAGCCATCATGCCCGATGGCAGGCAGGTCAAGAGGGGTCGAGCAGCTCTGAAGAGGCCGAGCTTGGCTCACCCCAGCAAGCTGATTCCTCCTGCAACACCTAATGCAGGCCTGAGATTGGGCCAGCAGCCTAAGAAAGGTGGCGAAAATAAGAAAAGCTGGGTGCAGGATCAGTATGTGCAAAGGCAGAAGCACAGGGGTAAGCCAGGGGAGGTGGAGCACTGCTGCAAGCGTCACATTCGTCCCAGAGAGCACTGTGAGACAGTGCTCTCTGGGACAAATGTGACGCGGTTCAAGACGCATCTGCTGAATGGTAATGTCTGCAAGAAGTTCCTTCAGAGTCCAGTAGCAGCAGAGTTGATGAAGGTGGTGAAGGAGGTGAAGGCAGCACAGCTGGTCTACACGCCCAAGGCCAGCAGCAGCGAGTGTTCCTTGACAAGCTCTTACTGCATTTTCCAGGTGAGAACAGGGACTTACAAAGTTGTGTAGTGTAGGCAGTTGCAATTTTTGCTTGAGGGAGGGTGCTTGCTTTGTGCGCTTGCATTTTGCTTGCATCGTGCGCTTGCATGCATTTACTTGCATGCGCGCGCATGCCCGTGTGTGTGCGCGCGCCTTCAGGTGCTCTTTTATGAGCATGCATTGATCTGCATGTGCAACGCAGGGATCATGGGCTGATGGAGGCCAGCGAGGAGCAGAAGGCTGAATTTGCAGAATGGCTGGACTCAGTGCACGATCTGCAGAGCATGCAGATGCGGAGGAACCAGCAGCCGAGCCGATGGATGTGAATGCGCAGCAGGGCGTTGAGCAGCAGGGGGATGAGCAGGAGGGGGATGAGGGAGAGGGAATTGATGAGGAAGAGGAAGTTTGAGTGTGGGAGCTAAGCAGCTGGATTGAAAAGGAGAAGGCTAAGCAGGACATTTGAATTTCTGACAGTGCAGCACCGTAAATAATGAGAATCCTGATCGTCAGACGTCAGAGTGACAAGTACCGTACGCCTGTAAATTCCTTAATAATGGTCAAAATCGTGATCACGGTGGCATAATGTAATTTACACCTGACGCCATCAGGCATAAACGTCCAGCACTGATGCATATACATGCACGTGCACGTGCATGCCCAGAGCTTCCATGGCCACTTCAGTAGGATAACAGAGCATGCACTGTGATAAACATCTGCTCACAACTTGAATTCAGGGGAAACACTCTCCTTCCCCTTCCCAAACTGGAACCAGAAGCATCCTCCAAAGAGCTACAAGCTGCAGCTAAACAGTGGCGCTGTTCATACTGAAGACCATGTAGGTGAACGGACAATCAAGAGCAAGAAGTGTAGGGCCCCTGTTGCCTTGGACATGGGGTGCCATGGAGACCAGGAGGGCCTGATGTATAATGGGAGCAACGGTCCTTCCAGAGGCCACACACATGTCCGCAAAGGAGCTAGAAGACAGGACTGCAGAAGAGCATGGTGGAGAAGTATGTCATGCCCCTAGGGAGTTGGTTGCCCTGCTGGTGCCCTTTGGGCGTGGATGGACCTGGAAGGACAAGCTCAGTTGTATTGATGATGCGGTGCCCTTACCATTTCAGCTGCCATGAGACAGTGATGCTTGGCAAGGTCCCGCGCTTGCTTTATGCCATCACTCTTATTTATCAACTTGACAGCCTGCAAGTTTGGGTCAGTGACAAGAAAGCAGGTAAATACAGATGTTGAACACAACAACTTGTGTTCCCAAAAATCCTGTGCTCTAGATTCATATGCCAGTTGAATACATGTGCACGTCTCCTGCTAGCATTAAAACTTGCCCTCAAAAGGAGCCAGACAGGGGAAGCCAATAAGGGCAGGTGCTTGAGTCAAGCAAGTAGGACAGGAGAGTTAGCGCATACCTCAGAAATAAGTGCTGAGACAGGGCAGGCATAGCAGGGTGCACAAAAATGCTCCAGCGGCTACTGTACTGCTCCAAGGGCTCCAACCACAAATAATTAAATAATTTTTGGTGGTCCTCGCTATCTGCAATCCGTTTATAAATTATTAGGGATACGGATTTTATCTTCCGATTCCTAACGAATAATAATCCACGCTTCCTTTTTATAAGTGGCATTCATTCACAACCATTTTGACCAATTTATCCCCTTTTCTGCCTCATCGACCCCTGGAAAGTTGAGGTCTCACTTAAGTTCCATGTTTACAAAATTTTACTTACGTTACTTACTTATGTTTACAAAATTTACTTTTCACGGTCATTCACTGTCATTTCCCATCCCGGCAATCCCTGCTGCCTCCCAACCTTTGCGATACATCACATGATCATGCACGTTCCAGCAAAAGTGCTCCAACCTGCCATTTTCCTTCTTGCTGCATCTGCTTCATGCAGTCAGATTGAGTAGACTGTGCATAAATAGAGGGAGAGGGACCTAAACTGGGTGAAATTAATTGCCAGGGAGAGGGCCCTGGGCCAATCCTCAAAACTGAAAAAAAAAGTGACCGAATAATTCGTGAATTTTGCTTTTATCGAATTCGTGCTTTTTAAAGATAAAAACCACTATAAATTATTCTAATTAAGACCTTGCAAAGTATCCAGGTTCTGATTCAGGCTCCCTCAGGGGCTGACCATGGAGCCACATGCTCCAAAGGGTCAGGGACGATGCACAAAACGGGAGCGCTTGAGCGATGAGCAACCCAGGGAGCTTTGCATCCGCCTGGCCCCCACAAAAACATTGCATGTTGGGTTGAGGACCATGAGAGGCAGCAAGCAGCAGCCAAAGCAGGGGCAGGGGCAGAGGCTCAGGCTCAAGTGAGAATGCTGCTGAGCCAAATAATGGAGGCAGCGGCAGGGGCAGGGACAGCAAGGGAGGGGGAGCAGGGGGAGGGGTGAAGGAAGGGGAGCTGAGCCCATGAAGGTGTCCTTGGAGTCTGAGAAGGTCACATCTGAGGACACGGACATGGACAAGCAGCTACTACGATTCAGGCAAAAGAGTCGAATTGCAAGACCTTACGGAACATGTAATGTTTGGAGGGAGCTTGTGGACACCAAATAATTGGGAGGATTAACGAAATTATTATGTGTAAAGTAGGACTCACAATTACATAGAAGCAGCGCAGTATCATTTAAACGCATCTTGTGCTGTGTCATGCAAGTAATTAAAATCAAGCCGCCTGCTGCTAAAGAGCTACGACGAAAGTGGCAAAAGAACTCGGCACAACTCAAATACAAGACGCCCAGATTCACATACGAGAACAGAACCGTGATCTGCCAGGGTTCATACCTTGAATATACCAGCACATTTCTTGCCTCCCTGGGGCTCCAACAAGACCTCCCTCACTTGCTCACCTCATCTAAGTCGCCGGCTCCTTTGAATTTCCGCTTGATCAATGTGCACAGATTTGGCTGCTGTTGCGCTGCAAAAAGGACGGGTGCTGTAGCAACACCGCTCTTCAAGTCGTTCAGCGCCGGTTTCCCAAGAATGGAAGCGCTGCCCGTGAGGTCTAGGACATCATCAACAATCTGCAGAGAACAACCATGAAGCATCAAACATGGGTCGAAGAGGGTCTCCTGTTGACTCGGCGATGTTGTTGCAGCAAGGGAAAGACGCCAAGGAAAGACACAGAGGCGCGTGCTGGTGTTGTAGCCAGAGCAAAAACAATTGTAACGTTCAAGTCCACAGCACTAGCTTCATATTCCAAGGCAAGGTTTATGAGGAAATCTTCAGCATGATGCAGTAAATCACAGTGCGTCAACTGCTTATCTTTGCAAGTGCACTTCAATTCAGCATGTACTTCCTACAAGTTTTATGTCAAGAGGGAAGGCAGCCAAAACTTTCCTAACGCTCAATGTACAATTACCCTTGCAATCACCCCATCATACAGTTGAGGCAATGCAGCTCAAACTCAGCTGTGTTGCACTTGCCCTGCTGTGTTGTGTTGCTTGAAGGCAAGCTTAAAAAATTAGCTGTATCCATCAACTCCCAGGAAGCTCACCTGAAAAGCTAACCCTAAATGCCTGCCATAACTCCAAGCTGTGGTGCAGACCTGCAACATAGGAAGTGTTTCAAGTGTCCACGTGTTCATGCTGTCCACGCTTGAGCTGGTGCTGTCAGACATGCATTGGCTGAAGGATGAGATCGCAATGCCTGAAATATCCATCAGACGAGGCACTCGGGCTGCAGTCATCCCTGGGACAGCCCTGTAGCAGCACCGTGTCTAGCCACAGGCTCAATTATGTCTGTACTCAGAAAGTGCCAGGAGAGCATTAGCCAGCCAGCCTGTGTCATAACAGGAATACTTCCTTCCCAAGGGTGAAAACGACGCAATTTTCTGCATTTTTACCAATTGACAGATTAGGCACTTTTCACGTTGTGGACATGCTGCCATTTACAGGTTGATTTCAAGATAATAGGGGGATGCGGGCAGCCAAAGCCCCGCTAAAGGACACTCTCCTGCTCTTTTTTGCTGCTTCTTGTAACACCACAAACGGAATTCACATCATTCAATGCAGTCCACCATTCTCCCTGCTGTGCTCTACTTACATCCTCATCACTGCAGTATCCCCCCGTGCTGGACCCCTCTTCCTCCTCCTCTTCCTCCTCCCCTGAGAGCAACACCCAGGGCTTGGCCTTTTCCTGCTCCTCTAGGGACTGTGTGCGCTTGGCCAAGCGCAGGTTGCTGTATAACCACACCAAGTCTGGCATGCTTGGTGGTCAGGCAATTGCAGCAGGCAGTCATTGCATCAATGCTAGCACGTCTGCTGGCACTTTTTCGAGCTAGAACCACCACAGGAAGGGAGGAGTGTACGCAGTGGTCCCGGATGCAATAGGCACCTTCACAGAATTCACAAGCAGTCCTTGCACTGCACCTTGCATCCCCCCTTAGTCATGGTCCCAATTGTCCACTTAGGCACTTGAATGGTAACCTGGTCCATTAAGGGCTCTACATCAGGGGCTTTTCACATACCATGGCATTTTTTGTCAGTTTTGAGGTCAGTTGGAGGGGCAGTCGGGCTTCCCAGACCCCCCGGCCCACCTTCTATCTTTACCAGGTCAATTTTTGTATGTAATAAATGATTGGGCACAAGATTTTTTAACAGTGGACCTCCAAGACCGGCGCTGTTTACATACTTGCTCCTACCCATTAAGCAAGCAATCCACAACAGGAGCTTGCAAAGAGGGCGAGTATTAAAACACGCATGTTTTGAGGAGCACCTCTTTGCAGGCTGAATCCAGGATTAGCCATTGGAATATGGGCTTAACAGTGATGGTAATTCTAGTGAGGTGCAGATTAAAGGCCGCAAAAACACTGCCTTCCATGCATCAGCACACACTCAACAAAACGAAGACAGCAGTTTCAACATAAGAGGGCAAGCTTGAGCTCACCTCTGGCGTGGAGCCTTCTAAAACAGCGACCGCGCGCATGCAGTTAGCCATGAGGGAGGCTGTTTTGCAATATGTTTTTTGCAGGTAATGGTCCATGTCCAGCGTCTGCTCTTGAGTGGCAGTCATCTGCAAGTGGGAGGCAGGCAAGGCATAAGGTCAGTGACGGTAGAGGTCAATGTGGATTATGCGAGCAGCACCTGGTGAAGAAGGTTGCCAGCCTGGGAGGGAGCTAACAGGGCCTAGCAGCAAATGCCGGGACAAACAAAATGGGCTTTGGTGTGGAGCGCTACAAGCAGCCAAACCAACTGTTTGGAAAGTTTCTGGCTCTCACGCTATGCTGCCATCCAAGGTATTCAAATCCAAAATGTGTGCTGCTGGATGTGCTGGCGATGCACACAGGCCGTATGTTGTTCACCTGCATGATCTCGCCAGACACCAGGTACTCCAGGATCTGGGACATCAGCTCCACGATCTCTGTGTTGCGCAAGGCGCCTAGGGTTACTGAAGCCCTGGCCAGCAAGAAATCCCCAGACAGGATGGAGACCTTGTTGCCCACGGTCGCGTTGAGCGACAGGATGCCTCGCCGCGTGCTAGCCTCGTCGATGACATCGTCGTGGAGCAGGCTGGCGACGTGGATGAGCTCGGCGATCTCGGCTATGCGCTGCTGCCGCCTGCGGAGCTCCGTGGTGGGCTCAGATGCCGGCCGCAGATCGACGCCCAGGAACTCGGCAGCGGGCGGCGCATCCGCGAGCGCGGACGCCATCAGCATCACCAGTGTTGGCCGCAGCCGCTTGCCTTCTACGCCCTTTCGAAAGAAATACTCTGCGGCCTGTTTAAGCACTGGCACCGTGGAGGAAACGCTGTGCCGCAATCTCTCGGATATGGCCTTGACCTCCGGCTGCACAACAGCATACGGATCAACCTGGCTGATGCTGGCTGCATCATCCAGAGCCTGGGGGCGGGGGGAAGGAGGGAGCGGCGGTGTGTGTGCGTAAAAAAGAGTGAAACCTGCTGCGCTGTGGAGCTGCACGCCCAGTTTGAGAGCATGACAGCACGTACTCACCTGGTTGCGTATGCTGCCATCTTGGGGCTGCACAGCTGCCGTATGAACTTTTCGACTACTACAGGTGGCCCACAACAAAGGGCCCGGGGGTATCTGTGGAAGATGAAGGGGCAAGCCTTGAGCGCACGCTCAACCTAGAGCAATGCAAGCAACAATAATGCTGATCCCTAAAAGCTCAACGGTGCTATCAAAACCCACCATGTTACCGTAGGACGTGGAACAAGCCTGCTCTGAAGATTGCTGCTGCTGTTGGCTCGTGGGAAAGAGCGGTGCATGGAGGCAGGGCGCACTGATGCCTGGACGAGCGTGTTCAAGAGCATGTCAAGTTAACAAGGAGCCCCGTCAGCCACTCCAACACCATCACAACGGCTTGGATATCGAGGGAATGAGCCTGATGCGCAGGGAGCGCTGCAACTAGCTCCCTGGGCACCTCACCTGCTGTGGGCCAGCACTTGGTGGTTGTGGAGGCAGCTCTCTGTGCCAACGCTAGCCGCAGGGCAAGGACGCCGGACTTCCGCATAGCTTTTTATGAGCCGCTTCTAAAGGCTCAGGAAGGGAGCTAACAAGGACGCGATGCTCAAACCAGAAGTGGCGAGATGAGAGCGGGGAAGAGAGCGGGGTACATCATCCCTCTATTCCATTGGAATTGTTACGTGCACTCTATTTCTTGGTGTCAACATGAACAAAAATATCTCGGGAAACAAGCGAACAAGGTATGAAGCAGCAGAATCACTCGGAAAAGTATCACTCGATAAGGTTACAAAATAAGGTTACAAGGTACTAGGTAATGATAATAATGAAGAGCATGCACGTTTCACCTCTCACTCTGGACTTGAACCAAGCACACATGCAGAGACAGAATAGTTGTTCTGGCACCATGCCAACTTGACTGGGAAGCTGGAAGATGATCTGTGAGGCGCATGCCCTATGCATGCATGCACAGCTGCTAATCTTCACCCGGGTCAGAGCATCCATCGTCTGGGAGCGTTAGTGAAGACACAAGCTGCCGTTCTGCATCCCTTTCTGCAGCTTGGAATCTCTGCAATTCCTGGGCTCGTCGCTGGTGTGGGCTGATCGGAGGGGGGGGGGGCAAGGACGTGACAAACCTGTCGGTGTGGACAAGCCAAAATGGCAAGAATTTGTGACGTGGGGGTTCTAGGAGATCTAAGGCAAGTATGTGTGTGCGCATGCAGCTGGCAAAGGAATGCTGCAACGGCAGCGTTATTGTTTTCCTTCCTGTCTGCACTGTGAGTCACCTGGTGAAGGTGGGTGAGTCTTTAAAGCTCTTGAAAAATGTCCCACTGTCTTCAGGACGTTTTGTGGGGGCAAATGACTGGCTGAGGTCACCAGCCCTCCCAGAGCCCCTGTATGTCTCTGAATTAACTCGAACTTTTTGACCAAAAGCATGCTCGTAGGAAAGCTCCTGCAGGATGTTCATTAATGAGCATGTGTGTTTGTTTGTGCATGCATCCGTGTGTGTGACACACACATATACATACATATGTATACAGAGAGAGAGAGAGAGAGAGAGAGAGAGAGAGAGAGAGAGAG
>LKMJ01007098.1_pt1 | contig 10554 bp, 16 predicted proteins | sample 643391 | NCBI WGS metagenome assembly LKMJ01 (sample SAMN04112250, study PRJNA286221) | soda lake metagenome | biome: soda lake; feature: Kulunda Steppe; material: water; isolation source: sample PL-Br10 brine of Picturesque Lake | place: Russia: Kulunda steppe | collected 2010-07
GGAGAGAGAAAGAGAGAGAGGGAGAGAGAGAGAGGGAGGGGGGTCTGCTGTGCACAGGTGGCCACTCGCAGAGGCAACGCACCAAACTTGGCAGGAGTGCGCACATGCTTGTGCATCATCACGGGTGCACGCACGCTAGGGCACTGCGCTGCGCGCGCACACCCACCGGGAACGCGCTGTACTTGGCTGGGATGCGCACACGCGCCTCCAGCCCGTTCTTCATCGTGCGGTAGCTCCGCAGGTGCAGGCCGTCGGGGTGGGCAGGGCCTGCATTGTCACATGGTCACATGGTCACATGGTCACACGGTGTGTGGGCGAGAGCGCTGAGCATGCAGGGTGCAGGCAGTCTGACCGCGGGTGCGGCCAGCAGCCGCGCGGCCCTGACTTTTGGCACGTGCATGTGGCGGCACAGCACGGCTGCATGGACGAGTGGCGCTGACTAGTGGTGCTTCAGATGCGCAGCAACACACCTCCTGGAGTTCTAGAGCGCCTTCCTGGGTTGTGTGCTAGCTGTGAGAGGGAATGGGCGCAGGGATGTATGTATGGCACACACATGCCGCGCGCCGCACCTTAGCCGCAGTTACTTACCGCAGCCGAAGCACTGGCTCTTGGGTGTGTACGCCTCCTGCACGCTCAGCTCCTTGCCCTCCACCGTGATCACGCCAGTGCGCACCGCAGGGTGCAGCTTGGAGTTGCAGGGGTTGAGCTACGGTGTGGCAGGCAGGGGCGCAGGCGATGGGGAGTATGTATGCGTTTGCATGTGTGTGTGTTTGTGTGCGCGCGCATGATTTTAAGGAACACAGTGCGCGCGCGGTTGTGTGTGTATGTAGCCGGGCAGTCGCTGCATGACCTGCAAGGTGCACTGCTGCGCATGATTAAAGCCCATTCTCCCAACATAGAGATCAGAGACACACAGAGAGAGGGAGAGAGAGAGAGAGAGAGGGGAAGCTCAGGGCTGATCTGCATGTGCGCCAGGAGGTGCTGAGCGGAACACCTGTGCAGGGTGCCCTGCTCTGCACCCTCACAGATACAGGCCGCCTCTGCGCGGCTTCACCTGTTTTGTCTCACTGGCTTGTTGAGAGTGATGAGGGCAGCTTGCTGGTGCTGTGCGGTCCCGTTAGTGCGGGTGATGCATGGCCTAAGACACATGAGTTTCCGGTGCGTGCGCTGCTTGTGCCTGCACGTGCATTGCCAGTCGGACCATCTGTGCACATTCAACATAAAAATGCAAGATCCCGGCAAGTGCATGCGCGACAGGTGGTCTGTGTGCCTCGCTCATGCAGGGCTTGTGCTTTGCTCTTCAGCCTCTGCGCCTGCACAGCCCCAACAAGTTTCAGGCACAGCAGGAGCGAACTAGATCATGGCATGACAGAGATCACTGAAGGGCCGTCGAAGTCCCTCACTTCTTGAAGGAAGAACACACGTGGAAGATTGTACAAACAAAGGGTGCACAAAATAAAGGGCACATATGAGGCACACTGGAGATCAGGTGCCGGCCCTGATTCAAGCAAACACCAATCCCTTGCGGCAGTAACAGCCTGAGTCACATGAGCAGTGTAACGTCGGCCCCCAAAAAAGGCCACGACCTTATTACCAAGCCATTTACATTGATTGGAATGATTCATCCTTAGGGCACATCACATCAGGGCCTTTGCGTCTTGATTAAGCGTTTCTTCAGTTTGACTAGGTTGCGTGCAATGAAGTTTGCACCGTGCTGGCTCCTCTGCTTGCGGTGCAATGTGGACACAAAAGCCTTCAGAAGAATGTAGGATTAATGACCATCTATCACGACCCACCTCTGAAGATTGTGAATACAGGGCCTTCCAGCGTGCACGATCATCCTTCTCATCTTGAGCGCTGGTCTTGTTACTAGGAGCGAAAGTGCTGAAGTAGCGCTGGGGATGGTATTGCCAACTGCTAGACGCTGGGTGCTGCACTGCTGCATCATCAGGCTGGTCATGGGTGCATTCGTGTGATGCAGAGGGGGAGGAGGAGGGCTGCTGGGGTGCGCTGCGGGAGTCCAGGCACTGCGATCCTCCCTGTGCAGCGCTTGCTCTGGAGGAGCTGTACAGCCTACTGCTATCACCTAGGGCTACTGCATAAGTCCTTTGGAGGAGCTGCGCAGCTGGCAGGCTGACACGCGGGAGCAGGGCCCAAGTGCAGGGGCTGCCCTGGGCCAGGGCACGTAAGAACATGCTGTTCACTGCCGGGATGATGACGTACGCGGTGAGCGTGCTTGGCTTGAAACTCTAGCTTGATGGTCTCCGCACATGCTACTAGCCTCGAGTGGCCGAGTGCCTTTTCCACTTTCGGAAGATCTTTTGCGTTCACATTCACTAGGGTCCTTGTCTAAAATCGCGTGATAAAGAACCATATGTTTTAAACAATGGCTTAGGATCATTCATAGATAGGGATAGGGTGTGCCGAACTTTTCAAGCAGTCATGGTCCAGCAGCAGGAGTCCAGGAGGCTGGTCATATCCAGCATGGTGCTAGAGAACTTCAAGAGTTATGCAGGGGCACAGCGAGTAGGGCCCTTCCACAAGGTGCGTGGTCAAAGGGATGTGCGCATCAGCGCGCCATTGACCAAAGGGCACACCCGCCACTCAAGGCAGAATGCTTTACTTCATTGATTTTTCAAAGTTGCGTACCACAGATTTAAAACCAACTGTATGGCAGGAAGTGGTGTGCCGAGGATGTTTGTCGTCTACCTGGCTGTCCCAACTGTGTGCCTGTGTTTGTACGTACCTATGCTCGGGTACTGAGCCCCTTACCTATCTCCATTGTGGACTTCTGTAACAGTCATTTTCCTCGGTAGTGGGGCCCAATGGGAGCGGCAAGTCAAACGTCATTGATGCCATGCTGTTCGTTTTTGGGCGTCGTGCCAAACAGGTGCAGTCTTGCTCTCCTGCAACTTGCTCCTGTGCAGAAGTTGAGGCCAAAGCCAATCGCTTGCCGTGTTCCTGCACATATGCCTGTTACCCACTGTCCATATAGTCAATGACAGATGCAAATGTGCCCGAAAGCCAGGAGAGCCGTTGGTGCAGGCTGTGGCCCCCTGTGCTTTCCATACGTTGCGCCGCTGTCCCCTCAGCAAGTGACTGGGTATGGTAAACCATTCTCTTGCCAACCAATCGGACGAGCCTGCACCTCGCAGGGATGCAGTGGGCTGGAGCAGGTTCAGTTTGGCTCAATCCTGTCTTGTTGCCTGCGCTCACGCTCGCACATCCACGCGCCTGGGCACCCACAAACTTGACACAGGCAGCACACATGTGCATGCTTGCCCCCAGAATAATCCCACCTGCGCACACGACAGAAGGTGCGCACACACGCACACACCTTGCGTGCCCTGCTGCCACCATACCCTCGGTGTCCCGCAGCTGCGCTTTAACAAGGTGTCTGAGTTGATCCACAACTCCACCAACTTCCGGAACCTGGACTCCGCCAAGGTCACCGTGTACTTTGAAGACATCATCGACAAGGTGAGGGTGCCATGGTCTAGGTGAGGCCGTCATTGGCAGCTGAGGGCGCCGTGAGCTAATGAAAGAGGCAGAGGCACACAGACAGGCTGCTGCACCATACATGTGCTGGCAGATGCGCTGCGCCATGTCCCTGTGGTCGCTGCATGCAGCTCATGGCTGCCGAGCACGTAAGCGTCCGCTGCTCCCTCTTGACACTACTCACATCATTTGCATCCATGCTTGCGCTCGCCTACAGCCCCTGCTGCCGCACCCTCCTTGCCCCTCCCCTCCTGCCCTTCAATCAAGCCAGTAAATGCTGGTGTGCACAGCACACCCACGCACGCACATACACACATACGCACATACACACATTCGTGCGTGTGCCAAGGCGTGCATGCCCGTGGCACGCGGCCCGCTCTTGCTGCCTTCTTCACGCGAGGTTGTCGCCGCCGCCTTCCTTCCCCCCTCTGCCCTCGAACGCACATGCAGGAGGGCGAGGACTTTGAGGTAGTCCCCGACTCTCAGTTCACTGTTGCCCGCACAGCCAACCGCAACAACACTTCTGACTACTTCATCAACGATCGCCGGGTGCCGGCCAAGGAGGTGAGCAGCTGCGTGTGCACAGGGTCTGCCATGCGCAGCTTGCGCACGCACGCATGCATTCGTGCGTGTGTGTGTGCGCATGTTTGTGGTCCAACCATTGTCCAAGCGCTTGCTTGGTTGGCAGCATACTGCCGGCAGCTCAAGTTGCCCCATGAATGGCTGCCGACCGCGGCTCATGCTGTTCAGGGAGCTGTGTGCTACCCCCTTCGTCCGGCTTGTCGCAGAGGATGTGGGGGGTTGCTGTGTGAAGCCCACAATTGTAGCGCCTGCTGCCGCTGCTGCTGCTGCTGCTGCTGCTGCTGCTGCTGCTGCTGCCATATGTGTGCGGTGCATGTGTGCGTATGCATGTATGTGTGCGTGGATGTGTGTATGTGTGTGTCAGCCGCCAGCGTCTGGCACTGTAGGCGGTAGAGGCCCTAGATGAGCCCAGCCCAACCCCTCTGGCCCATCAACCCCTTGAGCCCCTCGGGCCCTCAGGCTCTGCTAGGCGCAGGCCCTTGACTGTCTGCTAGGCGCAGGCCCTTGACTGTCTGCTAGGCACAGGCCCTTGACTGTCTGCTAGGCGCAGGCCCTTGACTGTCTGCTAGGCGCAGGCCCTTGACTGTCTGCTAGGCGCAGGCCCTTGACTGTGTGCTAGGCGCAGGCCCTTAACTGTCTGCTAGGCGCAGGCCCTTGACTGTCTGCTAGGCACAGGCCCTTGACTGTCTACTAGGCGCAGGCCCTTGACTGTCTGCTAGGCGCAGGTCCTTGACTGCCCTATGGCGCTCTTGACCACAGCTCCTTGTGCCAGGCTTGTGGGCGCGGCTGCGCCCGGCAGCATGCTGCCAGCGCACTGCTTGCGCCTGCCAACGTGCATGTGCTGCTGTCTGCGTGTGGGTGGTGGGTGCAGGTGACAGATAAGCTCAAGGGGCTGGGCATCGACCTGGACAACAACCGCTTCCTCATCCTCCAGGTACGCAAAAGCGGGGTGCCCTCACCTACGCACACGTGCGCGCATGCATGCATGCTTCTGCGCCCCCACACATGCGCGTACACCACTTGGGCAACCCACGCACACGTGCGTGCAAGCATGCATGCTTCTGCGCGCGCACACACATGCGTGTATGCCACTTGGGCAACCCACGCTTCCTCATCCTGCGGGTGGGCAGGGGGGGCGTGCTCTCACCCAACGCACATGCGTGCACCCCCCCACACATGCGCGCGTGCTTGCAACACCCCCCCCCCGGGGTATTCCGATTGCTCCCCCCTCCTCCTCCTTGTGGGCTGAGTGGAGGCTTTAGTCAGCAGGCCCGGCAGCCAGCGGGTCCTCCAGCTTGATGCGCGCCGTCGCCTGAAGGGGCTCCTGGCTGTGCGAGTTAAGTGCCCAGGCCATCGCCTTGAGGGCCCTCCTGCAAGTCAGGACCTGCAGCCTTACCACAGCTCTTTGGCGTCAGTCAAGCGGGGAATGTGCAAGCAGCAGGACTCTGTGGCAACAGGCATGGCAACAGGCGTGGTGGCAGGCATGGCGGGAGGGATGGCAGTCGGGTGGTAACAAGCGTGGTGGGAGGGGTGGCATTGGGGTAGCCACAGGTTTGGTGGAAGGGATTGCAGGAGGGGTAGCCACAGGCGTGGTGGGAGGGGTGGTGGGAGGAGTGGTATTGAGGTGGCGACAGGCGTGGCGGGAGGGGTGGTGGTGGGTTGACTTGCTGTCGTTTGAGCTGAGGAGTTTGAACTGAGGAGTGCGCCTCTCAAAGGGGGGGTCAGAGGGTGTGCAGGCAGCCGCCTTAGGGCCGCGCCAGGATGCTTGTGCTTGGTGGCGTGCACCGCAGGGTGGTGCACACCTCCATCTCCGCCAGCACCTGGCAGCGTGAGGCTGCAAGCGCATGGTCAGCACCCACACAGCACGCGCCTGCACACCTGCCCTCCACCCTCCTGAGTGCCCCCCCCCCTTTTCGTGTAGTGCCTCGCCTTAGGGCAAGGTCGGCACACCTTATGCCACCCTCAGCGCTGCTGCCCAGCATGCTGCAGACCCCGGGGCATCCCTCCCCTCACAGGGAGAGGTGGAACAGATCAGCATGGTGCCCCTCTCCTTTCGTGCGATCCCGCCGCCCCTCATGCCGCTGTCAGTGCTGCTGCCCCGGCGCCTGCCTCCCCTCGCAGGGAGAGGTGGAGCAGATCAGCATGATGCGGCCCAAGGGCGAGGACAAGAACGACACAGGGTTGCTGGAGTACCTGGAGGACATCATTGGCACCGACAAATACGTGCAGCCCATTGAGGAGGCTGCCAAAGGGTGCGTGCGTGTGTGTGTGTGTGTGTGTCTGTGTGTGCATGTGTGTGTCTGTGTGTGTGTGTGCGTGCAGGTGTTGCATTGTATTGCGCTGCGTGCCGGAGCAGGCGCGTATGCTACGTGCTCAGTGAGCGCTCTTGCTCGGCTGCAGTGTGCGTGGGTGCGCAGCACACGCCTCTCTATTCGGCCCCTGCACGGCCTGTGCCTCTGCTCGGCACCATCTAGGCCTGTGCGCTTGCGCTTGGAGCACCGTATGCGTGCATCAGGGCAGGAGGCATACTTTTGGGCGGGCCTTGGGTGTGTGGAAAAGTGGTTGCCAGAGGTGCCTGCTAACAGAGGGAATGGCGTGGCCAGGGAGGTACCATGTGTTCAAAGCAGTACCCATGGTGGCGTGCATGCACTTGTACATCACTGCATGCAGGGTGCGAGGGCAGCCATAATTACAGGAGCTCTGTCAAGCATGTCAGCCCTGCACAGCAGGCTACCTTCCATGCACACAAACAAACAAACACACACATGTAAGCACGCGCATGCATGCACGTACACACACACACACTTGCGAAACGGAATGGAGGCAAAGTAGAAGTGCTGCTCCGTGTGCTGGCCCTGCAGCCTTGAGGAGGTCAACGACACGCGGCAAGGCATGATCCAGAGGCTGAAGATCGCGGAAAAAGAGAAGGACGCCCTGGAGAGCAAGAAGGCGGAGGCGGAGCTGTTCCTGAGCAAGCAGGTGAGCCTGGGCGCGTGCGTGCAGGCCTGCTTCTGTTAGCAAGAGCCACGCCAGCTGCTGCGCAGCCCGTCGGGTAGGAGGGACCTGCTGTTTGTGGCGGGCGCACCTTTATCAGCCGCGGCACAGCCGGCCTGCAAAGCCCTTGCCCTTGCTGCCCTTAGTGCCTTTTGGTATGCATGCGCGCACGCAGAATGCAAGGATGGGAGGAGGGAGGGAGAGAGGGAGGGGGAATGGAGAGCCTGGTGCCTGCTCTTGTCAAAAGACACAGACCTTGTGAGGCTGGCAAATTAGGCTTCCAATCCACTATTGCCAGCTATTTCTGCTGCTGGGCCATGTAGCCCACAGCGCATGACCCAAGGTGTGGTCGCGCCGGCTGGCATGCTAAGGTGTCATGCCCGCTTATGTGCATGCTGTGTGCGCTGCAGGCTGATATGTACAAGGACCGCATCTATGCCAACACCATCCACATCAACACAACCCAGGTGAGTGCCCATGCGTGCTGCGCGTGGGGTGCTACGTGCATGCGTTGCGTGTGAGGTGCGCGTGCGCTGGGTGTGTTGTGTGTGGGGTGGTGAGCTAGGCAGGCATGTGCCAGGGCTCAATGCTTTGCCTGCAGCTGCCACCAGCTGCGTGTCTGCATGCCATCACTGCTGCCCTTGTGCTTGTGTTTGCGTGTGTCTACGTTTGTATGTGTGTGCAAGCACACAAGAGCGTGTTTTGTTTTGCCCTGCTCTGATGAGCACATGTGCGTACCTTATGCTCTGACTGGCGGTGTTGCGGTCTTGCAGGACTTGGCTCCTCTCTCATAACGCTTTGTCCCTCGTTTGCGCCCTGTTCACTGCCTTTTGTTAGTGGCCTTGACATTGTCTCATTGGAATTGTAGAGGTCCAGGCTCCCATGAAAGGGCTCCCATGCTACACCATGCAGCTACCTGCGCCTGCCCTGGTGCAACACGCCGGAATGTGTGCATGGAAGTGGACCGTGCTGCAGTGCACATGTGCTGACGCGCGCGCGCTGATGCGCTGCGCTGACACGCACGTCTACTGAGCGCAGGAGAACCTGGGCAAGCTGGAGCAGCAGGCCAAGGAATTTGAGGCCAAGCTGACGTATGAGCGCGAGAAGTTCAAGGCGCACGACAAGGAGGCCAAGGCCGCGGAGAAGAAGTTTGCTGGCGTGGAGAAGGAATTCAAGGTGTGGACACGCTGGCGCGCATGCCTTCAACCTTGTGGCTGTGTGCAGGAGGCATGTCAAGGCGTGTGCGCCATTGACGGGAGCCCTGTGCACGCGTGTGCCATGGCAGCCCTGCTGATTGCTCGTGCAGGCACACCTGGGTGAGTCTTTTGCAGCAACAACAAGGTCCACATGCGTGCGCTGGCGTTGCTAGGAGGCAGGGATGTGCATGCATGGAGGGGCGTGTGCTTGTGTGCTTGTGTGTGTGCGTGTACGTGCAGAGCCCTTTGCCATAAATGGGCGCAGTGCTGTGCGCGCACGCGAGTGTGTGTGCACGCTCACGTGCGCCCAACGCACACCCATGTGCCTGCAGGCCATCCAGAAGGCGCTCAGCGGCGCCCAGGAGGAATTCAAAAACTTTGAGCGCAAGGACACAAAGTGCCAGATCGAGCTGAAGAACGCGCGCAGCAAGGTGCGCGTGCGGCCTTGGCCCCTCAGCGTGTGCGTGCATCTGTGCACGGCCCCGCCCACTGCCCCTTGAGGCTTATGCGTGCACAGCAAGCACATGTCGCGTGCCTGTGCTGCGCGCAACCTTTGTTGTAGGGGGCGCCTGTGTGCTCTGAAGGGGGGTGTGTGTTGCCTGCTTGTGCTGCGTGGAGGGCGCTTGTGCTGTGCCACCAGCGCCGCGTACACATCCCTCGTCCTGCGCACGTATGCCATGTGCCAGGCGCCGCGTACACATCCCTCGGTCCTGCTCACCTACGCCATGTGCCAGGCTCTTTGCTTTCGCCGCCCTGGTTCAGCTGGGAGCGCTCCTCTCCTGTGTGCCTCTCTTCTCCGGTGTGCCTCTCCTCTCCTGTGTGCCTCTCCTGTGTGCCTTTGCTGTGTGCCTCTGCTCCCCTGTGTGCCTCTCCTCTCCTGTGTGCCTCTGCTCTCCTGTGTGCCTCTGCTCTCCTGTGTGCCTCTCCTCTCCTGTGTGCCTCTGCTCTCCTGTGTGCCTCTCCTCTCCTGTGTGCCTCTCCTCTCCTGTGTGCCTCTGCTCTCCTGTGTGCCTCTCCTTTCCTGTGTGCCTCTCCTGTGTGCCTCTCCTCTCCTGTGTGCCTCTGCTCTCCTGTGTGCTTTCCCTGTGTGCCTCTGCTTTCCTGTGTGCCTCTGCCCATCGGCTTCCACGGACCCCTGTGTTTGCGCAAATGCTCAGTGGGGGTGTGCATGTATGCCGCCTGCAGGTCAAAAAGCTGACTGGCAAGCTGGAGGGCGACGCCGCGGAGGCAGCGGTGCGTCCATATGCGCTTGGTGCAGCGCGTCACACACGTGCTCTGTGCATGTGCGCTTGGTGCAGCGCGTCACACACGCGCTCTGTGCATGTGCGCTTGGTGCAGCGCGTCACACACGCTCTGCGTGTGCACGCTTGGTTCAGCGCGTCACACACGTGCTCTGTGCATGCGCGCTTGGTGCAGCGTGTCACACACGTGCTCTGCGCATGCGCGCTTGATGCAGCGCGTCAACTGTGCTCTGTGCATGCATGCACGCGTGCATGTGTGCTGACCGCATGTGTGGCCCTCTGCCCGCTGGCCCCTCCATGTGGTCGCTTGTGTTGCGTTGGACCATGCATACCCCTTACACACAATTTTGCTTTGGGCGCCGCCAAGGAGTCTGCCTCTGCTCCATGCGCGTTGCTTGCTCGGCATGCGCACCACCCAACACACCACTGTGCTGCCAACAAAATGACCTCTGTGCTCCGCTATGCTCTGCTGTGCGGCTGCTGGCCATGTGTGCACGACCGGTCGTGCGTGGCTGCTGCGTGTGCATGCTTGCTTGGCATGCGCTTGTGTGACATTTGTGTCTGCCTGCTGGCCATGATTTCACAATTATGTACTCGCCCTGTTTCGGACGCTAGCCATGAGCGCGTCATCAATTGTGCGTGCCTGCTGGCCATGAGTGTGTGACCGTCAGTGCGCAGCTTCTGGCCGTGTGCAACCCTTTGTGCGCGGCTGCTTTGCTCGGCTGTGCGGTTCGCAGAAGCTGGAGGCCGAGGTGGCAACCATCCAGGCCAACGCGCCGCTTGCTAAGGTGCGCTGGCCGAGCATACAGGCTGAACCAAAGACCGCGGCGCTCGTTTGTGGGGTCGCCGTTCGCACGCGACCTTGAGCGCTCGCTACCTTGAGCGGCGCGCGGCCTTGCCATGCGTGGCCACCTGCACTGTGCCCAGCAAGCTTGCACTGCTGCACGCGGCCTTGCCATGCGTGGCCACCTGCACTGTGCCCAGCAAGCTTGCACTGCTGCACGCGGCCTTGCCATGCGTGGCCACCTGCACTGTGCCCAGCA
>LKMJ01007100.1_pt1 | contig 10553 bp, 7 predicted proteins | sample 643391 | NCBI WGS metagenome assembly LKMJ01 (sample SAMN04112250, study PRJNA286221) | soda lake metagenome | biome: soda lake; feature: Kulunda Steppe; material: water; isolation source: sample PL-Br10 brine of Picturesque Lake | place: Russia: Kulunda steppe | collected 2010-07
GTGTGTGTGTGTGTGTGTGTGTGTGCACGTGTGCGGGTGCACGATTTAGTGTGTATGTTTGGGGCGTGTGAAGTGTTAATATTGGGCATATGATTGCATTGCTTGGCATGAATACCTGCGGGTGCAGGGTGCAAGTTGGCATGTTCGTCCAGAATGGATGCATGCACTGTGTGTGCTAGTTGCATGCTTGTCCATGTGTGCGCATGGCCATTGCAGTATGATACAAGAGGTTGCAAAGCAATTGAATCCATAGTGCTCAACATTTGAACAAGAGGGGGCACTCCAGACATCTTTTGTGCATCTGCTTGCTTGCCAGATCCCACCTGCCACCAAACTCGCTCATGCTCAATTATGCCATCCCACCGGCAGAGCTGCGTCAGCACCTAAAATATTGCCCTGCACCCTGCAGCTTGAGCCCGTTCCCTGCAAGACAACCAAGGGCGCTTTTGAGCTGAGGGCAACCCAAATGACTGATATCCAGAAGCAGATCCGGGAGGACACCACGCGATACAGGTGCGGCAAGCAGCATATGCCCGAGGTGGCGTCCAGGGGCCACACTTTCCTCGGCCAGAGTCAGCGGCTTTGCTCGTCCAGGAAGGGCATCTAACCATGCAAATGGTCCTGCTTTGCTGAGCGGCCATGCAAATAAATCAGATTGATGCCCAATGCCGTGATGCCCTGCCTGCTGGGTGCCTGTCCCCGGTATTGTCATGATGGAAGGCCCGACCCCTCGTGTTGCAGATGCTGACTTTGGAGTGCAGCTGGTGGGACGTGACTTAGGCTCCGTGCAGATCCGTGGCAATGTCTGAAGCTTTGTGCTGCTTAGCGTGCAACCAGAGGGACTCCTTAAGCATGCTTGGGAGCCTGCGAGCCCTCTCCCGCCCTTCTCCCAACGCACCTCGGCGTGCTTTTGCCAGCTCAGTTGGGGTGCCGCACATGCGTTTCCGCTCTGCCCCTTGACCATGTTGCCAATGTTTCGGCATGCGCTGTACCACCCATGCTCATCCAATCATCTTAAGTACCAAAAGCGCAAGCTGACAGTGAGCACATGGCCGGATCTCTTTAGATCCCACATGACTCAACCTATGGACTCTACAACCACAATGCTTCCCACACACCATCAGTGTGGTTAGCGGATGTGTGCACCACACTCAGAGCAATGCTTTGAAAGCATAAAGACACGAGTGTCCATGCTCATGAACTTCCACTCTGTCCCTGTAGGTATGGGGATGAGCTTCATCTGGATGAAGCCCTAGACAAGATCTTCAAGTTTGGAAGGGGAAGCGTGCCACGGAGGTTGTGTCCCATTTTGAAAGGTAAGCACTGAGCAACTGTATACAGGTGAATGGGCAAACATGGGTTGTGGTGGCTAATGCAACAGGAACATTGACTAGGCGAGCCATGTCACCAACTGCATGTTGTTGGGCCGTGCGTTAGGGTTAGTGCACGCGAAGCGCCTTTTGGAACAGCAAGGACTGCTTCATGCTGCATCTCATGCTATCTGCTCTTGCTCTTTGCTGCTGAAGGCCTGCGGGAGGAGGTCGTGGACGGAATGTACACGCTGGTGCTGGAGTTTGAGGTGCGCGCTATTCAAAGCCTGAGGTACCGCTTCCACACTTGCCTTGGGCTAGGCTATATGATGTTCAGGGCCCAGAAGTACCACGGGTCAGCGCACAGCTCTGTATGGACAAACCTAGAGCGCTTTTCAGCGATACAGCAGTATATTTAAGGTTGTGCAGTGGTCTCGCAGAGACTCGACGAGTCTCTTTGGGGAATGGGGCGACCCTCATTAGTGACAAGTGTCACCTTTTCGACATGGAAATCATCAGAAACCGGCAATATAGGCTGACAACCCCCAAAACTTCCCTAAATGCTAGAAATATATAAGTGAGCTGCAGAAGTAGTGGTGCAGAAGGTGATGGTGAGCTTGGAAGTGACTGACAGGGTGATGGACAGGACCATCTACCATCCTGATGTTCTCCAACCCCTGCGCGTCAGCCTGGCCTGTGGGCTTCAAAGGAATACAACGCAGCTGCCCTTGCCACTGTGCATCCCATGGCTCGTACCTGCACCTCACAGCTTGTGCCAGTGAGCAAACGGGGCGATTTGGCAGCTGCACACTGAGCACCACAGCTGTTCTCCGAGCACTCCAAGGCTTCAAAGCTTCACATGTATACAAGAGCACATCCGCTGAAGCATCCACTCAGGGGATGACCTAGAGCCTGCAGCTGCTCAATAAAAAGACCTAGGTTGCCAAGGAACAAGTTGCAGGATGAGGAGCTGGAAGGGGGGGGCGACTTGGAGGAAGAGGACAGAACAGCATGTGACTCATCCCGGCCTCCGGGAGGCCCAGTCTTGTTAAATTAATTTGTTATTAATAATATTGAAGTAACCTGGGAATTTTCAGGTCAAAAGGAGGCACTTTCGTAACAGTTATCTCCCACCTAGGCCCTAACCATCCACAACTTGTATTGTTGAACAATTTTCGTTGAGTCTCAGCGCGTTTCTTTGGCGCATCAGACCACCCCTATTTACCAATCCCTAAGGCCGCGGTCACACACACGTTTTTTCACTTACAAGCCCAAAAATCGCTGTCACACGAAAAAATCTCACTTAGGCCTCGGTCACACAGGCCGGCATCCCTACCTGAGAAATCAGTAACCGGGTATTTTTCCAATTGTCTGTTTTTTATGCCTTTGAGATGCAGCATTTCTGAAGGAGCTCAACGTTTTTTCCGTGGGTGTAAATATGTGTGAATATCTATGAATTTCTGACTGGGAAAAATCTATTATCCTAGGGATAGGGATGTGGCAGGCGGTCACACGGGATATCAAGTTCACATCCCTCAGCCCGATTTAGAAAATTGATTTATGTGTTTGCGTCATAAACATCTGTTTGTTTTTGATAGCTCAGTAGTACAGCAACAGATTGATTGACCTGTGAAGAAAAAATGCTGCAGGGGGTGCCCCTCGTCTTTGGATTCACCAGCTTCCCGTCATCTTTGGAGGACCACCAAGCTTGAAAGCTTGTAGATTTGGTATTTATGGATTGGTAAATATCAAGCATGGATGATGCGCGCATGTCGCACGCGCACGCACAGCGTGCACACACCCATGCAGGAGCGCCTGAGCATTCTACTACGCAGTATGCCCAGGGCATCTTGTGCATGCACACACCCATCAGTACATTCAGCGAACTGCATTGCACATTCCATGTGCAACAGCTAAGCTGAGGAGGTGCGAACAGGGCAGCGTCAAGCACCTAGGGGGAGCATCCTAGGGGGCTGACCTGACTCTCCTGTACTTTCCACAGGGCCCAACTCCTCCTTTGACCTCTCCTCTTGACCCTGCTTGTGATGATGCAATCATCTTATGGTTGACCTGAGAAAAATGTCCAATTCCGCTGCCCAGCTCCGTGGAAAAAATCCCCAGGCAAATTTCTGTGATGCACACCGTCCGCGGAGGCCTCAGGGCTCTCCCGGCAATTTTTGGAACTTTCAGGGGGGTAGGGATTTGGGGGGAGGGGTCCAAATCCCTGCCCAGGGATTTCTTTATTTTTGCGGCAGGGATGTGGGCAGGGAGCGGTCACACCTGCTGCATCCTCGCAAAAATTAAAATGCAGGGATGTGGGCAGCGATGTCGTCAGGTGTGACCAGGGCCTTAAAAGATGCAACCCCGTTAACATGTACCTTTTCCAACCCCCAAAATGCACTTTTCCACTTCTTCACTTAGGGCAAAATGGGGGGTGGTCTCAGGAGGCCCCCAGGGAGGGTCCCTTGCGTGCAAGACCCCCAGAAAACCCTTATTTGGGGTTTGGTATGTTGGAAAGAGCATTTACCTTTGAGGATGTCTGCGGAGACAAGATTTCCCTACATGGGTAACACACGTGATTTATGCAGCTACAGCACTAGCTGGTGGTGATTCTCCAGGCGGACAGTCCACTGAGATGATGTCTAATGTATGCGTTAGCCCAGCTTACACTCGGCGGGTGGGGTGCCAAGTGTGGTGAAGAATGCCAGGCTAATTGAAAATGAGAGGGATAGTCATCACTGACATTTCCTAGGCCTTAGACTGTCAATTTCAGGAGCACTAGCGCGCAAAAAAGGCTGTCTTTGCATGCGTGACGATAAGCTCTTGTTTGAAGGCAAGGACTGATGCACCATGGCCACATGCACAGGCGGGAAAAATAAGTTTTCAAGTGTGCACCAACCGCAGTAGCCACGCTCTTAAAATTTTCCAGCATCCTGTCCTGGCACTCTCTCCTGATGGCCCAGGATTGAACAAATGTTATACGAGTCCTTGCAGACCATGACTCGAGTGCTAAAATGAAGGCGTCTGCAGCATTGTAGGCTCCTCATGAACAATGCAGTCTGTGTCGTGTTTTTGCCTGAATGCGGCATGAGGACCTGTCCCAAACAGCTTTCTGTATCCCATTGCTGGTCTTGGGAAGCTAGGAAACATGAGTGTGTGGTTTCCAGTAGTAACGCTGGAAGAGAGGGTTGGTCGGGGGGGAAGTAGGTGCCGGTGGAGTGAAAGAATTAAGTGAAACGCTTCCAGTGTGACTACAAAGACGTCTCTTTCACTGCAAGTGAAAACGTTCCGCTCAGGAGTGAAAAAATATTTCGGGGGACTGAAATGTTTTTTCATTTCCAAGCGAGTGCAGCCTAAGTATAATGCTATATTGCGCTCTTTCTGATGCTATGTATTTAAGATTCTCCCCGTAGCAGCTCCCCAAGAATTTTGTCATCAAATTAAAGATCAGGTGAGGTATTGTGTGTGCATTCTCCAGCAAAGAGTGAAAGGAACATCTTCTTCTGCTCGCGTTTTAAGGCTTTGTGTGGTCAAATATACCGATGTACTTGGTGCACACCAGAAGGGCCAGGTGCCCCATCCATGCTCACCAACCTTTCACCCCTGAACATCCATGCTCGCCAACCGTTAACCCCTGCACATCCATTTTGGAGCTATCTACTTGGATGGGCTACTCTCACTTTTGCTGCCATGAATATATGCGTCACAGCTTGTGTGGGCACATATTGGTGCCTGTAACACGGCTGCACAAGCATATGTGCATGCATGTATGGGCGCTCGTGTGCAGGTATGCCAGTGTAGCTTGTGTATTTGTGTTGCTTTTGGATGTGTGTACATTGATACGTGAGGCAAGGGTTTGCTCCGGTGAGGGAGAGAGAAGGAGTGCTCAAGCTGCACTTCGCTACGCCTGGGGCTGCTTGCTCCCATTCTTTTGGCCTCGCGCTCCAGCTTCTGCAGCTGGCCAAGGTATTGTGGGCTGCTTGCCCAGCCTGTTTAACGCAGCTACTGACACTTGACTTGATACGCATCAGAAGCGCCTCAGGCTCTCTTCTCCTTCTCCTGGGTTCCCAGGCAGGACACTGGTTGTCCCCATGTTAACAGTTTGCATAACTGATACAATACCAATTGGACCAACTTGCCACCCAATGGGATCCCATAACAAGCAAATCAGCAGGATCCCCGTTATCTAGATTGAATTTAGCGCTACATACCACTACAGGCCAATGCTGACCCCTAAGAATTGCCAGTATTGACTTCTTGTGATGCCCCAGGTATTCAATGGTATTCTGAGGGTGCACACAATGTCAATGAAGAAGCAAACACACCTCAATTTGCACAATAGCACCAGAGCATTTGCCACATGGTCCATTTCCGCCTGGCCAAAGAGACGATTCTGTTGCAAGAATGTGTGCACGCAAAGAGAACCTGTCCACATTCCTCATAACATGGTGAAAAAAGTCATGGCACAATAGCGAGGTTGTACAGGAGGAGTGCCTCTATTCTGCTCACGCTCTTCTGAACCAGCCTGGAGGTCTAGTATCGGAGGAGCTACCGGGACTGATAAGGCACAAAATTGTTGTCTTGCACACCTGAGGTTTCAAAAAGATCTGTGGGTAACAAATAGATTTCCCCTGCCATAAGGCTCGCATGATGTCCCAGCACCCTCAATCATGTTTAGCCAGTAGCTGGGATGCACTCAAGCGATGGGGCACGAGCCTCTCTGGATGCTGGGATGCACTACTATGTGCTTGCTGCATCTCCCTTCCAATGTGGAGCGTTCAGCAGGACACACGGTCGCGGATCTGGATCGCAGATGTGCATATGCCTGCCAAGTGCTGTGGTGCTGTCAGGCGGTAGTCAATCAGGGCAATGACCACGTATTGATGTGGATGTGTTGTGACCGCAGTCAAGCATTGACATGGCCATTTGGGAGGAGAAGCAGCCAAAGATCCAATCCTTCTTTGGACCTGGCATTGTTGCCCGAGTCACCCAGGTGCGGCAGTCTATACAGTCTATATGAATTCGACTCATGGATCTCTTGACGCCCCTGCCGCAAATTTGCACATGTGCCTCCCATATGTGCATACCCTCCTTGCAAGCAGCCACCCACCTGCTGCATGACTGAACAAGGGACGAGTTGCGCGACAGTCTGACAGTAGTTTGACGAATTTACTTCCATTGCTCAAACACCTGTGAGTCGCGGAGCTGGTTCCGCCTTACTAAGGCATGTGCGGTCTCAAACAATGCATGGCGCGGGACAGCAAATCATCGTCATGCTAGCTTGCTGTCGCGTGTAAGGAGCGGGCTGCAGCCGGCCTTGGTTACTATCCTGTGCCCTGCAAGACATGGACATGCGCTGCAAGCTGAGAGGCACAGGTAGGGACTGTGGACCGGTGTGGGAAAGCAGTACAGCCTTGTTAACAGCAGGTCAAGGCATGCAAAGTCATGTGGGATGGCATTTGCTGCATGGTGCTCCCGCAGGTGGGCGAAAAAATGGTGGAGGTCGAGCTGAAGTCAGATGGCAGTGGTGCTGGTAGGGGAGGTGGTGAGAAGGCAGATGCCCTTCCACCCCTCATGCCTGGACTCAAGCCGCGTCAGCAATGAGGTGCAAGAGAGGAGGCGCTGCATGCTCTGCGTTCGCTTCTGCTGCGAGCCAGCTGCACAGGCTGCAAGTTATGTCAGTTGCCGCAGCACCTTGCTGCGCTCTCTTGTGCTTGATCACCAGCCAAACTATTGTGATGGCTGCTGCTTTGAAGCTAACTGAAAGTTGGAGCTGCATGAAAGGTAGCCAACTGCTTTCCTTACCCAGATCTGGAGGGTATGAACCCGGGCAATCAAGGCGTGCTATTTACTTAACGCAGTACTAGTACCAATTCAGGGGTGTGACTGGTGTCTGGGAGTAAAGGCACACTTTGGCACACTTTTAGGCAGGTTTAACAATGCTGGACACATTTTGGCATGGTGAATCCAAGTATTGGCATCCTTTACCGAAAACCATGTAATGTTGGTTGAAATTTGGCTGTGATTTGATTCCACTGCAAGATTGCGCGTAAACAGAAGCTGCTCACATTCTTCATATCATACCTAGGAAGGTCAAGGTTCAAACAATGAGGTGGCAACAAATTAGCACCCACATTGCACACACGTGCGCAAATCAGCTTAAAGATCTTGGGGGTGACTCCCGGGGAGGCTATGTCAGGAAAACTAATTTGATTTACATCAAGTACTAAGTTAGCTGGACCTCTGGCTAGGCTAGGGCCCCTAGCCCGGGGGGGAGAGCCAAACCAAACAGGATAAGGGTTTGCAAGGGTTTGCAAGAAATAGGCCTTCAGTCAAGAAGTGTCACTGCTAGCCTGCACAAAAAAAGCAACGAGTGCCACTAGAAAAAATGAGTTGCAAATAGGGTGCCCCCATAAGAAGGCTCATGTGATTGCGTCATAGGTATGGATGGGTAAAATAGGGTCTGATCAGAATACCAAAGAGGCTCTGTAGAGGCTCATATCCTATGATAGGCTCTAAAGAGGCTGTACAGAGCCTCTACAAGGGTCTGCCAAATCCTATTTACCCATCCCTAGACCTATGACTCATAGGTCAGGTTACATAGCTGTGTCCGCCAAACGAGGGCAGCTTGCTGAAGCTTAAAAGGCCTGCAACCTGAACCAAAACTAGAAAGCCTTTCTGCAGCGTTCATAGCAGAAGAAAGGTAGTGTCTGAAAGCCCAAGTATTTGGTAAAAACCCGTAGACGCTCTAGGGGAATTCACAAGCACGCAAGGGCAAGATCAGGGCAAAACATAACCTCTGAAGAGATCACTAAGAGCAAGGCTCGCCAACTAGCTACCTCAACCAACCAGCCGCCAGGGTGCTCGCGCAATATTCTATCCATCTACAACTTGAAGCTTGATCTTGGTGATTGTCAGGTCCTCATGGACCTCCAAGGTCCTGTGCTGGGGGACTCCCAGTCACGTTCCTCTTTGTTGGCGTCAGTGTTGTCAGCCTGTGGTTACTAACCACTAGTAGTGGGGCGATGTATGACTCATACAGTATGAGCACGTCCATGCGCCGTGGTGTCACCTGTTAATGGTGTGTTAGCGCACCAGCTACTAGCTGGTAAAAGTAAGACTCATACGCTGCTTTTTCAACACCAGCCACTGGCTCGGGTGCTGGAGGTCGCGTGCATGGGCGCAATGGGAGGAAGGTCGCACAGCGGTACCCACAGAAGTTGCTGGCAGATAACGTGCTCCAGGTGGAGTGGATCGGTATTGGATCTGCATAACTGCGTGTTCACTCTCCTGTTGAGAGGGCCCTGTTTGCAGTGGAAGGTCAGTGCTGAGGCATTAGGAGAGGAAACTCATAGGCTTAGGGGTGGGTCCAAAGTTACTGAGCATGGCTCAGCTGGTATTGACCTCTGTTGGAATCTCCTGTGCTTGCTCTTCCTCTTGGTCAGGTGGGCGAGGGAAATAGTCCTGGGCTGCGAGCTTGGGACCTGCTTTAGTGGGTGGTTATGTAGTTTTTTGCCCCTGCTCTTGCTGTGTGGAAGTACTTCCCATGGGTGGATTTTTCCAGGTTTACTTCTTTTCTCCCTTTCTTTGTTGTGGCATACAGCACTTCAGACCTTCAGACCAATATACTTCCCTCTCCTTAATTGATGCATGCGCAGGGGGTGTTCAACCACCTGCGAAGTTTTCTTTTTTCTGCATCTTGCTGCATTCTGCTTCTGCTTCTGCTTCTGCTCTCGCTGCTGCTGTTGCTGCTGCTCTGTTTGTTGTTGCTACTGCTGCTACTGCTGTTGCTCCCTTAGTTCCTGTTGTTGCTGCTGCTGCTGCTACTGCTACTGCTACTGCTGTTGCTCCCTTAGTTCCTGCTGCTGCTGCTGCTGCTGCTGTTGCTACTGCTGCTGCTCCCTATGTTGCTGCTGTCCCCCCTGTTCATGCTGTCTCCCTTGTCACTGCTGCTGCTGCTGATGATGCTGCCCCCCCCTGCTGCTCCTGCTGCTCTTGCTGCTTCATATGCTGATGCCGCCCCCTCTGTGACTGCTGCTGCCAACCCCCATGAAGGGGTTAGGGTTTAGGGTTAACCATAATTGTTTAACCCTAACCCTGAAGGCTCAACTCTTTCCACTGAAAGTGCCACTGCAACTTTCCAGCTCCTCCCAAATTGGAAGGACCTTAATGCAAATGCTTACATGCAGATGCTTAGAAGATATCCAGAACATTGTACTATCTTGGGCACTATTCCCCAGGCATCAGTGACCTATCGCAGACAGGATCTCTGGATTGGAAACAATGCAAGCTCTCCACTGGCAGCTCCTGAATGGTATCTTGAAATTCTTGTTACATGGAATAAAGAAGCACAACACATGCTATTTGATCAGAACCCAAGGTGGTATGCAGCCTTGCCTAATGCCATACCTGAGGCAATTTTCCAGCCCTGCCCACATTCACCCACTCAGAATGCGGCAAAAGTAATCAAAATACCAAGATCATTTCGGAAGAAATTGAATGACTCAGCTTTCACAAAGAATACTAGATCTATCACTATGGCCCCTAACTTAACAGCGCTTACAAATAATAATCTTAGACTGAAGGTTCCAGACTGGCGTCTATGGGCCTACACTGATGGTAGGTGCCTGACATATAAAAGTCAACAACGTGTTGGAGCGGGAGTCTTTATACCTGCAACAAAAACAGCCATCTATGTTATCTCTGGCGGAGTTGGGATAAGCAATACCGTAAATAGAGCAGAACTGACTGGCATAGCTTCTGCACTAAGGGCAAAGTGTACCCACATAGCCACGGATAGTGCTTGTTCTCTATCTCAGATACAGAAACAACTCTTATTTCCTGAATTGCACAGGAAGCACACACATAGCAAACTTTTAGAACAAGTCTCCATGATTAAAAAATCTGTCTCCATGATTAAAAAATCAGATACTCCCATCAACTTCTAAAAAGTGAAAGCCCACATTGGTGTGATTGGAAATGAATCTGCCGATGCTATAGCTAAACATGCTGCTCTCCATAATTATGGAAACGACAAAGCATTCCCACCACCATCACCTGACGGTAATCCTTTCGCCCATATATACTGGCTAGCAGAAGAAAACAATGAGACTACTCACACTACCACTAAAATCAACCTTGCACCACTACAAAACATTAAGGACAAACTAAAAGCTCACATGAGCAAGCATCACAGACTTGGAGATGCTAATACCAACTCAGGTTACTATAACTATTGGAAGA
>LKMJ01007102.1_pt1 | contig 10553 bp, 14 predicted proteins | sample 643391 | NCBI WGS metagenome assembly LKMJ01 (sample SAMN04112250, study PRJNA286221) | soda lake metagenome | biome: soda lake; feature: Kulunda Steppe; material: water; isolation source: sample PL-Br10 brine of Picturesque Lake | place: Russia: Kulunda steppe | collected 2010-07
ATGACCCACGCCCTTGCTTGACCCATGGCAGGCATGCTCCTGCATGACCCACGCCCTTGCATGACCCACGGCAGGCATGCTCCTGCATGACCCACCCCCTTGCTTGACCCAAGGCAGGCATGCTCCTGCATGACCCACGCCCTTGCTTGACCCATGGCAGGCATGCTCCTGCATGACCCACGCTCCTGCAGGGCCCAGCACAGATATACGCTGACGCCCCTCATCTGCCATCTGTCACCCGCCACCTGTCACACCTGCTGCTCCCTGTGGTGCATGCCTGCGCAAATTCTGCAGGATCTGAACGGCAGCCTCTCCGCGGCCACCCTGCTGCATTCCAGCGCAGTGTCGATGGTGTGCCAGCACACACAGGTGCGGTGAGCCCTGGAGGAGCGGGGGTGTGAATGTGCATGCGTGCATGCGTGTGTGTGCTTTGTGTGCCTGCCTGCCCTGGAGCACTTGTCTGTTCATTGCGTGCAGCGGGGTCTGCCTGGAGGTCAGTAAGGCGGGGTGCGAAAGCGGAGAGCGGGTTTGCAAGCAAGCCTTGGTTCGCCCTCCTTTGAGGCATGTGCTTTGTACTGTGTGGCCTGTTCAGGCCATGTGCCAGAGGCAAACTGTACGCGTAATTGCGCCGTTTCTGAGACGGTCGGCTGAATGTGAAAGCTAGGCGCTGGGCCGCTGGGCTGGGCATGCGGGCCAGCTCAGCAAGCCATAAGCCTCCCAAAAGGCACCCCCCACCTGCGGTACCGCTGCTGCTCCGTCGGCTTGCCCTCCCATCTTGGGAGCGCCGCCATATGCTTTTGCCTTGAGTGGCCCTCTGCGCTGCAGTCACATGTGTCCGCGGCGGTGTACCCGCGCTGCTCACCGTGCTTTGACAGTGCATCCATATGATATCTCTGTGTGCTACTTGTGCACGCGCACACACTCAGGACCAGCCCTGCGCCTGTTCCTCAGGCACCGCGCCCGCAGCTTCCCCCGCACCCCCCTTGGCCCTGCCTCACTCCCTGCATCACCTGCCTGATCCCCCCCTCCTTTTCCTGCATCACTCCTGCCCGCCCCTCTGCATCCCACCTGCCCCTGCCCCTTTGCTATTGCACCTTTCCTCACCCCTGCACCATTCCTGCCCGTGCGCTGCCCCTGGCCCCCCTGTGCATTCCACCTGCCCTGAACCCTGCCCCTCTGCATCGCACCTGCCCCACACCCCCTCTGTAACACTCCTGTCCCTGCACCCCCCTGTAACACTCCTGTCCCTGCACCCCTCTGTAACACTCCTGTCCTTATACTCCTGTCCCTGCACCCCTCTGTAACACTCCTGTCCCTGCACCCCTCTGTAACACTCCTGTCCCACACCCCCTCTGTCACACTCCTGTCCCTGCACCGCCCCTACCCCTCACACACCCCTGCTCCACCAGCTCGCCAAGCCACACCCGCGCTGCCCCCCCTGCCCCTCACGCTCCGCAGCTGGGCTTCAACATGCCTGCCATAGCCACCCACCACCCGCCCTTGAGCGTCCTGGAGCTGCAGAACAAGGCCAGCGTCTGGGGGCCCAAGTCGAGGGAGGTGTCCAGGTGGGTGCACATACTCGTATGCCTGGGCCTGCCTGCGCATGCATGCATGCCTGTGTCTACCTGCGCGTGCACGCATACCTGTGCCTGCCTGTCCATGCCTGCTTGCCAGCCTGCTTGCTTGCCTGCATGAGGGCCTCCGGGCACTCCTCCAGCCGTTGAGATTGGAATGAGCACAGGGGCGTCTCCTGGGCCGTAGCCTATGCATCATCCAGGCACGGACTTTGTCTCATATGCCCGCTTGCGTGCGTGAGGGCCCCCGGGCGCTTCCCCAGCCCACCTCCCCAGGACAGGGCGCGTGCAACTGCGCATGGTGGGCAGGGGCGTGCATCAGCGGCGCCGCCTCCCTCCTCTTACACGCCAGTGCTTGGTGCTGGAGCTTGCACGCCCCCCCTCTGCTGCCCGCAAGGCTGCAAGCAGACCTGTTGCATGGCGTGTGTGCGCGCAGGACCGGCAGGGGCAGCCTCAGCTTTGACGAATCGCTGCCCCAAGGCAAGGGCATCGCCAGGGACGTGCAGATGGGTTGCTTCGGGGGGGCATTCCGGGGCAGCCTCGGCCACGCCCACCAGGCAGCGGGCGACAAGCAGCAGCAACAGCAGCAACAGCAGCTGCCGCACAAGCAGGGCCCCGTCGCACGGAGCGGGAGCATGCACTTGCAGGTGCGCTGCCAGGGCGGCTGCGACTGCTGCCGCTGCTGGGGCGGCCACCACCGCTGCTGCCACTGCTGCGGTGGCCCTGGCATTGTTTCCGCATGGTGGCCTCCGACGTGGATTTCTCGATTCATTTTTCCAGCTGCTGCTCCAGCGGTCCTTTGCACAGCCCTCGTGGTTGCCGGGCTGTCTGCCTCTCTGAGTGTGCTTCTCCTCTCTGTCCCAAGCATTGAATACTGACGGGGGCGTGGGGTGGCTAGTGTGCATACGTGTATGTGTATCCCATGCGTGTGTATTGTTGGGGCGCACACGCTCATTTAAGCATCTCCCACGGTCGTTGAAGATGTTCCGATGCGCGTGCATTCTCGTGAGGCTGGGCTTGGCGGCAGCATCTATAAGGGTAGCAGGGTGCTGCTCTTTTGCGTGGAGCACGTACACACATCGTGCAACGCACGCAAGCAAAGGGTGTAGTGCTGTAATGAGCACATTGCTGTGCGACACACAAACAAACACACATGAATGCGCACGCGCACGTGCACACGCGCACGCATACACACATAAACATGCACGCATGCACACGCACATGCACATATGCGCACGCGCGCGCGCGCGCGCACACACACACACACACACACACACACACACACACACATGTTGTGCGTGCGGGCTTGACAGGCGCCCCTGGGCGAGTCCACCTCCATCAAAGGGAGCGGCTTGGGAGGTGGTGTAGTCATTGGGGACGAGGAGGAGGAAGTCCTGCTGTACTTTGGCATCATCGACATCTTGCAGGTGGGTCTGTGGGTGTGCATCATCCAGCATGAGCGATTTCTGGCACAGGTGCGTGCTCAAATCATGCTTGGTGGCTCCCCCATCCCTGCCACGCCAAGCTTGCTAGCCCTTGCATGCTCATTTGCGCTGGCTGTCCAGGTCTGCTTGTTCACCCTGCCTGCTTCCCTGGTTTGCCTTAATAACAGTCTGCCTGTATGGTCTGCTTCCCTGGTCTGCTTCCCTGGTCTGCTTCCCTGGTCTGCTATTCTGCTCTTCTCCTGGCTCTTCAGCTCAGAGTGCATCTTGCTGGCAGGATGACTGCTGCAGGACCTTTGGGGGAGGTGCACACCCGCACTCGCTTGGAGGCCTACCCCTGCGTCCTGTTGTCAGTCTTTTTTCTGTCAGACCGTGCACCTGCTCGTGTCTGTCATGTGCGCCTGCCAAATCAGCCTGCGTGCGGACGCCTGTATGCTGCAGGAGTACAACACGCGCAAGCTGTTGGAGCGTGGTGTCAAGTCGGTCATGCACGACAAGCACGCCATCAGCGTCGCGCCTCCCAACTTGTACGCCAGCCGCTTCATGGATTTTGTGCATAAGCAGGTGAGGAGGTGCACAGTGCGTGCGTGTGTCCTCAACCCCACCACCTGCTATGCTGCCTGACGCGCACAAGGGGCATGACCTTCCAGCACCTAGGCGCCATATACAACGCGAATGCTAGCCATGCTCAGAACACTGGCCCGCCACGCATACCATGGCATAGGACACTCTCGGAGTCACCACACTTTGGGGCAGCATGGTGTGCACTCCTTCCCCGGCTGCACATATCTCGCATGCACACATATCTCTCAGCCTGCACGTGCACATGCACACACACACATAAGCATGTACGTACATGTACACGCTCCTGTGCACGCTACCATCCATTCGCACGTGCACACACACACACACACGCACGCGCACACACACACACACGCACGCACGCATGCACGCACACACAAACACACGCACACACACACAGAAATGAACGCCCGCATCTGCATCCTGGCATGGATCCTACTCACAGCTCCGCAATCAGGCAGCAAGTGAACATTCCGGGTACCAACCGCATAGGAGTACATTCCTTGTGGTGCATGGAAGCCTCAGCAGCCAATGCCCCGCATGCGTGCCAGCACTGCTGCAGAGTGCTTCAGGAACCAGTACTGCCTCTCTGTCAGCGCCCCATGCGCGCCTGCTGCCGCGCGCAGGTGTTCACACAGCTGCTGCCTGGCTGCCGCACCCTCAGCCCTGCTCACATGCATGCTGCCGCGTGCAGGTGTTCACACAGCCGCTGCCCGACCACCAGACCCCTCTGCACGCCCTTGCTTTGAGCGCCTCCCTCATGCGCGCGCCGCTGCCTCTGCCACTGCCCCATGGCCACAGCGAGCTTGCGGCGCACCCCGCGCACCAACTGGCCCAGCAGGTGCGGAGGGTGGCTCGCAACGCCAGGCCAGCCTGTGGGAGTCATGCCTTGTTAACCAAGGCCAGCCTGTGGGAGTCATGCCTTGTTAACCAAGGCCAGCCTGTGGGAGTCGTGCCTCCTTAACCAAGGCCGACCTGTGGGAGTCGTGCCTTGTTAACCAAGGCCAGCCTGTGGGAGTCGTGCCTTGTTAACCAAGGCCAGCCTGTGGGAGTCGTGCCTTGTTAACCAAGACCAGCCTGTGGGAGTCGTGCCTTGTTAACCGAGGCCAGCCTGTGGGAGTCATGCCTTGTTAACCGAGGCCAGCAGGTGCAATGGGCGGCTCGCAAAGCAAGGCCAGTAGGTGCGGAGGGCGGCACAGCCCTGTGGGACAGAGGCACTGGTCACGCGGCATGCTGAGGAGTGAGCTGGCGTCTGATGCTCGTATGGCCAGCAGCGAGTGCGCGACTTCAAGCAGGTCCCACACCCGACTCCATGTGACCGTTCCAACGACGCACAAAGAGCAGCATGGCCAGCACCAGGAGGGGGGCATGGCTCTGCCTGAGCACCACCGCCTGTGGGCATGTACCTCCTCGCTGTACACCCACCCAACGCGGTCGCTGCCACAGCAGGCAGCAAGCACCCGCACCCTCCCCGCTCATGCAGGCGCACGTGAAACGCATGTGCATGCGCGCACGCAGGGCTGCTACAACTACTTCATCAGCGCCATAGGCCGGCGCCTGGACCAGCACATGCTAGGCTGGGGTTCGGCTGACCTGGATGCGTTTGAGGAGACGGAGGGCGCGCTGCCGCAGCCCCCCCTGTGCCTGCCCTCCACACTGCCCGAGGAGCGGCCGCTGCAAGCGGGTATGCCTGAGCATGCGCCGCCTGCCGCCGCAACAGACGACGTGCGCATTGAGGTGGTGGCTTGAGGTGTGTGTGTGTGTGTGCACACGCGTGTGCGCACCAGGCCCGCCAGCTGCCTCTGGGGTTGGTGATGGGGCTGGTGTGAGGAAGGCACGGGTAGAGGAGGCGTGGCTGTTGGCATGGATGGAACCACTTCCCCTGTGTGGGTAAAGGCTTGGGGGCATGATGTAGCTGGCTTACGCAGCCCAACGGTGTTCTCAGCTTCGGGGCTCCTTAGATGGGTTTGTGGAGGTGGGCTGCAACTCAGTCGCTCTGCCTTGCAGGCCTGAAAGAACTCATTTTGAGAGAGCGCTTATACAGAGTGAACCTCTGGACAGAGTCCACACTTAGCGATGGGCGAAGTTGACACTCAGCAATGGAAGACAGGAATGATCGTTGAATAATTTTCATGTCTAAACAGGCCTTGGGCTCTACCTTGACAGGAATGGTTATTGAATGATTTTCATGTCCAAACAGAGGCCTTGGGCTCTACCTTGACAGCTCTGCTGACACCGCATTTGATTCTGAACACTCCAGCCTTGTCATTTTGCTCTGGCCCTTTTTTTGCAAACATGAATGCCGTCTTTTCTGTTTCAAAGCCTTATGCCTCGTCTATTTACATTGCTAAGAATGTTTATCAACTGTGCTTTCAGTAAGCTTTGAGTTATCATTAAGAGATTGCGCAACAAGCAGCTTCCGTGCCAGCCAATAAGCTTCCTGCAATGAGGGATTGCTGCTGCAATAAGGGATCGGTGCTCATTTGACAGACTCTGGTATTCCATTCTCCAGCAGCCATATTCCTATCTGCAAGTTGATTTCTAAGTTAAGGGCCCGGCGGGACCGTATCAGCAAGGGGTAGAACTGAGAGGGCTATCAGCAAGGGGTAGAACTGGGCTGGTAAAAATGATACAAAGCACTTTCGGCACAAGGTTTTGAATAAGGGAGTCCCATGGCCGCTGGTAAAGAGTCAAGAGGTCACCTATCCTACGGTAGGATAAGGATACTTTGCTGATCATCATACAATATAGATAGAAAAGAATAACTATGTAGGCAGTGAAACCACTCCCTACATCAATTAAGGAAAAGGAGACACATTGGCCCAAAGAGCCGTGAGTCTCCTCCACCAGGGAGAAGGAAGAACGAGTGAGGATCTGGAGGGTGGCAAGCCGCCCCCTGCTCCAGACCAAGACCTCAAGAGCAGCTGGATCTTTCAAGAGCGCGTCTAGTAGTTGTCAGCTTGTGTGCATAGAGTACAGAATGAGCATGTAGCTTAAGGGCAGTCTTATGTGCTTTTTGTACATCAAGGCCGAGCTCTTTAAGGTGATTCAAAGCGTGTGAGGTATAAATAGAGCCCCCCCACACCAAGAAGAATCGTGTGAAGGATGACTTTCTCAGAAAGTCAAGGCTTGGCCTTCAAGCGCTTACAAAGAACCTCGTGTTTTTTTAGAGGCCTCTATAAAATATGTATATCTTCACAGTACTTAACAAGGTGTATCTCCCTCATGTTGATATATAGTACGTGGACTCTGCGTACGTCTCTGCTGGGTTGTCTTGGTTGTGACACCTGGTGCAAATGAGGAGTGGTTGGCGGTTTGGATTTTTGGTCGGTAAGGGGGTGACCAAAATGGCATCAGGGCGACTAGAGGTGAGTCTATCTCTAGCAGATAGACGAGCACCAAAAGCCAGCTGGGTATGGTCCTGTTATTAACATTCTCAGGAATTTGAAGATTTTTGGCCAAACGGTTAGTGCTGCCGGCATCCAAATGGACCAAACAGCCTGCCAGAGAGCCTTTGCTGATGGCTTTCACGATGAGCCTGCAGTGCAGGCAACACTATGGCGTTCAGTGATCGTACCCGAGATGATTGTATGTCGACACCCTGAGAGAATATGGAGAGCACTATCTGCTTGCTGACAGAGTGGACACTGAGGGCTGGTGGACATTTTAAAACGGACAGCATGTTTCTGATTAAGAAGGGTGCCTGTGCGGTAGTGGAAGATATTGCGCTTCATTTGGAGAGAAAGTTTGGACATGCTCCAAAAAGCGTTGCTAATGCCTTTCAAAGGCACAAGTTGTGGACGTGTGGAAGTAGACTCTGGTAGTAAGAGTAGTACCCTGTCTTTGAGTTGGCATAACCCAGTTTTATGGTTCGAGTGCATGTGTGTATTTTAGTGTGGCTTGGAGATTAGGAAGGTAAGTCAATCTAGGGCCCTGTTGGGGAGCTTCAGTACCAGATCCTTGTTGATCTACTTCTTCAACAGCTAACCAGCTAATATCAAAGATGGGATTGCCACCAAGGCCTGCGGTGCGGATGGATGTTTCAGCTGGGAGGCTGTTTCCATGGCAAGCTTGGTATCTTGCAAGGGCACCTGCACATTCATTTCCGTCAATTCCGGCATGAAATTTTACTTAATAAAAGAAGATGTGGGATTGAGAGTTTCGGATCGTATTAGAAAGAATTTTGAGGTCTCCTTGGACATGGTGACGGTGTTTCTCTGGGTACAACAATTGTTTCCTAATTTGGTGGAGTGAGGTAAGGCTGTCTGTGGCAATATGAATATGATCGTGAGTGATAGCAGCAGCTATAGCTGCCAGTTCTGCTCTACCTAAGGTGTTGGTTATACCAGCACCATTTGGTTCAACCAAGTTAGAGTTGCCCGAGCTGGGGTGGTAGACCCCTGCCCCAATAACTGTTTTACCTTCTTGAGTATGGCAGCTACCATATATATACATGTGTGTATAGATTTTAGATCATCTTTGACTTAGGCTCAAATTTCTCAGGAAAATCAGATTGTTTATTTATAAAGAGCCTCTGTTTATTTATAAACAAAAATGAAAAATGACTACTTCTTTGAAAGAACGCTATCATGCCTTGAGGAATAGCCCTGGTGGCATGAGAAAGGAAGCAAGGTACATTTGATGCAAGCATGCCAGGTGAAACTAATGTTACAATATTACAGAACAAGCATCATGGCATACCATACAATTTTTAACGTTACCAAAGGTAAGCAAAGTTGTTTACATAACTGATAACTCAGTTGCCTAGTCAGCTGGAATTGAATTCAACACTCATTCATATTATGGATTGTTGTGACAAGATAATCTTCTTCTGATGAGAAGGGGTAAATAATTTGAAAGTTAGGGTAAGTAAATCCCAACAGGAAAGTGTGAAATGTAATCTGCTCCAAATATATGTTCGGCCTTGCTTGTTCCTCTCTGTCAGAAATTTCCTGGCTCGGTTGAAAGGCGGTTGAAGCGGTTGAAATGCGGCTGGAATTTTTTCATCCGCACTTCAACCAAGCGCGGTTGAAATCAACCAAGCGGTTGATTCAGCCACTTCAACCGCATTTCAACCAAGGGGGAAACACTTAAAGGAATGGTGAAAGAAACATTGTAAAACGAATCATTTCAAGTCAAATTTTAGCAGTTCAACGAGGGCAAAGGGCAGGAGAAGACACAGTGTGCACGTGTCTGGCCTGGTGTCTTGAGAAGGAAACGTATGCTAAGCAAGGGTCTTGCATTATGAGTTTGGGTGTTTGGGCATGTCTTATCCCGGTACTTGCGTTTCAATGAAATGCACTTCCCAGTAGGTGTGCTAGTGATACAAATACCTTAATGTGCAGGAAATGTATTATCTTTCAGGGAGAACAAGGATGATACCAGGTCTAGATGCTGTTTGGACCTCTGTGAGATGGAGTTTGGAAAGATGCTGTCAGGCAGCACTGCTGTGCGTTTACCGCATTAGGTTGAGTATAGACTGGAGTCAGACTGGACTAGAGCTTTGAGTGCACGCCATGCCTCAGCATGCGCTGCGCTTTGCCCTGGTCATGTCCATCTGCAATCCTTTCTTGATGTAGGTTGCTTCTACTTGAATAGGATTGGACCTGAGCTTTCGTTGCTGTTGCATGTGCACGCTGGCAGACAATGACTTGATGCCCTGTCGGACGTTATGGTGGCCTTTGTTGAGTATTTGCAGTGGTTGATTTACAGTTGGTGCAGACCCGGCTGGCAGCACCCAAGCTGACAGCATTGGCCGTCTGGACTCGCTAGCGATTTTTGTTATACAAAGTTTACGAGGTAGGGTTGTCCGCCAGCCTGGCCATAAGGCTGATTGGTTTGTGGCTGGTCATCACCAGCCAAAAATAGTCCATGATGTCTGAGGTGAAATAGCATAGTTTGTTGTGCCACATGAAAGGAAATTAAAGATAGTCCGTTCAGGCAAGGTATGCATAAGGTAAGGAGCCCCCACAAAAAAAGCCTAGCAAAAAGGGAGAAATTGTAACGAGTATTTCATCCAGAGAAAGCACATGATAAAGCAAACAAATGAGTCTTAACAGTGAAAAAGAACGTGCACCTTGTATGGCACAGCAGTACAAGAGCGTCACAATGTCCATTCCCACTGCAGCTGCGCCAAAGGGAGAATTTCTCAGCGAGAGTGTGCAAGCAAACGAAAACTGCTCACATTCGAATGAGGAACAAATTCCTTATAACGTGCTTAGTAAGCGAGGTGGCAGCAGAGGAGCACATGAACCAGCCTGAAGGCCTAGGAGGGGAGAGACCAAACCAAGACTGATAGTCATCGACATTGCGTCTGGAGAAGTACTTCTGTTTCAGTATGGTTGGCTTGAAGCATGGCCTTACTCTGCCATATTGCTTCACTCTCAATCACTGAATAGACAATGGTCCCGCTAAGGCACCTCTAGGAATGGCCTTGACAAGTTTTCTGTGAACATGTTCCGCACTGCCTCATGTCAGGCAGGTGCATCTGGCAATCTGGCCTACGTCAAAACTAGCAGTTGGAGTGTGCATCTCTGCCGTACATGAGGGCTTGTTGTTGCGCAAGCAACACGAATTACGCAGTTTCCTGTTTGGCACACATGGTTGACCCCAAGCTGAGTCCAGCCCCCTAGCCAAATGGTGCAATTTTTATGATGACATTTCAGTAAAGAGTATGCTGCAGGCTGCAGCAGAGAGTTTACTACCTGTTCCTTGTTCAATTTAACAGGTCACTCTCAGGAGGAAAAAGAAAATCTAGCCTGGAAGCTTTTGATGGAACCATCCCGCCATACCCCGCATTGGCGAAACATCTGCAATGAGCCTCCAGCAGCAGCACTATATAGAACAAGCATCTATTGTGCAAACTTTATTTTTAAGTGCCGCTGGTTTCGCGCACACACACACGCGCACACACACACACACACACACACACACACACACACACACACACACACAC
>LKMJ01007103.1_pt1 | contig 10553 bp, 11 predicted proteins | sample 643391 | NCBI WGS metagenome assembly LKMJ01 (sample SAMN04112250, study PRJNA286221) | soda lake metagenome | biome: soda lake; feature: Kulunda Steppe; material: water; isolation source: sample PL-Br10 brine of Picturesque Lake | place: Russia: Kulunda steppe | collected 2010-07
ACGTCGTTGCGGTCGTCACGCGATACTACGGCGGGACGAATCTTGGCGTGGGTGGGCTCGCTCGGGCCTACTCGCGAGCGGTCAAAGACGGGCTCGACGCAGCCGAGATCGTCGAGGAGCGACCACATCGGCGGCTCGTCGTGCGAACGGAGTACGACGACTCCGGAACGATTCGGAGCGTGATCGAATCGATCGGCGTGGAGTTCGAGGCGACCTACGACGAGCGCGTTCGGTTCGATCTCAGGGTGCCGCTTGCGGACGTCGAGGAGCTGGTGGATCGACTCAACAGCGCGACGAGCGGACGCGTCGAGATCGATCGGTGAGTCAGGAGACCCGTCGGTTAGTTTTGAGAACCGCCGAGGTGTTTTGAGAACCACCGAGGTGTTCTGAAAACCATCGGTGAGCGACGGTGGAACTGGTGATTTAAAAGGCTAACAGACGACGCGGGAACGGGTCCGCGGCGGTGCGTCGTGCTCCCGCCAAGTTCGCCGCGGACGATCGTCAGGTCACGCGACGGACTGGTCGCGGCATCGTATATAAAAAAGCGAGACGGTACGGTCGGCCAGGATCGAAACGACGGGCAGAAAAGTCGACCGGTATCAGGGTGCCACTCCGACGGTAAGTAGCGTTCCCCATGTACGATAGCGGTCGACCATTTCCTCGCGGCTCTCCCAGTCCTCAGTGGGGAACTTCTCGGCGGGTGGGATCTCGATTTCGCGGTCGGGGATGACGTCCTGCTCGGCGACGTATAGGCCGGCCTCACGGAACGCCTCGCGATACCGTGATCGGTTCCACAGCGTCATATCGACGGAGATGTGCTCCTGCCACGCGTGCGTCGATTCGCTTTCCTCGAAGTAGTTCACCGCACAGTAGAACGTGCCGCCCGGTTTCAGGATTCGTCGAACCTCCCGAAGCGTATTGTGCGGGTCGGCCGCGTAGTAGAACGCCTCCATGCTGAAGACGTGGTCGACCGAGTCGTCGACGAACGGAAGGGAATCGAAGTCGCCGACGAGAAAGCCCACGTCGACCTCGTCGGTGTAGCTCCGGGCGTTTCGTGCCATCTCAGGTGCCCCGTCGAGGCCATATCCGCGACCAATGCCGCGCTCACGCAGGGCTCGCAGGGCGTATCCCGATCCCGTTCCGAGATCGACGACGGCGTCGCCTTTCTCCACCGGCATCCGTGCGAGGACGTGCTTGGCGGTGTGCCAGTGTCGATCCTCCATGCCGCGATCCTTTCCCGACGTCGCCCACTGATCGAACTCCTCACGAACGCTCATGAGGAGACCCACGCGGGGACGGGTCAAAACCGGATCGACGGAGACCACGAGATCGAAGCGGCGGAGACCGGGAGCGGTCTCCCCCGCAGGATTAAGTCGGTCCGGCGGGTTCCGACTGTATGGAGTACACGCTCGCCATCGAGAACGGGCCAGAGACGATCCCCGGCGGCACCGGCTTGTTGCTCGTGCATCCGAGCATCGGCGAGACGGATCGGATCGACACGGATTTTTTAAAGACGGACACCGACGCGTTCCTCGTCGTCTCGACCCGAACGACCGCCCGCGAGGTCGAACAGAAACTCGAGTACTACGACGTCGACGAAACGAAGGCGACCATCCTCGACACGCTCTCAGTGGAACGAGGATACTCGCGTCGATCGAGTGACGACGTCTACTACGTCTCCGCCCCCGACGACCTCGACGGCGTCGTCGACCGCGTCGCACGGTTTTTAGAGGAGAGCGACGGAAAACGGCGGGTGTCGGTCGACTCGTTGACCGAGATGGCATACTACGCCGACGACGACGCCGTGTATGAGGCCGCATCCGACATCTTGGACCTGCTCGAGGAACACGACGCCGTCGGGATCTTTCACCTCTCCGAGGAGGTACACGAGGTGGCGACGCTCGATCGGTTCCGTGAGCTGTTCGATGGCGTCATCGACCTCGACGACGGCGGGAACGTGATTGTGGAAGTATAGGCAGATCGTAGGCTGTTAATCGGCCATCGCGGCAAACGTTTTCTCGGCCCACTTCACGGCGTAGGGTGCGCCACGCTCGCGGTAGGCCGCGGTATCGAGCGCCGAAAAGGGAGCGGGAAGGTCGAGTCCGTGTCGGATCGCCGAACACGCGTACTCGGTCGCACTCGCGAAGTCCGTCTCCCCGCGTGCGACCTCGCCGGACAGTCCCCCGAGGCGCCCCTTCAACCGATCTCCAGCGTCGACCCAGGCGTCGAACAGCCGGGGGTGTTCGGTCTCCCACGAGGCGAACACGTCACGGGTGTGGAGTCCGACCCACGCGTCGAACAGCGCGTTCGCGATCTGGAAGACGTCGGTCGGGCCGAGATCGCTCGGGCCGAAGTCGGGTTGCTGGGGCGGTGAACCGTCCGTCCGGTTCGCCGATCGGGATCCGACTGACCCGCGGATCGCCTCGTCGAGGTCGACGTAGAGCGGGCCGAAGAAGGGAAGAAACGACTCGGGAAGTCGATCCGGCGGGATGCCGCCCGCGACGATGGCGGACGGGGTCGGCTCGCCTCCGACGCGGACGAGTTGATCCGCGATCAGGAACGCGAGAAAATCGTCCGGAGTCCCCTCCGCACGACGTTTGACGAGGAGCGTGTCCGGAACCGTCTGTGTGGTTCGAACGACCGTCCCGTCTCCCGGAAGGCCAACGGTGAAGTCGGGTCCCGCGTAGCGTCGAAGTATCTCCGGCACGTCCCCGGGGAGCCACTGGGTCGGATACGACGCCGGATCGAGCCCGTCGACGAACAGACCGAGATCCTCCGCGACGGCCGGCGGGAGCGTCTCAAAGTCCGACTCGACGTCGAGCACCGGCGATCCTGGGGCGTGTGCGTTCCTCACGCTCTCCAAGTCGTCATCGAGCGCTCGCGGGGAGAACATCAGGCGAAGACGTACGAGAGGATGATGAGTACCGAAAGGACCGTTGACACGCCGACCGTCCCGAGAACGATTTTGGTAGCCTTGCTCATACGAGGGCGTGTGAGCCCCGACCGCTTAAATCCATTCAGTCGACGGCGATGATGGAAGGACGTGAGACTCCACGCTGGCAGGGTCGGCACCGTTCGGGAAAGCCTGAACGATCCGTCGAACCCCGTAATTAAGTCCGTTCACGACGAGTTCGTGATATGCGGCTACGTGACGCCATCGAATCCGACGCCGACGCGTTGGCATCGTTCACCGATCGACCGGTGAACGTGATGCGTGACGTGATCCACGAGCGATCAGTTCGCGTCGCAGTGTCGGGAGTCGTCGATGACGGGCGTGATGATGTCGAAAGGGAAGACGAGGGGGGCGAGTTGGTCGGGTTCGTCGCGTTCGACGTTCGGTCCGGGATCGTTCACGTCACCGACTTTGGCGGGGACGAAGAGGCTGTAAAGCGCCTGTTTCGGACGCCACGGGAGTTCGCCGCGAACGAGGGAATGAACGTCGAGACGGTGGTCGCCGACGACGACGTCGAACGGATGGAGTTGATCGAGACGCTCGGGTTCCGTTCGACCGGAAACGGCCCCCGTTTCGACGGACGGCCGACGACCACGTTTCGACTCGATCCCGGGGATTCGGATGGCCGGGCCCGAGATCAGAGCCGGGATTAGTTGAGGACGGTCGAGTCGCGGACTCAGATCCCGAGCCACTCGTCGTTGCTGATCTCGTATCCGTTCGTCCGGCAGAACGTCGCCGCTTGCCGGCGCACCGCCCGGGAGCCCGGCAGTTTCTCGTCGTCGCGAATCCGCTCGACGATCCAGTCGGCGATGACATCGATTCCCTCGTCGTCGTCGTCGGGAGCAACCGCCTTGAGTTCCCGAAACGTCTTCTCGTAGACGTCACGTTGTGATCCACGAAGCTGAGCGTTCGGAAGCGTCTCGGCGGCTTCGATGACCCGTTTCATCGCCGCGGCGACCGTGGGTCGTTGGACCCACACGCGGAGGGCCGACGGGGAGTCGAACGTCTCGTCCGTCTCGGGAACGAGTTCCCCAACCGTGTAGCTCTCGTCAACCGATTCGACTTCGTAGTCGCCGATCGCCGCGACGACCTCCGACCCCGTGACCGGGAAGTCGATCGACTCGAGCTCCGAATCGAAATCAACGAGATCGGCCGCATCGATCGGCGGCTCCGTTTCGTTCCCCCGTTCCAGTGCTTCATTGAGGTCACGCTTGCGTTGGCGTCTGTCGGCGTTTCGTGCCTGCTCCTCTCGGCCGCGTTTGTCGTCTGCCATTCGTGAACGTACTCACGCTAGTCGGATAGTTCTGTGGTTGATATGAAATGTTCTCGCTTCCCGTCTATGTGGACACGATCCACTCCCGAATTTCACCGTCGGCGACGACCTCGTTTCCGACGTTCTCGAACGTGACGCCACCGTAGGCGACGCTGCTTCCGGGACCCGAGTAGATGCCTGCACCCCCACAATCAGCCGCGTAGGCTGACGTGAGCGTTGCGTGGACGTTTTCACGGAATCGGAAGGCCTGGTCTTCGGCCCCGGTTGCCCGTACGTTGGTCATCTGCAGATCGACCATGTCGTCGAAGATCATCGAGTTGGTGAACCCACCGTCGACGGTGACGTTCGAGATGCTGCTTCCGTCGAACCCGGCCGCGTACACGCCCGAGCCGGCAGCCACGTCGTCGTCGCTTCTGATCGTGACGTGGTTGACCGTCAGCTCTCGGCGTCCACGTTCGACGTGGCCGAGCGTGATCCCGCGCGCGTTATCGAGACATGAGACCCGATCGATTCGCAGGTCCCTCACCGACTCCCCGGGGTCGGATCGGATCGCCGTGAACCCACAGCCGGAGATATGGCCGTCCGTGATGGCGATGGACTCGTGTCGGCCGCGATGGAGCTGAATGCCGTGGTTCGGCTCGTTTTTCGGATGGATATCGAAGTTCGTGAGCCGGCATCGTTTCGTTGGCGTGTCGTCGTCAGTGACGAGCCTCATGACAGTCCCGTTCCACACGCCGTTCGACGAGACGCCCGACTGTTGGGCGTCGAACTGCATCGGTGCGTTCGAATCGCCCTCGCCGCCCCGGCTCGCCCAGTAGCCGTCAACGACGACGTTCTTCGATGAAACGACGTCGACGTGGTGAAATCGGATGGCGTCACCATGGATGTTTTCCAGTCGAACGTTCGCCGCGTGTGCGGGCATGATGCCGTTCGAATCCGGAGAGTCGATTCGAACGTTTCGAACTCCCCAGTTCGAGGCGCCGTCGTACCCCGTCTCGTCGTACCCCTTGTTGGAAATGAGGGCGCCTCCTTGGGTACCGTGAGAACGCAGTCCCTCGAAGACGGTCGAGCGTCCGGCACCCACGAGGATGGTATCGTCGCCCACGAGGGGCGTCCGCTCAAACAGGTATCTCCCGGGCGGAAAGTAGACGATCCCCCCGCCGTCGTGGTGGACGGTATCGAGCAAGTCGTGAACTGCCCCTCCGACCTCGGTCTCCCCGTCTCCTTCGATTCCGTGAGCCTCGACGTTCCGGACCGCGGAGTCTTCCGTTCGGTCGGGATGCGCTTCCTCGGACAGGTATCCGTTCCCCACACAGCCCGCAAACGTTCCGTATCCGGCCGCGACTGCCCCGAGAAATTCCCGTCGCCGCAGCCGTAACTCGTTCATTCCTCCTAACGATCTCGGCGCTTGATAAAAAGGAGAAGGTTAACGTGTGCTCGTCAGTCGAATCGTCCCTGAACGATCTCCAGGGCGCTCTCGCGGTCGTCCCACTCGACGAAGACCGCAACGGAGGTCGCGGACGTGATCAGGTCGATGACGTTGATCCCGGCCTCCGCGAGCGGAGCGATTATGTCCTGAATGACCCCCGGCTGGTTCGGAAGTTCCCCGCCCGTCACCCGGATGACCGCGATCGGGTCGGCGACGGTGACCGACGAAAGCGTCTCGTCGGCGACGACGGCCTCGTGGAGGAGCGCCTCGGCCGTCTCGGCGACGTCGACGTCGACGTAGAAGGTCACGGAATCCATCCCCGACGCGACGGCGTCGACGTTGATCTCCTCCTTTCGCAGCGCGTTGGCGAGTTCCGAGAGGATCCCGGGGCGGTTTCGAATGGCGCGACCGGCCACGGTGAGACACGCGAGCGGCTCCTCGCGCATGTCGATCAGGTTCTCGAATTGCCCTTCGATCCGCGTTCCCCCGGTGAGCAGGTCGCCGTGCTGGTAGTGGACGACACGAACGGCGAGCTTCTCGTTTTTATACGAGAGCGCGGACGGTGCGACGACCTCCGCACCGCGGAACGAGAGGTTTCGCAGCTCGTCGACGGTGATCCGACCGACGTTTCGGGCGCCCTCGACGACCCGCGGGTCGCCCGTCATCACGCCCTCGACGTCGGTGACGATCACGACCTCGTCGGCGTCCATGTAGTTGCCGAGCATGACGGCCGTGGTGTCGGATCCACCGCGACCGAGCGTGGTGACGTTGCCGTCGTGGTCCTCCGCGAGAAAACCCGTGATGATCGGAACGACGCCGTCGAGGTCGGCGGCGATCTCCTGTGCCCGGCGGCGGGTCTCCGCCACGTCGACCTCGCCGAGCTCGTTCGTGATGACCGGCCAGTCCGGATGGCCCGGTTCGAGGAAGACCGACTCGATCCCGCGGGCGGACAGCGCCGCCTTGAGCATTCGAACGCTCGTTCGTTCGCCCATGGAGACGATCTCCGCACGGTCCGCCTCGGTCGTCTCGAAGGTGATGTCATCGAGCAGTTCGTCGGTCGTCGAGCCCATCGCGCTGGCGACGACCGCGATCTCATGGCCTGCCCCGACGGCGTTCGCAACCGAGTCCGCCGCGCGGTTGATTCGATCCCCGCTTCCGAGACTCGTTCCGCCGAACTTTGCGACTACGCGCATACGGATCCTCTCCGGTTTCGTCGGGGCATACGACGAGTTCGTGACGGAATCGGATCGCCAGTGACCGAAGCGTGCTCGTTCCGTTCGTCGGGACCGGATCGAAGGCCCACGTTGACGTCAAAACGCAGCACGGAACCACCCTTACCGCGGGCGGAACCGGCATCGTGATCGGTAGACATGAGCCCCCGTAACAGAGGGAGCCGCATAACTGTGTCCTCTTCGAGAACGGTTATTCAGCTGAATGGTTCGTCGGCCGGTCGGTTGGCGGAATTGGACTAAAAAAATGAAACGGAGCGAACCGATCGACGGCGAGTGGTTTTGCGGAGACGGATTTCACTCGTCCTTGACGCCCCAAGCGTCCGGCATTTCGATGACGTAGCGACCGTCCTCCTGAAGCGAGATGATGTACTCCTGACGGTCGTACAGCTCCATCAGGTTGAGTTCGTACTTGCCCGGACTCACGATCCGGATGCTCTCGAACTGTTCGTTCAACTCGTCGCGAAGTTCGTCGATGTCGGGACGGTCGTCGGATGATGCTTCCGACGCTTCGATATCGTCCGTGGAGACCGGCTGACTGGCACGGTCGAGCTCGTCGGGAGTCACGACGTCGGATCGGGCGCTCGCTTGAGCGGTGTCCTCGTCCTCGGTTTCGCCGAGGTGCTCGGTTCCGGGAGCGGAACTCGCCGTCTCCGAGGCGTCGTCAGTTGTCGGTGACCGATCGGTGGAAGGGGTGGAAGCGGTGGAGGATTCAGGATGATCGGTTTCGTCGAGGGTACCGCCCTCATCGGCCGTAGCGCCCACATCGGTCGTAACGCCTTCGTTTCCGGTGGAGCTCGTCCGCTTGGACTCTTGAGCGGCGGAATCGGAGGTGGATTCGGGGGTGGTTCGAGCGTCGGCACCGCTTCGATTGCGGGCGTCGCCCCGGTCGGCACCGCTTCGATTGCGGGCATCGTCGCGGCTGGCAGCGTCGCGGCTGGCAGCGTCGCGGCTGGCAGCGTCGCGGCTAGCAGCGTCGTCGCGACCCTTGGGTTTGAACTGGAACTTGTTTCCCCCGCAGTCGGGGCATCCGGAGAGCATCTCTTTGGATCCGTCCGGGAACGTCCGACCGCAGGAGGTACACTGGTGTGGCATCTAGATGTGGTTCGGTTGTGTCTTCACGTAGCTACTTCCGGGAGACGAGGGTGCTGATCAGGTTCTCGTCCTTATGAAGCGTCTCGATCCGGTTCGCCGGGCCGATGACCGTGAGCTTCTGCGTCGAGTCTCGGCCCATCAGCTTGTCGAGGAGACTCTTGTCGTTGGCCTCCGCCTTCGGATAGGTCTCGATCTCGATTCCGGTGAAGTCGTCGGGGCTGATCTCCGTCATCGTCACCTCGATGAGCTTCGATTCCTCCTGTGGAGAGAGCCCCTCCTCGAGAATGACGATGTTACCGTCACGAACCCCGTCGAGGATCAGACGGATCTTCTCCATGCTGGTGAGTCCTTCCATCCGGGCGCCGCTGATCATGTCGATCCGTACCCCGTCGTCTCCGCCGTCGGAGTTCCCTCCGTTCCCGGGATCGCGGCGACCCCCGTCACCCGGACCGTCGACGTCTGGTCTGACACCCGGCATTATCCGAAGTACTCCGCTATTTTGGTGTACACTTCGTCCATGTTCTCGCCTTCAAGTGCAGACAGCGGGATCGTCTCGTGCTGTGGGAACGCGTTAGCTATCTGTTTGACGTTCGACCCGGGAAGGTCCGTCTTGTTCGCGAGAATGAGAACGGGAAGATCCTGTGACTCGATGATTCCGATGAGCATCGTGTTCACCTGCGTGAACGGATCCGTGGTCGAGTCAAGCACGTAGATGACGCCGTCGACGTCCTCGCGAAGCCAATGCATCGCCTCGGCAACGCCCTCGGTTGCCTCCCGGGAGCGCCTGACGGCGTCCTCCTTTTCCATGTCGTGGTCGAGGAACTCCTTATAATCGACCTTGGTGGTGACTCCCGGCGTGTCCACGATGTCGATGTTAACCGTTCGACCGTTTCGTTCGATCTCGACGTTCTCCTTCCGTCGTGCCCGGCGTGTTTCGTGTGGAATGTGGCTTTCCGGTCCGACGGCGTCGCCGGTCCAGTCACGTGCAATTCGGTTCGCGAGGGTCGTTTTCCCGGCGTTCGGCGGCCCATAGATGCCGATACGCTTGGGCTCGTCGGCCGCAAACAGCCCGTCCGTGACCCGTGAAATGCTGTCTCTGAGATTTGTAAGCAGTCCCATCCTAGCCTCCTGGCTCGTGTTGGTTCTCCCCGCGTGCGTGCGGGGGATTATATACCTTTCCACGCCCCTCTCACTTAAGAACTGCGTCAGACACATTGAAACCCCCAGATACGATCGGTTGGAGACGGTAAAGACGGGTTAAGAGAGAATTTGAGACGAGATCACGAAACGATCGTTCCTTCGCTCGGCCGTCGCGGAGAAATGCTCCGTGGAGAACTGGTTTTCCTTTGACGATACTCGTGGTCATTCCCGTAGACGACCCCTCCCCCACCCCTTCGTTTCGAGTGGAACAACCCGAGACGGTGGGTGGCTAACAAGTGGGCGGTGGGTGTGACGGGTAACCCGGGATCGAACTCATGACGGTTCCTTCTTCGAAACCAATAGGAAGCCCATGCAAAATATTCTCCTAGAGCACCGAGGGTACTGTTATGATGGCGTTTAGTTAAAACCATCTATTTTAGTATACGGTTCTCACCCCCACCCACCCTTTCCCCGTTTGCACCCGAAACGAAGGGGTAGGGGGGTTTCGGTGAAACTGACCGAAGGTACGACAGGTGTGGGAGGTAGGACGACAGGTGTGGGAGGTAGGACAAATGTGAACAATGAGTGGAAAAAACGAGAAAAGACGTGCCATGTCATCGATCGCGTTTGAACTGCTCCGGCTTCATCGACGTGTGGCTGGACGTCGCGTGGCTGGACGTCAGAGGTTGTTAATTTCTTGTTAACCATTCAATACAGCGTGCGGGAATTTGCGTGGGAGGTGAGTCATCGCTCGGCAACACGGATCGCGCGCTACGGATCGTTCGCCACGGAGATGTAAGGAGGGACCCCATGGCTGGAGTCGAGGATAACTGGCCACGCTTCACCCGATCGGAGTTCAGGTCTATAGAGGAACACTTTTGTACCATCTCTTCATCTGGTTCGACTGCATCAATTGGACGCGTCCTCACCACCACCGCCGTGATTCCGTCCGGCTCATGGCCGTTTCGGGTATGAATTCACGGGATGCGGACGCGATTTCCACTCGAAACTAGGGGGTATACAATGGACGATGACACACCACGTGCGGGCGAATTACCCGAAGAACGGGTAGGCAAAGGCGAGGAGTCCGGTACCGACCCCGGGAAGCACGTCGATCGGTCAGCGTCGGAAAAATCGGCCGAATCCACGGCCACGGCGTCGAACGCTGCGGACGGAACTTCGGAGGATACTGGCGAGCGTCCGGGGAGTGATGACGGCAATTTAGAAGGTGATCGTAGCACCACGCCTGCTCGTGGTGATGGTGATGCTGATACTACTGCTGGTGATGGTGATGCTGATACTACTGCTGGTGATGGTGATGCTGATACTACTGCTGGTGATGGTGATTATAAATCGACGACCTCGGCGGGGAGCGACGATACAGTAACGGATTCGGACGGTGAGTCGACGGAGTCGACGGACGCGAACGGTCAC
>LKMJ01007104.1_pt1 | contig 10552 bp, 9 predicted proteins | sample 643391 | NCBI WGS metagenome assembly LKMJ01 (sample SAMN04112250, study PRJNA286221) | soda lake metagenome | biome: soda lake; feature: Kulunda Steppe; material: water; isolation source: sample PL-Br10 brine of Picturesque Lake | place: Russia: Kulunda steppe | collected 2010-07
CGACTGCACCCGAATCCACAGCATGAACACCATCAGCCCAGCGATGAGCGGGATGTGATAGAGGCGTTCGAAAACCTCTGCCACAGAATCGTCATCGCTGAACGACAGAAACGAATTATTTGTTTCTGTCGACTGGTCGGTCGACTTACTCATTGCGTTGATGGTATCGCAAAATGCGCATAAGCCTTTTGACCTGTCGTGGCTGGTTACCGAACTCCCTCACCATACGTACCCATGACCGGTATTTCAGAATCCTTATTCTTGACTGACCGAAATGCAGTGACGAATGAAGGTCTCCGTCGTCGTCTGCACGTACACGATGGATCGCTACGATGTCTTTAGTGAAGCCGTCGAGAGCGTCCTTGCACAGACGTACGATCCACTTGAGATTGTGCTTGTGATTGACGGTAACCCTGAGGTGTACGAGCGGACAGTCGACGAGTTCGGTGGCTACAAGAACGTTATCATCCATGACAACGAGGAGAACCGCGGGATCTCGTTTAGTCGAACGAAAGGCGCTGAGTTAGCTTCTGGGGAGATTGTCACATTTATTGACGACGACGGGGTTGCCGAGCCCGATTGGATCGAACACCACGTTGCAGCCTACCAGGAGACAGATGCTGTCGCCGTTGGTGGATATGTTGCGCCTGATTGGGTGGGCGAAAAGCCTGATTTCTTTCCAGAGGAGTTCTACTGGTTAGTGGGCTGTACTGAGCGTGGGTTTGCAGAAGATGGCGAAGAGATCAGGAACGGCTACGGCTCGAACGTTTCGTACAAGCGGGAGGTGTTTCTCGAGGTGGGTGGCTATGATGTGAACACGGGTCGAAAAGGTGATCGGCACATCCAGGCCCACGAGGCACCGGTCGGCATTCGGATTCGTGAGACGTACGGACAGGGTGTGTTGTATGTTGAGGATGCGGTAGTGCATCACAAGCTGTTCGAGTATCGTGGCGAGTTCCGGTGGTTGGTGTTTCGCTCATTTTGGCAAGGGTTTTCGAAGCGTGTGATGGAGCTGCTGTATCCTGGTGCGCAGGGAAACGAGAGTGCCTTTCTGAAAGATTTGTTCGTGCGAGCGTTGCCCTCACGAGTGAAACGTACGGTCGACGAGCGGTCGACGGGGCCGACAAAAGAGGCCGTCGCAATCTTCGTGTTCACTGCCGCGGTTGGGCTTGGGTATCTATACGGACTCACAAAACGGGACGTGTTGCGTGAGGAGGTCGACGAAAATTAAAAGATAGCGACGGCATTTGAGTAAGTCATCTACCTAAAAAATAGGATATCGAACGGGAGATTGTTTGCGACGGTAGTTCGGAACTCTGTTGAGATGCTGATCAGGAGGCCGAAGTAAACGACTGCTCCGAGTCCGACAAGTCCAACGACGAAGACGGCGTTATAATCAGGGATCCAGGTCCAGTTCGCCTCGCCGAACCCACGGGAAACATAAACGACAACACCCATCCCGAGAGCGGCAATCCACTGGCGGGAGATCTCGCCGAACGGAACCGCGAACGCGATGTGTCGACGCGTGTAATAGAATCCGAATATGAGGCCGATACCGGCGGATATCGCGGTTGCGATTGCTGCACCAATCCAGCCAATAGTGTAGACGAGTGTAACATTCAATACAAGGTTGGAGACAATAAACACCAAGTTCGCACGAAACGCAAGGTTGGGACGGTCGATTCCGTTGAGTGTATTAAGTAATTGCTTGTTGTATGAGTACGCGAGAATACCGACGAGTAAGATTGGCAACACCTGTGCGCCGATCTCGAAGCCGCCACCGTAGATACGCATCAATCGATCTCCAAGGATCGCTCCGCCGACGATTCCAGGGATCAAAAAGAGGCCACCATAGGAAATCGCATCGTTGGTGAGCGTGGCGATCATATCATTATCGTTAGCTGCAGCGCGTCTGCTGAGTTCCGGAAACAGAGTATCTTGAATCGCGCTGCCGAAGATGTCGAGAAATTTCGAGAGCGTATAGGCGATGGCGTAGATCCCCGTGAGTCCGGAAGGAACGAACAGACCGAGAACGAGAATATCCATGTTGCTGAATGTTTTCTTGCGCATGCTGCCAAGCCAGGAGAATTTCGCGAAATCAAAGAGACTAGTGACGTGTCGCCATTGTGGTATGGCAAGACCGGGTTTCACAAACCAGAGCCCGGTTGTGGCGATCAGTGCTGTTCCCAGAGCGTAACCGAGCAACATTCCGGAAAGCTCCCAACCTATGTAGACGAGTGCTATCATGAAGATGCTTTGTGCACCCTGTTTTACCGTACTGAGTGGTGCGTACACGTGGACACGGTGACTCCCCTTAAGTGCGGAATTAACGAGACCGCTGAAGATCGAGACTATGAGCAATAGCACGACAAACTCGGCGACGGGTTGGCCGACGTAGACATTCACCTGATCTTGGAAGGCGAAGACGCCAAAAGCGACGATCGCCGTGAGTACACCCTTAATTGCGGTTCCGGCAGCGAGGAAGGCGTCCGGCTCTTCGCCCTCGCTCATCCGTTTGACGATAGCTCCCCCGAAACCGACACTTTTGACGATCCCCAGCCACGAGACGAGCGCGAGGGTTATTGCATAGAAGCCGTATATATCCTCACCGAGCGTGCGAGTGAAGTAGATCGTTGCGAAGAAGCCGAGGACCGATCCGCTGAACTTTGAGAAAAAATAAATAACGGAGGTTTGGCCAAGGCGCATGAACAATCCTGTAGGGTGGGTGTTGTACTGGTAACTTAAGCATATTTGTATTTTGTTTGAGCTACTTTTTCTTGAGTACGTCCGTTAGATCCGGATGATCACAAAATTTTTTTAATGTTGTCTCCTCCCGTCGTCCACGTTCTCTTATTCCTTGCCACTCGGCATGGCGGCGGAACACCTGTACAGGAATTTGATCAATATTGAGAATTTTCGCAATTGCGAGTCTATGTTGGCCGCACATGCTCCAAAGAATCTCTCCGTTTGGGCCGATGTCGACAGCGATTTCATTGGCTAATGGATGCATCGCGTCATTGAGTCCATTCCAAGCAGTCTCCGAGGATTGCCTGAGCAATTGCCGTTGCGATTTATATCCCTCATCGCGAATGTGCTGATATAGCTGCTCTATTGCAGAAATATGTCGTTTGAGTTCCAATCGATCATGTTTATTAGCAAGAATAGTTTCGTCCCACTCAAGTCCATCAGCGAAACGCTGTTCAATTGCCTTGGGGGATGTTCGTTCCATGAAACGATTATCAGTCTTGTCCCAATTGCCATCAATGACCCATCCACGTCGTCTAGAAGCTCCACTTGTGTACTCAATTACCGACGGATCAACGTAGATAACTTTGTATGGATCGGCGTCGGTGTATTTGTGTGGATGTATTCTATGTAGCAACCAAATCGCTCGACGTATCGTCCCTTTGACTAAGGCGTAGATCGCTGCTGCTATCGGATTCGGCAAAGATCGAACGAAACGGTGTAACTGCACCTTCCAACTTAGATACCTTATTCCATATAAAAAAATTCGATCCAACCCATCCTCATAGAATATTGTTAACGAGTGTTTCACTAAGTTTTGAATACCAGATGATTTAGCTTTCGGCATATTGGATTAGTAATTCTCTAATCGTATATCTCCGTCTATTTGTCACTATTTTCATAAGACCGTGAATGCGACATCTCTTGTCTAGATAACTTTCAGATCAAGTCGTTTTGAACATGGTCGGCATTGTCCGAATATAATTAGAACGTAATCACGTCACTATTATCAACTATCTGACTAGCGAATTATGTGTGGGTCCGACGTTCGTGCTGGTTTTGCAGACCGAGTCGGTAGATTTGAGTGTACTCATAAAATCAGTGGTGACGTTTCGCTTGCCTTGCAGCGTCGAGCATGGAGGGCTCACTTACTGACGAACATTGAGCCGTATAGCCATTATATTTATAATCGAAAAGCAGGAATATTTAAATAGCGATTTGAGTATATATAATTGATGTTAGGATCGAAGTATTTTTCATATCGAAAATTTCGACGAAAGATCGAACGGGATGGATATCAAGATGCAGTGCTTTCTGCTGTCGAAATGGTATTTAGAAAGAAAATTTCACCTCCAGTGATTAAATATCTGATCAATAAAGGAACTATCCCAACCGTAACAAACACAACAGAGTTGGTAAATGCAGACAACTACGAACTCAACTTGGATCCTGCATCTGAAAAAAGCCCAAACGTAGTAGATGTTGGGTCCGGATATGTACTTTCGAGCTCCGGATTTGTACTGAACAAGGAGTTATCAATCCTGAACGAAATAACGGGTGCTAGCCGGCGATTTACTGTTTCTAAATTCAACCAGCAGTTCTTTTTTAATCATAAAAAACTCACGGAGTCGATTCTTCGGTCCGATCCCACCAAACTAGAACTTGGCGCAAAACATCTCGGAACTGCTACTCCACTTATTCCACACTACAATGACAATTACTTCCATTGGATGATCGAAACGGTACCCAAAATCAGGTATTTGCGAAGATACGAGATGAAAAAGAACGAACAACTCACATATATTGTTCCGAACGGAGCACCGTCGTGGCTTGATCAATCTTTAGAACTTTTGGAAGTTCCTGAATCAAAAATAGAACGTGCGTCATCTGACGTATACACCGTTGATAAGTTGGTTTTAACCTCTTTCCCATTCCAATCTGCCTCTGACTTTGAGTGGATCCGATCTTCTATATTACGGAACAGTTGTCCTGATACGACCGATATAGATATTGGATCTAACATCTATATATCCCGCTCAAACGCCATCGGTCGACGAGTAGTAAATGAGTCAGAAGTAATGAGAACGCTCTCAAAATATGGATTTGAACGATATAATCTCGAAGATCTGACTGTTGAGCAGAATGCTATTCTATTTAGTAATGCTGATTTCGTTGTAGGTGCCCATGGTGCCGGCTTGACTGATATAATCTTCTGTGACGATGCTGCCGTTATTGAATTCTTTGGGAGAAAAATCCATGACCCATACGAGCGTATCGCCGAAACAATGGGATTGAAATATAAATCAGTAATGTGTAAACCAAAAGCAACAGATATTTTTGTTGATACTGATCAACTTGAGGCAGCATTAGAATCAATAATCAATCAAACCAATAATTAAATCATATATAATTGATTAATTTCAACTACTTTTTGGTTTTATAACATTATCTAGAATAGTTTTTTCTTCTAGATAAAAATGACTATCATGGTATAATAGCAACAACTGAAGTGGGCGACGATGTGCTACACGTAGGTCGATTTGATCAAGGAACTCTGTTGGTGCTAATTGTAACGGTGAGTTCGACACGGATCCATCGAATCCGCCGTAGATTGTATAGTACGTACCTTTTATAACGTGCTTGATTGGGTCTGGTACTCGAGACATAATAATTGCTGATCGGTCCCAGACATAGTTTTTAGTCTTCTTTCCAACACCCATTGTGAATCCAGAATCCATGGCAGAAACGAATTCGCTAGTAGAAAACGATGGATTATCAACCACCTTCTGTGCGAGTTTTTTTGCATACTCTCGTTGTACTTGTTTGTTTACTCTAAATCTATAATCTATATCGGAAAGAAACTCAAGGTATTCTTTATCGGCTAACGGATACCAACGATCATACCCTGTCCCCTCTAGTTCATAATGAATCATATTGTATTTCGGGAAACGGTTCTGCCAAAAGAACGCCTCGATTCCTGCTATTGCCCGATATATTGATTCGGTATTCGTATCTTGATACAGACTCAGTCGTACATTGTCTATGATCCGTTCACGTAACTTCTGGTCAAGTTTTCTTTCGTCTGCGGCTAATGGGTTAACATTCCACCGCATATAATTATGTTTCCAGATGAAGTGCAAAAATTCATCTTTGGAGAGAGAATCCCGGTTCTTCAGCCACACCGGTAATTTTGATCCACCGACGAGTCCGTGATGTCCATGAGCGACAACACCTTCATTTGGGATCTCTGGATGATCCTTCAATTTAGTATGACCGAGGTACGCATTCACAGATGGGAGTTCGCTCAAAAAGCCCATCGAATTTTGGAACTCCGACCATTTTCCAGAGCGATAGAACTCCTCATGTCGGTTATAGCTTCGTTCCAAAACTACATGATCAAATCCAAGATCGTCGGCAATCTTTTTTGCCGTTCGTAAGTCGCTATCGTCTTTTGTGGCCGCCGATGTATACGCAACGACATTATCATAACCTGAATCGGCTATTTTCAAAGCGATAATTCTCGAATCGCATCCCCCACTTAATGGTAAAATTATCGGTCTACCGCCAGCGTGTTCGACTAACCGATTGAAAATTCGATCAAAGTGCTTGTCAAGATCATTATAGTCGACCAAACTAGACTTCCCTTGGGGAATATAAGAAAAGTGTCTATTTTTACGAATATTTAATTCACCCCCATCATTATTGAAAGTGAGTAACTCACCAGGTTGTACCTGCTTGACACTCTTACTCAATGTATTTGAGCCGAGAACGTAACTAGTAAATAGATATTCCGACGCCGCCATTGGATCAAATTTGTCACCGGCACTACGTTCATGAGCAACGAACGAAGAGTCGCTAATCACAAGATTATCGTCGATAGCATAAAAAATTGGCCAGCGACGTACGTGGTCGACGGCAACGTGCCAACCATCCTTTGTCAAATGAATAATCGCATAGTACCCGTACGCCTTCTCAAGCAGTGAATACAATTCTGTCTCGTCGTCAATTGATTTAATGTAGTCGAGCAGAGCTTCATCTCGGAGATGTTCACCGTTTACAAACATATCTCCACGCACGAACGTGTCCTCATTTCTCGACCATCCGTCTGTATGAACGAGGTCAACAGTCGGAGAAAGTACTTGTACCATTTGTTGCTCGGATGAACTCAGCGAATATAGGAATTTCCGTTCACACTCCCGTTCCCAAATATCGATTACGCCCATTACAGAAGTAAACCGTTAACGAGAAATCGGCCAACTTTCTGGAACCAAATGACGTATGTCTGGATGGCCAATATAGTGCTTGGCACGCTCATCGAGTTGATCAAAGTTGTCGACAGATCGTATTTCGTCTCGAATGTCCTGCCACTGTTCATGTCGAACGACAACTCGCGTTGGTATCTCGTCAAGTTGTAGAATATGTGCGATCGCAAGACGATGATTTCCGTCGACGAACAAAAACTCACCATCGCGTCCGATAGCTACAGCGATGTCAGTCAGTGACCGACTGAATGACCCGCTCAGAACAATAGACTTGACACTCTTGCTGTGAAGTTCCGACTGCGATTTGAAACCGGAGTCCCCGATAGTTTCGTAGAGCTGTTCGAGGTGGTCAATTCGCTGTTCGATGTCGTCGACCGTTCGACAGCCGTTCCAGTGTGTTTCGCCGTTCTCTATTCGTTCAAATGCCTCACGATAGATATCGGTCTCTTCCCAGGGCGTGCCGTTTTCAAATCGGTCGACGACGCTTCGATACTTGCTCAGCTCTTCGATTGACCGTTCTGACAGGTCCCAGTCGCCAGCTCGAACCTCGCCAATTTGTTTCCACCGATCGATATCGCGTGACGCAAGCCGTTGAATCCGCTGTGGATCAACGTCGATGACCCTTAATGGTTCGGCAGTTTTGTACGACGGTGAGACTCGTTTGTAAAGGTACTGTAAATAATAGTAAAATCCACGATGGTTCAGGTTTACCTCTCGCAGCCCTGCTCGAACGAACGGTAGTATTCCCTCTGTTCGAAGGATGGTACAACCGTCCTGCCATGTCGACCGGATAGTAGTTAGCAACTGATATGATGCCACGAGTGTCAGTAGTAGTCTTCTAATTGCACTGCATTGATACTTGCTTTTTCGGCGTATTTTCTTTGACAGTCGACGACTCTAGAGAGTCGTAATTCGATCCTATATTCTAATCTCTGTAATTTAATACAGTAAATAAGGTCACCTGACTGTAGATTTGCTACGCGCGATTGACCCTTGATGTGTCTTCGCGAGTGGATACTGAGGATGTGACAGCAGTAGACTGCATGTGACGAGAGGTTTATACAGTCACGACGCCGTAGTTTGATCACAACGAATGTCAGACTCCGCGATGGATGCCGAAGGCGATACGATTACGCTCCACGAGCTGCTGGAGCAGAGCGCGCGAGCGGCACTCGATCTCCAGCGCGAGGACGGGTCGTTTCCACCGGGGCGAAACGGGATCTATGACGAGCCGGAGACGCCCGTGCGGACGACCTCCCACTGGTTGACAACGCTGTCGAAGGTGTACGAGATCACCGGCGACGAGGTGTTCGCCGAGGCGGCCAACGACGCCGCAGATTATTTGCTTAGCGACGAGGCGCGGCCGTATGGGTACACGTTTCACTCAAGGAATGCAGAGGGGAAAGACAAGTGTGATGGGTTGGTTGGGCAAGCAGCTCCAATACGAGGGCTAGCATGGGCTGGTTCGGTGCTCGGTCGGCCGGAATTGCTCGAGACGGCAAAAGACGTGATTTTGCTCCACCCTTTCGACAAGGATCTCGGCCTCTGGGAACGAGTCGAAATTGACGGTTCGGTATTATCATTCGACCGAACACTAAATCATCAGATTCTGTTTGCTGGCGCGGCATCCCAGCTTGCGGAGGAGTATGAAGAGGTCGTGAACACGGTCACTAGGTTTACTGCTCAACTTGAATCCAACATATCTCTCTACGATGATGGAATCATCAAGCATTATATTCTTCCACCGTACGGTCGAATAGTTCGAACAGTGCTTCAAGAACCACGCCACTGGCGTTTATTGGCTAATGATGTACTCTCTAATATCTATTCCTACTTATCTAGTCGAAAGCAAAAGGAAATCGGCTATCATCCCGTGAATCTACTCGGGTTAGCACAACTCAAGTTGAATCTGGCTGCGACGGGATCATGGTCGGGTATGGGTACAGAACTTCCCATTGAGGAAATCTGTGCAACAAATACTATTTCGCAGGTAGCCGAGTACGATGGGTCTTATGGTGCTATGACTCCTGGGATTGACATCGCACTTGCGCTTCAAGTCCTTCGTGACGCCGATGTCGCAAGAGTGCAATATTGGCTTGAGCGAGATTTTCGACAAAAATTTGATACGAAATCGGGTTTTTTATCAGTAGGAAACCAAAGATCTAATTTACAAATTGCCGTGATTTCATACCTTGTTGATTTTGAAAATATATACCCGATTATTAGGTAGATTGACCAAAACTTGAACCCTTATTGAGCACTATTTTGTGTTTCTTAATATTCTTGCCCATATTGATACGTGTTGATAACTAAATCTCAAATGCATCAACATCTGGTCTAGCTGGAATAGGTGGGATATATTCTGCTTTCCCAATTGAAATAATTGCAACCGGAGAAATATGGTCACGAATAGAATTTTTTTTCGTAAATTGGTTGTATGCTTGTACATTCTCCTTCCGAGAATTTATTAAATCCTCGGCAAAGTGATTCCAACATACGCCGAGTCCAGTACTGTGACCAACTAATACCATTTGCATTATTGCTGCCCCTGCATCAATGTACAGTGATCTTTCATTCTTTCCAAGGGCACCATAAACTCGTGAGTCCATACCGACGAAAATTAATATTGGAGCATTAATTGTATGAGCCTCCTTTATTGGTGCAAGTAGTTGTTTAGTTTCATCATCAGAAATGATCTTAAAACGCCACGCCTGCCGGTTTCCGGAGTTCGGCGCCCACGTGGCTGCTTCGATCATCTTTTCCGCAACTGATTTCAACTGCCCCTCTGGCTGATCATCTGCCCAGACACGAACACTCCTTCTAGATTTAACAAGTTCTAAAATGCCTTCTGTCTTCTCCCAATTAAGTTGGTTTGGTGATTCAGCTTTTGGAATAACGAACTCATCTTCAAGATTGTTATAATTCTTTAGGATTTCTTCCGCCCATGAAATAACAGCTTCTTGTTGGTGGTTACGCGACTCTAATATTTGAAGGATTTTTTCTGACCGTTCTTTTTTTATCGAATAGTATTCGCTTTTTTCTTCTTTGATATTATTGTATATAGATTTTTCAATCCGGTGACATTCATGTTTTAGAATACTAAGTAACTCACTAGTACTCAACTGTCTTAACCGATATTGCGTGAGAGGATATTCTGATTTGAATAGTAATCTGTTATATAACGGCGTATATTCTGCCAATTCTCTGACTGTGTCTGATATCATAGTTTTTCTCGAATGTCTTCAGCTAGGGGTCCAAAATAATGTTCGTTCCAGTTTATTGATTTGTTATCTGCTTGCTTGACTTGTTCAACCTTTTCCATTATTTCACTAAGATCAGACGCAAGTTGAACCTGAGGTAAATTATCAAACCACCTTATAGACTCGGGAATTTTATGATCAACTGTTTCCAGTGCCACACATGGCCGTCCAGTCACGACAGAAAAAATTATACCATGGAACCTATCTGTTACGACAATTTCACTCTCTGCAAAGATCTCTAAATTTGTTTTAAGCAGGTCCTCTCGTTCTGTTTTTTGAATTGAG
>LKMJ01007105.1_pt1 | contig 10552 bp, 11 predicted proteins | sample 643391 | NCBI WGS metagenome assembly LKMJ01 (sample SAMN04112250, study PRJNA286221) | soda lake metagenome | biome: soda lake; feature: Kulunda Steppe; material: water; isolation source: sample PL-Br10 brine of Picturesque Lake | place: Russia: Kulunda steppe | collected 2010-07
CTCTTTCAGTCGCAGCTGCTCCAGGACCAGGCGCTCTGCCTCTGCTGCTGCTGCTGCTACTTCAGCCTCCTCCTGCTCTTTTTGCCGCAGCTGCTCCAGGGCCAGGCGCTCTGCCTCTGCTGCTGCTACTTCAGCCTCCTCCTGCTCTTCCTGCCGCTGCTGCTCCAGGGCCAGGCGCTCCGCTGCTGCTGCTTCAGCCTCCTCCTGCTCTTTCTGCCGCTGCTGCTCCAATACCAGGCGCTCTGCCTCTGCTGCTGCAGCTGCTGCTGCTGCTGCTGCTGCTGCTTGAGCCTCCTTATGCTCTTTCAGCTCCTGCTGTTCCAGGGCCAGGCGCTCTGCTGCTGCTGCTGTTTCAGCCTCCTCCTGCTCTTTTTGTCGCAGCTGCTCCAAAGCCAGGCGCTCTGCCTCTGCTGCTGCTGCTGCTGCTGCCGCCTCTGCAGCTGCTGCTGCTGCTTCAGCCTCCTCTTGCTCTTTCTGCCGCAACTGCTCCAGGTCCAGGCGTTCTGCCTCTGCTGCTGCTGCTGCTGTTTGTTCAGTCTCCTCCTGCTCTTTCTGCCCCTGCTGCTCCAGAGCCAGGCGCCTTGCCTCTGCTGCAGCTTCAGGCCCCTTCTGATCTTTCAGCTGCCTGCTCTGAAGTAGCTCATGCTCCAGCTGCAAAGCTGCCTGTGCTGCACGGGACGCTGTGACAATCTGCTCTGCCACGTCCTGCTCCTGCTGCTGCTCGCTGTGCTGCACCAGTTGCAGCGCCAAGCTGGTTGGTGTGTTGTCTGTGGTATCCCATCGCTTCCTCCTCCTCCTTCCCTCAGACACCCCCTGCAACTTGCTGGCTTTCTCCACTGTCTCCCAGCGCCGGCGCCGCCGCTCGCTGCCGCCTCTGACCCCCTGCGGATGCCGGCAGGCGGCTGGGGGTGCTGGTGTCAAGAACGGAGCTGTCTGCACCACTGCTGCACCTGTGCTGGCAGTCCCAGCATGATCCACCCTGCAGCCAGGCGCTTGGTGCTGCAGCTCGTCCGGCCCTGCCGCAGCGGCACCTAGTGCAGCCTCTACCTTTTGTCCTGCTGCCCCTAGCACTGCCTCCGCCTTGCGTCCCACTGCCCCTAGCGCAGCCTCCGCCTTCTGCTCCGTCCTCTGCCCTGCCTGCTGCTGAGGCCCACATGCTGCGCCAACAGTGTGCACTCCTGCAGCCAACCCATCAGGCACCTCCCTCCCAGCTTCCTGTCTCTGATTCTGCTGGTCTGGTGCTGTGTGCATCCCGCCAGGAGGGGGGCTGCCAGGAGCCCTGCCCATCTTCTTAATTGGCAGGGGGCTCGGGGACCACCAGCTTCGCTTGTGTGTGTCTTGCTGGGGCCTCGTGTCTGCAAATCAGGTGGGGACGGCAGAGCATGGTTGCCCATGGTTGTGGGAAAGGCATGCTGGAGGCGAGAATTGCAGGTAGGCGGGCAGGCAGGCAGGCAGGGCCCAATGGTATTGGACTGTTTTTATTGGGAGTTAGGCTGTCAACTGGAGTGGGTGGTTTAGGTCGTCAGGAGTGGTAAGCCAGGTGTGAAGGTAATGCATAGTGTTGCCTGCCAGTTGAGAGCTCTTGGCCAGCCCTACTTGTGCAACTTCCAGGGTAGTCCCTCCTTGCAACAGCCATTCTGCTGCTGGCAGCTCAGCCTGAGGGACTTATATGCGATGGTATGCCTGGTCCTAGCTTGCACATGCACGTTGGTCTGAGTTGCACTGCAGCATGCCCCTGGGGTCAACAAAGGAATGCCGGAAAGATAAAAAAACAGCCAAGAAACGGGCCATGGATGCTGTCCCATGTGAGGAGCACAGCATGCTTTGGCAACACTGCACATTCACCATCGTTGCAGCCAAAGTGGCTTAACCAAACTCACCGTCGCCAGGGCTGTCCTCAAACAGGGCACAACTGTAAGTTGCCTTGAAGGGTGAGCCCATGGTGCTCCTGCTACCCTCCGCAGCTGCAGCTGCCGCAGGCGAGCAGAAGCCCAAGAATGCTGAAGGATCCAATGAAGTGGAGCGTGCATGCCTGCCGCCATAGTCTGGAGTGGATGCTGGGCTGGGGAGGTAGGCTGGCTGTATTATGTCAGTTGCTGCCTGGTTGCCTTTTAAGCTGGGCCGCAAGGTCCGCTGTGTTCTGCGCAGGCCGTCATGCAACTGTGCAATGAACGCCTGCACACTTTCTCCGAACATGATCTGCAGACATGGGAAGCAAGAACCGTGGGCAGAAAGAGCTGAGAAGCAGGAGGTAGTCTGCTGAGCTGCTGCTGGAATCATGCACAACCCTGACAAGATGAAATGTTTAATCATGCCACATCGTGTTAAGAACCCAAACTTAGGGCAGGCAGCAACTGAGAAACCAGTTTCAACGTTTCAACAATTCCATTTCTTCAATTTTCTTTTTCCTCAGATAGACAGTGTGTGCACGCATGTATGTGTCTGTGCATGTAACACCACAGTGGGTGGGAGAAAGAGCGCTACAGTTCTGTTCGACACCCAAGGCAAATGAAGTGCATATTTAGGGTCTAATCAGGCCCTACTTTCCGTAAAGGCAGGTACACGATTGTCCAGAACAAAAAAAATGTAACTGAGTATAACATCCTTGGCACTTAACTGTCAGTGGGTAAAGACCTTCAGGAGCAGGCTGGCAGATTACATCAACCAAGCAGACCCTAAAGATTAAGTTTTCATGCATGTGAGCTTGGCTGACTGCGTCAAAGATTTCAAAACACCACCATGCTTGTTTGCTGTGGACACTTTAGTGTGTGCTGTTTTGGCATGCAGGCCTGACAGGCTTAAGCAAGTCTGCCCTCATTTTGCAGATAGAATTACTAAGTCCTCACCTTAAGGATAAAGAAAGCCTTCAGCAGGAACCATGTAGCTGTTAACACGTCCAAGGCAGCGTCCCCGTGCTCCTCCCAAGCCCAAAGCACTGCCAGATTTAAAAAGATAGACAGAATCATACTACAGATCATGCCTTAAACATCACTGCGTGACATAGCAAGCCGTATTCATACTCCCAGACAGCAGAAAGAGAGGGGAGAAATAGTTGGCAGCTTCCAGCCGGTGTTTGACTGTACTGACATGCTGCTGCGAGGCCCTTTGGCCGCTTACACCCTGCTGCATACAGTCCGATGTATAAACATGAACAATGGGTGAGAGCATGCCACACCTGCCTCCCGGACGTTGAGGGCTGGGGTCATGGTCAACGGGGGACCGAAAGTCACGATGTAGACGTCGGCAGGGGGTTTTACAAAAATTGCATTCTCAAAATATTTCTGATAATATAATGCGTTGACATCGAGTGTACCATTTTTTTACACACACACACACACACACACACACACACACACATACACACACACATACACACACACGGAGAGGGATATTGCTAACCTGGACTCAGGATAGCAACTGCAAACTTGCATCTTATCAGTCTTGGTTTGCCTCTCCCCTCGTAGATCTCCAAGCTGGTTGTCACACTGAGAGACTGTTGCACACCATACAGACTCGTGGCATGACCATTACTGACTCAACCAACCTTCTGTATGTGTAACAATGCAGCACAAATCTGGCACTGCACTAATATAGACCTGGCGTGACATGATTCACGTGCTTCTGTGTGGAATAGGGTGGCTCTTGAGATGGCTGCTGCTACCTCGCTCTTTGTACCTTGACCTCCCTACGCATTAGTAGTTATCAGTATGTTTAGTTGTGGCCATTCACTTCGAGTTAAGGGCTCTGCATTTCAATAGCTTGTGCGTGAGCTGGTCACGCCTGATTGGACTCGCGCTTGGATAAAAGCGCAAGATGCCTGTTGAACCTCAGGCTGCATGTTTGCCTTTCCTCTCACCCTTGGCTTTTCCTTCACTTGCTGGCTGGTAGTAAGCTTGGTTTGTTGTTTTCCTCCTGCTCTTGGTGAGCTTTCAATGTCCTTTACCTTCAGCTAGCAATGACCAGCCATTAAACCGGTGAGCCAAACGTTGCAGCTTTTGGTTAGTCTCAATCTTGTAACCAATCTTGTAGGCTTCAGCGAAGCTGCCCTCCTTCGACAGATGCAGCTTCAAAACCTCGAACTCTTCTTCAAAGAGCTAATCAGCCAATCAGACACCAAAGGATGCGCTTCACACGTGCATCAGTGCACTGCTGCACGAAAGCTTCAGAAGATTACCTGACGAGTTGCTTCTTGTGCCCATGCTTTCTTGTATTAGTTTTGGTTGCAGGCCTGATCGCCTTCAGATTAGATGCCCTGATTCGGCAGGTGCAGCTATGTAACCTTACCACACCTTTGACATCCTTCCTCAACTCTCCTTTTACGTGAAAGCTGCTATCCTTCTTCCATTACAAAACTTTGTGGTAGATCTGCGTGAGCGGTAGCGCGCGGTATGGATGGAATTGGATGGCGCAGACCCTGAGACACCCTTGATTGATCACAAAATAGGCAGCTCCGAAAGATGCCATCTTACTACCCTAATCCCGACTCCTATTATCTTAAGAGATTGTTTGATGACAAGCTTATTGAGGCGACCCTAAAATTGCGTGCAGAATGGAAAGTCGAGTTTCGTGCATTGTGGACGTCTATTGAAGAGAGATGGAAGCCTGTCGAAAACACGCGATAACCGAGACAGCATTGACACACTTTAGATCAAGCACAGTGACAGCGCCATAGGCTTGCATATCCACAATCTACTTAAATGTCAATTCTAACAGCATTCCTGCCAGCCCCTTGCTGCTCGTGAGGAAACATTTCCGCGTACTGATGCAGCATTTCAAGAAGATGAGCATCTACTGGAGGACATTTCATTCCAGATGCGCGCTTGACTGCATTCCTTGCTGCGGCTAGTTTTTGTTGAAACAGCCACAGTGCTGTTTTTCAAAGCAGGCAAAATGAATGTCTTGCATGGTTGCCTGATTCAGGAATAATTTGAAATGGCACGTGTACCTCATCAATCAAAGAGCGCCCCCTTCACCACAGGGTCCCCAGTTCACCAGACAGCTTTCTACAGAAAGGGCTGCTTGCACCACAGTGCGATCATGCTTGCAGGATCTCCCAATAACACATTTGGAAACCTTCCCGTGTGATCACAAATAGCTGGGTCGTTAATTGATTATTTGCAATTGAAAAGAACTGGACCATCCTCTACAAAACTCCTGACAGCAACATGTGTGCCACACAGCACCAATAATTTTAGGGAACCATACCCTCCATGCCAGGTACCCCCCTAAACCGGCTGCTGTCTTCTCAGTCCTTTGACTGTTTTATGGATGGCGACTAGACCCTCTCCTTAAGCAACTGGCGTATGCGCAGCAACCTCTTGCTTGGAGGAGATGCTGTTCACACATCATCACCAGCAGTCTCCAGCTGGCTTTTCTCCAAAGAAGCAGGGCTATGCAGCTTGCTGACGGACCAGGGCCGAGCAGAACCTGAAAAGAATGTGTTAAAATTGGTTCAATCATGAAAGTATGGCTGACATGGTGTTGTCACGCTTTTTCCACGTTGGCTGGCCCTTTTTTTACCCTTGTAATGCGAATGGTCGAGGAAATCTCTTCCGTATCTCCCCCCTTTTAAAATCTTTCTCCCCTCCCGATTAATGGGTTTCGACGAGATGAACGTTGAGAGGATTGTCACCTACCTGGACATTTGTCAGCATAGACTGAATTTTCAGTCCCGCGACGAGAGCGCTATTCGCTTCGACCAGTCCGGAACTTGCGCGCGAAGTCTCCGAATGTGGAAATCTGCGATCCAACCATTGAGGGAGTCACTGGGTTCTTGGGCTGCGGGGCAGAATCCATCGCACAGGCGCAGCAGCAACCTCCCAACCAGCTGGGGAAGCAGCGTTTCATGGTTCACTTCACTTTTGGAGAGGCAGCAGCAGCAGCAGCACACGCTGAAAAGCAGCAGCAACAGCTGATACCAGCTCCAAAAAGCTGCCAGGGATGGCTCGTGCTTTGTGGAGGCTACGTTCTTTGTGCAGGGAGACAACATCATGGTCAAGGTGGCAGCTGTAGCTGCTCCCAGACGCTACCCCTTCACCAGGCACTTCCTAGATGGAGTGCCCCCCCCCCGTGGCCAGCCGTTCATTGGCTTATCATGCGCCAATGTGGGCAAGCTCCTGGCTCAGCAGCAGCAGCAGCAGCTGCGGCAGGTCACACCATCACAAGCGGTAAACATGCAGCAGCAGCAGCAGCAGCAGCCACAGGCCCCACCAGAAAACAACATCTCTGAACTGTTTTCCATTGCACACACATAGGTCATGGAAGCATGCACTTTGAGTCCTCATGTTCATATACTAGGCGACTTCAATGCCCACCTAGGACAAACTGGAGAACCACTAACACGCCAATTCAAGCAGCTCTTAGAACGCTTCCCACACCTGTCCACCCCTCGTTTGAGCCAGACTCACCACTCAAAACTGAATACGGCTGGCCAATGTCTCTTGGATTTAGCTGCCTCCATACTCCTCATCATAACTAGTGGGCGCGGGGAAGGCGATATTGGTCAAGCCACTTTCTTTGGATACTCCAATGCTACCTCTCCTTCTAGAACTGAACACGTGGCCATGACAGCTGAGTTGTATGCACGGTGCCAAGAGATCCGAACAGTGCAAAAAGTGAATACAATTGATCACAAACCACTCTAACTCCAATTCTGCACAGGTGACCTCAACCACATTGACATGCGCCTCCCAACACACATGCGTAAAAGCAATCATGAGCAAAAGCTGGTTTGGAAGGATCAGGCTGCAGAAACTTATGTCAACAATCTTGTCTCTGATGATCTTACATTGAACCAATTCAACTTGGCAATAGATGAGGGAAATGTGGATTCAGCTTATGACACACTGGCCCGCCTCATTGAGAATGCGGCATCTGATGCAGACATGATCTCAAGAGGCAGACCTGCCCGAGCAAAACTGAACTTGCCAATGCCACCATGGTTTGACAGCACATGCAGAGCCATGACAGCTCACTTGCGACGTCTTACAAAGCTCAGACAACCCACACGCACTCTAAAAAAGGATTACAATTCTATTTGCAGGAGGAAACGTCGGTCACACGAGAAAACCGTCGCAAGCAAAGTGACCAATTTAATTGAAGCCCGTGACCTACAAGTTTTCAAGTTTTTCCGTGAGCGAAGGTTAATGGCCAAACACCTATCCCGGCACATGTATGGATAGACTACCTGAAAGAACACTTTGCAAAGCAGACAAATACACCAAGGGATCTGGTTCCGAGACTCCCTGGTGTGCACCAAGCTCTAAGCGACAGATTACGAGCCAGGCAGATTACTCCTGCAGACATAGCCATTCCACCAGGACCAGGAGGCAGGTACAGAAAGGGATCCAATACCAGCTTTGTCTCGCAGAAGAGCCCTGATCACCCTCTCTTGTACGACATCCCTCATGAGGTCCTATTGAGCACATACATTGAACAGAATATGGTCCGCATGAACACTAACTCCTCACCTAGGTTTGACCCCTTTCCAACCTTGTTTATCAAACGAGCAGAGATTGAACTCATGGATGGACGAGGGAAAGCACAGAGGGAAAATGTGCTCCATACATTGCTTACAGATCTATTCAAACTCCTCCTGCATGATGGTCTCCTCCCTACGGCCTGGAAAAGAACTAAAATCACACCCATCCACAAGAAAGCTGAGCCTTCTCTTCCACAGAACTACAGGCTTATAGCCATCAAAGGATGAATCCACAAATCTACTGGGCGTTGGCTGAGAATCAGATCTCTGACACACAGTTTGGATTCTGCCCCACAAGAAACACAAATCAGCCGATCTACATCCTACGACATATCCTCACGGTAGCTAAACTTGAAAAGAAGAAGCTCTTCACTGCCTTTCTTGACCTCATTGCTGCCTATGATAGTGTCCAAAGAGAGAAACTATGGGCCCACCCTTAGTTTATTCATGTTCCTTAGTATTTGCTCTCAGCTGTAATGGCTTTGTACCAAGATGGTGTTTTTATCCTGGTTGATGGAGACAAGATGTCGAAGGAAATTATGGCTACTCAGGGGCTTAAGCAGGGATGCCCGTTGAGCCCTCTACTCTACGCTCTTTTCACAAATGACTTGGGCAAGTTCTTGAATACGTCGGATGGGGCCATGACAGCCTTGCAAACTGCCAAAATTTCCCATTGTGAATATGCAGACGACATTGCCCTAACTACCAACACTGCCCACCACCTCCAACTCCAACTCGACGGATTCCATACCTACACAGCTCTGAAAGGGCTCACGTTGAATGTGCACAAGACCAAAATCATGGCCTTCTATTGCTCCAACCCACCAATGTTTCGCTAGAGTGGCACTCAACTTGAGAATGTGCAAGAATTTAAATACTTGGGCTCGACCCTCAGCCACACTGGGAAGATGACAATTGCCTCGAACCAGATGGCCCGCAATTTTGCTGGAGTCATAGCCAGAGTGTGGAGGATCTGCTCAGAGTTAGGCATCAAGAACAGGAAGCATGCCATGCTCTGGATCATTTAAGTCTTTGCACTCTCTGCCGGCCTTTGTGGATGTCAAGTTTGAGCTACAAAGACTCTGACATTCAAATCATCTGCTACAACCAAAACCCACATCCACCACGTTTCCTTTCTTAAGATGCTACTGGGTATGAAACGAAGCACAAACACACATTGCCTACTAAGAGAAACAGGTCAGCTGCCCCTATACTTCTACTGGTTCCGCTGTGTTGCTCGCTTCTGGAACAGCCTTTTGACAAGCAACAATGCCTTGCTGAGCAAGATCAATGAAGCTGATTTAAGGCTGGCTCACCGAAAAAGAAGTTGGACATTTGAAGTCTTATCTGCTCTGCACAAAATACCTGAGACTGATGTGCACGCCTCTGCTATCATGAGCCGTTCCAAAATCAACATGAGTGACTTTGAACTGTTGTTGCGTGAGCAAACGATTTGAGAATGGAAAGATCTGAATCAGATTCACCCACATGATGCACATGCATCCAGCAGAATCATGAGGACTTATCACACCCATTTTGGAGTGCTCATAGGGAGTCAGCCTGGCTGGTGGGACGATCAGAAACGCGCAACCAAACCAACTCTGCCTTCAAACCTTCGACGCAACATCCCTAACCATCTTTCGCGCGCTCTTTCCAGACTCAGACTCTCTGGTCACAACTTAAATGTCAAGCGCCTCCTGCAACAACAACACAGAGTTCCTTACGAGCTTAGAGTCTGCACTAAATGCAACTGGCACTGTATACAAGATGAAGAGCATGTCCTCTTAGATTGCCCGAGTGCTGACTTGGCAAACTTGCGCGTCAAGCACCGTCAACTGTTCCGCTCCCCCTCTTGAAGCTCAAACAGGCTAAGAGACTTTATTACTAATAAACTAGTAGTCAAGCAGACACCAAAGGCCTGGCCTTGTACGTGCATGAGTGCCTGGAATGCTGTGCCTAGAATTCAGGTCACAACCTAGCTTGCCTTTTTTTGGTTTTGGTTGCAGGCCTGCTTGGCTTCAGCTAAGCTGCCCTCGTATGGCAGGTACAGCTTCGTAACCTAACCTAACCTAACCATGGACACACGCTCACAAACTGGCTACTCATCAGCACATCAGCAGAAGAGGATGGCCTCGCTTCTCAAGCCAAGCACTGCAAGGGGCCCTCCCCGATTGCTGCCTAGATACCAACAGCTGGCACTCATTTTCGCTTGCGTGCCCATACCCTGAGAGTTGAACCAACTCGGAGACTGGAAGTTGGCAAATCCGCAATATGTACTATGGCAAATGTGACTTGCATGATGTCCAGGACGAAAAATGTCATTTTTTATGCCCTTGCTTGGAAATGTGCTATTTGAGATGGAAATTTGCAAGACGATTTGCTGATTTTACTGGGGCGTCACATCAGAATAGTGTAGAGCCAGATCCATGCTGCATTGTGACCCGGAGGTTGGTTGAGTCAGTTGGCGGACTCCACTCGGAGTATTTGATCCTGTTGTCAGCTCAGCTATAACTGTATTTGGCCATTGTTATGGCCATGCTGCGACTGGTTTGGATGCAGCAGTCTTATGGCATGACAGGGGCTGATAGAAATTATATTGGAGACACGGGAGCATTTTATTTTGACAGCATCAGTGCTGAGGATGTGAAATTGTTTCTCTTGAAGCAGTCGTACAAATCACTTCTTTCTCTTCTTCACGCCGAGCAGCGACAACAGCAACAGCAGCAGCAGGGGGGGCAGCAGGAGCAGCAACAACAAAGTGCCCCGCTGCCTGCTCGGCGTGAGCAACAGCAGCAGCAACAGCAGCCAAGGGAACTGCAGCGACAACAGCAGCAGCAGCAGCAGCAACAACCACAATTAGAGGAGAAGCAACAAGAGCAACGCCGCAGGCACACATCATTGACACCGACGAAGAGGAAGGCGACCGGGACTCCCCCATCACAAGACCATGGAGATCCATCAAGACAAGGAGACCTTCAAGAGCGCGCTTGTGGGCTGGCTCGCAAACGTGCGAGCGCTCTGGCAGCTGGTTGGTTGAAGTAGCTAGTCAGTGAGCCTTCATCTGCTGTGATC
>LKMJ01007106.1_pt1 | contig 10552 bp, 15 predicted proteins | sample 643391 | NCBI WGS metagenome assembly LKMJ01 (sample SAMN04112250, study PRJNA286221) | soda lake metagenome | biome: soda lake; feature: Kulunda Steppe; material: water; isolation source: sample PL-Br10 brine of Picturesque Lake | place: Russia: Kulunda steppe | collected 2010-07
CAGCAGCAGCAGCAGCAGCAGCAGCAGCAGCAGCAGCAGCAGCAGCAGCAGCAGCAGCAGCAGCAGCAGCAGCACAAGTACCAAAGGTCTCAATTAATGGCAGATGAGGCGCCCATGTTAGCTACGCTCTTTACCATGGTGAGGGCGCATGTATGGCCATCTTCAGAGGCCCGCGGGGTCACTGCTTTTGAGCCAGCTGGCAAATCCAACACGTGGGCAAGATGGCGGTTGGGAGAGAGCTTATGCAATCCTAAAACAATGTGGGCCCGCATGCGCATCGTGGCCCTTTGATTCACACTGGCCAACGTGGCGAGTTTGATCTGCGCACAGGCTGATCCGCTCTGTCATATTCTTGCTCACAAGTGCCTGCCTGCACACAAGATCCTCAAACAGAGCGTCAGTTTCCTTCTGCCCCACAATGTCTTGCGTATTGCAGGAAGGTGTAGTGCTCTCCCAGAGCCTCAGCTCGTTGTCTTACTGGGGAGCTTTGGATAAAAGGGGCTTCTGGAGGGCGGATGGGGGCCATGACCACCATTTGACACTTGGCGCAGCCCATGTCCTGGGACGCCTGGAGGGCCCCATTCTGGAACTCTTTTCTGAAGATGGCACAGAAGCCTTGACAGAGTTCCTTCAGGTAAGAGGCTTGAGGATAGACAAAAAGGTAACTTTAGGTTCACGTGTCTGCAGAACAAGGGCACCAGTGTCAAAGTCTTCAAGGCCAGTCTTCCTGGCGATGACGATGAGTGCAAGTGACTAGGAAGGCAAAATAGCGTGTCTTGCCTTCCTAGACGGATGTAAGTAGGAAAAGTGTAACGTTGCCGACAAGATGCATGAAAGTAAGATGAGGTAAGGGTTACATTGCTGTACCAATAAGTTAAGGACATGCAGGAAAGGAAAAGGGAACAACCGACGGCTGCATGCCGTGTTAGATGAAACCCTATGTCCATGATCTATGTTGCTGATGCCACAATACGTTAAGGTTGGTGCATGATGGATTTTGCTGGGGTGCATCCTCCATTTAAGAAGCTGCATCCTGCTGTGTGGGAGCTTTTTGTACAAAGCGTACATATATGTGTGCATGCATTCAAACACACACATCACGGACTGCTAGTCTGCCCGTAATGGGCAGCACAATGTGGCTCTGATTGTAAGCAAGGTGCAGTCGGCTCAGCACAAATCTCTGCAACAAGTCCTTTACACTCAATTGTTTCGTGGACAGCACGTGGACAAAGAGCTGGCTTGGAAGGGTGTCATCCGCGTGAAGCCAATAGCCGCGTGCTGTACCCCTACTCAAGAGCCAGCATCAGGCGCCCCAAGACTTCATGAGCTTGAAGCAGGGTGTTGTGGTCAAGCAGCCGTCCCTGCACAGAGCTCACCAGTGACGTTCTCCTACCACAAAGTGTCCTTTGTCCCTACAATGGGTCCCAATGACTGCCCTGTAAAAGGTGGGCCTTGTGAAGACTGTAAGGCTGCAAGCTCCCTGATAGCTATTAAGCAGCTATCACGGCCTTGCTGATTGGCAATCTGCTAAGTTTCAGTGCTTGAAGTTCCAGCAAAATCCCATGATCTGTGCTAGATCCTGCTGCGTGGGGGTGATGGTGATGCATATGGGTTCGCGCGCATGTGTGTGTTGGGCATGCGTGCGCAGTTGCTCTGGAAATGTCCATTGTAGATTTAATTCCGCAAGTCTACTGAATTGGGCCACCGCATGTTGCTTCCCAGTTTGCACACACAAATGACGCGCCTGACCGCCAGCATGAGCCGCAGAGCTTGAAGTGGGGCAATGGGCGTGTGGGGGAATGCTAGCGCCTGTGCTCACACGCACTGTTTTGACCTTGGCAGCCATGCAATCAAGAAACCTTTGTTTGTTGGGTCATGTCCCTAAATCTCCAGCAGCCACGCATCGGACGGTGTGTCAGGCTGCACAGGTGTCTGTTTGGACAGTGTGTCAGGCTGTACCAGTGTCTTTTTTTGACTTCCTTTTTTTTGACTGCCTGCAGACGCCCAGCAGACTGTGCTTCAGACTGAACATGGTGCGGAGCGCTCTCAGTCCAAGACCGGCCAGGGGCCCTTTAGTGGTGGTGTCACTATGGTGGGATACATATATATCATGCATATAACATATGTGTGGGGCGCTCTGTTGTTGCATGTGGTCAGATCATTGTGCATGTGAAAACGATGACTCGTGCGTGTCCTGCTTATGAGTGTGTGGCCGTGACGCCTCTGGGGGCCAGCAGTGCAACTAAGGCAACCCCTCTCCACAGCTGGTTGCTAGGCGATGAAACCAGGAATGAGCTTAAACAGGTTAGCAGCATCGAGCCTCCAGGGCTACACCCCCATTGGCAGGATGCAGCTGTCAGCCCTCAATTCTAAGCTACTCGAATATTCAACCCAGCCCCACTCTAAATAGGTGGCGCATGGCAGTAAAATTGGGAGCTGCGAGCTGTCTTGCAGGCGTTACTGCTGGAGGAGGAGAGTTGGACGTGCAGAGGGGCACAAATAGTGTCCAACTCCTCTCCAGCCTGCAGCATCTATGCCAGCCCTTGATGTGCTGCATATGCTCACCTTGGCTCAACTGCGCGCGCGCCTCCAGGGCAGCTTGGCCGGCATGAAGCAAAGCAGCAGGCTGCTGTCGCAGCTGCAGCTCAGCAAAAAGCACCTGCAGTCCAGGCAGGCCACCCTGGAAGATGGGCTACACGGCGCGGACGCCAGCAACCTCATCGTGCAGCCCAGCAAACTCTCGCAGGCCCAGCTGAACCCCCGACGCTCGCTGCCTGCACCCTTGCTGCAAGACCATGATGAGTACCAGCGGTCCATGACGCAGCCCCAGCCGCATGGGCGCAGGCGGTCCATGCCCCTGCTGCAGCAGGGGGAACAAGTGTCGCTGCTAGCGCAGCGCCAGCCAGAGCAAGTGCTGCATGTACACGCGGAGCAGGCGCAGCAGCCGCAGCTGCAGGCGGGAGAGGAGGAGTGGCCGCAGGCTCAGGCGCGCGTGGAGGCAGCGGTAGGCGAGCCGGCACAGGGCGAGCAGCTGCTCATTGTGCCATGCACCAACATGCAGGCGTTCCTCAGCCATGGGGAGCCATGCTCAGCAGATGGCTCAAGGAGCGACAGCTGCGGCACGAGTGGCAGCCATCGCCAGGGCAGGGGCGCCCAGTTGGTATTGGACAGGAGCCACATCCAGGGCGTGCCGCGAGAGGGCGGCTCTGGCCCGGCGCCTCAGGTGGCCAATAGCGCCAGCGCAAGCAACAGCCACATCCAGGGCGTGCCGCGAGAGGCCGGCTCTGGCCCGGCGCCTCGGACGGCCAACAGCACCAGCGCGAGCAACAGCCACATGCAGGGCGTGCTGCAGGAGGGCGGCCCTGGCTCGGCGCCTCGGACGGCCAACAGCCAGACCAGGGGCGCAGCCAGGGCGGGGCTGGAGGGCAGCTCCAGCAAGGTCCGGCACAGCGGGTCCATGCTCGGCCACCCGCACAGGCACAGGCGCGCCAGCCAAGATGCTGGGCGGAGCGCTCACTTCGGGCACCTTGGGATGCAGAGGGCAGCAGAGCTGCATGGGCTGCTGGACACCATCGTTAGCCAGTCGTTCGCGGGGGTGAGGGGTGAGGCGGGCAACGGGCAGACAAGATACGCGCCCCCCCGCCAGAAGGACGCATCCTTTGGGGGCTTCTTGGGCCTGAACAGCCTGGCCGGCAGCCTGCGCGACAGCCGCAGCTCGCGCACATCGCCCCTGGCCTTGAGCCATGCAGCATGCAGAACAGCGCAGGGGACGGAGGCGCAGGGCGAGGCATGCTACCATGAGCTTGAGCTGAAGCCCGTCACGGACCCGGTGACCCACCAGTGAGTGCAGGCCATGTTCCCACACAGGCACGTGTTCTGTACTTTGCCCCAAGCACATGTGCCTGCGGGGCCCCCTCCAGCCCAGAAGCCTGGGGCCCTCCTGGGGCGCCTGCTAAGCTGCTTGGCTGCTGATGCGGCTGCTGAGCATGTGGCTGCTGATGTGGCTCGGCAGCTGAGCAACCCTGTGAATGTGGCCGCTGGGCTAATCTAGGTGGCCAGCTATTCTTGAGCAGAGCACAAGTCTTTTCAGAAGAGGCACACCGCGCCTCGCCCCTGTTGCATGTGTTTTGTACTATGATTGCCTGTTTAGGCCATGTGTCAGCAGCAAATGTGGCAAATGTAGCAGGTAATTCACCCGTTTCTGAGACGGTCGGATTAATGTGAAAGCGCGTTGTTAAAGCATTAGGCAATGCTGACTGGGGAAAGTACTTCATGGGGACTCCTCCGGTGGTTGTGGCTTGGCAAACGGTGCACTCAGGCACAGTGTCCCCGGACCCCAGGAGCCGCGCTGCGCCCCTTCCCGCGCCCCGATTTGATTTGTGGTGCCTAGTGTGTTTGTTGTGGCGTTCTTGTGACAAGGGCGGGCGATGCGTGGTGCTCCAAGAACTCCGACGCGCGTGCTTGCATCGTATTACTGGCGCCGGTCGGACCGCCCACCGCCCCTTTCTGCAACGCACTCCTCCCAGCGCACAGCGCGCCCCCCGCATTGCGTGCGACAGACATCAATACCAACAATGGTGTGCAAGGGAGGGGGCGGGGCAGCGGCGCTGGTGGATGGGGGCGTGGTCAAGGGGAGGCAGTGTGCGTGAGCGTGTACATGCAAGCACACACCCATTAGTGTTCCGCAGGTGCAACATAGAAGCCATAGTACAAAGCATGTGCTGCAAAGGCTGGGCAGGGTGTGTGCCAGAACGCCCTGTGTGCGTCGTGGAAGGTGTGCAAACCAGAAATTTCTTAAAGGTGTGCAAAGGTTCTTTAAAGGTGTGCAGATGTGTGTTCAGGATGCACAGCACTTCCATTCCAGGTTCCACGGAGGTTTTGAAGGGATGTTCAAGAGGGTGTGTGCAGCGCAGTGGGAGGGGAGGGGAGGGGAGGATACATGCTTGAGCGGTTGCTGCAGGTGGTGGTGGAGGAGGGTGTGCGCACAGGCAGCGGCAGGGAGGGCGCCGGTGTGTAAAGTGGATCGCAGAGTTTGTGTTTTGGAGCCAGCAAAAGCTGAGGATTCCAGCTCTTTTGCAGCACCGAGGTCAATCAGGTCAATCAGGTTTTGGGCTGCGCAGCCTTTGCAGTAGAGCGAGCCCATATGTGTGACAATCAGCCAGGCGCCCCCTGGGTGTAGCCATGAAATACCGTGCCGTTGATGCTTAGAGTGCCCAAGCTCCAGGGCGGTACCCGGTGCGGGAGTTGCGTGGTTTCCATAGCAATTATGTTGCACAGCCCAACCACACGCCTTCTCGACCGCTGGCCCCCTACACATGCACACATACACATGCACGCATACACATGCCCACATACACATGCTCGCATGGCTGAGCAAACTGTCAAACAAGGTCACACAAAGTGGCACAAGCAATCAGCAGAACTTGGCTCTGGCAAGGCCTGCTGCCTTGCCATGCAACCTGAATTAGGTGTGTGCTGCAGCACAAAATGTGCCTCTGCTGGGCAAGAGGTTGGATGGAGGTCCATAGGCAAGCGGATGGGGAGGAGGCTTGGTGGTGCAGAGGGACTGTTTGCAGACATATGCTAGAGTGCCGCCAAAGACGAGTGTGCTGCTGGTCCCTGCTGCAGGCCAGCCCTGCCACTCATGTAGAGGACGTGACTGGGATTGGAAAGCGCCCTTGCAGCCAATGCACTGCTGAACAAATTGTGTGCTTACCTTCATGGCGTGATGCCCCCCCCCCCCCCCCCATGGCTGCAGGCCAGCGTTACTCCTCCTTCAGAAAGACGTGACGGCGCACATGGAACAGGAGCGACTGTTTTGTGACCTGACGGAAACCCAGCTTGCGATGCTTTGCCAGGTAGGGATACTCCCATTCACGCGGCTGATCCTTGGACGCAAAGGCAGCAGCAATGCTGCAAGACTTGGATATTTGAAGTGCACACATAACTTGCTTGTGTGTCAACTACTTGGGCCAAAGGTAAAAAAAAATAGCTGCCCTGGAGTCAAATGAAGTGCCTGCACTGAACTGCGTGGTGCCAATTGCGCTCACACTCCTCCAATTTGTTGTGCCCCATGCGCATCAAGCTGCCTCTCCTCTTTGGCACACCTGCAAACATGTCGCCATGTCTGCATGGCGTTGTGTCTGAAGCAGACGATGGCAGGTGTCACCTGCTGCTGCATTCTCTGCTTGTGCATGCGCGCAGATTTTCCCTCGCCACGTCATTGAGTGCCTGTCCAGCGACGGCGCCATCACTGTGGCCAACATCAGTGATATGGCCTGCACCCACCCTGGGTGCACCATCCTCTTCCTAGGTGATAGCACAGCCTGTGGCCGACCATCGTCAAGCTTTGTTGGGTGGTGCACTCTGTACAAGAAGGACTGGCTTGGCTGTTTGCAGAAAAAGGACTGCAGCCATCACCATGTAAAAGTGCGCGCGCTATCAGCACGCAATGCAGCTCCTGAGATGGGCTCAGAGCAATGTCAAGTACTTGTGCGCGGTGAATTTGAGGTTGAGAGGCAGCTGCTGTTGCGACTCTTAGGAGGGCTGAGCAAGGAATCACAGGGCATGGCTGCAAATGCTTCATGTCCTCACAATCCCACAGACCTTTGTTGCTGATCCTGGTGCGTACAATGTGTGCTTGGATGCCTTGTAATGCAGTGCTTGTGTGTTGAGCGCAAGCCCCTCTCTAACAGCTTGGCTGCCCTTTGCATACAGACCTCGTGGGCTTCACTTCAATGAGCAGCACATGCGACTCCGCAGATGTCCTCGTCTTCCTCAACCTGCTGTTCATGCGCTTTGACCAGTGAGTGCTGGCCGCGTATGATGCAACCCGCGTGCGCTCCAACAGGCACGCAGGCTTCGCTCACTAAAAAAGTCGTTGGTCAAAGCTGCTGCTGTTGCTGCTGAAAAATGTTTTTGATATTGTCCGGCGTTTTGGCCTACGGCCCAGTGGTCATTTCTTGTGTGCATCTTTGGCAGGAATATGCCTCCATGGAAGGACACTTCAGGTCTTAAGCGTTGTAACACACTGTGTAGGGCTGAGGCTCACCTGCATCATCTCCAGAGCTGCATGCCATGATGGTGTGTACTCCTGTCAAATCAATGCAATCCAATTGTGCAGGCTGGTCAGGAAGTACCAGGTGCAGAAGATTGACACCATCGGTGATTGCTTTGTGGTGGGAAGCGGCATTCTTCGGCCGGATGAAGACGGGTGAGCACTGACAGCTACTGCACTCAGAATGCGAACACAAGCACTGAGATACACATGATTTGTTTTTCAAGAAAGGTCAAACTGGCCCCCACTGCCTGGTTGGCTGCATCATTTAGATCAAGGCCTGCTACGAAACAAAAACGTTTCATAGTTGCCTGCCTGGGTAAAGTGGCCTGCCTGTCTCTGACCTGGCGCAATTTTTGCCGTACTGCACATGTAAATTACAAGCATGTGGGGCTGAAACCTCCATCCTCCTTAGGCTAATCTGAGTTTGTACGCCTCAGCTTTGCGTTGCCTTGGAAATGCTTTAATGCCAAGATAGGCTAAAGCATGGCCTCCCTTGCCCAGGCAGCCTCCGCTGTGCTGCTCTCCCCCCCTCGCCTGTGCAGCTTCTGGGCCGTGGACACTGCACACGACCCAGTGGCAGGCGCGTGCAAAGTCTTGGCGCTGGCGCTCGAGATGCAGCACGCAGTGCTGGATGCAGTGATGCCGGACGGCCAGCCCGCACAGGCACGCATTGGCATCCACACCGGTTCGTGCGTCAGTGGGCTGGTGGGCCTATCACCTCCCCGGTGGTCGGTGTGGGGCGATACAGGTGGGCATGTGATGTGTGCACGTTGGGTTTCAATTGGACACGTTGGGTTTAATTTGTGCACATTGGGTTTTGCTCGTGCCTCATTGAACATTGGTCCTTCTGCTCTGCCTTGCAACAGCATCAGAGAGCCTAGCGTGTTTGTGTGCGTGCAAGTGACACAATTTGCGAGCCGCATGGAGTATATCTGGAGGGATTTCTTGTTGATGGTAATGTGCCCTCTCGTCACACAAATACAATCTATGCCTTCACTCAGCACCAAAGCCATCTTGCTTACTCTCTTGGGTATGAAGCTGTGCAATCCATGCTTCCTCAAGTATGGTGCACCATACCTGCTTCCTGTCAAGGTGATAGCAGCATCAGCCCTGTCAAATTACGCTCTGTGTGTCCTTGCTTGGACTGCAGTCAACACCGCTGCGCGCATGGAGCAGACAACTGTTGCAAGCACGATACAGTTGAGCCACGCAACAAAAAGTCTTCTCCCTCCTCAACTTGACCTCGAACTGCTTCCCACTGGAGGGGTGCCTGTTAAGGTGGGTGAGGCAGCTTGTGGGGGCACGACATGCCTGCTAAAAAGATGCTTCCAGGTGTTACTGTTGCTACTGCATTCACGTTCTTTTTATGACCTATCTCCAGTGAGCAGCGCAATTATGGAGCAAAGCTTTATTTACAGCCATGTGAGGACTTTTTAGCTTGGAATGAATGCATCCTGAGCAAATATCAGTCCAGGAGGACAAGTTGAATCAGTCACCCATTAAGCCTCTTCAGTAATGGTGGTTAGCCAACTTGACGAGGCTCGGCAAGCCTATAGGCGCCAGGTGTACCAAAGCCTCGTGACCCTCTTGCTGAAACAGCGTCTGAGCGTGTTCAAAAAATTATGGGCATTTTTAAGAGAAATTATAACACATAAAAGCACAAAACTGCCAAAATTCACAAAATTCACAAAATTCACAAAATTGCCAAAATTGCCAAAATCGCCTATTGGGATGAAAGTGGATGGGGCTACAATAGGGACAGGTACCTCGGCTCGCAGGTTTGCTGGGCAGGATGGAGTGCTAGCAGATGTCCTTTTTAAAATAATAGGAACCCTGAATGAGGGGAGTCGTTGTGGCTGTGCATTGCGTGATGCTTGTCAGATGCAGCCCCCATCCTGTGCAAGCTACAGTACAACCTGTGCAAGCAGCCGCTCAGCTTAACCTGATGGAACCTGATGCAAGAGCATATTTGAAAACCGCAAGTGTGCGCTGAATTCCAAAAAGTAGCAGCAGCAGCAGCGGGCAGACAGCAGGCAGCAGCATCACCAGCCTCAAGCACCTGACGACTCTGCAGCTAGGTCAGCTGCATGTGGTCTTCTTCTGACTTTGGCAGTGTAAGCAGTACGCTTGCTGCGCATGCACATCCATAGCCCTATGCCAACGAGTGCAACTGCCAGCATGGGAGCTGAAATACAGCAAACGTCGATCTAAGCTCATTCCCAAGAGCAATCAAGGGAGTTGATGAATGTGCTACATGCGCAAGCAGTACAGCAAGAGTGCAGAGGCTAACCTGTAGGCAAGCAGCCTGCAGCGCTATTTAAGGAGGACAACCTGGAAAGTGTCCTTCTGGGCCTGAGAGGTAGCTAGGGGCATGGGCGGGTGGGCATGCTGACCAGGTGCTTGGGTATATCCTGAGTCTGACCTCCAGGACGGTCCAACCAGCAATGTTTGTGATTGACAATTTAAAAAAAGTGGAGAGTCTCAGGGTGCTTGAGTGCGTCTGTTAAAAGAACTTATTTAAGCAATGATGCACCACCGAGGTCCTCTCCATACAGGTTGAGGCTCTGCAAGTGCTCAATGAGCCTCTCTGGGATACTGAACCACCCTACTTACCCACCCTTTCTGTTCAGCGCCCTCATTGCTGTCTCCTTTTTCCTTTTGCAACACAGGGGAAAGGCACCATGGAAACATGGGTGTGGAAGCAATCGTGCCTTAGACGGGATGACCCCAACGGAATTGTTCCCTTTCCTGAAGTCTGCTCAATCGTACACCAGTGGTACTGCACCCTTTCGAGTTCCAGTCCCTTGCCCGATACCGCTCCCACCACAGTGCTATTACCAAAGGTGTTGCAGGCCAGCATGAGAAGGGCAGAATCAGCTGCGACAGAGGAGAGCGTGAGGAACTCAGTACTAGCCAAGGCATTGAATGCAGAGGTGCGACCAAGGAGCTATGTATATGTGGGAAGGTGCACTTGGGAGAGCATATGGTGTTTCTTTTATGATGCACCTCTGGTCACCAGTCATGGCCTGAGTATGCTGTGCATGTTGGCGTGTGCTGTTTGCATGTCTGCATCCGCTCCCATGCTCCCCTGGTGTGCTCAAAGGCATTCATGGAGTCCGGAGTGCCATGCAGAAAACTGGGGGGGGAGTTTGGCAATGTTTAACTTGCGGAGCCAATCTGTGATTCCAAGTAGCTCACCTGAGCCTTAAGCTTTAAGCGCAAACAGCAATGCCGCTAAAATGTAAGCTAAAGCTATTCCTTGACACAAAGACCACGCATCTTGCGGCACTCATTGAAGCTGGGATCATCACCGTCACCATCATCATCATTATCACCATCGCCACCCCCATCGTTTTTTTCATCTTTACCATCATCACCACCATCATTACCGTTGTCATGATCATTATCATTGTCACCATTACCATTGTCATCACCATCCCTTCATCATCAACATCATCAACATCAGCATCAGCATCATCATCATCATCAGCA
>LKMJ01007108.1_pt1 | contig 10550 bp, 7 predicted proteins | sample 643391 | NCBI WGS metagenome assembly LKMJ01 (sample SAMN04112250, study PRJNA286221) | soda lake metagenome | biome: soda lake; feature: Kulunda Steppe; material: water; isolation source: sample PL-Br10 brine of Picturesque Lake | place: Russia: Kulunda steppe | collected 2010-07
CCGTAGAAAACACTTAAGTATATCGTGTATCGAACTTCGTCATAGAACTCCCTGATGGTACGGAAAAAGAAGCTCAGTCCCAGCGGTGCGAAGGGTGAAGACGGCGAGTACCACAACGTCCACATCAACCTGCACGAAGACGAACTGGCAGTCGCCGGGATGGACATCGGCGACGAAGTGTTTGTTCGCGTACGCGAGGACAAGATAATCATTCAAAAAGCCGACCAGGACGAAGTAGAACACGACTTCTGAGTCCCCGTACCGAGAGTATAGATCCTTCGGGAGATTTATGATCGAACGCCCGACGACAACATACGATGGACGTGTACAGTATTGCGAAGCCGATCTTTTTTAGACTCCCAGCAGAGACAGCCCACAATATCGTCCACACTGGGCTGACGGTCACACAGGGAACACCGATCGAGCAGTGGGCGGAACGCCGTTACGCGGTCACCGACGCTCGGCTCGGGGTGAAGCTGTGGGATCTGGAATTCCCCACTCCGGTCGGCGTCGCTGCGGGGTTCGACAAGAACGCGGAGGCACCGTCGATGCTCAGTGCACTCGGGTTCGGCCACGTCGAAATCGGCGGCGTTACTGCCGAAAAACAGCCCGGAAATCCGCGACCCCGAATGTTCCGGTTGCCCGAAGACGAGGCACTGATCAACCGGATGGGATTCAACAACGACGGTGCAGACGAGATCGGTGCGCGGATGCATCGCCTCGATCTCCCGAACGTCCCGATCGGCGTGAACATCGGGAAGTCCAAGTCGACGCCGCTAGAGGAGGCCGCAGATGATTACGCCTACACGTACGAGCGGGTAGCCGAACACGGAGACTACTTCGTCGTGAACGTCTCCAGCCCGAACACGCCCGGCCTCAGGGAGTTACAGAACCGCGAGCACCTGGAGCGAATACTCGGCCGACTCAAGGAGTTGGGTGCGGATCCACTACTGGTAAAGCTCTCGCCGGATCTCCCGAAATCGTCGGTCGAGGAGGCACTCGCGGTAGTCGATGACCTCGACTTAGACGGCGTCATCGCGATCAATACGACGACCGAACGCGCCGACTCGCTGCGGAACCCGAACGCCGCCGAGGAAGGGGGACTCTCGGGCAAACCGATCGAGAGTCGGGGGACGGAAACAGTAAAATTCGTCGCGGAACGAACCGATGTCCCGGTGATCGGTGTGGGCGGGATCTCCGACGCCGAAGGAGCCTACGAGAAGATCCGGGCCGGTGCGAGCGTCGTCCAGCTCTATACCGGACTGGTCTACGAAGGCCCCGGGCTCGCTCGCGACATCAACGAGGGGCTACTGGACCTGCTGGAGCGAGATGGGTTCGATTCGGTGGAAGACGCCGTCGGCGCAGACCTGTAACGCGACGGGGAACAGGTTTTTGTGTGAATCCGGGACCAGAGCCGTGCGTGTACTGACCGATACCGTAGCGTGGGATGCAGAGTGCACCGCGACTCGCTACGAGACGAAGGGTGGTGCCTGTTCGCTACTGCAACGCGTCGAGGCGTAGCTCGAACGCCGAGACCGGGAGTTCGAGTTCGTGTTCGACCAGCACTTCAGGATGTACCTCACCGACGACACCGACCGGTTCGCCGTCGATCACGATCTCCGCAGTGCGACCGTCGATAAAGCTCGGATGCGTCGTCGGCGGCGTCTCCAGCTCGACGCCGAAGTTCCGTGTCAGCGTCTGGAGCCGCCCCTTCGCATCCTCGTACGTCGCGTCATGCCGGGCGAGCACGCCCGCAATGGCCCGGTGTTCCGCGACGTTCGTGTTCTCGGACTCGTCGACCTGCGCGGCGAGACCGATCTCGGCGAGATCCTGCGGATAGCTCCGGTGGGTGTTCCCTTCGAGCACCATCAGTAGTGATGGCAGTACCCACGTCCGGAGCATCGTGTAGTCTTCGCTGTAGGGGTTCTTGATCGTCGTCGGCGTCGCCGCACCGAGAGCGTCGTCCTCGGGCGAGAGCCTCATCCGATCGAAGTTCTCGGCCTCGTTGATCATGTAGAAGTTGAGCATGTCCTCGAAGCCGAGGCCCACGAGCTGGGTTCTAGCCGCGTCTTCGAGCCGGGAGCGCTCGTGTCGACCGCCGACCGTGCTCACCTCGGGATACCGCGGTTCGAGATCGTTGAAGCCGTAGGCTCGCCCGATATCGTCGACGAGATCCAGTGGATGAAGTACGTCGACACGGTACGGCGGGATCGTCACGTCGTACACGAGGTCTCCATCCTCGTCTTCCGCGGTCTCGGCGTCCAGTCCGGACCGCTCGAAGAGGTCGATCACCTCCTCGGGATCGAAGTCCACGCCGAGCAGCGTCTCGATCCGGTCATGAGAGACGACCTTTTCGGACACCTCGAAGTCGGGGCGGTGGAGTTCGCGGTCGGGATACTCCACGACAACGTCCTCTATCGTCGCGCCGCGGGCGTCGAGCGCATAACAGACGATCGCGCACATCCGGTCGATCGTCCACTGATCGGTCCCGGTCAGTTCGACGAACAGGTCCCGCGAGTCCGTCGTCACCTCGGTACGGCGACCGTTGATCACCGGCGGGAACGAGAACAGGCCGATGTCATCGTAGATCGCAGGATACCGATCGTACTCGCTCACGAGGTCGGCGTAGGTCTCGCCTGTCGGGTGTTCTTCGAGCACCTCGGTGGGCGTGAGCTCCTGGTCCGAGTCGAGCGGTACGAACCGGTCACCCTCGGGATCGACGCTCGTGTAGCGGATGCTGTTGGTCGTTCGCTCCTCGCCCGCTGTCGGATCGAGCGACGTGCCCTTCAGCATCGTGAGGTCATGGATGCCGATCGCACCCTTCGCACGCTTGCGACCCATCGTCGCGTGGAGCTTCTCCTGGAGCTGGATCAGCGAGTCCAGCGCTTCCTCGTCGAGCGAGACGCCACGGATCACGGCACCGGTCACGTAGGGGCGCTCCTCGGGAGCATCCTCGACCTCGATGACCCAGTCGGCGTCGTTCGTGTTCGGGACGTGGACGCCGCGGTCGTCGCCGTACTGATAGCGCAGCGACCGGGCGATCCCCTCGACTGAAAGCCGGTCCAGCCGGTCGGGGGCGAACTCCAGCTCGAACGCGCCGTCCTCGGTCGCGCCCTCGTACTCGAGGCCAAGCGAGAACAGGTCGTCTTTCAGTTCCTCGTCGGATTTCTCCTCGTGGTCAGTCAGTTCGCGCAGTTCGTCGGGGTCGACGTCGACGGTTGGCATCAGTACATCACCTCGGTGTCTCGCAGCAGTTCAAGATCACACAGCGTCCCGTGGACGTCGCGGATATCCTCGAAGCCGTAGATCAGCATGAGCAGGCGTTCCAGGGCGAGGCCCCACGCCATCACGTCACACTCGACGCCCAGCGGTTCGAGCATCTCCTCGCGGAAGATGCCGCTGTTGCCGATTTCGATCAGTTCGCCCGTTTCGGGATGGGTACCGAAGAGCTCGAAGCTCGGCTCCGTGTAGGGGTTGTAGTGCGGCTTGAACTCGATATCGGTGATCCCGAACTGGGCGTAGAACTCCTCGAAGGTGCCCATCAGATCACGTACGGAGAGATCCTCGGCCATCACCCACCCCTCGATCTGGAAGAACTCCAGCAGGTGGGTCGGATCCAGCGTGTCGTTCCGGTAGACCTTCTCGACGCTGAAATAGCGCTGTGGCGGTTCGAGGTCGCCAACCTGCTCGCCGGAGAGGTATCGCGTCGAGAGACTGGTTGTGTGCCCCCGGAGCGCGAGCGCACGCGCGAAGTCCTCGTCCCACGGCGAGTGATAGCCGTCGCCGTGCTCTCCGACACCCTCGCGGTGAGCGCGCTCGACGCGTTCGACCAGACCGGCTGGAAGGTCGTCGATCTCTCGGGGGTTGTCCATGGCAAAGCGGTCCCAGTGGGTCCGGGCAGGATGATCCTGGGGCATGAACAGGCAGTCGTTGATCCAGAAGTCCGCGTCGACGTGCGGGCCTTCCATCTCCTGAAAGCCCATCCCGACGAGGACATCCTTGACGCGGTTGGCGGTCTGGCGGAGGATATGTTCTTTCCCGCCGCCGTACTCGGGGGCGTCGGCTGCGACGTTGTACTCGGTGAACTCCACGTCCTGCCACTCGCCGCTGGTGAGCATCTCGGGGGTGAGCCGGTCGACGGTTTCGGCCGCTTCGACACCCTCCATCAACGCGGTGACGCCGTCGTCGGTCAGCCGGACAGACCGAACGGTGCGCTCGGAGCGCTCGACCAGTCCGCGGTGGTCGAGTTGATCGAGCGTGTCGTCGCCGACCGATTCCGTATCGCCAGCCTCGACGGCGTCGAGGGCAGCGGCTTCCGCGTCCGCACCGGGATCCGCGTCGGGATCGGCCGTAATCTCGCCGCTGTCGATCGCGCCGTACCCTTTCCGGGCGTAGTTCGAGAGGGCGATGTCGACCGCCGGGCCGTCAAGCCCCGAGGTACCGATGACCTGCCCCATCGATACGGGGTCGTCGTCTGCACCGAGTTCAACCGCGGCCTCGTAGAGTCGGACTTCCGGTAGGCCGTCGTCGAGATACTCGCGCCCCTCGTCAGTGAGTTCGACGTTCTCTTCGACGGCCTCCTCGATCGCGACGAGGCCGTCGGCTTCGAGGTCGAAGGCCGCGCCGGTGACGGTTTCGGGTTTCTCCCCCGTCGCCGACGCTACCTGGTCGATCGTTTGTGCCTCGTCCGCGCTTGCGGCCTCTATGACCGCGACCTGTGATGCTGGGAGTTTCATGGGTTCATATGTCTTAGACTGCGTGGTCGTCAGTTACCGGTTCCGATTTATCGGTCGGTTTCGCCAGCGCGTCGGGCACGAAGCCGTCGGCGCGACTCCACGGACCTGTCACACTGAGCGAAAAAAGCCGAACCCCTGCCTGTCGGTCGATGGTTGCGTGGCGACGCTGGCACGGAGTGGGGGTTCGGGTGCCATACCCGCCAGTAGAGAAGTGATCGGAAAAAAGCTTGCGAGAGGAAAGCGTGTCGGACGCAGGCGTTACTGTCGGTCAGGTGGACCGTTCGGAATCCCGTCGGTGCCCGGCATCGAGTCGATCCCGCAGCTATCACAGCGGAAGTCGCCATCGTCGTCGCCGGTGAACTGCTCCATCGGTGCGGGCGGGGTCTCGGGGAAGACGTCGGGGTTGATATCAAGTCGGTCGACGTCCTCGGCGACCAGTTCGTCGACCAGCCGGGCGAGTTCGCGGTAGAACGCGCTGACACACTCGTCTTCGACGGTCTCGCTGTACCGCGGGATCCAGCGTCCGAGATGGTCCTCGATGAAGTCTTCCTGCGCGTTGACCAGGACGTCGATGCCCGTTTCGTCCTCGTCCAGCTGGAGGTAGGCCGTCTGCAGGGCGAGATGCGAGCAGAACTCCAGCTGGAGACAGAGGTGGTCGGCGCGGTCGCGGTTACCGTCACGGATCTCGAGGCCGAAGGCCTTGAAGAAGCCAGCGATATCGGCGATGGTATCGGTGCTGGTCACCAGCGTGCCGGGGCCGTACTCGATCTGGTACTGCTGGATCTCGCCGCCCTCCTCGAAGCCGAAGTGGGTCGCCCACTCGGAGTACAGGTCGTCGACACCGGCCTCGTCGGTCGGCGCTTCCTCGACGACCGCGTCGGCGTGTACCGCGAGCGTCTCGTTGTCGAGCGCCGCGGCGGATTCGACCAGCTGGTCGGCGAACTCCCCGGACAGCAGCGCCTCTCGGAACTCCTCGTCCGGACGATCGAAGGCCAGCGAGGCGAGCTTGTACAGTCGCGCGCGGTGGGTATTGTCTCTCGGGTTCATGGGTTACGTGATGTCGAGCCGGTAGGCGTCGTTTTGCTGGTCGAAGTGCTCGCGCTGGTACTGTGGCTCCTCCATCGGCACGCGAGCGACGGTCGACCCGCTCTCGTCGTAGCCGATGGCCTCGTCGTTCCGGACCTCGAACTGCTCGATTCGGTACTCCGTCGAGCCCATCAGGTGGAGCAGGCCACGGAGTTTTCGGTGTTCCTCGTCGCCGCGGCGGGCCGCCTTGTACGTCTCTTTAGCTTCTTCGACGCCCGGTCCGAACATCTGGAACAGGTAGTCATCGGGCACGTTGATCGGCGGGACGTAGTAGACGTTGGGTTCGAGCCCGAGCTGTGGGTACAGCGGCAGTGCGACCTCCTTCTCGTGGACGAGGAAGTCGACCGGGTTGTTCGGGTCGGCCTCCTCGGGCGGGTTGATCCAGCCGTGCTGGCGGATCTTGCCGAGACAGTTCTCGAAACACTGGGGCACCATTCCCTGCTCGACTTTCGGGTAACAGCCGACGCACTTCTGGGAGTTGCCCTCGGCGGGGTTGTAAACGGACTTGCCGTACGGACAGGCACGAACGCACTCCAGGGCGGACTGACAGCTGTCCTCGTCGATGAGAACGATGCCGTCCTCCTGTCGTTTGTACACCGCCTGTACGGGACAGCCGCCAGCACAGGCGGCGAAGGAGCAGTGGTTACAGACGCGGGGGAGGTAGAAGAACCACATCGGGTGGGTTTCCTCCTCGATGTGCGTATCGGACTCGAACTTCTCCCCTGCGGGTTCGTCCTCCCCGAGGTTGGGGTGGGCCCAGTCGCGGTCGTCGGGCCGGTAGCCCTCGATTCCCTCGCCATGCATGTTCCCCAGGTCGTCGTCGATGACCTGGTCCTCCCAGTCGACGTCGTTGGCCTCGAAGATCGTATCGCCTTCGTAGACGCCGTCGGAGCCCCACTCCTGGGTGCCGAGTCGGTCGAGGATCTCCTGATCCCAGCCGATCGGGTGCGAGCCGTAGGGCTTGGTCTCGACGTTGTTCCAGAACATGTGTTCCTGGCCCTCGCCGTGGGTCCAGGTCGTCTTACACGACATCGTACACGTCTGGCACGCGATGCATTTGTTGATATCGAACACCGCGCCCCACTGTCGGTCCGGGCGGGACTCGGCGTACGGGAACTCCATCTCTCGGCCGATCTGCCAGTTGTACACTTGAGCCATTTGTGTTCACCTCTCAGTCGTCTCCCTCGACGAAGTCGCCACTCAGGTACGATTCCATTCGCTCGTCCTCTCGACCGGGGCGGATCCCCTTCTCGATCGGACCCCATTCGCCGCCGGGATCGCCGTCCTCGTCGATACCGCCGTCGCCCTCTTTCGTGATCTTGACGAACGCTTCCTTGGGTGCGCCGTTGGCGCAGTGAACGTCGGGTGCGAACCCTTCGTCGATGTTCTGTCCGGCCATGTCCTTTCGTGGCATGTTGTCGGTCAGCCGGGTCGGTCGGAAGAACGAGGTTGTGGCGCTCTGGTGGCCGCCGCTACGGTACAGCGAGACGTAGTCGGTGTCTTCGGCCTTTGCCATCCCGTCGTCGCGTTCTTCCTGGGCCTCGTAGCTCTTGTGGGATGTCTGGTTCAGATTCATCCAGCTCCGCGTGACGCCCTCGGGAAGCCCGGGCTGGTAGCGAACCCGCATCAGCGCGCGGGTGTACTCGCCCTCCTCGTCCTCGGGGTCGTACTCGGGGTACGGTCGGTCCTGCGGGTCGGCGTCGACCCAGACGTAATCACCGTCGGAGAACCCTTCCGATCGGGCGTCGTCGGGGTTCATTTCGATGTACCCCTCGCCGACGAACGGCATCCGCTCGTCCTCGCGCTCCATGTCCCCGAACGGACCCCACCAGACCGCGATGTTGGGCAGGGAGTTCGAGAACGTGTGTGCGCCGTGACGGTACTTCGGCGTCATGTAGATGTAATCGTAGCCATCGAACTGCTCGCTGAGCGGATGTTCGGTGTTGATGAGCTCCGAGGGCGTCCGGATCATGTTCCGGACCTGCCGGGCTTTCGTGTCGTCGACGCCGTCGTCGGCCCAACCGAGGTCCTCCGGCGTATCGGGGTCGATCACCGGACTGTCACTGTCGTCGACGATGACGTTGGGTTCGTACGGCGTCGCGTCCATCGGCTCGCGATGCAGCGGGATGTTCTCGCCCGCCTGCGAGAACTCCTCCTCCTCACGGAAGAACTCCATCCGGCCGGTTTTCGTGTACCACGGCTCGTCGTCCTGGATCTGTCGGCTCCCGACGTACTTGGGGTAGGTCCGGGACATGAGCAGTGCCGGGGTTCCGTCCGCGGCGTCGTCGAGCAGCTCCTCGACGTCGTACCCCTTCGTCATGTTGGAGTTGTCGATGATCCGCTGGAGGTACGGTTTGGCCTGGTACTCCTCCTCGTCGATGAACTCCCAGTAGTCGGCAAAGCGATCGTCGCCAGTGATCTCGGCGAGCTTCTCGGCGACCCCCTTGTAGTGCTCGGCGTCGTTGCGCGTGTTGTAGATCCGGTCGATTCCGGACTCGGGCATCGTGATGACGAAGGGATTCGTCACCGAGGCCGTAATATCGTGGACCTTGTGTTCCGCCCACGAGTCCGCCGGGAAGACGATGTCGGCGTACTCGCAGGTCATCGTCCACCACCACTCGTTGACGAAGAAGGCCTCCATCCGGCCGTTCCGGAGCATCTGCTCGATGATCTTGTACGAGCCCTTCGCGTTGCCGAGGAAGGAGTTCGATCCGGACAGCCACACCGACTTCGTCGGCGTGTGCATGTGCGAGTCACCCTGGAAGTACTCGCCCTCGACTTTCAGCGGTTCGTCGAGGTTGGCGTACCAGTGGGCCGACTGCATGTCGAACCGGCCGTCGACTTCGGCTTCGGCGTCGGGATCGAGTTCGGGATCGAACGGCGTTTCCTGGGTGTACTGCCAGACGCCGTTGAAGTAGGCGGCGCGGTAGTTGCCCGCGTAGCTCCCGATGTTCCCGCTGAAGCTCCCGACGTTCTGGGTGAGCGAGGCAACGAGGAAGGCCGCCCGGTCCTTGAGGTCCTGGTTCGTGTAGTGGTTCGGCCCCATCCCGGTGAGGATCAGGGTCTCCTCCTGGTTGTCGGCCATATCCTGGGCGAGGTTCTCGATCGCCGCCGGATCGGTGCCGGTGACCTCCGCGGTCGATTCGAGATCCCAGGTTTCGGAGAGGTGCTCCCTGATCAGGTCGAAGACGGGCCGTACCTGAACCGTCTCACCGGAGGCGAGTTCGACCTCGAAGGTTCCTTCCAGCGTTGCGGCCACGTCGAACGCTTCGCCGACCTCCTCGCGGGTGACGGCCTCTAGCTGGCCGGTTTCGTCGTCCCGAACCACGAAATCACCCCACTCTTCGCGCATCTCGTCGGTGATCACCTGTTCGTCGATGTCCGTGATATCGACACCCGGGCGTTCGGTGTCGTCGGCGACCGTTGCGGTCTTCTCCAGATCGCCGAGTTCGTGATCCTCGATCACGTCACTCGCTCGCAGGAACTCGTTGTCGTCCATCCGGACCAGCATCGGGAGATCGGTGTACTGGCGGACGAACTCCTCGTCGTACAGCTCCTCCTCAATGAGGATTCGAGCAGCACCGAGGAAGAGTGCGGAGTCGGTCGCCGGTCGAACGATGGTCAGCTCGTCACATTTCGAGGCGGTGGCGTTGTAATCGGTGAAGATTCCGGTGACCTTCGTGCCTTTCAGCCTGGCTTCGGTCAACCAGTGGCAGTCGGCCATCTTCGTCGTCAGGAAGTTGATTCCACAGAGGATCACGTGGTCGGCGTACTCGACGTTCGCCAGGTCGAAGTCGACGGTCTGCTGGCCGGTGACCATCGGATGCCCTGGTGGCAGGTCGGTGTGGAACGAGTAGTTGTCCAGGCCGACCCCACCCAGCGCGTCGTCCTCGCCGACACCACGGACGTGATCATCCAGCAGGGCCATCGAGTTGGCGTTGCGGTACTGGCCGAACAGTTTGATCGGCCCAAGCAACGGCATCCCGCCGCGAAACTTCATCGAGCGGGTACCAGCACCCTGGGTCTGTTCGATCACCGCCTCGTCGTAGCCCTGTTCGGCGAGCGCGTCCATCCCGCTCTCGCCGCTGTACTGGTCGGCGACTTCGACGAACGTCTTCGCCGCGAGTTCGTAGGCGTCCTCGTGGTCGACTTCGAGCCAGTTGTCCTCTCCGCGCTGGGCGTACTCCGCGGGCATCGAGCCGTCCTCGTCGCGGGGGAAGCCCTCTTCGACCCAGTCGAGGAAGCCCTCGCGGACCATCGGGGCCTGAACGCGACGGTCGCTGTAGAACCGCTCGATCATCGCGAGCCCCTTGTTACAGACGCGTGGGTCCCAGCGCTGGGTCGCCTCGTTTCCATAGAGGTCCGTCGCCTCGCCGAAGGCCATCGACGGCCCCAGCCGCGTGATCTGGTCGTTCTTGACGGAGGCTTCGAGGTAGCAGTTGTGGGTGTCGTTGGGCGTACACGTGAGCATGTAGGAGCTATCGCGATCCCACACGTCGCGGTACTGGTCTTCCCACCCCTGGTTCGGGTACTCCTCGAAGGGGTTCATCGGCGCAGCCTCGGGATCCGGCACCTCCTCGGGGTCGTCATCGGCCCCAAGGCGTCGATAGCCGAGCAATCCGAGACCCGCAGCCCCGGCTGTACCTGCGGCGGCCGCACCGAGCTGCCGCCGTGTCAGTTCGATTTCGGAGTCGTCATCACTCATTGTTTCACCTCGTGACACTGTTC
>LKMJ01007109.1_pt1 | contig 10549 bp, 12 predicted proteins | sample 643391 | NCBI WGS metagenome assembly LKMJ01 (sample SAMN04112250, study PRJNA286221) | soda lake metagenome | biome: soda lake; feature: Kulunda Steppe; material: water; isolation source: sample PL-Br10 brine of Picturesque Lake | place: Russia: Kulunda steppe | collected 2010-07
CACACACACACACACACACACACACACACACACACACACACACACACACACACACACACACACACACACACATGTACACGCACGTACATGTACTCAGGAATGCATATGCATTCATTTCCATGCTCTTCATCTTGTGCATGTGTTCAAGTAGCGCATGCCTGATTTGCAGAGGCCAGGCAAGCTGGACAGCGCCCTGTGCCCCATCCAGATCCGGCTAGGTCCCCAGGCTGTGATTATGGAGGTTGGCCTGGCAGCGGCAAAGCCACCTGAGCCGCTGCGCAAAGATCCTTCCCCTTGCCTTCACACACAGGAGTTCTGGGCTGAAGAAGCTGTGGACGAAGATTTTAAGTCGGAGGAGGAGCAAGAGGAGGAGGATGTGCCCGACAGCGATTTCGATGAGCCTGTGAGTGCAGCACTTGGAGGCAGTGGGGGAATTGGTGCACGCTGCAGTGGATTTGGAGGAGATCAGGGTTAGGACGGCCCTCAAGAGGTAGAGCAGGGTCAGCAGGGACAGCGAGGTTGTGAGTGAGAGCAGGGCATGAAGGGAGGAAGTGACCAGGAGCAGGGGCTGGCGGACATTCACTTGAAGCCTTGTGGGACAGTAGCGCGGGGGCCTGTATCGAGTACGTGGTGGTTGGTTGGTGGTTGGTGGCTGGTCTGAGCACCGCTTCCGGCTGGTGGAGGTGGGCAACAGAACAAGGGTGCAGTGGTTGGCACCCCAGCTATGCATGGTCGCCTACACCTCGCCTGAGCTGGTGTTGGGACCTGTTCTTGAGACGCTGAGGCGGAATCAGGAACAGCTCTGATGGCTGCAGCGCTGGGCCAGGGCTTCGGGTGAAAAGCGGTGTCTCTGTTGAGCCCAGCAGCACCCTCTGCACATGATGTGTGTGTGTTGAGCCTAGCAGGAGCCTGTGCACAAGATGTGTGTCTTTAAAGCCCAGCAGCACCCTCTGCATATGATGTGCGTGATGAGCCCAGCAGGAGCCTGTGCACATGATGTGCGTCTTTAAAGCCCAGCAGCATCCTGCGCACATGATGCGCGTGTGTGTGTGTGTGTCTGTCAGGTCTATTAGGAACCTGTGCATGTTGTTTGCCCCTGAGTTGAGCACAGCAGCACCATGTTCATGTGTGCATCACCAGGCGCAAGGCCATGGCAGGGCAAGCGGCTGCCACAGCCGGGGGCGCCGCTGCCTCTGCTGTCATACAGGGGTTGCAAGGGTCTATCTGTTGAGCGTGCGCCCAGAGGGGATGCATGGGAAGAATTACTCCCACAGCACACCTGTGTCTGCACCCCCTGGAATGGAGCAGTGTGTCCTTGGTCGCGAAGCAAATCCCTCTGCGCCAGACCAGTCAGTGTGGTACCTGCTGCTGATCAAGCATCTACTGCTGCTGCTGCTGCTGCTGCTGCTGCTGCTGCTGCTGCAGGAGGATGACGACGAAGACGAGGAAGTGGAGGAGAGGCCCATGAAGGATGATGCCCCAAAGTGAGCACGGGGCATGTGCTGCACACCTCCATGCGAATGGTGTGATTGAGGCTTGTCTATCGAGTGCGATGCTGTCTCAACAGGCACAGTTAGCTGAGGGCACCAGAAACCAGGCCGGCGCCTGCATGCGCACACACGCGCACACACACTTGCGCACGCCGCTTGCACCCACACATGCTTTCACACACACACACACGCGCACACACACACACACTGACTTGCGCACGCCGCTTGCACCCACACATGCATTCACACACACACACACACACACACACGCACTCACACACATGCACCCACGCACATGCACGCGCGCACACATGCACAGGCGCAAGGCTCCAAAAGCACCAGAGATCAAGGCACCCCCCAAGCCCAAAGCCCCACCAAAGCCTAAACCGACACCAGTGCGTGCAGCTTGCATGTCATCGCAGTGCAATAATCCAGCATCCGATACGTCACGCGTTGAGTTGCATGAATGGCTGGCTGGAACATTGATAAGCCTGCATGTCCGGCTTTTGTCATCATGGGCTCTGTGTTAATAAGGTCAGTGCTCGAGCCCTCAATAGAAGTGTATGTGTGTGTGCCTGCTCCTTTTCCTGATTTAGGTTGAAGGGTTGACTAGTTGAGTTCCAAATAGCTTGGCTTCTGTTGTTAGGACAAGGTATTGGCATCCAAGGTTGATGCATGCCAGGAGGTGCAGGATCTGAAGTAAGTTTGCACCTAGGGGACCATCAAAACTTGGCTCATGCGCCCTATCAACCCTACGGCATGCAGCGTGCTGGCGCCACTGGGCTCCTATGTCGGCACACATGCATCCAGCTGAAGCAGGAATCCTGGACATCCTGGACACATGCATGCTAATGTGCACACATATGGGTGCATGCAAGGGTTTTGTCAACACAGGCACACTTGCACCTAAATGCAATGCATCACCGCTGCCACCACCACTGCGTGCACACACGCACTCAAGCACGCACGCACACACATACATACATACTTGAACTGTTCTCTTGCTCATGCAGGCTGAGCGGGAGGAGGCAAGGCTAGCTGCGCTGGAGGCAGCCGAGCCTCCCACACTCCGCAAGTGGGTCACGCTGCAACAACTGCACACTTTGCACACACATGCATGCATGCACACCCAAATGCATGCACAAGCAGACAGGTGAGCAGATCGATGATGAGCAAACCACACTTACCTATGTTGAGGTCGTAGGTAACCATGGTTTGCTCATATCTGCGCTGCTCACTTTGTTGCTTGTGCATGCGTGTCTATCCTAGGTCATAGGCAATGTAAACAATGTTGAGGAAGGTCATTGGAATCAGCAGCAGCAACAAAGCGTGCAGTCCCATGCTTGCTCCCAGCAATGTTTGTCCAATCTCACAGGACACAATTCGCTCCTGGCTTGGGACATTTAAAAAAAGGTAGAAAAAGTCAACAGTAGCAACAAGGCTACCGTGCACTGCTTCTGTGAGTCTCAGTGTGTAACTGCTATACACAAAGACTGGCACACGCCCAATAGAAACGCACGTATGCGCAGATGCGGTGTAACCTGCACAGACAGGTCCACATGCGCTATAGGTCCACATGCGCTATAGGAACCATGGCTATGTGCTATAGGAACCATGGCTATGCGCTATAGGAACCATGGCTATGCGCTATAGGAACCATGGCTATGCGCTATAGGAACCATGGCTATGCGCTATAGGAACCATGGCTATGCACAGACAGGTCCACATGCGCTATAGGAACCATGGCATGCACCAAGGCCCTGGAGTACAAGTGCATTTTGCACATTTGGACGCCCACACATACGGATGACCCTTAAACCTAAATCATATGCATGCAAGCATGCACATCTTCTCTCTCTCACACACACACGTAGATGTATATGCACACGTGGGCTTGCACATGGGTGCATGCTGCGCACGCAGGTCCACAAAGGCGCGGACCCTGGAGGCCGCCAAGGAGCGCCAGTTCCGCACCCAGGTGCGCCGCCCTCCTCGCGAGAAACCAGAGCACCCTCCTGGTTGCGCTTGTCTCGCAGCTTTGCTGCCGCTCAGACCCGCGGGTGCGCGGTGAAAGCCGCGTGCTTGCACCTGGGCGGGTGCCTCCTCGCGCTGCCTCCTTTTTCTGCCCTGGCGCTTGCCTCCTTTCGCTTCCCTGGCGCTTGCCTCCTTTCGCTTCCCTGGCAGTTGCCTCCTTTCGCTTCCCTGGCGGTTGCCTCCTTTTGCTTCCCTGGTAGTTGCCTCCTTTCGCTACCCACGGCGGGTGCCTCTTGCCCTCTCCACGCTTTAACGCCAATTGCTCGCTGCCCTGGCGGGTGCCTCTTGCCCTCCCCACGGTAATCCCCCCTGCCTTCCCAAGCCTAGCCAGAATTCATGTGGGCCCTATTAAGCGTGCGGCTTGTTAGTTACCGCTGCACGCCTGCCCCTGGTCTCAAGCACCCAGTGCTTTTGGTTAAAGCGGCCGTGGAAGGGCTGCCACAGGCTGCCACAGGCTGCCACATGCACAGGCTGCCACATGCACAGGCTGCCACATGCACATGCACAGCACGAGGCTGCCACATGCACAGCAGCCCTCGTGCCTCAAGCATTCAGCACCCAAGTGCTGCTTGAGGTCATTGCACCCTTGCTGCATGCACACACACACACACGCACCATTGCGCGCCACACCCATGTCTTTCCGTATGCATGCCGGCACCCGCAAAACACAATGGAGCTGTGCAAAGCCGCAACTGAGAGCATGTGTGAGCCACTGCACAGAGCACGTGTGAGCCGCCGCACAGAGCATGCGCATGTGTGTCCCATGGGCCCCCAGGCACATGCGCACGTGCGCGCACGCACATGCTTGTGACACGTGCATACACGTGCTTGTGATACGTGAGTACCCATGCTTGTAACACGTGCATCACATGCTTGTGACACGTGCATACACATGCGCTCAGCAACGTGCGCACAGTGCTTGGGCTCACACACAAACAGTTCGTAGACGCGCACAAAAAACACAGACGCGGCGAGCTCATGTGTGTGCGAGTGAATGTGGAGCGCGTATGCACATCCTGTAGGCCCCCAAGCGCGCCGGGCCCAAGTCTCGGGCAAATTGGCAGCCCAAGTTGACTCAAGCTGACCTTCTGGCGGAGGCTGCGCGCACGGAGGTGGAGAACATGCAGAGCCTGAAGCTGCTCATGGCGATGGAGGTGGGGTGGGGGTGAGGGATAGATGTGTGTATGTGTGTGAGTGTGGCTGGAGTTCTGTAGCAGTGGAGACCATGCAGAGCCTGAGGCTGCTCATGGCGATGGAGGTGGGGCGGGAGTGAGTCATTTGGGCGTGGGGTAGGTGGATTTGGTGGAGGTGCATGGCCATGGTAGAGGCGCGGAAGAGGGATGTGGCGGCAGGGGCGTGTGATGAAGCGTGTGGAGCCATGGAGGCGAAGCAGGGGCGTGCAGGAGAGGCAAGGGAAGGAGCAATGGGGCGGTGGAGGCGTGGCCATTTGAAGTGGAGGCAGAGGCATGAAGTGCTAGATAAAGTGAATTTTGTCTTCAAGCACCTTCGAAGCATACGTATCCTATTGAGATGGACGCAATTGTACCTACTAAGTACTATTTTGCATAGCAGCGGTGTGTGCGTGCGCACGTGTGCTCCAGTGTGTATGCGCCTGTGCATGTGGGGTGTGCTGTGTGTCTCCTTGATCGTGTTTGCACACGCGCGCGCGCGTCCTTGCAGGAGGCCACCAAGCGCAAGGCCGCAGTTGTGAAGAGCCACTACCTGGGGGCCACCGTGCGGCTGGCGTCCAAGCGGCGGCTCCTCCAGCCGCCGGAGCAGGCGGCAGTCGCCGCGGCGCCGCCACCCCTGGGGCCGGCACACACCCCGGCGCCGCAGCAAGGCCAAGCCACCCCGCCGCAGCCAGGCCAGGCGCCCACTAGCTCGCTAGAAGGGGTGCAGGGGGCGCCGGCGGCAGCCACTCCTGCCGGGGCGCCTGAGCACGCGGAAGGTCCCCCGGGGGGAGGGGCAGAGGGAGGGCCTGGGCAGCCGACGAGCAGGGCAGGTGCAGAGGGTGCGGCGGCAAGAAAAAGCGGGGAGGGCACAGAGGGTGCAGCAGCAGCTGGAGGGGATGTGACAGCAGGCAGGGAGGTCAGGGCAGCAGGGGAAGCTGCAGGGGAGGGGGGCGGGGCGGCCGCGAGCGCAGGCGCTGCTGGCGAGCAGGACGCCTCTGCGGGGCCATCAGGGGGGGCTGGCGCGGCAGCGGGTGTGGGCGCAGTGGTGGAAGTCAACCCGGACGGTGCTGGTGATGGTGGTGGCAGTGGCGGTGGAGGAGGCGGCGGAAGTGATGTGGCAGGAGCTGAGCAGGCAGCACCGGCCGGGGGTGCGGCCGAGATGGATATTGATGGCAGGGCAGGCACGAGCGGGAGGGCAAGGGACAAGGGCGCTGAAGGTGAGGCGAGGGCGTTGTGGGCTCAGGGCCCAGGATGCGGGGGTGTGGTGGGGTGTGGGGTCTTGTGCTGCCATGCGTGTGCCAAGGGGCGTGCAGCGGGCTAGCAGGGGGTGCAAAGGGGCAGACCTGGTCACTACTGATAACTCATCCACTGATTTGTATCAAATCTATGGTACAAGTATATCACATATGTATATGTATATGTCCAGGTATATGGTATATGTCTGTACAGATCAATCTATCAAAATATATATGTATATACAGACCTATTAAACGAAATATGTATACGTATATGTATGGATATAGTACCAATACCTTGTTGGTCAGTTGGAGAAGTGGTGCTTGATGCGCACGTGCAGAATGGCCAGGTGCAAGTTCTCAGGGCTTTTGCTCTGCGAGCAGCTATGGATGTGCGCTGCCTGTTGCGCAGCGTGCGCAGGCTGCCTCATATAGGGCTGTGCAGGCCAGCCTGCTGTGTCATGGGCTGTGCATGCCAGCCTGCTGTCATGGGCGTCCCCGCCTTTGCTTGGCAGTGATGCAAGCAAAGGGGTAGGTGGAGAGGTTTGCGCATCTTGGCAGGTGACTATCCACACGGCCTCTTAGTTTATAAGTTTACAAGCTGGGTCTAAGCTCAGCCTGGTCATTAAGCTGATTGGTTTGTGTCTGGTCATCGCCAGCCAGAAATAAGTCTAGGATGCCTTCAATGAGCAAGCAGTCTTTTTTGCACTGAGGAATCAAAGGCAGACAGAGCCTCTAAAGAACCCCGTCCATCCCGCCTTAGGGCCTGCTTACTGTGCGCTCAACCCCCACTACCCGACCCTGTGCATGCACCCAAGAAGCAGTCAACGCACTGAGTGCATGCTCTCATGTTCCACTCAAAACACTCAAAGAGCTGTCAGTGAAGGCAGAGAGCCACGCCAACTTAAGCTGTGTGACGTGCCATCCACGTGTGGCGTCAGTGTTCCAGGGCACCCCTGCTTTTCAAATAAGATGGACAGCTCTGTGCCGTCCACGTGTGGCGTCAGTGTTCCATGGCGCCCCCGCTATTCAAATAAGATGGACAGCTCCGTGCCGTCCATGTGTGGCGTCAGTGTTCCATGCCCTCACAGTGCGTCGGGGCAGCTTTGTGCCATCCACCTGCTGTGTTCCACTTCACTATCGAAAACAATGGACAATCCTGTGCATGCCCATGTTCTGCGGGCAGCTGGTGGGACGGATGAGGGACTTTGTGCCATCCATCTGCTGTGTCAGTGTTCCATAACTTCTTCAAATGGAAAAAACAGCTGCGTGCCATCCATGTTTTGTGGGGCAGCAGGTGGGACAGACGAGGGTGCTGCAGCTGCGACTGCGGCAAAGGCTGCCAGAGATCCAGAGAGTGACGGCAAGCGCTACGAGAGCACGGTGTGTGTATGTGTGTTTGATTGAGCGTGATGGGGGAGTTTGTTGGGAGTCCCAACTAACCTTTCTCGTGAGAAACTTGGGGCTGGATGTTTCTTGATCACGTGTGTGTGTGTGTGTGTGTGCACATGCGTGTGCATGCGTGTGTGTTTGTGTGTGGGGTTTGCTGGCGGGCTCTTGCTACCAGAAGATTTGTCTTACTTGTATTCAATAGGGGCTGGCCGCCATTTTTGACAATGGCCTCTAGACTAAATTAGGTGAGGTTGCATAGCTTTCTGCTGAACGAGGGCAGCTGAGCTGAAACCAATCAGATCTGTTCAATTTTGACAAGGGCCCCTATTGGCCCGGCTCCGTCCATACTGAGGTGGAATGCCTGCGCTCAAAATGCTGCCTGTGGGGTGGCCAGTCGGCCCGGATACATCCAGTTCGCGCGATGCTCTGAGTATGTTCTATGAGTGTTGATTCTATGTTCTATGAGTATAAATGATCAGCCCGTGCCGTGAAGGTCCTTTGAGTTGGCTTTGTGGTGGTGGCCTAACTCAGTAGCCTGTGGGTTGGCCTGTGGGGTGGCCTAACTCAGGAGCCTGTGGGGTGGCCTGATTCAATAGCCTTTGGGGTGGCCTAACTCAGTAGCCTGTGGGTTGGCCTGTGGGGTGGTCTAACTCAGGAGCCTGTGGGGTGGCCTAATTCAATAGCCTGTGGAATGGCCTAACTCAGTAGCCTGTGGGGTGGCCTGTTGACCAGGCTCCATCCAGCGCACAGTAGCCTGTGAGGTGGCCTAACTCAGTTGCCTGTGGGGTGGCTTATTGACCAGGCTCCACCCAGCAGCTTAGTAGCCTGTGGGGTGGCCTAACTCAGTAGCCTGTGGGGTGGTCTATTGACCAAACTCCACCTAGCGCACAGGGTGTTTGAGGAGCAGGCAATGAGGATCTTTGATGCCTACTGCTTGGCGGTGTTGCTCGCATCTTCACGCTCTTCCTCAGCTCTTGAGAGCCCTTCTATGACAGACGGCAAAATCCTGCCTGGACCATTCGGTGCTGTGTAGCTGCTCCAGTGCTGTGTAGTGGGCCTTGGCGTGCAAGTCTTACGACACAGGCACTGTGCGGCATAAGCCAGAGGCATGCCACGCAGGCGCTGTGTGGGCGGATTCAGAGGCTTGCTGCTCCCTGGCAGCGCTGCTGCCGTGCATTGTCTCTGCAGAGCAGTACACACCCTGACACCCTGACCCTGAACCTGCACACCCTGCCTCACCCTGACACCCTGCCCCCACCTTTGCAGAGCAGCATACACCCCGACGCTCTGCACACCGGTGCCAGGCTGCCGCCAGCCGCCCCCCGCCCTGCAGGTGTACTACGAATGCGTCAATGTGGCCTATCCCCCAATGTGCCCTGCAGGTGTACTACGAATTTATTAACATGACCTATCCCCCGATGTGGCTGCGCCGCTTCCGCGCCCAGCCTCCACCCCCCCGGCAGAAGTGTGTGATCACAGGCCTGCCTGCGCGGTACAGAGACCCTGACACTGGTACGTGGGGTCACACTGCCCAAATAAGTGCTCCCTGCCTCCGGTGCGCGGTCTTATTGCCATGAACCTGCCCTGGAGACGTTGTCTTAACGACTGTTCGTGCTCTTTAGGCTGGGCTGCTGCGACTGGCAGCCATGGGGTGCCTTCCATAGCTGCTTTGGGTGCCTTCGATTTCGATGGCAGCTCCAGGGTGACGTTCACGCAGCGCTGTGCCGCCACGCATCGTGCCATCGCGTGTTGCAACATTGCGCGCATGGGTCTGCGCATGCGCTGGAGCGGCTGGGGGCTGCCCTGTCTCCCTGATGGTTGAGAGGTTGGAGGGGGAGGAGGAGGGGTGGAGGGGGAGCTGCCCTGTCTCCCTGGAGGGGAGGTGGTGCTGCCCTGGTGGTGGAGCTTCTCTGTCTCCTTGAAGGCCAGAAGGGTGGAGGTGGAGGAGTAGCGGGGGGCAGGAGGCTCTTTGTAGCATGCAGCCGGTGTACATCCTTGTAGCATGTAGCCGGTGTACATCCTTGTAGCATGTAGCCGGTGTACATCCTTGTAGCATGTAGCCGGTGAAGTCATAGGGCTGGGGCCTATGTGGCTTTGGTACCGAGCACGCCGCATACAAGATCGGAGCAGCCTCTGTGCCTGGTATTAAGCACGCGGAATGCGGCTAGGGAGCCACCTACGCCTGGTATGAAGCATGCCACACATGGCTCTGGAGCCGCCTTTGCGCCTGGTATCAAGCACGTTGCGTGCGGCTAAGGCACCGCCTTTTCGCCTGGTATCAAGCACGTTGCGTGTGGTTCAGGCGCCGCCTTTTCGCCTGGTTAGGAGAGATACTTTTGCACCACTTGTGCATTCCTTGACACGTACGAGCGCCATGCATACGTGCTTGCAAGTTGCAGGCAGCAAACTGGGGTGTGCAGCGTGCACCCAGTCTCTGACATGGATATGCACTTGGGCATGAGCATGAGTGTAATCCTGGACCCAGATGTGCCTTAGCATAGGTGTACAAAAGCGTAGAAATGCATAAGCTTGAGTCCAGATGTGCATGTAGCAGCTAGGCCCAACGCTGCATGCAAGCGCATGATTTATCACGCACACAGCCCCTTGCCCACGCCCAAGTGGTGCAGACAAGGTACCTCCAACATGGCATTAGCACAAAACACAAGCTGGATGCAAAGCTGTGCATGCAACAGAGCGTATTTTGCGTCTGCAGCGCATGTCTGCTGCAATGTGCAGGCTTTCCGTCTACCTATTGCTCATTTTGTAAGGTCCACAGGCCCTTGTGGGCTTGCAGCTGTGTGTGGGTTAGTTACTGTGTAACCGCGCGTGTGTGCAATGCAGGCCGAGCATTTGCAAATGCGGCTGCTTTCCGGCGGCTGCACCCAGAATGGAAGGTGGAACCCTCGCAAGCGCTACCTTTGGATCAAGTCAAGTAGGTGGAGCTCTGCAGGGCGTGCACAGGTTTAATTTGTGGACCTACATGATGTGGTCTTGATTCATTCCTAACATTGCATAAATAATTGGTGTCTGGGAATGATGTGTCTGTATGGTGCGACTGTCGATGAGGCTTTGCCAAGCCTTGCCCCTCTGTAGCTCTCTGTGCTCGCAAGTACACTTTTTAACCAGTATCATGCCGAAGAAGTTGGAGGACAGAAAAACAAGACTGAACCCAACATGCGAGAGAGAGAGAGAGAGAGAGAGAGAGAGAGAGAGAGAGAGAGAGAGA
>LKMJ01007111.1_pt1 | contig 10548 bp, 7 predicted proteins | sample 643391 | NCBI WGS metagenome assembly LKMJ01 (sample SAMN04112250, study PRJNA286221) | soda lake metagenome | biome: soda lake; feature: Kulunda Steppe; material: water; isolation source: sample PL-Br10 brine of Picturesque Lake | place: Russia: Kulunda steppe | collected 2010-07
AACTCTGTAGTCCCCTTCTCGTCGCTGAGGGCAAGCTGCATCACCTCCACATTCGCGGCGTCTTGGTGCTTGACGTTCGCTTTGAGTGCAGTAGCATTCTCTTCATGCGGTTCGAAAGCGACAACTCTTCCCTCAGATGCTACACTCGCTGCGTAGCAGGTGAACAGACCGACGTTCGCCCCAATATCATAAATAACGTCATCATTACGGAGATTGCGTAGAAAGTCAGTCAGTACTTTTTCCTCGCTCAATTTCTTCACGAGAAAAAAGTCATCGGAGCGTGAAACCACAAATTCGTTTTCAATACCAGCGATGGTTTGATCAATAGTCGTTGGGAGCTTATACGACCAATATGCGCTTTTAATAATGTCTGCGAGACCGATGCGGTGAAACGTACGCCAGATCTTGCTCTGTGCAATCCGATGTTGCATAGAGTTGTGGTTATAATTGCTTTAGTATAGTCTTATTGTTCAAGATGACTACTACCCGTCAAGACAGAGTATTATCGCTAGTCGCTCTTCTGTGGTACAGCGAAACTGGCTTGATTGACTCACCAATGACTGTAATTTCTACACAATAAGCCGTTCGGGCTGTGGTACGACATCTATTGTGAGCGTGATAACGTACTATTCCGCCAGTCTACGCAAGAGCGTCGCTAGTTGTCCACTCTCTTGGTAGCTGCGTCAACAAAAGCTGCGCCTCACATTCACAAGGCGGAGAAATGAGTCTAAGACCATCTTGGATGCTGTGGTGAGGCGAGAATATATCGGATTGGCAATCTATTTTCCACTGTGGCCGTCGCTCAGGCCGCTCTCGGAATACATCTGTCGCTGTTCGCCAGCCTCGCTCCGGCTGAAGCGAGACGGCTTCAGCCGAGTCCCAGTTCGTATCCTGCTGGCAGTCCTTTGCGTACGTGCGGTGCTTCTCCTTCCAACCGAGATCGTTGTCAAGCACCTCTTCGATCCTGTGGAGGAATGCATCGCCGAACGTGAACTCAATCGGGAGGGCACGCCCGCCACGCTGCGGGCAGGCGAGCACTCTCACTGCAACACGAGCCAAAATTGCTCTAACAAGAACTCGACACCCACGTAGAAGAGCCGAATTGTCGTCGATAGCGTCGTTGTTAGGGCACGCGCTTCCCAAAATTTTTCGTAACTCTTCTCGAACCGTGACCGATATTTGAAGACCTAGCGACGATCAGCGAATCGATTAGTTTCATATGCTGTCCACGATATACCAACACTATGGCTGGCCTTTGTGGTTTGATTGGTGAGCAACCCTGTAGTGTCAAAGAAGTTAGCACGGGATTATACTATCATAATGACGAAAACAGCTCGATCTATGAGGATAGTCAAGTGAGTATCGGATATGTAGATCACCCAATCTCATTTGAGAAGCAACCAATCAAATCAAAAACCGGCGATTCTTTGATCTGGGTTTGGGGAGAAGTATTGGGACATGAGCATAGAGGAGTTTACAGAAAAAAATCAAATGATCTAACAGATGTCGAATATTGCGCCCTTCTTTACAAAGAACATGGTAGAAAATTTCCACATGGACTCAATAGTGAGTTTTCGGGAATTATCTATAATAAGGAACGAAAGAAAGTCTCGCTTTTTACAGATAGGCTAGGAAGTCGACCCATTTATTATACTCACACAGACGATGGAGCACTTGTTTTCTCTTCGTTACTTCAATCACTACAGTTACATCCGGATGTTTCGTTTGAGTATAATAAAGATTATCTTTCAGAGTTTTTTTCTTACGGTCGGTCGTTAGGTATACATACACCTATCGAAGATGTGAAAGCTCTACCCCCTGCATCCATAATTGAGTTTGATTTGAATGGAAGTCGGTTAAATCATCAAACATACTGGTCGCCAAAGGTTCAACCACTAGATCTCTCATTTACTGAGTTCATCAACCGATTTCAGGAGATATTCACAGAAGCGGTTCATGACAGGAGTAAAAGCAAGAGAAAAGAGGGATTGCTGCTAAGCGGTGGGTCTGACTCTCGGGCAATTCTAGCTGCACATGATCGTGACCTAATTGCATTTCACATGAATGAACTTCCCAACAATAAAGAAGCCCAACTATCTCAAGAAATAGCAGAAACTGCTGGAGTCCAATTCCAATTTTTGCAACGAAATGCTGACTATCTTTTAGAAACTCTTGAACGGTGTTCAAATATTATGAATTTTGTTTCTAAGTTTACCGATGCAAAGGCGATTGGGTTTGAAGAGGATATTAGTAATATGGTTGACGCTATATTTTGCGGACAATGGAGTGATGCCATTATTTCTGGAACATATGTGCCTAAAGAGACTGGACAACAGCCAATGAATATTCGTTCTATCGGTCAGTATATCAAGGAGTTTGATAGTGGAAGTATGGGGGGATACTCAGGAAAACACTCCTTTTTGAAGAACTTACCAGACCCAGCTGATGTACTGGGATCAAACATCAATAAAACAAATAATGGCATTAAGTGGCACGGGGTCCAATATCCTTCTTGGGAGTCTTTGGTTGAGTTTGGAGCTATATATCCAATCACTAATGTTCGTTCATTTCTTAAGTATGAATCTCTTGTTCACGCAATGCCTACACATTATCCATATTTAGATAATCGGTTAGTTGATCTCATTCTCCAAACCCCTGCCGAGTTTCGATATGAAAATAATATTATCGACAAAACGGTTTCACAGATTGATGCAGAATTGGCATCAATCCCTCATGCGAACACCGGTATGCCACTATCAGATCCTGGTTTCATAAAAGAAGCGAAAGGGAATATTCTAAATAACAAATATGTGAACCACTTACTCACCACTCCTAAAAAAGAAATCCCCGGTGATTTTCTTGTTTTCATCGGTTTAATTGATAAAAACCCGTTTCCCACAACCACCCATATAAATTCTGGATCATGGATTAATATACCAGGAGTGATTCGCACTCACCCATTTGTCGAGAATAAACTCCACGAACATGAGAAAATATTAATTAATTCAGAATTTCTGAATAAGGAAACAGCTTGGAAATGCTATAACGAACACTGTGAAGGAAAAGACAATTGGTACGAATTGATTTATTTACTGACTTTTCTTGAAATAGATTCTAATATTCGCTCAACCCGATAGGTCGTTAGGAGCGAGACTCCATGAGAATCCCGCTGAAAAGCCTGGAGTGTGAAGTGCGATATGGAGTCTCGCTCCGTTACATCAGTCTCCTGTCATCCCATACGTCATTCACGATGGACGGAGCTATAAAATTTCGTGTATTTGTTATGCTGAATTAGACCTGGAGTATAGTGTACAGATTAGAGATGTTAGAGAAACTTGACGTATAATTGACCAATTCTCCAGAGGTACCGTTCATCGAAAAACCGCGCACGCCAGCCTGGCTGATCTGGCTGGCGTGCCGGCTCCACGCTGGATCTGTGTCACGCGCAGAAGCAGCCGATGTCGTTGAGCGGTTCGGCGTTGATCGAACCCGCCAGACCGTCAAAAACTGGTACGGCAACTACACGGAGTACTGCGATCAAGAGTTCACACAACTCCTGATCGCGTCGCCGTTGATGAAAAGCAGATCCAGATTGAAAAAGAACAGAAGGTCTGGCTCTACACTGCGATTGACGTCGAGCAAAAGGTCGTGTTACACGCAGAGCTTTCACCGCGTCGGGGCACAAAGCCCGCGACGTGGTTCCTCCGCGAGCTCAAGGATCGACACAACGTCAAAGACGCCGAATTTCTCGTTGACGGAATGGGATATCTCACCGCTCTTGCTCAAACAGATCTAGACGGTGATCTCAATTATTCTGACCGGAACATCATTGAGAAGCTCTTCCAGACCGTCTCAATGCGGATTAAGCGATTCCACGAAACCTGGAACGCCAGTCAGGCCAGCGCCGAGAGCTGGCTGGCTTCGTCCACTGCTACAACCATCTCCGGAGTCGTCAGGCACTCGACAATCAACCACCGGCAAAAGCGCTATGACTTCAATTCACAACTACTTAGAATGCAATTTTATAGTGCCATGGCTACTATAGTGAGACTTCGCTTGAAGTTATACTTAGTACCGTCCCAAGCGTGGACTGCATAGTTGCTTCCCGTTCTGAAATCTACTCGTATTCGTATTGGGAACTGATCGACTAGCAAGAGTAGATTTGGGACGGCACTTAGTAACTTCCTGTTGGACTGGAACCTGGATAACAGTTATCGGATAGGCAAGTCAGATACTAGCGATCATGTTGCGTCGATCAACGACAACCAAACGCCGAGTATCGAAGCATACGCCGAGTCGATCTACGAACTCTCGAAGTCCATTTTCGAGATCCTCTTCGAGGTCCACTCCCTGAACAGATTCTCTCGACGGGTAGTACGCCGACTACCCTATTCTTGAACGTGGAATTTCAGTCAAATAATTTCATTTTAACACACCTTTTAATTGACATAGAGGTACCAAAACCCCTTAATCCAAAAAGCGAAAAGAAATAGTGATAGTAGTAAAGCGGGTCATACGGATACTTTGATATTGATTTTTTCAGGTTTTCTCTCGACAATTTCATATTCTCTTCCTCTCTAGCATATAAAAAGTATCTAGAATAGTATATGCGTGAGATTGCTCTATCTGTCATCTTTTCCTTATGCTTTTTTAGTAATCTGTTTTGACCGCTAATCTTCCGTTCTATATTTCTGGATATCCCGTTCTCACTTATATGAGAATATGACAGAATGTCATCAGTTCCCACCATATAATAACCACTATTTAAAACCCTAATATAAAACTCATAATCCTGCTCAGAGTCCATACATTCATCTAAATATCCGACCTTTTCGAAAATATCCTGTTTAAACGTGGTACACCATATACCTCCAACTACATTCCCCCTAATGATATCATTGTATTCGACTCGACTTTTTTTTCTTGAGATAGAAACAATTTCATCATCATGGAACGCTTTAGTTGATGTGTATACCCCAGCACATCGTTCTGATTCATTTTCGAATTTGTAGATCACATTCTCAAGCCGTTTAGGCAGATATTCAGTATCTGAATCTATAAACGAAATATACTTACCCGTTGCAAGTTCAACACCCTTATTTCTTGCAGCATTTGCACCCCTGTTTTCTTGCTTAATATATATTATCCGGCCATCATCATACGATTTTACAATTTCCCCAGTATTATCCGCCGAACCATCGTCAATAACCAACAATTCAAAGTTTTCAAATGTTTGACTTAGAACACTATCGATAGCTCGGGAGATGGTGTTTTCCCTATTATATGTTGGCAAAACAACGCTAATTGGGACATCTTCTCTATTGTCTTGACCTTGTTCCATATATGGTATCAAGTATGTTGTTCAACTTATATTATATCACTCAAATACTCCCATCTATCTCTAAGTGACGTGTGAATAAATCGTATTGATTCGGGAGTATATTCTTTACGAAGTTCGCTCCACGAGTAGGTCGAATCAGCCGAAGGGGTCTCGGAGGATGTAATTACCGGCAGTACCTCGACCGCATTGGGTACACTTCGCTCTAAGTCAGGTCACCAGAACCACGAGAATTATCAAAACAACAGCATTTTCTCAAACCCCAAAGTGGCTATATCGTCTCAAAAACGATCAAAAAATCGCTTTGCAGTCTCGTTCGCCAGCACCCCCTGATCGATTTGAATAATATTTATCCCAGGGTTGCTGTTGGCTTCGACAACTCTTGGGCCATCGTCGGTAACGGCGATATCCCATCCAACATACGGTGCACGGAAATGATGCTCTGCCAATTCTCGTGCCACCTCACAAACGTCCTCCCACATTGGGATCTTTGCACCAACAATCTGGGTGCCAGTGTCCGGATGTGTGTCGGTTCGCACGAGTCCATCATCGTCTGATTTTGCGATTGATCGGCCGACCGACCCGGATGCCACGTCAACCTGCGAACAAATACCGCCTGCCGACCAGTTATCAGTTGGCGTTGATTCGTTGGTTCCGAACCGATGCGCGGCGGCCACCACCTCCGGCGTGTGCGTGTCGGGGGCTATCAGCGTCATCACGCGAATCGTGTTCAGCGACTCGGGGAAGATTGTCGCAGCGTACTCGTGCTGCTGTAGGCATGCTGTGACCATGTAGCCATCAATCGACTCAACCAGTTCCTCTATCGACGAAAGGGTCACCTCGCACCCATCGAGGCGAAGCACATCACCATCAGAATCGAGTTTATGCACTCCCTGCCCCGACTCCCCGGAAATCGGTTTGAGAATGACTGCTTCACGTGATGCAATCGAAGCGATTGACTCGGGGTGCCCATTCATTGAGACGAACGAACCGTCTCGAATGACGCCATATAGCTCTGGTAAATACTGGTCGAACCTCTCAGAACTGTATCTAAATGCGAGTTTGTCATCAAGCACGCCTCCATATTCTCCGTTCAAATACGGTATCACACGTCGGGCGTGGATATTGTTTAGATACTCGTTGGGGTCGTTATGGTCGAGATCGAGCCACACCCACGATTGGGCATTGAAGCCGTATCGCCACGCCCGCAACCGGGTCTGAAAAGACACGTCGAATTTTCGGGCTCCTTTTATGTCATTTTGCATGAACCGGAATACATCAGATGTCGCAGCCAGTTTATCTCGAGAGATTTTTAAACCGTCCCAAATGCGCTCCATAACGAACCTGTCTAAAACTCAGGGACATAAATGATACTGAACGTCACGGGCTATAATTTCCGAGTTCGTCAATATGAGTATTTTAGCGATCACTCGCTCTCAGGACTGATCGGGACGCACCGTATTGTAGAATTCACGAACACGAATATCTGATAGTAGAGGCTCATGTACCTGCATCATGCTGACCGTAGGCCACTCGTTAGCTTCCAGAGCGACCATTCCATTATCGGTTAAAACTATATCCCACGCAAGAAGGTCGTAATATGATAAAGTATTTGACATCGCCATTGTGGTGTCCAGCACGTCATCCCACATCGGGATTTGGACACCTTCAATTTCGGCCCCTGTATCTGGATGTGTTGATGTCCAGTTACCGTGTCCGAGTTAGGTGGGAGGGCTGCTTTACCAAGTTCGCCAGTCTCCAGATCGATTTGAGCAGATAGGCCACCTTTATCCCAGTTATCAACTGGAGCGCTCGCGTCAGTTCCAAAACGGTGGATCGCTTGCGGTATGAATGTCTCACATGTCCGTGGATTTCGATATACCAATATCCGTAGCGTGTTGACGGCATCCGAATATATTGATTCTGAATAGGAGTGTTGTTCAACGTATTCTGTCACAAGATAGGGGGCTCTCTCACTCAACAGTTGTACGGCTTCAGAAGCGCCCGTTGTGTCGCCGTTTGCGGTGAGTGTACCGCTATTCGATCGAAAAATTACGACCCCTGTGCCGCCACTTGAGTGGGCGGGCTTGCAGACCACAACGTTATTTTCGCGGACTGTAGTTTCGAGCCAGATGGCAGCACTCTCTGTGATTACAGACCCATCCGTTGATAAGACCCTATCGCTCGTTACAACGCCATACACTGTCGGAAGTTGATCTTCAAATCTTGGCGCGACTAACTGTTGGAAGAGAAGTTTGTTACGTGTTACTTTTTCATAGCCTGTATTAATATATGGGCGAAGAAGTTCTTTCTCACGATCACTTAAATAGGTGTCTGGATCAAGCTCCCAGTCATATAAAATAGCCGATGTTGGAAGAAAACCCGATCTTAGTGAACGTAGCCGTTCTATGGTCGAGAGGTAGGTTGCACGATCATCGTTACGGTGATTATTTAAAAACATCACCTCTTTCCGAATACGTTCTATCGACGTACACCCAATACGATACCCTGCCTGAAGGGTCGCATAAACTCTATCAGTAACCATTGTCTCCTGATTTGGAACAAAACTGTAAGGCCTTATCGCTTCTCTAGGGTGTCAACCTTAGCGTGAAGGAAGCGGCCGAGCTAGGGTAAGTTGGTGACTTGAGCATTGGTCTTTAGTTAGGCCTCAGCAGCCGGTTCGATGGCGGTAGCGTCACGGGCTGTGATTTCCGAGTTCGTTAGTATCCTCAGCGTCCGCGGCGGTTATATCATCCGAACTCGCCACGGAATCGTCGTGGTCATCCCCCATGCTCGCTATCTCCCCGCAAACCTCGTGGTCATCAACGATATCAGTAGAATTAAGATTCATTCAACCACGTCAGAGATCGTATACCGGAACTTCCCCGATTCGGATGCTTCGATCTGGTCTACATACTCAAACTCGACTGTCATTTCGTCACCCAATAGTGACTGCGTCTCTGTAGTAACATTGTCGATCGTCTCCTGTGGTGGCTTTCCGTTGTCGAGTACGATACGGTATACCAGTCGACCCCTCTCAGTTTGCTGAATCTGGTACTTTTTCACCCATGGCTCGTGATACAACTGCTTCCGTAGATAGCCGGGATACACCATCTTGCCTTCTGTCGTTACAAAGTGATCAGTCACTCGTCCCGTCACAGATTCGATCGTCGGGAACGGCAGATCACAGGGACACTCAGTCTCAGCCTTAACAGCCATATCGCCAATCTCGTACCGGATCAATGGCATTGTGTAGTTCGTGAGTGGCGTAATCACAAGTTTGCCTTCCTCACCAGGATCAACGGGCTCGCCATTGTCGTCGACGATCTCCACGTAGTGAGTATGACTGAACACGTGCAATCCCTCCTGTTCAGGGCACTCACACGCTACCGTTCCTACCTCTCGTGAGCCGTACTTATCCAACACTGTCGTCTCAAAGGCATCCTCAATTACTTCTCGCATCGGCTCGGTAAGTGTTCCAGCCGTAGACAGAATTCCGTTTGGCGAGTAGACCATGAGATCCTCTTCTCGGATGAACTTCGAAAGCTCGTAGATCGACTCGGCATACGCCTCAATACTGGCGGGCTGGATGTTATTGATGGCTGTGACGTGCTCGCGCATATCTGACTCACTCATTCGGTAGCTGTTCAGCGTATGCCGATTCAAAATGAAATCAGTGAGTTGTGATTGAAGATCTTTGCTCTCGCCGTGAATCTCGCTTTCGTCTCCCCACAACTTGACCAACGGCTCGCCGAGTTCCCGACCGGCAAGCTGGTGATAATAGAATCGATTTGTATTGTCCCAATACAGATAATTATTGTCCTGTAAAAACTCCACAGGCTCACCGGTAGTCCCACCGGATGTATTCGAAAACACCCCTGAGCCAGACTCAGTTGACCGGAGTCGGTCAGTTTTGTTCCGTAGTTCTTGTTTTGTCAATAGCGGAAGATTTGTGAATCGCTCAAGATGTACTGTTCCATCAGTAACGACACCCGACTCTTCCAATATTTCCCGGTAATATGGAACAGTCCGGAAAGCGTGTTCAAGAACCTCAGTTAGTTTGGTCTCTTGGTACTGTTGCAGTTGTTCTGGAGAACTCTTTCCCAACTGTTTCAGTACTTTCCAATTTTTAAGTACCTCAGGGCGAGTCAGACGAAATGCAGCAAGAGAGAATTGTTTTCGCCAGTTCACGTGATCTATCATTTATCAATTAAACTTAGTGCTATCGGTTATCTTTATGTCCTATTTCATCCGAGTTCTTGATAGACTTTCTCGAATTCAATTACCATCTTCTCTAGGGAAAACTCTAACTGTGCAACATCCGAGGCTTCTCGGCCGAGTTCTCGAGCGATCTTTCGATCACTGAGCAGGGTCTGAATCATAGCAGCGAGTGACTTGGTGTCCGAAACTGGAAAGTGTACACCACTTTTGCCGTCAGAGACAAGTTCTGAATTACCGTCCACAGGCGTTGTTACAATCGGTAGCCCCGCAGCCATCGCTTCAAGTAACGCCCCAGGAAGTCCCTCAAAGTGTGACGGAAACGCGAAGACGTCCATCAGATCGAGAAGGTCGGGAATGTCGTTCCGAGTTCCCGGTAGATGCACTGTTTCGGCCACACCAAGTTCTTGAGCACGTGCCTCGAGTCCCGCTCGTTCCGGTCCGTCACCGACGATTAACAGGTGTACATCCGGATGCTCTTGCAACACCGACGGCCAAGCCTTGAGAAGATCGTAGTGGCCTTTCCGTTCGATCAATCTTCCAACGGTCCCGACCACAGATACGTCAGATGGAATACCTAGCGATTTGCGTAGTTCCAACGTCGCTTTTCCGTTCCGATACGCCTCGAGATCCCGTCCATTGTGGACGACCGAAACATCGTCGGGATCTGCTCCGTGATTAACGATGAAGTCGACACCAGCTTTAGAGTTCGAAACTATATGATCTGCGAATCGAGACATTATGCGACGGATGAGAGTCCGACTCGTGCTTGGATCATTTGGGACAGCTCGGACACCCGTGATTACCGCTGTCTCCGAGCTGAATTGTCCCGCTATCGTGGCAAGTGTGTTATCGTAAAAGAGAAACGACTGGAGAATGTCAGGCTGTTCTCGACGAAGCGAATGGATGAATTGAAGCGGTGCACGAATATCAGCTTTGTTTGCTGCTCCAAGTGAACGGACATTAACGTGATCGTTGATATCTGACGCGAG
>LKMJ01007112.1_pt1 | contig 10547 bp, 13 predicted proteins | sample 643391 | NCBI WGS metagenome assembly LKMJ01 (sample SAMN04112250, study PRJNA286221) | soda lake metagenome | biome: soda lake; feature: Kulunda Steppe; material: water; isolation source: sample PL-Br10 brine of Picturesque Lake | place: Russia: Kulunda steppe | collected 2010-07
AGTTCTGACCGTCTGACTTGCACTTGACATGCGTGTACTCGCGCGCGCACACACACACACACACACACACACACACACACACACACACACACACACACGAATGCATGTACACACCAAAACATCAAAACATGTACACATGCAACACACACATGCACACGCATAGACGTGCGTAACACACAACCCAAACCCCCACAGACATGCACGCACGCACCACGCGCGCTCACACAAATGCAAGTGTGTATGCACACATACACACACTTGCTCTGGATCATGTATGACTTGGGCTTCCCTATAGATGCCATTGGTGCGCTTGAGAACATTTACGAAGATGCCATCACACGGATCAGGTTGCCCTCTGGAGGCCCTATGGAGGCCCTCTGGAGAGACTACACACTATAAAACAAGTCCAGCCTCTAAGCCCTCACCCCATCCTTCAGCCAAGATACATCAATGGTTGATACCATTCAGAAAGATGTTTGATACCGACAACAGCCACATACTTCTTCAGCAAAAGCTACTCACTTCAGCAGCTCGCTCACTCTGGCGCTCACCCTCCCCAACACCCCATCTAGCCAACAAGTCAAAACAATTAGAGGCTCCTACGCATAGAATTGGACCTCCCCTACCCTACTACCAATCCCTTGACCCTATGTGTAAGAGAAATAGCCTTTAAGATAGCAAGATAGACAACAACATCTAAATATGCCATTTACACAACTACCATCATGACCTAAATATCAGCGATATCATGTCACCACATTGACTCTGTACTGCCAAGAAAAAAGACAGGCATGACATCATGCCCCAGCATCAAAAGCAATACCGGTATTGGTACCATACCCAACAAGAACCAATGATCATAGAAAGGTGGGCGCTCCCCGTCTTAAAAAAGGCTGGCTTCACACCCGAGCACTCATGCAATAGCTCTTTCTGCCATTGACTGTGCAAGGTGTGAGATCTGCCAGCAGTGCTTCCATCATGGAAGAAATGATTTCTATGGCCTTGAAGCTGAAGAAAGAGAGCTACCTTTCGATGATTTAGACATCTGTGAAGTCTGCAAAGAAATCTGCCACTGAGTGTGCCTTAAGGAACACTGGTTGCTACACCAAGAGAAAGAGGAGAGGATGACAAAAAATGACTGGGCTTGCCCTGCATACACTGTCCTAAATGATGAACAAAAACAAGTTCTCTTTTGCAGGCAGGCCGCTTTCTGCCTAGCAAGCCACTCCAAAGCTCTTGAGTCAAGATTGGATAAGGACTCTTGAGTGAAAAAAAGAAAAGATTTCTAGGCATAGTATGCCAACAACTTGTTGGCGTAGTCTTGAGTACGTTCAAGTTGCAAGGTAACCCCTGTCTGCGTGAATTACGGAAGAAGCTTAAGAAACTGAGTGAAGATTGCTCGGAAGTGATTTTATTCTTCTTGTTCCTTGTAGGCAATAGGAGTATGAAAGCAGTAGCTGTACTACAGTACTAGTAGTGTTTATTAATCAAGGTCTCACGTAACTTACGTTGAATCAACTTTGATCTGTAAAAATCTTGGACCCATCTTGAGCTCTTGCATCTCATCGTAAACTGTTTAGATCTGACACTTGCATTTAGAGCTTTCCTTTTGGTGTATCATCCTCCCAGACACTACCTTCCCTTGTCTGTTCGACAGACACCAAGTTGGTGCTTTTCAAATGTATGTTCAGGTAACAGGCCTGATAGGCTTCAGCTAAATTGCCCTCAATCGGCGGATACAGCTATGTACCCCTTGCCTGGTCTCTCATCCGACTGCCAGCTCTTCCTTCCACTACTTGCAAGGTACTCTCCTGTTACATCAAAACACCACCACTATTAACTATCCGTGTAGAATGACAAGCCAGGAAGATGGTGCACCAACTTCTGGCTTTTGGCACATCCAGAGTGCAAAGTCTGTGCATCAAGGGACATCAAACCATGGTACGGCCACAGCAGTCTGAGTTGACACCCTGACTATGATCCATCTCTATCTATAAATCCTTGTGACACTCCTCCTCATCGGTCCTCCTTCATGCCCAGGCTTTGATCAGGATGCGCAACGGCTGAAATCACATGCCCTAATTCAGCAACTTGAAGCTCAATTGTGCAACCCTTCAGGAGTTAGTGTTACAGCCATGAAGCACAACTTAAGATGCCACCCACACAATGCGGGCCTTCCTGGCAAAGCACCAGGCACAGAACGTCCAGGGAGCTCCATAAAGACGGACCAGCCCCCCAAAGGAGGTAACCCAAAGGATCCCCCAGAGGGTGGCAAAAGTATCTGTCTCCCTAAACACATGCCACTAGGATTGTCTGGACTGCTGTAGGCTCTCAATCTCTGATCTCCCTCTACGCCACTTTTGAGCCAGGTGGAGGTTGCAGGCCTGCTATAGTTTGGCTAGACTCTAGCCAGACTCTAGTCGGACTACCCTCGTTCAGTCAGTTAAGCTGGGTGGATGTACCAGCCTCCACATTATATACTATTAATGGTTAGAAATGGGCTTGCACGAAGATGAAATCAACACGCAGTCACAACTAAGACAGTCAAGGCATAATGATGCATCCATTCAATTTCGGTTTGTGTCACAAGTGCTCCTTGCTTGGAATCGGTCAATCAGAGCCAGATGCTGCTAGATGGTCCCGTTCATCACTAGCAAGCTCACGCCCAGGGAGGACTGCACTGGCTTCCCTGCAAAATAACGTCTCGCGGCGTACAGCATGCATGCCCTGCCGCACCCCTCAACCTCTGACCTGTTACATAGTGACTGCTGGCGTCCAGCCCCAGGGCGCTCACTCACACAGGCTGTGCCGGTGTGCTCATGGCTACAGACTGGGAGCCTAAGAGCTGCAGGTAGCACCCAAGCAAAAGGGCACACAAGGCGCAGCAGGTAAGGCTGGTGGACGAAAGGGCATGCTTGAGCGCCTTGTGCACTGCCACAATACCGCACAGCACAAGGCGCTGCGCCTGGCAAACGTGGTGTGCCACTTCCTCAAGCCCATTGCTGGGGCTGCGCGCTCTGGCCGGCGTTTCCTTGCCCTTGCTCGCGCTGGCAAGCACCCACTGGACGCCCTGTGGGAAAGTACGGGGGCTTTTTGTCGAGAGTGTTGACAGTTGGTTGGTCGGTCGTTGGTCTTTAGAACCCTGCTGGCACGTGTTTCCTTGGCCTTGCGCGTTGCAGCAGTCGAGGCATCTTTGGCTGCCTCCTCCTGTGCCTTGAGCTCCATGAGGCGCTCTCTTCAGCGCTCAACACGTTCCAAGGTCTCCAGGCAGGGGTTGAACGTGGGGGCGTTCGTGAGCAGAGGGATCTGAGCCCGGGTGCGCAGCACCGTGGGCGAAGGCACGCTTGCCGGCCCCAATGGCACGGCTCAGCGCCGTGGCCCGGAGGTTCGCTGGCGGGCGTTGCGCGCCACATAGTTGGTGCGGCCCAGCGTCTGGCTTGCGGCCTTGTCCAGCCGCTCTGCCATCTCCGGCGACAACCTCGTATCCACAGTGGCCTCAAAGTCATCGGGCCTGCACAGGGCACACACGCACACACGCTCATGCACACGTGGGAGTCATGCACACCCTGGTGCCTCTGCCTAGCTAGTGCACGAAGCTGCGAGGCTGCAAGCGTGCTTGCCAAAGTTGGCCATGCAGCGTGGCCTGCATGCATGCAAAAAGGTGGGCAGGCCTTTCAGGACTGGCACCAACAAAGGCTTCAGCCACATGCACATCGGTGGAGAGGCACACACAAATGCACAAATGTGCACACACAGAGACACCAAAACACTGACACACATGCACGCACATACAGACACCAAAACACTGACGCACATGCACGCACACACGCTCAAACACAAACACAGAGGCACTGAGACACATGTACACACACAGCGTGGGTGCACCATTGGTGCCTGGCCTCAGGGGCTCAGGCAATGGGCACCCCTTTTGTCCTCAGCCCTTGCGTCTTTGGCAGCCCTTGCATCTTTGGCAGCCCTTGCGTCTTTGGCAGCCCTTGCATCTTTGGCAGCCCTTGCGTCTTTGGCAGCCCTTGCGTCTTTGGCAGCCCTTGCGTCTTTGGCAGCCCTTGCGTCTTTGGCAGCCCTTACGTCTTTGGCACCCCTTGCGTCTTTGGTAGCCCTTGCGTCTTTGGCACCCCTTGCGTCTTTGGCAGCCCTTGCGTCTTTGGCAGGCCTTGCGTCTTTAGCAGCCCTTGCACTCAGAGGTAAGCAGCCGGATCACCCTGGGAGCAGGCAACTAAAGGTGTGCGCCCCGGTGGACATCGCTGGGTGCGCCCTGCAGCAGGCAGCCCCCTACCCCCCCTGGGGCAGGCTGACAGCCCCAGCAGCAGGCGGGCACCCCGCCTCAGAGCAGAGAGACGACCGCTGTTGCTCACCTGGGAGGCACGTACGTCGGCATGCGGCCAACCAGGTTGTAGCTGTACTGCATGTCGCCAGCGCTCACAAACAGCCGCCCCCGCACGACCTTGCCAAAGTCGCGGCACGTGTAGGTGACCTGCAGCGGGGCCAGGAGCTCCTCCTTGCCGCGCTGCGTGGCGGCCGTGCCGCCGAGAGAGCCGCGCCTGCAGTGCAGATCAGAGGGTGTGTTGCGCATGGCAGCGCGAGCGCATGTGTGCACGTGCCTGCAGGTGTGCAGAGAGCCCATCACAGCCCTCCTCCTCACATCTCAACACACGGTTTGAGCACAGGAGGGAGGGCGCCCGCAGCACAGGTGTGGCCTCTGACAGGAACACCACACCAACAGACTGGCAGCACAAAAAGCAGCAAATGCCAGCACGCCCCAGAACCGCACCTGCTGCGCCCCATGGAATGCGAGGGCGGCAGCTGCTTGGGCTGCGTGCTGCTGTGGGTGATGGGCTTCAAGGGCAGCAGCCCTGTCGCGGGCTTGACGTTGAAGGTGAGGGGCGTCTCCGAGGAGAACCAGGCACGGAAAGGGACAGGCTCCGTGGCGCCTGGGGCGCAGGTGTATGTTTGTGTGTTAGTGTGTGCATGGAAAGTGGGGTGTGTGTGCGCGTGTAGACCTGTGGCACTTGGTGCATGCTCCTTGTAAGCAGTACGCAGAGGTGTGCGTTTGTGCGTTTTTTGTGTGTGAATGTGGATGGGCTTGTTAGTGCGCGCATCCTACAGGCTGGGCAGCGAGGCGCTGCAGCATGGCAGCAGCACATTGGCACAGTCTCACTGAGCGGTGTTGACACAGTTTTATAGGGCAACAGGCTCAGGGCTGCAAGAGGGGCGTTGTCACAGATGTCCTGCACCATCGTCAATGACCATGATTAGTCATGAAGGCGGCCGCTGTCATGCAGGTCCAATGTCAGGTCCATCGTCATGCAGGCCCATTGTCAGGACCGTGCTTATGCAGGTCCATGGCACACACACACACACACACACACACACACACACACACACATTGATGTGAAACCATGGCACGCGCGCCCTCTGCCATGGGGGTGCGCAGCCGCGGCTCCCCCACATCCCCACGTGATCAGGGTTCCTCACAACACGAGGGGGGAAGAGCATGCACTTGTCTGCCGCTTGGAAGGTGTTGACGTACGCCAGGCGCGCATGTCACAAGTGCCAGACCAGCAGTGGCCGTAGCCGCTGCCGCAGCAGCAGAAGAAAAAATCTAGATCACAGCAGCGAGGACAGCAACAGGTGCATGCACAGCCTGCAGCCCCGCTCCGCTCACCATAGGGCGCGTACAACATGAGCGGCGCGCTGCTGGTGTGGTCCATAGCGGCCTCGATCTCGATGTCGCCGTCAACGTCGGTGTCCACAGCCTGCAGCTGCACCTCAAAGCGCCAGCGCCCGCCACTGGGCTTGGTGACCACTAGCTGCACGGCGGTGGACAGCGCGCGCGGGGGAGCAAAGAACACAGAGAACACCAGGGGCTGCGCGGGCGAGGCAAGGCGGCCGGGCGGGGTGCCATCGGGGCCAGGCAGTGGCCTGCATGGGAACATGCATGAGTGTGTGTGTGTGTGTGTGTGTGTGTGCTGTGCTGTAAGTGTGCACATGTGTGTGTGTGCTGTGCTGTGCTGTAAGTGTGCACATGTGTGTGTGTGTGTGTGTGCATGTGTGCGTGCGTGTGCTTGTGCGCCTATGGACAACCATCCGTGGCCCGCAGCAGCACCCACCAGGAATCCCTGCCTTTGCATGCTTTTGGCGCGTGGCGCAACTTCTCCCCAACCTGTCTCATGGCTGCGCAGCGCTCACACCACAACACTGCCTCCCTGCACCTGGGGTGCCAGCATATATATCAGATCCCACTCACGTGTACTACCTCCCCTCGTGACCTGCATGGTGGCTGGAGCACCTGGAGCACCACCGGCGCAGCACACCCACCTGATCTGCAGCCACTCAGACAGCGGCAGCTGTGGCTGCCCGCGGGATGTGGCGTCAGGCGAGGGCTCGCGCTGCTGCTGTGTGGAGGGGGGTGGGGTGGCGGAGGGCGCCAGGACGACCTCGTGCGTGAAGGCCTCATCGGGCGACACCGTGTGCAGCCCAGTCAGCACCACCTCCATGCGCTCCTCCACCTGAAGGCAGGCATGGCAATGCAGAAACGCGCGTGCGCGCGTATGTATGCATGTGTGTGTGTGCTGCTGGTGTGTGTGCTGCTGGTGTGTGTGCTGCTGGTGTGTGTGCGCACATGTGTGGCTCAGTCCCTCCATGTACTCCTTCCCCTTCTGCTTGTGCGCTCTGCATGTTCGTGGTTGAGTGTTGTTGTGTGCGTGTATGTGCGTGGTTGTGTGGTGTTTTATGTGCGTGCGTGCGTGTGTGTGTGTGTGTGCTGGCACAACCTCCGTGCGCTCTTCTATTCGCAGCGTGAGCACAGCGTGGGCCATGCTGTGGCTGACAGGGCGGAGGCGCCTGCCCCCCCCTCTGAGGGCAGCAGGCGCAAGAGAGGGCCCACGTCCTGCTTCCTTTGCTGTGCGTGTGGCCGCAGGCTTGGCAGCGAGCAGGCAGCGCTGCCATGGCCTTACTAGCAGGCGCTGTGCCGCATCCCAGCACACAGGTCCCAACACACAGGCGAGGCAGTGTCAAAGGTCTACCAGGCCTATCCCCCATCGCTAAGGAAGCCACGGCTAACAAGCCTAAGCCGCGACGGCTCACAAGCTCAAGCTGCCGTGCCTAACAAGCCCAAATCGCTGCGGCTGTCCTAGACCCGGGCAGCCACAAGGTTGTCATGGACTTCTCACAGGCCAAGAGCTGGAGCACGTGCACAGTAGGGTGCTCCAGCCACAGGCCAGGGCACGCGCACAGCAGAGGAGCAGCAGCCTCTCACCTGGCTGCGCGCCTTACACTTGAACTTGAAGGTGGATCCCTGCTGCGGCTGCTCTGCCTCGCCGGTGGCCTTGATGTCGTAGCGCCACACCATCGGCTCTGCAGGCGTGGGGCGTGTGGCACGCGCGCGTGGGTACAAGGGCGCACCTGCCTGCCTATCTGTCTGTCTGTCCATGAGACCAGGCCGTGTGCTCACTGTGTACCTGCCCCGCCACATGGTGAGGGAAGTCCTGCTTCAGCCCCGGCCCACGCAAAACATGAGTCCGCCAGAGGCCTGCCCCATGCGAGCGAGAGGAACGGCCTGCCGCAGCCCTGCGCCCCATGCGTGTTGCAAAGCAGGGCGCATCGCATGGCAGGCATGCCCCCCCGAGCGGGGGTGCTGCGTGACAGAGGCCCCATCGCAGAGCGGAGCGCCTGCTTTCAGTGCCTGGACATACACAGCCACAAGCAAACATACACACATGCCCACCCACCCGCTGCCTGCGTGTTGCCTGCCTGCGGCGGTATGGTGATAGCCAGCTGCGCCTCCGCGGCTTGCAGGCTGTCGGGCGTGAATGCAATGGGCACCTGGGGGCGCACATGGGCCACGGCAGGCACGGGTCAGTGAATGGGTGGGGCACACATTGACCGCAGCGTGCATTGGCAAGTTGATGGGCGGGGGCGCACATCTGCCGCGGCACACGCATTGGCAGGCCATTGGGTGTGGGCATGTTGATGGGTGCAGGAGACCCCAACCCTGTTGCATTACAATTGATTGCCTGTGCAAGGACTGAATAGGGGGCTGGAGGAACACGCTGGTGTGTGCAGCGAGGTAAAGGAAGATCAAGGCAAGAGGAAGCAAGCTTGCTTGGACGCAAGCCTTGCAGGCGACTGCCGGGGGATGTATGCCCCCCGTGCAAGCGCCACCAGGACGCCTTCCCTATGTGCATAGCACTGCAACTGACTAATCTAGCAATCAATGGTGTTGCATTAGCGCCTGCACTGGTGCACCGGTTTGGATGGTGCAGCGACGTAACCTGACCTGACCTATCGACACAGCACACTCCACTTGTTGTCTGAGTCTGGCGCGCTGAGGGAAACAGGACCGCACACACAGGCGCAGGCACAGGCAAAAGCACACACACACACACAGGCAGGCACAGGCACACATGCGCACACACGCACATGCGCACAAACGCAGGCGCACACACACACGCACGCACAAGTGCACACATGCAGGCGCACACACACGCATGCACGCACACACAGGCACACACAGGCTTGCACAGGCGCACACATGCAGGCGCACACACACACACAGGCTCGCACAGGCACATATTTTGATCCAGGCCTTCCTCTTAGTGCGTCCTGGCCGAAAGTTGTATGACGCTTGTAATGAAAAAAGGAGGAGCACGTTCACTTTGAGCCTTGCAGGACCCAACATGCATTTGCACATACAGCTGCATGATTTGCCCAATACCAGGAACACGCCAGCGCAAGGACTGGATGGCTTGCCCAATACTTGTGGGTGGACACTGAGCAACAACGCATACGTGCAAGCAGAGCACCCACCCTGCACGCAGCACATGAGCAGCACCTGCGCAGCAAGCCCCTCTGAGCACTTCACGGAGTGCTCGCGAGTAAGGAGCACAAGCACGGTGCCTGTCTCATGGAGAAGCACATGCTGCTCATGTTGAGTCCATGCTGCCTCACACGAGCAGCATGTTGTGCGTTGGGGCATACGCGCAAACACTTACAAAGCAGGACACCCACATGCAGCAGGCTAGTGAACTTACTCGCACATTTACCGTACGTCACGTGTGCGTGGCATATGCACTCATACACACCCACCCATCCACACCCACGCCCACGCACCTGCAGCAGGCCCCCCACTTCCACAGGCACTGCATCCAGCTGCGTGTGCTGTGTGGCTGCACGGCCGGCGCTCCGGTTGGTGGTGTCGCCTGCGCTTGTGCGGGATGAGGTGTGAGGCTTTTGCGCGCGTGACTGAGGGTGCTGCATGCATGCTTGTGCGCCCTTTTCTATCCTACCCCCGTTGTTTGCAGGTGCACACGTGCGTGCGTGTGTGCATGTGTGCGCGCGCGTGCGCACACTCATGTGCTTTAAACTGGGCTTGCATTTCTCAAGTGGGCTTCAAGAGCACCAAAGGAGGGCTTGCTTTGAAGGCAAAATGCACGCGTGCACGCATACGCAGTACCTTTGCAGCCCGCTGTCGCTGGCTGATGCCATGAATTCCACACACATGTGTCAACACCCACCCATCCACACAGCAAACACCCAGCTCTCAGCGCTCAGCGGCAGTCAAGCCCTGCTTTAAAAGGGTAATGATCCTCGACCCAACAGATGCACATGCACTAAGCAAGCCCTACTGCCCCACCCACCTCTGCCGCCTGCGGCGTCGCCAGGTACCGTCAGCACAGGGGTCAGGACCTGGATAGAGGCTCCTGCACTGGGTCCTGTCAAACTGAGTCCGGCCAAGACGGCGCGGGGGAAGGGGTTGCGCCACCTGTCGGCACATTAGGTGTGCACACATGCACAGCACATGGGTGGGTGCGGGCCAGGCTATGAGGCAAGGGCGGTGCCCGCCATGTGGGCAGACGGACAGCGCCTGCCTGTTGTGTGTACGGGGCAAGCGGGCGGGCATTGGGTGGTGCTACACGCAGGTAAAGTTTAAAGTTTAAAGTTTAAAGGGTTAACCGCCAGCCAGGTCGTTAGGCTGATTGGTTTGTTGCTGGTCTTCGCCAGCCAAAAAAATAGACGCAGGTAAAAATGTACTATTACACGCAGGTAAAAATGTACTATTTGGCGGCTGCCTTGGCTGTGTGCTCCTTGGGAGCAGAGCTGATCGAAATGCAGGTGCTGCTGATGGGCTCGCGTCGGAGGGCACACACTGCCCACACCAGGGGCGGGAGCTCGAGATTGCAGCCAATCCCCTTAGCCTCACAACATGCGCACGCACCTGACGCTGTCTTGGGTTGTGTTGTGCAGGATGGCGGTCAGGGCCACCTGCTCCGCCCGGCTGGGTATCCGTGGCGTGCCTGTGGTAAGAAATATGTGTTGTCAGAGCGCGTGCACATGTGTCCATGTGAGTGGTTAAGCACGTGCTTGCATGTGAGCATGAAGTGTGTGCGCGTGTGCCTGAAATGCTCACCTGAGCAATCAAGTGAGCGCAAGAGCGCATCACGCGCGAGATTCAAGGTGACCAAGGTCACTGCACCTCCCCTTCACCCTCTGCCACTTACCCTGCACCTTGGTCTTTCCACCGCAAC
>LKMJ01007113.1_pt1 | contig 10546 bp, 9 predicted proteins | sample 643391 | NCBI WGS metagenome assembly LKMJ01 (sample SAMN04112250, study PRJNA286221) | soda lake metagenome | biome: soda lake; feature: Kulunda Steppe; material: water; isolation source: sample PL-Br10 brine of Picturesque Lake | place: Russia: Kulunda steppe | collected 2010-07
AAGTTCTCGCGACCGTCAGGTTCGCCCGAGCCGAGACGTCTGTCAACCGGGTGTTCCCCTCAGTCAGCGTGCCTGTCTTGTCGAACGCGATCGCATCGACGTTCCCCGCGGTCTCGATGTGCTCGCCGCCTTTGAATAGGACACCCTGTCGTCCGCCGGCTGAGATCGCCGAGAGAACCGCCGCCGGCGTCGAGATTATCACGGCGCACGGCGACGCCGCGACCATGAGTGTCATCGCACGGTAGAACGTCGATTCGAACGGATGCTGTAAAAGCGTAATCGGGAGGACAATCGCGACGATCGTCATCACGAAGACGCCGAGGACGTACGGCTGTTCGAAGCGGTCGATGAGTTGCTGGGTCGGCGCCCGCTTGCTCTGGGCCTCCTCGACCATATGGATGAGGCGTGAAATCGCTGATTCCTGTGCCAATTTGGTGACGCGAACTTCGAGGCTTCCCGTCTCGTTTATCGTCCCACTGAACACTTCCTCGCCGGGGGCTTTCGGGACGGGAACCGACTCGCCGGTCAGCGAGGACTGGTCGACCGTGCTCTCGCCGGCCTCGACGACGCCATCGAGGGGGATCCGATTACCCGGACGTACGACGAACACGTCACCGATCTCGACGTCTTCGACGTGAGCCGTCGTTTCCTCGCCGTCACGTAGTATCCGCGCCGATTCCGGTCTCATCTCGAACAGCGATCTGATCGCGGTTCGAGACCGTCCAATAGCGTACTCTTCGAGGACGGACGAAAGCGAGAACAGAAACAGCAGCATCGCCCCCTCGAACGGAGCGCCGATGTACAACGCACCGACCGCGGCGATTATCATCAGCAGATCGATCTCGACTTCCGGAACCCGGAGACTCTTTATGCTCTCTTTGAGTCCGTACCAGCCGCCGAACACGTACGCGACGGCGTAGTTGAACCACACGAACCACTCCGGCGCACCGAACCACCCGCCCAGAAGACCGCCGAACATCCCGATAAACGTGAGCGCGACGAAAACGGCCTGTCTGCGAACGACCGGCCGCATTGCCGTCGAATCCGCTCTGTCGGATGCGACCGGCAACGAACCCGTCGTCGTCTCCATGCTTTCTTTTGTTTTCGGCTCTCGATAAGCGTTTGTGAACGGTCTCGGAGAGGTCGAGAGACAAAGCGCTTCGCTACCACGAAAATCGGGGACGTCCCGGCGACGTCGAGACACCCACCTCGCCGCTCCAGAGATCCTCGGAGGTTCGAGCCCTGGTGTGTGAGGGTGCAGCAGAGTTTCGAAATCATACCGTTCAGTCGTTCGACGATGGAAAGCGCTATTGGTGGCGGCCGCCGACTCGCCGGTAATGGCTCTTTCGCCGTCCGACCGCGAACTCATCATCGATGAGCTCGGTCGAGACCTCACGCCCGCGGAGGAAACGCTCTTCGAGAACCTCTGGAGTGAACACTGTGCGTACCGTTCCTCACGGCCGCTCCTGTCGGCGTTCGACAGCGAGTCGCCGCACGTCATCGTCGGCCCGGGCGACGACGCCGCGGTCGTTGCGCTTCCGGATCCGGAGACGGGCGAGAACACTGAGACGTACATCACGATGGGTATCGAGAGTCACAACCACCCGTCGTACGTCGACCCGTTCGACGGTGCGGCGACCGGCGTCGGCGGTATCGTGCGCGATACGATGTCGATGGGCGCGTATCCGATCGCCCTCGCGGACAGCCTCTATTTCGGCGACTTCGACCGCGAGCACTCCCGATACCTGTTCGAGGGCGTCGTCGAGGGGATCAGCCACTACGGCAACTGCATCGGTGTGCCGACGGTCACAGGTAGCGTCGCGTTTCACGACGACTACGAGGGGAACCCACTCGTCAACGTCGCCTGTATCGGCCTGACGAACGCAGACCGGCTCGTCACGGCTGTCGCCCAGAAGCCGGGGAACGCGCTCGTTCTCGTCGGCAATGCGACCGGTCGCGACGGCCTCGGTGGCGCGTCGTTCGCGAGCGAAGACCTCGCCGAGGACGCTGAAACCGAAGACCGTCCCGCCGTGCAAGTCGGCGACCCATACGCCGAAAAACTGCTCATAGAGGCGAACGAGGAGCTGGTCGAGGACGGATTGATTCAGTCCGCACGTGACCTCGGGGCGGCGGGGCTCGGCGGCGCGTCCTCGGAGCTCGTCGCCAAAGGCGGTCTCGGCGCGCACATCGACCTCAACCGCGTCCACCAGCGCGAACCGAACATGAACGCGCTGGAGATACTGCTCGCGGAGTCCCAAGAACGGATGTGTTACGAGGTCGAACCCGATGACATCGAGGCCGTCAAAGCCATCGCCGAAAAGTACGATCTCGGCTGCTCGGTGATCGGCGAAGTCACTGAGGGCAACTACGTCTGCCAGTTCGACGGAGAGACTGTCGTCGACGTCGACGCCGACTACCTCGCAGAAGGCGCGCCGATGAACGACCTCGACCACGTCGAACCGACCGCGCCGGCACGGAACGTTCCAGACGTCGCGCTCACCGAGGCGTTCGAAGCCGTCGTCTCCTCGCCCAACACCGCCTCGAAATCGTGGGTGTACCGACAGTACGACCACGAGGTCGGCACTCGGACGGCGATGAAGCCGGGCGACGACGCCGCGATTATGGCGATTCGCGAGTGCGGCGTCGGCCTCGGCTTTTCCGCGGGCGCGGAGCCGAACTGGACGAGCGTCGCACCGTACGACGGCGCGCGGGCGGTCGCGCTCGAAAACGCGACGAACCTCGCGGCGAAGGGCATGCTGCCGTTGGCCGCAGTGGACTGTCTCAACGGCGGCAACCCCGAGAAACCCGACGTGTACGGTGGGTTCCGGGCGATCGTCGACGGGCTCGCTGATATGTGTCGCGAACTCGACGTTCCCGTCGTCGGCGGCAACGTCTCGCTGTACAACGACTCACCCTCGGGCCCGATACCGCCGACGCCGACGCTCGCGATGGCCGGGACGAAAGCGGGATACGACGCGCCGACGGCGGCGTTCGATGGCGAAGGAACCGTTCTCGAGGTCGGCGGCACTGCTGGCGAACGGTCGCACGCTCTCGGCGGCTCGGAACTCCTGGCGCAGTTCGGCGGAAGCGACAGCTTCCCCACCGTGGTGGGCGACGCGAGCGAACTCGTCGACGCGCTGGTCGCGCTCGCGAGACACGATGCGACACGTTCGACACACGACGTGAGTCACGGTGGACTCGCCGTGACGCTCGCGGAGATGGTCGGCGACGCCGGCGCGGCAATCGAAATCGAACTCGATGACGAGGGCTCCGCACTTGAACGCCTCTTTTCCGAAGCGCCGGGGCGCGTCATCGTCGAAACGACGGCACCCGAGGCGGTTTACGAGCTGTTCGACGGCATCGCCCCCGTCGTCGAACTGGGTGAGGCGACTGACACCGGACGGTTGGCACTCTCCGTCGACGATGTTCGACTCGACTACAGCGCCGCCGACATCGCGTCGCTTCGTGGCGTCATCGAGCGCGAGTTGGAATAGCCCGGCCGAGCCGTTTTTTTACCCAGCTGAACTTCGGCGGTCGGTCTTCGAACCGCTGGCCGAGACGAACGCTTATCACCGCGAGGGCGATCCCTGCGAAGACATCGGCGGCCCAGTGGATCCCGAGGTACATAGTCGCGAACACGACGCTCGCGGCGATAACCGACGCGAGCGGGAACCAAATCGGGTACTCGTCGCGTGTCGTCCACGCGAGCAACGCCGCTGTAACGGCGAGCGACGTGTGCAATGACGGGAACACGTTGGTGTTGGCGTTTATTGCGGTCGTGAGAAACTGGTATCGTGGATACGTGGTGTACAAAAGCCCCTGGCCGACCTCCAGGTTCCGAGGACCGAGGGCGACGAACAACACGTAGCAGGTGACGCCGATAATGTAGTTCGCGCTGTAAGCGACGATCGTCCGACGGAGCGGCTGTGGGCGCTCGAGCGCGAAGTACGCGATGAGCGGAAACACGAGCAAGAACACGTAGCCGTACACGTAAATGAACGAAAAGTAGGCCGTTATTTCTGGCGTGCCGTGTGCCTGGAGGAATTCGATGACCTGTGGCGGTGACTGCCTGTCGAGAAACCAAAGGAGCCGGCCGTCTATCCAGTGGAGGTATCCGGTGATTCGAAAGCCGATGATCCACGACACCTGGGGGCCGATGTCGCGAGCGATCTTGTTCGCGACCAACACGACGACCAACAGGCCGATGTACGGCGCGATCGCTCGGATCCTGTCGCGATACTGCTCGCGCGTCCGCGAGAGCCGTTCTCGCCCGACGAACAACCCGGTCGCAACCAAGAGCATGAGCGCGGTGACGCCCACGAGTTGAATGATGACGGCGAGGAGCGTCATATCACGTGTCACCCCGGCGGATGAGCTGGCCGTCCTCGTACTGGTAGCCGGCCTCCGAGAACGCCTCGCGAGCGTCGTCGATGTCGAGGTCGCCGTCCTCACCCACGAACGGAAGCGTTCCCTCGCCGTCCCATTCGAGGTCTTCGGCCATCCACTCTGTTCCCTCCAGAGGGCTTTCGCCCGCGATCGCGTAGCTGTTGAAGGCGTCGGAAACGAGGTACTCGCGGTCGATTAACTGCCCCAGCACTCGACGGAAACGGAAGTTGGTCAACGGGTCGCGCCGGCAGTTGTATCCGATGTGATAGAACGCGCTCGACCGGCTGATAGCGACGTCCAAGTTCGCGTCACGAACCAGACGCGGAATGATCGCCGTGTTCACGGAGCCGGACATCGCGTCGGCTTCGTCGTTGAGTAACAGCTCGGCCGCAGCGTCCCACGACGGGACGATTTGGAAAGCGAGCTCGGTGAACTCGACGCCGGACGCGTACGGCTCAGGGAGCTCCGACGGCTCGTCTCGGTGCAGGAAGTGGTCGTCAAATCGCTCCAACACGAGCCTTTCGCCGTCCGTCGACTCTGCGAACTCGAGCGGGCCGCTACCGACCGGTTCCTCGTTTGTCGTGACCAGCGCTTCGGTCGTTCCCCCGATGAGATCGATACCCGCGACGTCGGCGGACTCGGTTCGCTCTTCCCACTCGTGTTCTGGCAGTATCGGGATTTCGAGCGCACGGGCAGCGAGCGATTCGTCGTTCGCTCCGAACGTCAAAACGACGCGGTTGTCGCCCGTCGTGTGGACGCTGTCGACCAGTGAGACCCGCGCTCGGTGCAGCGGTGCTGGAACCGGCGAATCGAGACCGCCGAGCGACGTATCCCGAAAGAACCGGTACGTGAATACGACGTCTTCAACCGTCACTGGCTCGCCGTCGTGCCACGTGGCATCGCGGAGTTCGATACTCGCCGAGAGCTCGCCGTTCGTGCTCCATTCGATGTTTCGAGCCAGCCACGGCGTCTGTTGGCCGTCTAGCTGACGAACGAGCGGTTCGTATAACAGCCCACTCAGAATCCCTCTGTCGCGGTGTTCGGCGGCGATCGGGTTCCAGTTTCTCGTTATTCGAGGGTCTCTGACAGCGACACGCAAGGTCTCGGCGTCGTTGACCGGTTCGAGCCCGAAGTACGAAGCCGAGTCGACGAGCCCGTCACCCCAGCCGGTGAACCGATCCGTTCTGTGGCCCGTAACGCCGTCGGGAAACGCAACGACGGTGAACGGCTGCTCGAAAAGCATGGATTCCTGTAGCTCATCGATCGTCCCACGGCGCGTCTCGGGGTCTTCTACGCGGTACGATTCCAGCAGGTCGTCGATGCCGGGGCTGCTGAAGCCGAAGGGGTTTTGCCACCCCGACTCCTCGCCGTACGGCGAGTACAGAAGCTCCCACAGGATTTCGGGATGGCCGTCGCTCGGGTACCGCGTCACGTAAATGTCGAAGTCTTTGTTTATCAACACCTCTCGGAGAAGCGTATCGGGGGCCACGGGGTCGACGCGCGCATCGACGCCGCTGGCCAGGAGATTATCGACGAGTTCGTTCGCAATCCGTATCGCGTACGGGTCGTCGTCGGCCGGAAGCGTCGACACGGTCAAAGAGAGCTGTTGGGTTCGTTGCCTCCCGAAGATGTTTTGAAACTCGCCGATACACCCGCTGGTCGCGACCATGGCACCGGCTGCACCGGTGAGGAGTGTCCGACGGCGAAGGGAGGCTGGCGGCGCCATTCGTATCCATATATTCACACCCCGAGATGTATAAACTTCCCCGTCCGGCGGGAGGAACGTCCGAAAGCCGAGGCGCTGTGAGTTGAGTGTATCTGACCGACGGCCAGTGGGTACCGAACGCGATTAAAACGAAAGCGAACTCGTGTTACAAATAGCCGAAAAGCGGTGCGACGAGGGCGAGTACCCATCCAACCAGGCCGACGAGAAGCGGCGTTCGATCACCGTCGCCGTTCGACCCGATCGACGCCGCGCCGACCGCGATAAGCCCGACGGCAACGAGCACGGCGATGCGGTGAAGAACCACTCTGAGCGGGACGACCGAGACGCCCATCGCGACGAAATCGGCGACGAACGCCACACCGAGACCGAGGAGCACGAACGTGAACGCCCACGTCCTATCACTTTCTTTGCCGAGGACGTACGCAATCGCCGGCGTCCCAGCGACGAGCGCGAGATACAACGGCGCGGCGATGACTTTCGGCGAGACGGACGAAAAGAACAGCTCGCCCGCGATGCCGGCGTACCGTATCCCCGTATACAGCGCGAACAGGCCGGCGCCGAGGGCGATTTCGCGGCGGTGGCGGCGGGCGAACCGACGCGAGTCGCGCTGGAGACGCCGTCCACCACCGAGAAGCGCGAGGCCGAAAAGCGGAGCTGCGATGCCCGCCAGATACACACCGGTCACCCAGCCGTCGCTGTCCGCCGTCTCGTTCTCGAACGGCATCCGAACGACCTCGTCGACGAACGGCGAGCCCATGAAGTCGCGCTCGACGTCGCGCTGTGAGTCGGAAATCCCCGTCACAGTGTGTCGAAGTCGGAACCAGTCCCAGTGTTCGTCGTGAACCTGAATCGCCGTCCACTCCCCTTGCGGTTCGTCGTACGCGCGGATATGCATCCGACTTCCCAGATACGTTCCGGCGTGAAGCTGGTAGGATTCGTCGGCCCACTGCCCCTCGCCGTCGACTTCGTAGTACGTGTACCGCGTGGAGCCATCGGCGTCGTCCCAGCCGATGACGTCGTCGAGCTCATCCGCCTCCGGGTCGAACGTGAAGTTGAAACGGTCGAGCGAGTACGTCGCCGCGTCAGCGTCGCCTTCGTGCACTTCGTGGTCGTCCCACTCGATGTCCGACTGCTCGGTCAACAACCACCGAACGTCGTCGGCGTCGCCGTAGATAATGAGGTTGATACCGAGGGTTCTGGTCTCGAACGCATGCGCTCGTGACGTGTACGGCCACAGCTGTGTCGTTCCCTCTTCGCCCGGCTCGACGAGATGCGGCTCCTCGGGCTCGTCCGGGGAGACACCCAAAAGCGGCCACTCGGCGAGAACGACCGCCCCGCCGAGTGCAGCAATGAGAACGAGCGCAGCAGCGACCCACGCGGCACTCTCACCCAGTTCGAGCTGAGCGTCGTCGATATCCATTCGGTTTCGGGATACGGGAGTGTGCTTATAAATAGCTGTTGTCCACCGGAAAGGCGGAACATAAGACCCCCCCGCCCGACGTCCCGATATGTCATTCGAGCTCGGCCGTCGGCTCGTTCACGCCTCCGGGGCCGTTATTCCGGCGAGCTATCTTTTCGACACACACGTCCTCGAACTCGATTTGATTACCTGGCCGGTCGTGCAAGTGCTCGCCATCGTCGGGTTGGGGCTGACGATACTGCTCGAACTCGCTCGCCTCTACGGCGGTCTCGAACACGCGATCTACGACCGACTAACCCGCGAGTACGAACAGGATAGCGTCGCCGGCTACGCGATGTACGTGTTCAGTAGCGCGGTCGTCGTCCTCGTGTTCGAGCCCCGGATCGCCGTCCCGGCACTGTTCATGCTGACGCTCGGCGACCCGATAAGCGGGCTGCTCTCGACGGGTGAGCTCAGAAAGGTGAAACGTCCGCGCGTCCTCGTCGGGATGTTCACCGTCAGCTTCCTGTTCGCGTACCCGTTCGTCGGTCCCGTCGTCGCCGTATTCGGTGCGCTCGGTGCGATGCTCGCCGACGGCGTCAAACCCGTTATCGGCTCGTTCGTCGTCGACGACAACCTCACGATACCGGTCGCGGCGGCGGTGCCGATGTGGGCTGCGCTCGCGGTACTGTAGCGTAGCGGATCTCTCGCAGAACGAATTAGGCGAGTGCGAGCGGAATTCCGAACGTAACAAGCAGCCCGATGAGCGCGACGACGGCGCCGAGGGCGACGTCACGGGACGTGTACTCGCTTTGCGGTGCGGTCGTTCGACCCTCGCTTTCACCGTGGGGGTGGTGTTCGTGCCCTTCGTGGTCGTCCATGTCTGTGCGTCCGCAGGGCGAATACTTTACTCTGTCTTCTCGCGGACGTGCGGACGGGGCATGAGTGTCTCCGAAGACCGCTCGTCGAGCCACTCGCACAGCGCGATTAGTTGTTCACACGCCGCCTCGTACAGCTGTTTTCCCTTTTCGGCGGACGCGTCACTCGGGTCGCCGAACGCGCCGTTCGGGGAGTTCTCGATGGCATCGAACCGCGTCCGCGCACCGTGTACCCGTATCTTTTCATCGACGAACAGAGCGAGGCCGCCGTCGCGTGCCTCGGCGAACTTCCCCTCCCGGACGTTGTCTATGAGGTGCCACACCATCGACGTCTCTTTCGGCCCCGCGTGCGGGCCGTTGTGCTCGAACAGCTCGTCGACGAGCGTCGGGATCGACTCGTCCCACATCCACTCGACCGCGTAGCACGTCCCGTCTTCGTGGAGTCGCCGGCCGACCTCGCGGAGGTGTTGAACGTTGCCGCCGTGGGCGTTGACGAAGACGATGCGGTCGATGCCCTGGTACGCGAGACTCCGGGCGAGCGATTCCATGTACTCGCGAAAGACGGGTGCGTCGACGGACATCGTCCCGTGAAACTGTCGGTGGTGCGGGCTGACGCCGATGTTGACCGTCGGTGTGCACAGATATCCGCCGCGGTTCGCCGCCCCTCGGGCGAGTCCCTCTGCGATCACGTGGTCGGTAGAAAGCGGAAGATGCGGGCCATGCTGTTCTGTCGAGCCGACGGGGACGAGCGCGAGCGACGACTCATCGAGATACTCGCCCGCTTCCTGCCAGGTCACGTCGCCGAGATACATACGCCCGGCGACGAGTCGGGGTGACAAGAAACTACGCGTTGGGGAAGTGGATTCGAGAGGGAGATACGCGTTGGGGAACTACGGCGCGCCGGTGATGACGAGCCGAACCCGGTCGTCGCCGTGATTGTGCAACTGCCGCCACGTTTCGGCACCGACGCGAAGCGCCTCGCCAGCGCCGAGCGTGACCTGCCCCTCCGGCGGCTCGTCCGAACCGCCGCCCAGCTGTACCGTCAACTCGCCGTCGACGACGAGATACACCTCCTCCTGACCGTCGGTGGTGTGGTCGTGCGGCTTCCCCTTTCCGCTCGGCTCCAGTTCCAGCAGCGTAACCCCGAAGCGCTCGCAGTCGAGCGGCTCACGGAAGAACCACATCCCGCCCCACTCGTCGGGAACGACGCTTTCGACATCGTCCGTGCTGGAAACACTGTAATCGACTGGCATAGTGAATCGTTACCACGAGCCGCCTTATAACCGGCGTCGGCCGACGGCTATATCCGCCTCCGAGTTGCCACACCGAGTATGGAAAGCGCATACTCGACGCGGACGGACACCGCCCAACCCAGGCTCCGAGGCGTCGCGCTTCCGGCGGCGGCGCTCGTCGGCGTGAACGTCGTGTTGATGTATCTCGTCGCAGCGACGCCGCTTGCGGTGCTCAACGAGCTCCTGTTCGCGGTACCGATACTCGGGTTGCTCGTCTACGGCGCGGCGTTGACCGTCGGTGACATCGTCGCCGAGCGCGGGCTCGAATCCGGGTCGATGGGAACCGCACTGGTCGGCATCGCACTGCTACAGGGTGCGTACGCGCTGTTCGGCGGCGGCGTCCTCGCCCGAATCGGAACCGACGCGCGCGTCCTCGTCCTCGCAATCACGCTCGTCGTCACCGTCGCGATGGCCGTCGGGATTACGGCGTACATATACCTCCGCGACCGCGAGTTCAGCCACTGGAGCACGTGGTCGTTCGGCGCGTTCATCGTCGGCGTCGTCCTCGTCGCCGTCGGCACCTTCGTCCCGATCGTCCTCATCGGCGGATTCCTGTTCATCTTTCTCGGTTTCACGCTTCGGCTCGGCTACGAGATCTGGCACGTCAAGGCGTCGTACGACCCGACCCGGTCGCTCAGACACGCGCTCGGTATCTACGTCGCGTTCACGGGTGTGTTCGTTCACGTCCTGCAGATCGTCCTCCGGATGGTCGCCAACCGATAACGGAAACCGGCCCCCCTTCGATAACCGCGACCGAACGTTTTAGGCTGTCGGCCGCTCCACCCGCACACATCCAATGCGTCAGTATCACGACCTCGTCGCCGACGTCCTCGCCGGTGGGACGTACAAGCCGAACCGAACCGGC
>LKMJ01007114.1_pt1 | contig 10545 bp, 12 predicted proteins | sample 643391 | NCBI WGS metagenome assembly LKMJ01 (sample SAMN04112250, study PRJNA286221) | soda lake metagenome | biome: soda lake; feature: Kulunda Steppe; material: water; isolation source: sample PL-Br10 brine of Picturesque Lake | place: Russia: Kulunda steppe | collected 2010-07
AGCAGCCGAGGTGCGTGACCGCCTCCGCAGCGCAACGAGTGGCCGCGTCTCTTTTGATTTGTAGCCATTCCTTCTGTAGCCCAACCGTAGATATTCGACGATTGACGTTTTCGAACGCTGAACGACGGCTGAAACGGAGTCTATTCGGAAAATGAGACGTGTGTTACTGCCACGCAATGGTGTGAATCTCCACACGAAATGGAGGGGTGCGACGGTTGTCGATATCGACCGGTTTCGACTGGGAGAGTTCCCTGGTTGTCGTTTCAGGTCGTGCGGAACGCCCGGTCGCCGGCGTCGCCGAGGCCGGGGACGATGTAGCCGTCGTCGTCGAGGTGGTCGTCGATGCTCACCGTCACGAGTTCCACCTCGGAGAACCGCGCGTCGACTCGCTCCAGTCCGGGCGGGGCGCTGACTGCCGAGAGAACGAAACACGACTCCGGCGTGGTGTCGCCGAGCACCTCCTCGAGGACGGCGATCATCGTACTGCCGGTCGCGAGCATCGGGTCGGCGACGATGACGGTGTCCTCGGGCTCGATTTCGGGCAGTTTGACGTACTGGACGCTGATGGGAAACTCGCCGTCTGTGCTCATTCCGGCCGCTTCGTCCCGGCTGGCGGAGATGACGCCCTGGCGTGCAGTAGGAAACGCTTTCAGCAGTCCCTCGACGAAAGGGGTTGCCGCCCGGAGCACGTTGACGATAACGACGTCGTCCAGTCCACTCACTCGCGTTCCGTCTGTCTCGGCGAGGGGCGTCTGGACCGTCGCAGTCTCGGTCGGGAACCGGCTGTCGATGAGTTCGTAGCCACAGAGACGGCCCAGTTTGACCAGTCCCTTCCTGAACGCGACCTGGCTCGTGTCGACGCTACGGAGGTCGCTGAGGACGTGCTGTGCGAGCGCGTGGGTGACGACCGAGGCGCTGTCGCGCTCTTCGAGTGTCATGTCCAGGAGTTTTGGCGGTCGCTACTTAGAACTATTCACCTGGATAAACGAAAGACGACTCTCATTATCGGAGCTGTGAGAACCCTCACGCTATCACTGGGAAAAGTAGCGACAAGGTTTACGGCGGTCGACTGCATAGGCCCCACAGCAAGGGGTTCCCCCGATCCAGTATGGAAGAAAGCGTTTCAGGATTCAAGCAAACCGGCGGTTGGGTCGACGTCGTCGAGCACGGCGAGCGCATCACCCGAGCGCTCGAGGAGCTCGCAGAGGAGTACACCGTCGACGAAGAGGCACTCGAGGAGTTCGACGACTGGCGGCCCAAAAGCCACGAGCGCCTCGACGAGGACGTCAGCAAGAAGACCGCCGAACAGGCCCACGTCAACAAGGGGAAAGGAGAGAAGGAGGGAAAAGAGCCCGAGGAGGATCTCCAGACTGCGGGCGAAAAGCTCGCGGAGTCCTACGACAACCTCGACGAACCCGACGAGGCAGTCGACAAGTGGGGCGAGAGCATCGACTACGTCGCCCGCGCGGCCGATTCGGCCGGACGCAAGGCCATCCGGAAAGTCGAGGACACAGTCTACGAAAACGTGATGACCCAGATGTCCCCCTACTACTTCGACAACGACCTCATCGCGGCCAACATCCAGCGGACCCGCGGTGACGACCGCAAGGAGTACGTGTTCGAGGTGAACGTCAACGACGACGACCTCAAGATCCGCGTCTCGAACAAACTCGCCGACTACGAGCAGACCGTCGACCGCTGGCACGTCAACACCGAAAAGGAGACGACCGCCATCGAAGCCGCAGAAGGGGTCGAACCGCCGCCAGAAGAGGGCGACGACCTCGACTCCAAGACGAACTGACGCCGTCCCGGGAATACTGCTTCTCTCATTGATTTCTCAGTCCGTACCGGCAAAGCGGTGTCGTAACCGACGACGGACGCCCCCGGCGGCCTGTCTGAAGCTGATGCGCCAGGGGGTTCGTTTCCCCTCGATATCGGTTCGACCGTCGCGGATGGCGTCGAGAACTCCGGAGACCGTCGGCTCCTCGGTGTCGACCCACGTGACTGCCTGCCCGACCATCTCGCAGATGTGGGCGTCACTACCGGCAGTCATCGGCATCCCGTTGTTCCGCGCGAACCGTCGCGCCTGCCGGTTCGAATAGCCAGTCAACAGCCGGGAGTTGTACACCTCGATCGCATCCGCGATGAGAAGCTCCTCGCTCGTGATGTTCGCCAGAACGCCGCTTCGAGACTCCTGGTACGGATGGGGAACGACCGCGAGACCGCCGCGCTCGCGAATGTGTGATACTGTCTCCTCGAACGCCATTCCTGCAGGAACGAGTTCGTCCAGCCCAAGCGAGAGCACGTGGCCGTCGGCAGTCGAAACCTCCATTCCCGGAATCCCGACGAGGTCGTACTCCGGAGCCAACTCGACGGCTTCGAGACTCGCCGATATCTCGTCGTGGTCGGTGACGGCGATCGCATCCAGCCCGACAGCTTGGGCCTGTTCGAGGAGCAACTCGACGGAGTCTCTGCCGTCGTAGGAAAGTGCGGAGTGCGTGTGAAGTTCGACCGCGAGCACGTGTGGAAAATCACGGTGACCGGTGAAAAACTTACCGTGGTGCCGAGCGCTTTGTCACTCCCTGACACCCCAGAACAACCATTATACCGCCACCCACCGCGGTCTAGGGTATGTCCGATATCGAATTTTGTGAGCTCTCTGACAACCACCAGGTTGATTTCCAGCGGTTCGTCGATTACGCCTTCAATCCGGAGGCTGGTCCACAGGAGTACGACGACCCCGAGTCGCTTTCTGACCGACAGGGCAAACAGTTCGGTCTTTTCGCAGACGGGACGCTCCGGAGCGTCTGTACGCACTACGACTTCACGGTCAGCCTCCGGGAGAGGTGGGTGCCACTCGCGGGACTCGCCGCCCTCACGACCATGCCCGAGCACCGACGGCAGGGCTATGTGCGCCACCTGATCGATGCGAGTTTGCACGCGTGGCGTGGCGAGTACCCGCTGGCGGCGCTGTGGCCCTTCGACTACGAGTACTACGAACAGTTCGGCTGGGCAACGGCCTCGAAGTACGCGAAGTACACTTGCGAGCCGAGCGCACTCGCGTTCGCACGTGACGCCCCTGGAACCTACCGCCGAGTCGGTCCTGACGACTGGACGCAACTCCGGTCCGTCAACGAACGCTACGGAGGCGAGCACAGCCTCACCGTTCGTCGGGACGAACAGTGGTGGCGCAGCCGAGTGTTCCGATCGCTGGGTGACGAAGAACGCTACGTCTACGCGCTCGACCGTGACGGCGAGACGCGTGGCTACGTCGCCTACGCCATCGAATCCGGCGACGACGGCCGCCGCATGGAGGTTCTCTACTCCGGGTTTATCGACCACGAGGCCTACCGTGGTCTGCTGGGTCTGCTCTCGAACCACGACTCGCAGGTCGACGAGGTCGTGCTCTATCGCCCACCCGAGACGTCGCTGCTCGATATGGTCCCGGACCCCAAACGCGTCGACTGCGAGATTAACCCCGGGACGATGGTCCGAATCGTCGAGGTCGCCGATGCACTCGAAACGGTCTCCTATCCGGGGGACGCTGTCGGGACACTCACGCTGGCAGTGACCGACGACACTGCCGACCGGAACGACGGCCAGTTCGAGCTCTCCGTTTCGGACGGAACGGGTGAGTGTCGGCGCGTCGAGGATGTTGAGCCCGAAATCACGGTCGATGTCGGCACACTCACACAGCTACTCGTCGGTTATCACTCCGTTGCGGAGGCGCGCAAAGTGGCCAACATCACGGCCGCAACTGAGGATGCTGCCTCCCGGCTCGCGACGTGGTTTCCCCCAGAAACGACCGGTCCAATGGATAATTTCTGAGCTGGACAACAAGTTTCCGAAAATCCCAAATAGTAACTCAATCTGGGAAAACAGAGAGGTATGCGTTTCACAGTGACCGATATTAGCCGATACGTGACCAGTCAACAGACTGGCTTGCGGGCCGAGGTTATAGCTCGGGGGAGAAAACGTCGATGACTCGAAAGATGTACGGAGCCGAATCACTATCCTCGCGCGAACGTCTCCTCATTTGGTGTGGGATCGTCGCACCGGCGATTGCACTCGGTGCTGTCACGCTTGCGACTATCGTCGCCCCGTCGGAGGAGTTCACGTGGATGAGCAAAGCGCTCTCTGATCTCGGTCGCCGGGAGGCATCGACGTTCTGGCTGTTCAACGGAGGGCTGATCGGTGGTGGGCTCGTCGGTATCGTGTTCACGTGGCCACTCTGGCAGCGGGCACAGAACCGCGTCGAGCGCCTCGGTGCGCTCTCGTTTTCGATCACCGTCGTCGGGCTGGCGCTCGTCGGCGTATTCTACCTGCCTCACGAACTCCACGCACCCGTCGCACTCCTCTTCTTTGCCGGTGGACCAGTGACACAGTGGCTCTACGGCGCGGGACGGCTTCTGGCTGACGACGCTCGTATGGGATATCTATCGATTGGCCTCGGAATCGGCCACGTGCTCGGGTGGGGTGGCTGGTTTCTCTATATCGCATTTACGGGCTCGACTGACTGGTTCGCCGTCCCCGAGATGGTCGCGGCCGTGGTGTTTGGCGGCTGGCTCGTTCTCGTCGCTCGACAACACCTCGATCGCGCAGAAAACTCCTCGTAACCTTGCAGGCGAGACAGCTCAGGTCCGTATCGGCGGAGAGTCGTCGTCGACGAAGACGCTCGCAATGCCAGCACCGAAGGCATGTGCGACAGAGCGAGCGCCAGCCCCGATGCGGTCGGTGACGCCCTGGTCAGGCTCGAACGCTTCGACGCGAACCTCGTCGACACCGACCTTCGATGCGAGACGCTCCTCCATCTCCTCGCGCGGTCCGCAGGTGTCGACGAGTCCGTTCTCGGCGGCTTCCTCGCCGATGTAGATGCGAGCCTCGGTGTCCCGGACGAACTGCTCGTCGAGGTTGCGCCCGTCGACGACGGTGTCGACGAACGCGTCGTACCAGTCGTCGAGCAATCCCTGGAAGTACTCGACTTCGTGGTCTTCGAGTTCGCGCCACTGCGACGGCGTGTCTTTGTACTCGCCGGCGACGAACCGTCGGTAGTCCAGTCCGGCCTTCTCGGCCAGCCCGGTCCGGCCGAGCTGGGTACCGTTGACGCCGATGCTGCCGACGATACTCGTCTCGCGGGCGTGGAACTCGTCACAGCCGCTGGCGATCCAGTAACCGCCACTTGCGGCCATATCCTCAGCGTAGGCAATCGTCGGGCCGTCGAACGACTCGGCCGCACGGCGGATGTCCTCGCTTGGAACGACCGCGCCACCGGGCGTGTTGAGCTTCACAATCAACGCCTGTGCGTGTCTGTCCTCGTCTGCCCGCTCGATCTGGTCGACGATATCGTCGGCCGATGCGCCGCCACCGCCGAGGGGAAGCGGCCCTCCGCTTCCGTCGCGAGTGATGACGTCGTCGACTTCGACTTCCGCGACGTTGTAGGAGGGAAGCAGTTTCCCCGCGGCCCGGCCTGCGACGACGACCCCGCCGAGCACGAAGAGAGTAACCAGCAGCGTCTCGATGATACCCAGTCCAGTAAACTCCGGAACTGCCCAGAACAGTCCGACTCCGACACCGGCGGCGACACCGGCACCGACCAGTACGATTGCGAGCTTTCCGAGTGCCGTGCTATCGACATGGCGATGTCATATCAAGGGAGTACAATAATCCTGTCGACTTTCCGTGTTTCTCCAGCGACGAACGGAGTGCGTACTGCGAGTCGCGCATCTTCGACCACGACCCACTCTGTGTCCGTGATTGCGACGCTAACTGTGGCGCGCCGACGTACTTCTGTAACTACGCCTGTCTGTCGTCGTACATCGATGAGAACGGACTCACGGCAGGAGATGCCTGTGAGTGGTCGCCGGAGTAGTCGAGCAGTTCAATCGCTCCGTCGTTCCTCCAGAAACGACTCTGCGTTATCCCGGCCGAGATCCATCAGCTCCGTGATGAACTCCGGACTGCGATCGACTTTCGTCGAAGAGTGATAGTCGCCATCCATCTCGATACGGTGAATCGCTGGCTGTGCAAACCCATCAGCTGGAAGCTTCCCCTCCTCGACCCACTGGGAGACCTGCTCGATGAAATTCAGCTCCTGGTTCAGCGAGATATTCCCCGAGAGTTCGTTGCGCCTGTCTGCAATTTCGTCGAGGTGTGTCGGCTCTCCCTCCAGTTCCTGCGGGTTGATCTGGATGATCCAGAGCTCGTCGGGCTTGCGATCGGGCGGTTGGTGCATCAGATCACTGACTGGCGGGTTCTGTGAGAACAGCCCATCCCAGTAGAGGTGGCCGTCGATCTCGACCGCTTCGAAGAGGTTGGGAACCGCCGCCGAAGCGAGGACAGCCTCGACAGTGACCTCCTCGTTGGTGAACGTCTCGAAGACGCCCGCGTTGATATCGACGGTGCCGACGACCAACTCCGGCGTGTCGTAGCGACAGTAGTCCGGAATATCCTCGAAGTCGATATGGGCTTCGAGGACCGTCCGGATGCGCTCTTTTCCCGATTCAGTGCCCGGGATCTGGTATGGACTCAACTGTGGAATCGGTACGCCGTTGTTCTGCAGTCGGTTGACCGTCGTCACCCAGTCGTTCAGTATGCGGTCGGTGTAGCTGTTCACACTGAGACCTTCCCAGAGGCTGTCGAGAAGTTTTACAGCGGTCGATTCGTCGCCCGTGACGAGGCCGTACCAGACCGCCAGCGCGTTGAATGCGCCGCCGGAGGTACCGCTGATACCGACCAGTTCGTGCTCGTCGTCCCACTCCGATAACAGTCGTTTCAGGACGCCAGCCGTGAATGCCGTATGACTCCCGCCACCCTGGCACGCAATCGCGACGTTCGTCTGGTTCTCAGTTGTCGTCTCACTCATTGGTTGGTGTGCTGGTGTACTCGTTCGGGATTGACTCTGACATAGGTGAGTTACGGGACTCGGAGCAATACATCTTCCTCACGTTGCTGTTACAGCCGCGCGCTCAACCGGTCAGGAACGAGACTGAGCGTACGGATGATCGCGACCAGCGAGATGAAGATGCCGACGAGAATGTGGCCGACACCACCGAGTTTGAACCACATCTTCGTCGAGTCGGCCCACGCCCAGATGGTGAACAAGTCTTCAATTCCCGCGATGAGCAGTAACACGTAGCCCAACACGACGAACGCCGCCCCCAGCACGATCATCTTCTTGATGGAACTCATTGTCGATTCGATTGTCGTGGCGGACATCTCCTCGATGCCCGAACGCTGTTCTGTTGCCATGATACGTGAAGACATACGGTTTCAGCTTATAAAGTGCCGTCCAGGCTGTGGGGCCGGTCTACTGATCCCCGATACCTTCATATAGGGGAAGCTGAGTCAGCACTCGTACTCCCGCCAGAGACACCGAGGGTATGTCAGCGATGGGACTCACGCTGGCTCATCAAATACGTTCGCCACGCGGGTGGCCGTATCGCGCAAGAGATCGACGTCGTCGGTGAACACCTCGATAGCGACGGTACCGTCGAACGAGCCGAGATGCTCGGCCAGCAGGTCGAACTCGATTTCGCCAGCGCCGACCGGGAGGTGAGTGTCGCCGCGACTCCGCGCGTCGTGCACGTGGAGATGAGATACCAGCTCACTGTACCCTCGAAGGAATCGCTCGACTCCGTCGTTGCCGTCTTCCATATAGGCGTGCCCGACATCGAAGCAGACGGGAGCATCGACCTCGGTTGCGATGTCGCCCAGAACAGACAGTGGCAGCCCGTGTTTCTGGTGGCCGACGTTCTCGACGACGACCTCGACACCGAACTCGCGGCCAGCCTCGACAATGTCGGCCAGTTGCGTCGCGAACGTCGGTCGCAGGGACGTATCGCTTGGATTGCGAACAGTGGCGTGAAGGACGGCCTTGCGAGCGCCGAGGTCACCGGCCCACGAGAGCAATCGGCGCTGATGGGCGACGATTGCCTCGTTTATCTCCGGGACCGGCGTCGCCACGTCCTGCTTGAACGGGAGGTGGACGTCGATTTCGACGTCCAGCTCGTCACAGACTGTTCGCAACCGCTCGTCGTCGATGGCCTCGGGGATCTCGGCCGCCTCCGACAGGCCGAACTCGACGAAGTCGAATCCCGTCGCCGTGGCTTCGAGACGTGCTATCGAGTCGCCGACAGTGAGACCCAGTTTCAGGTCTGGGTGTCCGTCCAAGTCCATACAGTAGCTACAGGCGACCACCCTTACAAATCGCTCGCCATCTGGCATGGGAAAGAGACAAAAGCAAGCCAGCAACGGATCTGGAGCAATGAGACCGTACTGAGAAGAAACTCAACTACCGAGGGATGTACCGAGAGATTGCGTCACTCCAAACCTAGCGATTTAGGGTGAAGCACCGCTATTTTCGAATCAAGGACTGACGAGATATGTCCAGAGAGGTCAACGAGGGGGGAGACGAGCCTCACGATTCGTTCGCACTCGCGGGAAACGAGATCCGGATGCAGATAATCAGAGAGCTCGGTGACGCACAGGGATCACGCGGTCCGCCAGCGACACTTTCGTTCGCGGAGTTGCGCAGCCGAGTCGAACCGCGAATGGACTCCAGCAGGTTCAACTATCACCTCCAGCAGTTGGTCGGCCACTACGTCGCAGACGTCGACGACGGCTATCAGCTCAACCCGGAAGGGACGACGCTCTATCGGACACTTCGAGCAGGTGCACTCAACCAGCACGAGTCTGTTGAACCGAGTTCAGTCGACACTGCGTGTCACTTCTGTGACGGTGAACTCGAAGCACTCTACGACAGCGGCCGATACACGGTTCGCTGTCGGGGGTGTGAACACGTCTACAGCAGACTTACGATTCCGCCACACGCAGTCGGAGAGGAAATCACAGACGGGCTGGTACGACGGGCCGACATGTATCACCGCACCAGCTTTTCGCTGCTGCTGGTGGCGTCTGTCCGATCTGTATCGACTCGATGGAGACCCAGATACTCCCTGCCGAGGAAGTGACGATGGTCGGGGACACCACGGGTGACATGTCCGTGTTCGCTCACGCGTCCTGTGGCCACTGCGGTCACCAGCACTACATGACCGTTGGGTCAGCGCTTCTCCTCCGCCCGAACGTGGTTACGTTCCTCTACGAACGCGGCCTTGACGTGCTGTCGAAGCAGGTCTGGGAACTGGAGTTCGCCGTGACAGACAGACACGTTACGGTACAGTCGACCGATCCCTGGCGGGTCGCGCTCTGTATCGATCGGGACGGTGACGAACTCGAACTCGTCGTGAACGATGATCTCGCCGTCGTCGACCAGACGCTCCGTGAGTCCTGAGTCGAACAATATGGTAGAACCCATACAAAAACTCATTTCACCAAAAATTCACTTATTTAGACCCTGTAAGTGGAGATATGGATTCAGAAGAGAGACCACATATCGGGATTGTTACTGGAAGTTCAGTTCCCGGCTTGACAGCGGACGGGCAAGCAATCGAGCAAGCGCTGACAGGCCGTGGCTACGAGGTCAGTGAAGTTGTCTGGTCTGCCTCGGGAGTCGACTGGTCGGCGTTCGACGTACTCGTCGTTCGGTCGTGCTGGGAGTACTACCAGCAGCCGGAAAAGTTCCGGGTGTGGCTCGACGCCATCGACGGGACGGTTCGCCACGTTATCAATCCAGTGCGGGTCATGGAATGGAATATGCACAAGTCCTACCTCCAGGAGCTCACTGAGAGAGATATCACGGTTACACCGACGGTTTGTGTAGAGAAAGGGACAAGCGAGAGTCTCGCGAATATCTGTGAGCGTGAGAACTGGGACCACGTCGTCGTCAAACCAGCGATTGGAACCAGCTCCGACGGGGTCTGGCAGGCGACAGTCCCAGTTTCGACGGATGCAAACGAGCGATTTCCAGCAGCGGTGGCCGAGCGCGATCTTCTTGTCCAGCAGTTCCTTCCGGAGGTCGCGAGCGGTGAACTCTCGATGATCTTCTTTGCGGGCGAGTACAGTCACGCGAGCCGTACTGTCCCCGAGACGAGTGGTTTCAGGGCACACCACAGCTTCGGTGCAGCATCGAAGTCAGTGACGCCGTCGGAGACAGTTCGAGAAACGGGACGGAGAATTCTCGAAACAGCCAGTAGGATACACAATTCCGATCCAGCGGATCTGACGTATGCACGGGTCGACGGTGTCGAGCGAGATGGAAGGTTCGTGTTGCTCGAACTGGAACTCATCGAACCGTACTTGAGTCTCTCGACTGTCGACGGTGCCGTCGAGCGATTCGCTGACGCAATCGAACACGCGATTTCCAATCAGGTTGTGACGGGAGGGCAGACATGACCGACGATGACCTGCCGCTGAGTGTCGGGACGTCACTCGACGATGACGACGCCACGGCCCTCCCGCAAATCGGTATCGGAACCTACGATGTCGAGCCTGATCCGTGCACTCGTGCCGTAACGACCGCACTCGAGAGTGGCTATCGACACGTCGATACAGCCGAAACGTACGAAACCGAAGCGGCCGTCGCTCAGGCCCTGACGCTGGCTGACGTCGACAGGGAGGTGTTCGTGGCAACCAAAATCCACTCGCGGA
>LKMJ01007115.1_pt1 | contig 10545 bp, 8 predicted proteins | sample 643391 | NCBI WGS metagenome assembly LKMJ01 (sample SAMN04112250, study PRJNA286221) | soda lake metagenome | biome: soda lake; feature: Kulunda Steppe; material: water; isolation source: sample PL-Br10 brine of Picturesque Lake | place: Russia: Kulunda steppe | collected 2010-07
CCTGGTCGTCAGGCATGGATGGAAGCACTGGTATCAGCTCTTCTTTACTCGGTTCGACTATCGTGTGTGGTTCGATGTCCATTTCAACTGGTGGTGATCCTGGCATTGTTTGCCTCACTTGGGTAGTTGTACTGTGTATATTTAAATCTTTGGTGTATTTCTCGTATTTCACTATTGTTCATGAAGTGTATGGTTTAGAACTCATACATTCATCCAATAATTCTTTATTCTGTGAAAAGACTGGGTATGTCTCTATGGGCCGTGAGACAAACTCTCGTTCTGTCAAATAATAGAACTCAACCAGCCACAACAAAAAGCCTCTAGCGGTTCCAGATGACCGTGACGACTGCCTCCTCGGTTTCTATCGTTTCGTAATCGTAGCCTCGGTCATCGAGTTTCGGATAGAGATGTTGTGGGGCGCGGTCATTGAGTTGGACGAGGACGCCACCGTCCATCTCCGCGAGCGTTTCGAGTGTCTGTTTCAGTGGCTTCGGTGGGCCAAGCTGGCGAACATCGAGGCGTTCGATAGGCTCTGTCTCCGGTGCGTCGGTTTCCTCGATTGCGCGCTCGACTATCTGCGACATATTTCTGTGTTGGCCGGCATCTCACTGGACACTAACGCCGAACATCTTCGTCCCCCGAAACGCCGCTCTCGGCTCTCTCTGCCGTGGTTCTCAGGATCGACGAGACTCCGAGAATGTCGCCCATCGTGTGTGGGCTGTGTTCTCGGATGACCAGAAGCATATTCACGACGAACAGCAGTCCTCCGACGAGGACGAGCGTCCCACCAATGGTGAGCAGAGCTGTTGGCAGTCCAGCCCACGCACCAGCAAACAAAAGCAGCGTCCCCGCGAGCAGACAGCCGAAATCCGCCGCCGCAAGCCGGTCGCTGTAGAGGTCGTCGATCATCGGTACTGGCTCGTACCCAAGCAAATCACTGTAGCGGTGGACCCAAATGATGAACGGAACGACGTGATAGAGCGTCCCAAGGACGACGAAGCCGATCACACCCATGACGAGCAGGTAGAAGGCATCCGGTGCGGCCAGCAGCGCGTCGTGGGCAAGTGGGTCGCGAATCCACGCAGGCCCAGTGAGAAGCCCCCAGAGGCCGACCATCCCAGAAACGATGGCATACCGTGAGAGCATCGGCGTCCACTTGACCTGTGTCTCGACGAGCTTTCGGGCGAGGATAATTCCGATGCCGACCAGCGTGGCAATCACGAGCAACCCTCCAACGCGTGCGAGCACGGTAATTTCGAGCAGACGACCGGCGGCAAAGCTGGCGACTCCCAGTGGATATGCGACCATTTCGAATTGCTGTATCGGCCGGTCGATACCGTGGAGTTCGGTTTGAGTAAACATCGTCGCGAGCTGATAGAGCGCGCCGATGACGGTCGTCAGTATTGCACCGAAGACCGCAAGCGTCGCGTGGCTCTGGACGAACGCAGCCCGCGAGAGCCCCAGATCAGCCAGAAACGGCGAGGCCAAATCTACCGCGAGTACGAATCCCATCGCCGTCGCGAGTAGAAACCAGACGAGTGCGAGCGCGAAATGTGCCTCGGTGATGTCGTAGTCAGTTACCGGCGGGAGCGTCCGTGCGATGTTGTAGACGAACAGCCAAAAGCCCGCGAGCATGACTGCGCCGAAGACGACAAGCCAGACGAACGAAACAGCGAGCAAGGCAATGATAAAACCAGTCAGTCCACCGACGACGAGCCAGAGCTGGGCGACTGCCAGCCGCCGGGAGTGAAGCGCCGTTGCCGACCAGACGGGAACGAACTGCGTCATTGCGCCCATGATCGTGATCCCGATCCAGCCAGCCAGCAGGACGTGGATGTGGGCGAGATTGACCAGTCCCGGAAGCTGCTCTGTCGCCGTTGCAAGCGCCAGCAGTATACCAGCGAGTAAGAATACGAGTGAGACGACGAAATGGCGAAGCGGAATCGTCATCGGGGGCTGTTTGTCCGTCTCGAGGTCGCCGGGAATCGCACTCATACGTGAGGCTAGATTCCAGATTTACCTCCGGCTGTCCCCGAATATATTCGCCTCTGCTGATTCGCTCTTCGCGCAAAAGATCCGCTTGCAGAATGGGTTATTCGGCTTGCCGGGTTGGGGCGAGCGATCCGTCCAGTCCCATCGCCTCATTGGTCGTCTCGATGCTCGCTTCCTGTGATTCAGTGCCAAGCACTGCCCGGATAGCGTCGATGTTTTCGGGAACGACATCTGATTCCTGGTGGATTGCTTGGAACAGATACAGGTCGTTGTCTTCGACGGTGATCGACTCGCCCCAGATGCAGTTCTCCCAGATATCGGCTCGCGGACGGCCAGCATCCTGTGCGAGTTCCTTGATAGCACCAGCGCCGTCGAGTCCGAGCCATTCTGGAATGACGAAGGTGCGGTCCTGTTGGTCGAGCAGGTCACGGACCTCCTCGGCGTCGGCTTCGCTTTCGAGAGTGACGTTAATGCTGTGCATGTGCATCAGCGTCGCGGGCACCTTCAGCCCGAGCGTATCGATTGCGAGGTCGGGGAAGATTGTGTTGACGTCCGGGCCATGATGAGATGGAAGCGTCACTGGATTTGGCAGAATGTCGTTGATCGGGCCGCGGTCGGTCTGGGCCGGGTCACCGCCACGGCGGACGAGTGTCGCACGGACCTTTTCGACTCCATATTCCTCACGCAGCGGCGCGATGAGCCGTGACAGCCCCGTTGTGTTACAGGAGACGACACGAACGAGATCATCTCCTTCGACGGTGTCGTAGTTCGCGCGGGCGTTGAAACTGGAGTCGACGACATCGGCATCTTCGCCACCCTGTAGCAGTGCCGGTGTCTCGTATTCCTGGTACATTTCCGCGTTGTCGGCACCGATACCGGAGGGACAGGCGTCGACGATGATATCGCTTGCCTCAACCAGTTCCTCAACATCGCCGGCGATGTCGATGCCAGCTTCCTCGAAGCGCGGTTTGCGCTCTTCGATTGCTGCATAGAGATCAAATCCTTTCTCGATGGCACCGCTTGCCTCGAAGTTCGGGCGTGTCTTTGCTACCCCGAGCACTTCCATGTCTGGCTGTTTTGCAACAGCGTCGGCGACGCGTTTGCCAATCGTTCCATAGCCGTTGATTCCGACCTGGATCATTAGTTGAAGGTGTGAACGGCCGCTGTATATCCTTTCCGGAGTCCCTTTTTTGCGCTCGGGTGCCGAAGGTACCGCCCGCGCAAAAAATCCACGCTAAAAAAGGCTGAACGCTCGGCTTTGCCTCGCGTTCAGTGAACCGCGGCGCAAGCGCCGCGGATGCTAGCTCCAAACCGCAGGAGAGATCGTAAAGAGAGACCGATGGCTGTGCCAACCAGCCGGTACTTCTATCACCAGATGGTAACTCGGAGTTGCTTTCACTTACCACTCCCGCGTTTCGAATCACTTCGTCCCGATGCCGTTGACTCTACGTCGATCTGTAGTTTGCCACCGGTTGCATCGAGAAACGGGTCAAACAACTGTTTCGATGCAAGTTCGAGCATCCACCGAGCGGAGCGAGGCGGTTCCCTCGACGCGAGTGAAACGAGCGTCGAGCCTTTTTCGCCACCGTCAGAGCAAGCTTTGACAAGCCTTTGCTCACTTCGTTCGCAAAGACCACGTTTTTTCCGCGCGGGGTTCCACAGGAACCCCCGCCGAAAAAAGGTGGTTGACCATAACCCCTTTGAGCCGACCACCCGGAGTACCATTCATGAGCGACGGGGACGAGACACCTGAAGACGGCGAACAACCGGATGCAGTCGAGCCTGCCGACCCATCGACGTTCGAGAGCCGACTCGACGAGGCCGAAACGCAAATCGAGAAAGCACAGACGGAAGACGACCTCGACGACGCCGACGCCCTCCTCGATACAATCGAAGCCGACCTCGAAGAGGCGGTCTTTCCGGACCCGGAGACCGACGAGGAAGACGAAGACGAGGAGGACCCGAAAGCCGAGTTCGAAGACCGAATCTCCGACCTGCGCGACGCGGTCGACGAGCAACGCGGCCCCTACGTCGAGGATATCACCGCCGTCCTCGACGATGCAGAATCGACGATCACCACGAGCGCGTGGACCGAAAAAGGCGAAGGTGAAGTCATCGACGCCGTCGAGAGATACTTCGAGACCGCAAGCGAAACGCTTGGAGAATCGTTCGGCTTCGACGGCGACACACTCGAGGAAGTCGCCGAGGCGCTTTCCGGCCTCCGGGAGACAATCGGCGCGACCGAACTGGACCCCGACGACGACGCCGAAGAGATTGCAGACTTACTCGACGGCGCGGAGACACTGACGAGTGATCTCGACGATGCACAGGTCTGGAACGATCTCGAAATCCGCGAACAGCTACGACGGCAGGGCTTTTACGACGTGCTCGAACCCAACGTGACGAAAGATTTCCCGCCGGAGCTGAGCGCCATCTACGTCTACGAAGACCAGGGCGAGGTCGAACCGATCCTCTCCGCACTGGAGAAATTCGACTCTGATTTCATGGAGGAAAACATCCTCGATACGCTCGAACACCTCGCACCCGAGGAGGCCTACGAACCAGTTCACCAACTCGCACAGCGGCGGAACAAACAGCCGATCCGTATTCTCGGCCGGATCGGAGACGAACGGGCGTGTGATACGCTCGAAAACTTCCTCGGCGGCGGTGATGTGAGCCTCGAAAAGGTGACACTGCGTGCGCTTGGGGCAATCGGCAGCGACGACTCCACAGAGGCAGTCGCACAGCGACTCGCTGCTGATAACAGGGAGATCCGCTCGGTGGCCGCGCGGGCACTCGGCATGATTGGTGATACGCGGGCAATCGAACCACTCGGCGAACTCCTCGCAGAAGATGAGGCAAACGAAGTCCGCGCGAGCGCTGCGTGGGCGCTCAACCAGATCGGCACCGAAAAAGCACTGGAGACGGCCGCCGGGTACGCCGATGACCGTTCCTTCCTCGTCCAGATCGAGGCCGAAAAAGCAACAGGCGTCTAGATACGACCGGCGCGACTCGGGTCGACGTCGATAGCATCCACAGGACAAACGTCAACACACAGCATACAATCGATACACTGGTCTTCGTGAGTGGGGTCTGCTTTGATTTCACTTTCTGGGTGTCCGGGCGTATCTACCCACTCGAAGACATCGACAGGACAGTCTTCGAGACAGGCCCCATCGGCCAGGCAGATATCGAAATCGACGGCGACGTGCGTGCCGTGAATCCCCTGTTTTTCTGTCGTTGGCTCTTCCCCGTCCGGTGTCCAGACACGGTGGCCTTCGTGGCGCTCAACTTCCTCGTACGTTTCTTCGAACTCTGGGTCAATGGCCATTGCTAGCTTAACACACTTCCGGCGAGCACTTAAGCTTTGGACCGAGAACAGTTCGTTGCCGGTATTTTTTAGCAGAACGAATTTATCCTCTACCCCACAAAAGAGGGGCATGGCAAGCCCGATTCGAGTGCTGTCTGTCGATGCCAGAGAGGCTGTGCTGGCGGAGATTGCCGAGCACCTCGAACGGGAACCGGATTTCACTGTCGAAACAACAACGGCCACAGTCACAAACGAGCGGCTTTGTGATAGTATCGATGGGAATTACGATTGTATCGTTTCGGGATACGAACTGTCCTCCCAATCCGGAATCGAGTTTCTTGAGTCCGTCCGTGAGTGTTGTCCCGACCTCCCATTTCTTTTGTTTACCGATCAGGGAAACGAGGTTGTCGCCAGTGACGCAACCGCTGCAGGTGTGACCGAGTACATTCCGTGGGATAGTGAAGCCTCCCTCGACCGGCTCGTGGCGTCTATCCGCAAACACGTACAGGTCTATCGGTCCGAACAGGCCGTGTTTCCACTCGAAGAAGTGTACGAACTCGTCGCAAAGACCGTGACCGATGTCTTCTGGACAGTCGACGTCGATGCCGAAACAGTGTGGGTAAGTGAGGGGATCAGTACGTTCGGATACAACTCGGAAGCAGGGACATACGATATCGAGTGGCTCGCAGAGCGCATCCACCCCGAAGACCACGGAACGCTCTGGACACACAACGAGGCGTTGCTCACTCGCGATGAATCGGCATTCGACAGACTCACGGACAACCGCGGTGAGTTCTCGACGGAGTTTCGATTTCAACGTCGTGATGGCACATACGCCTACTGTCAGGGGCGAGGAATCGTTCTGTTCGATGGCGACGACCCGGTCGAGATGGTCGGGACGATGACCGACATCACCGAAGAAAAAACACGGGAGCACGAACTCGAACAGGCACAGACGCGGATGGAAGTCGCTCTCAAAGCAATCGATGCAACGATCTGGGAGTGGGAAGCAAAACGTGACCTCGTCACCACACATCCCGAACCCCACCACGTTCTCGATACGGAAATCGAGAGTGTCGAGGACTTTCTCGACCCAATTCATCCCGATGACCGACCGCGCGTACAAGACAAACTGGAGGATGCGCTTGCATCGAACTCCTCGTATCACGTCGAGTTTCGCGTGACCAACGGTGACGAAATCCGGTGGGTCGAAGACTACGGTGAATGCTGGTCTGATGAGCGTGGCGCACAATATATGGTCGGTGTCGCAAAGGACGTTACCGAGCGAACGGAAAACGAACAGGAGCTCAACCAGAACCGGGAACGCCTCGCTGCGGCACTCGAAGTCGCAGATGCCGGTGTCTGGGAATGGGATCCCGAGACCGGGACGGTCGTCTGGCACGAGAGTACCGAACGGTTGTTCGGACTGGAACCCGGAAGTTTCGATGGGACGGTCGATGCCTTTCTTGAGTACGTCTCTGACGGGGAACGCACTAAACTCGAAGCCGCCGTCGAGGAAGCACTGCCCCAACGAGAGCCCTTCGAAGCCGAGTGCCGTGTCACCCGTGAAGACGGCGAGGATATGTGGCTGCGGACCTGGGCTGAATTTGTCGATATCGATGGTCTCACGCCACGGTATATCGGTGTCGTCACCAATATCACAGAACTCAAACAGTACGAACAGACACTGACAACGCTTCACGGCGCGACGCGGGAGCTATTTCGGTCGGACAACTCCGGTGAAGTGAGCCGTCGCATCGTCTACGCCGCCAATGGGCTGTTGGATATCAGCGGGTCGGCAGTGCTTTTGTATGATCAGGACGACGTTTCTCTCGTTCCCGAGATTGTCTCCGGTCAATCGACCGTTGCGAAAGATACCCGGATCGAGCCGGATCAAGGAAACATCATCTGGCAGTCCTTTATCGAAGACGAGATCAAAGTCTGTGGGCAAATCGACGAACAGCTACAGCGAACCGTCGGGTTGGCCGCCGAACGCGCCGTACTCGTTCCGATCGGCGACCATGGATTGTTCGTTCTCGCAGATGATGGCTCTCCGCCGTTCGATGATCGGACAGTCGATCTTGCAGAGATACTGATCGCCAACGCGGAAGCCGCACTGGATCGCATCAGCCGCGAACAGGAACTCGAACAGCGGGACAAGGAACTTAGAGAGCGAACAGCACGTCTCGAGCAACTCGACGAAGTAAACGAACGGGTTCGGAAAATCATCCACAAGCTCATTCGAGCAACCACGCGCGAAGAAATCGAGGAAATCGTCTGTACCGAACTAGTCCGCGCCGAACGCTTCGAAGTCGCCTGTATCGGCGAGTACAACCCCCGCCGGGAGGAAGTTACTGTCCAGACATCCGCTGGGGAGAGTCGGGATTATTTCGATGCTGTCTCGTTGGCTGGTGAACACAACGAGCCAATGCCCGAAGCCGCTCAGTCGCACAGACTGGTCACGGTGGATGATATCGGTCGAGACTTCCGGAACGCTGACTGGCGGCAGGAGGCACTCATGCGGGGGTACCAGTCGGTGCTCGCCGTTCCGATCAGACACGATGATATCCCCTACGGTGTTCTCGCAGTGTATGCAAACAGCGCCGATACGTTCGATGCCGAGACCGAAGAGGTGTTTACAGAACTCGGCGAAGCAATTGCACACGTCCTTCGGACGGTCGTCCAGCGCGAAGCCCTCCAGAGTGACCACCAAGTAGAGCTGGAATTCGATATCGACAATGGGTCGACAACGCTGTTTGCACTTAGCAAACGACTGGAAACGGAAATCGTCGTCGAGCGAATCCTCACACAGGCGGAGACACACCTTGCCTACGGGACGGTTATGGATACTGACCGGGAACGGTTCCGCCGCGTTACTGAGGAGATGACCGGCATTGACCGTGCACGGGTCCTCTCCGCCGATGATGGCAACATGCGAGTCGAATTGCGCATTACTGGGACATCGGCTGCGATGACGATTGCAGACCATGGCGGCGTCTTTCGTAGTCTTCTTGCGGACAACGGGAGCGGAACGATCTCGATGCTGTTTCCGGCCAGTGCCAAAATCAACGAGTTCATCGAGATGTTCGTTGATCGCTATCAAAACAGCGAGCTATCTATCCGCCGAGAGCGCGAAAAACCGAAGGTACCTCCGACCGATATAATCGAATCAACGGTGACAGAGCGACAACAGGAAATGTTACAGGCAGCATACCACAGCGGATTTTTTGAGTGGCCACGCGAGAGCACCGGGGAGGAAATTGCCGAATCACTCGATATCTCTCCGACGACCTTTCGCGAGAACCTTCGCCGCGCACAGCGAAACCTCCTCGACTGGTACGTTGAATCAAGCCAAGCGTAGCTCTCAAAATCATAAAATCTTGCCATTTCTCCAGTGAGGTCTTGCGAGAGTATATTTCTTTCGTAGGAATTAAATTGGGCTTAATTCGGTTTCTAACCGCACGCAGTCGCGGTGGCGAACAAAATCCCTCGTTAACGAGGGGTCTGTGAGCGACTATCTGTATATTATCCCTCGTCAGATAGGGGTACAATCTATGTCTGCACCCCTACTTGTGAAACATATGCCAGAACCTGTCTTTGAGCAGGAGGGGGGCACGGGGGAGCAGACAAAGCAAGCTAACGGTGACGAGGTAGAGTCAAATACGTGGCATGATGTTTCTGGGGAGCCAGTCTCATCCGGTGAGCACTCGTATTTGACCGAACACCACACGTTGAGTAGTGCCGACGTCAGCCGAGCGGGCGCGACTGATCTCCGGACTAGTCGTCCATCCGACAGCGGTCTCGAGCCTACTCTTCGTAGCCATCCATCTGGATCTGATGAATCCACGACTGAACTCGACCGACGGTACGAATGTCTCGATTGCGAGCACGCCTTTGGCTCGTTCAAACACGAGTGCCCAAACTGTGGTGGGACAGCCTTTTGTACAGGGTCGGATGGGCCAGAACACGATCCGGGAATGGTCGACGCTGCAGTCGAAGAGTTTGTCAGACTCACTGCACCGTTCAATCCGTACGTACCGCGATAGACAGATGTATTTCCGGGCCAACGTCCGGATTTCTCGCACGTTCTGTCGGAATCTTCCGTTGTAAAATTTCTAGTGGGGATCAGACGGCGTTCTGAATTTGAATGCTCACTTTTCAGGAGTGTGTATAGTAGGCAATGATCTGGCCGTCTTCGTTTGCGACACTGTCGATCCGCACGAAGCCAACACGGACGAACTGCAGCAGATCGTCAGCTTCGTAGTCTGTGACACCCGGTTCGGCGTAGCCGGTGACGTCCCCATCCATCGTCCGGAGATGCAGGTCGACGTTTTCGTCGCTTGGCACCCACTGAACGATATCGACGCCTTCCTCGCGTGTGACATCGAGATCATCGCCAGTGTACTCGAATCCATCCTCTGTGTGGCGGACACAGCCATAGCCTTTCAGCCAGACGCGGTCGCCAACTGGTGGAAGATCATCGGCTTCGAGGATCACACCTGACTCGACAGGGATGTGACGTCGACCCCTGTCTTCGTGATTGGGGTGGTAGGGGGGTTCTCCAGCCTCTGGCCCGCCCGTGACCGTCTTTTCGACCGCCCCACCGCCGTTGGCCTCGTCGTCTCTGACCAGAAATGCCCGATCAGTGTCGTCGTCGATCAGATCACGGTTGTTCGCATAAATCGAGGACATCGCCAGATCGACATTCGAGGTCGACATTCCCAGTTCGATCATCGCATCGACGACGGCCTCACCGCGGATACCGCGCCGGCGAAGGCTTGCCACCGTGGGTGCGCGCGGGTCGTCCCAGCCATCGAGTTCGCCCGCTTCGATTTTCTCCTGGATCGTCGAAGTCGACATCGCGATATCGTACTCGTCGAGTTGGACGTGGCCCCAGTGAATCACTTCGGGGTACTCCCAGCCGAAATACTCGTAGACAAACCGCTGGCGTTTTGCGGAATCCTGCAGGTCGATCCCGCGGATGATGTGTGTCACTCCGGTCAGGTGGTCGTCGATCCCACTCTGGAAATCGAGCATCGGCCAACAGCGATACTCCTCGGCCTCCTCGCGGGGGTGTGGCGTCTCGATGATCCGGAAGCCAACCCAGTCGCGCAACGCGGGGTTTTTGTGCTCGATGTTGGTTTTGATCCGGAGCACCATCTCGCCCTCGCCGTACTCGCCATCGACCATCTTCTCGAACTCTTCGTGGACCTGTTCGATGCTTTTCTCGCGGTGGGGGCACG
>LKMJ01007116.1_pt1 | contig 10545 bp, 11 predicted proteins | sample 643391 | NCBI WGS metagenome assembly LKMJ01 (sample SAMN04112250, study PRJNA286221) | soda lake metagenome | biome: soda lake; feature: Kulunda Steppe; material: water; isolation source: sample PL-Br10 brine of Picturesque Lake | place: Russia: Kulunda steppe | collected 2010-07
GTCCCCACTGCCAAGCCCACCTCCTTCACCCCCTCCCTCACCACCCCCCAGCCCTCGCACGCAAATTGTTTAAATCTGGTGGCTGCTGCTGCTGCTGCTGCTGCTGCTGCTGCTGCTGCTACTGCTGCTGCTGCTGCTGAAAGATGAGGCCAAGGACCTACGTTCACTTTCTTGAAGATATAGTGAATGTTCAAAAAATTTGTGGGTCCACGATCTGAGATCTCACAAGCTTGCCATGAGTGCGGTGTGCGAGCTGCAATGCGTGCAAACTGCAGTCAAAAATAGAACGAATAAAAGAAACGCATGTCAACTAGCTCGCTCAAGATCATGTATCCCATCCTCGAATCCAAATTGGTGCGCTGTGTTCCACAAAGCAGTACTGCTGATGTGGTTGATAGCTTTGAAAGAGCAAATATATAACATATATCAGGCAATTTCATGCTATAACAACAATGTATAGCCAAAACCAGAAAACTAATCGTGGCAGAATGGGATACGTTGATCGACAGTTTAAGCATCAAAATGTATTTTTTAAGTTCAATATATCCGAATAATTAGTGATGGTGGAGAGTCGATCTGCTTGATCTACTCAGGCAAAGTAATTGATTCGGTTTTATGCAAATCATTTGATTTGTACTCCACAAGAATCAAGTAGAACTCCGCTTGAAGTCGGGGGCGTACTTATTGGGGGTGGCCACAAATATATATTTTACACGCGTTGGAGGGCACAGCGAATGAACTTGCCTCCAAACGAAACATGAGTAATCCAAACATTCCCAGCCCACGTATTTGGAACGGCACATACGTGCCCGATGCCAGGGGGGCGAGCAGCGCAGACTTCTCCGCAGCAGGGGCCACGAGCAACGAGCCAGGTGAATTAGGAAAAACGCGCTTACAGTGTCGGGTGATTGTGACGGGCCTTGGGAATCTGCAAGGCTGCAGAGCGCCCCCAGGACATACTACCACACACAAGCCGAGACAGCCCTAGTGCCACCTTCTGCTTAAGCCACTCTTTATATAGCCAATCTTGCTGAGCTTGCTGCTCTCATTGCTGCAGTCCTGTGTTGGTACACTTGTGCGCTTGTGTGGCTTGAACTGGTCACAATGCTTGCTGGGCACTAAAGGCACACGATGCGCACTTGGCTCAAAAAGAAATGACTTGTGGACAGTAGCACTCCCCTGATCTGCGTGCTCATCCTCTGGCATATGCATCACAGAGGAGGGCAAGTACTTCCTAGAAGCCAGCAGCGATGATGAGGGCCTCTCTGAGGAAGGGTCAGTGGCGTCTGTGGACTTTGACCGGGCACGGGAGGTAGAGGAAGAGACGCGGCAGAGCAGGTGAGCCTCTGTGGCAGTGAGTGAAGCTCTGCATCCCTGGAGCTGCCTGCACATCCCTCAGGTGGCGGCACCTGCCTCCTTGGCATGTGCACGTCGAAAGCACGAAGAGGTGTGCACTCCTGCACGCACGCATGCAGGTACCTGGGTGCCGCGCAGTCGCAAGAGGGGACCCAGGGGATGGCCGCAATGGCTGCTGGAGGTGAGGGGGCGCGCCTGTGTATGCTCTCGCGCGCGTGTGCCTGTAGCTCCGAGCATGTGGCCAATGTGCGTGCGTGGTGTGCAGGCATTGTGTCTGGATGACTTGCTAGCAGGCAGGCAAGGGGGGGGAGGGGGGAAGGGGTGCATGTATGCTGCAGCTTACACACCGATGAAACAGATGTGCTGCCCAGATGTGGGTGTCTGAGGCATCTGAAGTTGGAAGGGTTCCTTGACGGCCCAGGAGCCCCATGATAAAGGTCACGACTCTGCGCGGTGTGCTGAGCTGTGCTCACAGAGTACAGCCTGGCAGAGATCTAAGGCCACCTCGCATCCTAGGGCCTGTTCAAACTCTTGCTAGACGGTTGAGCGCCCGCACCCTCCAACCATGAGACCACGCTCCTGCCTCTTCCCACTTCTGGGCATGCCATCCTCGCGGCCGGCCCCTGCCTCTGCACGCACGGCACCCCCGCAGGAGCATGGCACGCCTGCACACAAGTGCAGAAAACCGGCCCAGTGCCCCTCTCCGTTGCCTGCGTCTTCACCCGTTGCCCGCCGCCGCTGCCGCCGCTGCTCTCCTCTGTGCACAGGTGCTGTCGGCACTGGCAGCATCGTGCTACCGGATGCCACGCGTTCACGGGAGGACCCGTGGCTCAGGCCACCACCGCCTGAGCAGCCCCGCGGCTTGGACACCCTCCATGAGTACCCGTCCCATGACGACCTGGTGGACATTGAGCTGCAGGAGCGCGAGCGCATGGAGCAGATGCAGGAGGTGGGTGGGCTCTGGGTAGATGCGCTTGCAGCAGACGGGGCAGAGGTGCAAGAAGCGATGGGGAATGTTAGTAGGTCAGGCAGGGGGACCACTGCCCCTTTGTTAGCACACTATCCAGCACGCATGATGGAACAACAAATCGGGCTCCAGCAGCTGGAAGCCCCACAGAGGCCGGGGTTAGTCATGGCTCAAAGGCCGGGGTTAGTCATGATTTGAAGGCCGGGCAAGTCCTAGATCCTGGGTGCGAGCTGTGCGCACTGTGTGTGACCTTTTACGTTGGAGCACTCCCAGCTGTCTGCGTGACGAGAGATGCGCTCCCCAACGGCGTGTACCCCTCTGGTGCTCGTGCGCTTTTTGCATCGGCAGGAGTCGGAGGTGGAGCACAGCCGACGCCCCAGCCAGCTCAGTGCGCAGCCGCCTGTGTGGAGTAAAGAAGAGGAGAAAGGGCCGCAGCAGCAGCAGCAGCAGCAGCAGCAGAGCCCCTTCTCCAGCAATGAACAGCAGCAGCAGCAGCAGCTGCCGCAGCAGCAAGCTGGCGGGGAGGTGCCTGATGGGGCTGTCGCCATAAGTGTCGCCCAGGTGTGCGCCCCGCGCATGCAGAAGCCCCCGAGCCATGTGCACCTGATGGTTGGGAGCGTGTTTGTGTGCGCGCGCGTTCGTGTGTGTCTGTGTGTGCGTGCACGCGTGTGTGTGTGTGTGTGCAGTGGGGGGAATGGTGTATGTGTTCTATGTAGATGAGCGCTGCATATGCACCCAAGTGCCCTCCACCTGCTCTTCTCCAGTGCATGAGGCCTGTTGAGGCGCAGTGCCTGTGGTGGTGCGCGCACTGGAGGCGGAGATTATCTGCCTGCATGGGCGCGTAACTGCATGGCTTGCAGTGCACCCCTGCCAGCAAGTGCAGGGCTACCCCCACACTTGCCCTGTCGGCTCGCGTTAGCTCACTTGCAGCCTTGCATCATGCTGCACGCCCCGCAGCCACCTGCGTGCAGCTCACGTCTACTCATGTGCTCATGTTGACCTGCACATGGCCTGTGTGCTTTCACACGTGCAGGAGCCCTCGGAGCAGGCGCCAGCAGCTGCGGGGGGCCAGGGTGGCAGCTTTAACCTGCCAGGGGGGCCCAGCGAGGCGATGGTGAAGGACCAGCATGCCCAGCTGCTGGCCAAGCTGCCGGAGGAGGAGCAGATGGTGCGTGACACATGCTGCATGCTGCAATCCTGTGTGTGTGTGGCATGTGCGGCGTGTGACTCGATGCGCCAGGGGGTGGGGGGGGGATGCCTCCCGGTTGCTGGACAAGCTGCCAGAGGAGGAGCGGGGGGTGCAGGCATGATGCGCATGCTGCAATGCTGGTTGTACACACGTGTGCGGCATACTAGTGGACGGATGAAGGGTAGGCAGGTTGATCCGGACGTGTGCCCGCCAAACAGCCATGTCCCATGGCCTGGGCAGGCTGCATGCACTTATCTGCGCAGCCCCATGACTCAGGCCAGCCCGCACAGGCTGCTGCAGACGCTGCCTGCCTCGGCCCGCACCTGCAGTAAACAATGCCGGCTCCTGCCTGTTGCTTTTGGCCCGCAGGTGCTGGAATTCCGGGACATCTGCAGCTATGCCGTGATGGGCGGCATGGGCGCGCAGGCCAAGTTCAACATGTTCCTGGGCAAGCTGGACCCTTTTGACTGGGATTACTCATTCCTCAACCCCGTCAAGTTCGGGCGCATGGCGCGCGACAAGACCGCCGCCTTGCGGCGCTCGCTCGGGTGTGTGTGGGGGAGAAGGGGGTAAAGGGGGCTATGGTGTGGGCCCAGAGAATGTGTGTGTGAAGTGTGCCTGTGTGATGCATGTGACGAGGTCCTGAAAATAGCACTACCTGCTGCAGCAGCTGGAGGCCCAAGGAGGCACCTGCTGGCTGTGCACACCACCTGCACCCGCACCAGCAGCTTGCACGCTTGCATGGGCCTGCAAGTCTCACCTCTGCTGGCGGCCAAGCACACCAACTGCCGCCCTATCTTAGCCCACGGGCAGCACGCCGCGGAGGCCGCTGGTGCGTGTGCTCCCGCGCATATCCTGAGGGTGATGGTGGCTTGTCTGGGGCAGCAAGCCTTAGGCAGTGCGCCTGCCAGTCCTGCAGCCCGCACAGCCCTGAACCTGCCTCCCTGCAACTGCCGATGTGTTCTTGCCGTTGCCGTCGACTCATGGTCCCGTGTGCTTGCTTGCTGCTTGTATGCAGGCGCGCAGGGGCGTCCGAGCCCAGTGAGGCGGCTTCCTCCAGTGGTGCCCCAGGTAAAGTCCCTCCATGAATGCAAGATTGGCATGAGTGCAAGATTGGCATGAGTGCAATGTTGGCGGCTTCCCTCCATGAGAGAACGATAAGCAGCTTCCATCCCTTGGGGGGATGCAACGCCCTGCTTCACTTGTCATCACCCCCCAAGGGTCACGCACACAGGGGCACACACAAGGGCCAAAGCAGCACCTGGTCCTCCTAGGGTGTACGGTTTCCCTGGAGCAGGAACGGAGATCAAGATCGGGCGCCTGTCCGGGCTCGGGGCTTGAATGTCTATGGGATGCGTTGCGATTGCTGCGCTGGCACAGCGCGGTTCTTGGCAGCAGACCGCTGGAGGGTGGCAGGCAGCCTTGCTCACGTGCAGCAGCCTGATGGCGGGCACCTTTGCTTGTGTGCAGCCGCCGGATGCAGGGTGCAGGGTGGCCCGCGGCTTTGCACGAAGCAGCTGGAGCCCACTGCCATGTGCTGCTGCATAATGTGTGCTTGTGTGTGCGTGCGTGCTGGTGTGTGCATGTGCAGGGGTGGCCGGCGGCAAAGTGGGCAAGAGCAAGAAGAGCTGGCTGCCCAAGGCCATGAGGCGGCGGCGCTCGGCGCAGGAGCTGCCAGTTCCTCCTGGCAGTGGCGCAGGCGATGCAGAGGAGGGCAAGGGCAAGGTGCGGTGCATGCACACACGAACGCACGCGTCCACGTGCATGCATCCCGCAAGCGCACGCGCAGGCACACACATGCACGCGCAAGCACACACAGGCGTACACACAAGTGCTTGAGTGCGCAGTGCATACACCGTCTGCTTGCTTTGGCATGCACTTGCCATGTAAACCATGCGCATAAACAAGCCTGTGCATCCACAAGCATGGCCGCGCAGGCACGCATGTGTGTGCTGTCATGCATTCTGCGGGCTCTTTACCCAATACTTGCGCACCGCTGCAGCGGGGTGGGGTCCAGGGGTGAGCAGCTGCGCCTGCGGCACCTGGCCAGCTAGAGAGGGGAGTCTGTGTGGTGGCCAGCTAGAGAGGAGTCTGTGCAAGGAAGGCGGGTGGTAGCTGCGCTTGGTGAGCTTGGTTGGCAGGAAAGGTGGCTGCGCCTTGGGGCAGTAGCTGCGCTTGGTGGGCCTGGTCGGTTAGGAAGGTGGATGTGCTTGGGTGGTAATAAAAGTTGTGGTAAGCCAGTTAGGTTAGCCACAGAGTTGGTGCGCTTGCACCCATATGGGGGCTGTGTGTGTATGTGTGTGTGCACCCATGTGGGGGCTGTGTGTACGTGTGCGCGCACCCATGTGAGGGCTGTGTGTGTGCGCACCCATGTGTGGGCTGTGTGTGTACGTGTGTGTCTGTGTGTGTGTGTGTGTGTGTGCACGCACTCATGTGGGGGCTCTGTGTGTGTGCACCTTTGTGGGGGCTGTGTGTGTGTGTGTGCACCCACGTGGGTGCTGTGCAGGCCCTTGCTTGCAAGCTCGGGCTCTGCCCTTGGTGTGCAGTCATGTGCAGCTGCCCACTCCCTGAGCACTCCATGCGCACTCCCTGAGCACTCCATGAGCACTCCCTGAGCACTCCCTGAGCACTCCCTGAGCACTCCCTGAGCACTCCATGCGCACTCCCTGAGCACTCCATGCGCACTCCATGCGCACTCCATGCGCACTCCCTGAGCACTCCCTGAGCACTCCATGCGCACTCCCTGAGCACTCCCTGAGCACTCCATGCGCACCAGGATGGCCAGGCAGGTGCAGGGTCAGCTCTTCACCTGCTTGGCTCCCTGGCTGCTGTTGGCCGTCTGTCTGAGGTGTTGGCCAGATCTTGGATTGTGTTCTTCATCTTTTGGAGCTAGCCATCCTGTTACGCATGAAGCAGCTGAAGAGCGGCAATGCCTACAGCCCAGCATACCTAAAAACAGACCTCCCCCTGCCAACTTTGTCTTGCCCCTGGCCCTGGGAATCGAAGTATCCTGGACCCCTTGTGCCAACTTGTGTTGCCTGCCCAACTGTGTACGGGTGCACGCAGGGCCCTGGGGCTGCGCTGGGCCTGCCCCGCGGCAAGCCCAAGAAGGCTGACAAGGCCAAGAAGCAGATCCTGTTCAACATCACCGGCAGGGTTCTCCCAGGTAGGGCTCAGGGCTCTGGGTATCGCTGGGCCGTGCAGGGCCAAGGGTGAAGGCAGGCCGCGCCCCGGACCGGCACCCAGCCGCGCTGATTCTGCAGGCCGCACCCTCAGCCAGCGCCCAGCTGCACTGTTTCCCTGGCGGGGATGAGCCAGCTCCCAGTCTCGCGGGCTTCCAGGTGGGCCTGGCTAGTGGGTTTGTGCATCTCCCAGCCACAGCAGCAATGAGAACCCTTGGCAGGCCAGGTGCCTGGCAGGCACCTGCCTTGTGTGCCTGCACCTGTGTGCCACACTTGGAGGCATGGCTTGCTCTCGCGCGCACAACCAGGTTGTCGCTGCCGCAGGGGGTGACTGTGAGACCCTGCCCCCAATGCACGCGTGCACCGCCGGGCTGTTGTCGCCAGAGCTTGCGCTGTGCATTGGGGGATGAGGCACACAGTCACCCATTACCTGCGCGTGCACATGTGAGTGTGTGCGTGCGTGCGCGCGCGCAAACAGTGGCATGGGTTTGCTGTGCCTGCAGACCAGGTGCTGGAGCAGATAGGTCCTTGGCGTGGTGGTGGATCCGTACGCAATGATTCTGCACGATGCGCTGATGGGTCTTTGCTCTGCTGCTTGCAGGCCAGGTGCTTGCGCTAATGGGTCCATCTGGGTCGGGCAAGACGTCGCTGCTGGCCGTGCTGGGCGGGCGCACGCCTCCGCGCATCAAGCTGGAGGGCCAGGTGTGCTACACATACACACGCGATCACACACGCACACAATCACACACGCATGCGCACGCACACACACATACACACACATACACACACACACATACGCACACGCACGCACACACATAAACACACGCACACACATACACACACGCAATCACATACGCACGCACACACATACGCACACAAGCATGTGGATGTGCCTTTGTGCCTGTGGATGCGCGTGCTGGAGCACTCCCATTAAAAGTTAGGCAGGCTCTCATACTCCACTGTGAAAGGCCAGATGGAGGGCCAGGCTGTGTGCGCATGCGTGCCCGTGGGAGCGTGCATGTGCTCAGGGCATAACGATTGAGGATCAGGAGCAGCAGATGGCGCGTCACACCTGCTTAAGCACCCCTACCCCTCATGCCTGCATTGGCACTCCATCACCTCCGCACATCGCCTGCTCTAGCACCCCTTCCCCTTGCCTCCCTCTGTGGGTGGCTGCACGTCGCTGCCTCTTCCTGCTCCGATCAAACCCCTACCCTTTTGCCTTCCTGCCACCACCCGTGCAGATCTTGGTCAACGGAGAGAGGTCCAACAAGGCAAGCCGCAAGCGCATTGGCTTCGTGCTGCAGGTGCGCAGGGGCGCGTGTGGTGCAGGACCTCTTTGTTTCCTGCAGCATCGGTCAGTAGCAGCAGCTGTTGGCGTGTGGCCTGTTGACCCCTCTCCTGGCAGTGCAGGAGCCGCACCTGTTTCCTGTGCCTCCGCTGCTGGCCCCTGTCCTTCCGCACCTGTTTTCTGTACCTCCGCTGCTGGCCCCTGCGGCAGCCAACCAGGCAGCAGTCTCGCCTGAGCTGCAGCCGCAGCCGCCGCCGCAGCAGCAGCAGCAGTAAATTCTCCTTGGGTGGAAAAAAGGGTGCATACTCAATTTGTCATAGGTATAGGAGCGGATGCGTGCGCGCACAAAGCTTCCCCGTCTGAGTTGCGTTGTGGGCGTCGTGTGGCCGCGCCTTCCTGCTGTCTGCGCAGAGCTGCTGTGCACTGCAGTCATCGCCGTCTGACCTGCTGATGCACTCTTGGCGCGCGTTCACCCAGCCTGCTTACCTTGCAAATCTTGCGCTTATGAATCTTGCGCTCACCCAGCCTGCCTGCCTTGCAAATCCTGGGGGCTGCGTGCCTTACGGCGATTTTATGCTGGTGTGGTCACACATGCGCCGTGTGCAGGATGACGTGCTGTACGAGACCCTTACTGTGTATGAGACGCTCATGTACGCGGGCATGCTGCGCCTGCCGCGCACCATGAGCAAAGCCGAGAAGGTGAGCAGGATGGTGCAGCACGCAGCCAGCAGTCCTGGCGCCTGTCTGGCAGGGCAGCCCTGCTGTTGGGAGACGTCTTATGGGTCGAAATGCACCACCTCACTTGCCTGAAAGGCACCATCTCATTTTCTCTGGCACCGTCTCAATTCCTGGGACCATCGCACGCCGCTCCGCCACTCCCCGGCTATCAGCATTTGCTTTCACGCTCGTCTAGGAGTGCCCCAAAGTGCTTTGCGCACACACATACACACAAGTGCGCTCACATGCACTGACATGCACATTGCCTGCAGTGCGCGCGCGTGGAGGCGGTGATGGCCGTGCTCGGCCTGACGCGCAGCAGGGACACCATCATTGGCGGCTTCTTCAGGCGCGGCGTGTCAGGTGGGGTTGGCCTCTCGCAGGCTCAGTGCGCGTGCGTTTGCATGCGCGCGCAGGCAGGCGTTCCTTTTGGGTGTGCAGGCGTCGCACTTTTTGCCCACCTGCTTGTTTATGGTAGACGTTGCTGCGGGCCGCGGGCCTTGGCACGTACATAAACTGGGCGGCTTGTGCATCAGCTTCTTTTTGGCAGAGCTCAATGCCCTGGGGGCCTATGCAATAGAGGTGATGCCGCTTGATACTGAGCATGCTCAGTGCGTGTGTGATGGAACATTCTTGGCGCCCTTCCTGCGTCAATATGTACGCGCATATGTGTGAACATGCGTGCTGCTGCTGCCCCTGCTGCTGCTGCAGCACAACTGGCATGCTGCACGGCTGCTGCAACACACGTCTGGCATTGTGCGCCACAGAGCGCTGCTGCTGCTGTGCTACGCAGCTGACACACACGCCTGCACTGAGTGTGCTGCTGCCGCTGCTGCTGCATCTTGCAGGTGGCGAGCGGAAGCGCGTGTCCGTGGGCCATGAGCTTCTCATCAACCCTGCTGTGCTGCTCTTGGATGGTGGGTGTGCTTGCACGCTTGGAAGGGTGCGTGCTTGCCCACCTGTGCTGCTGTGCTGCTCTTGTGTGGTGGGTGTGCTTGCATGCTCAGGAAGGGAGCATGCTTGCTCACCTGAGGTGTTCTGGTGCTTTCGCATGGAAAGTGGCTGCCCGCTTGAGCTGCTGTATGCTACTTCTGGGTGGAGGTCGGTCATTCCTTTGAGCTGCTGTGCTGCTCTCAGGCGCTGGCTGGTTGCCTTCATCCCTGACAACATGCCTGCGCCTCTTGCCAACCTGCTGCATGCGCCTGTACACACATGTACACACAAACACACTTCTAAGCCCGCCATTCAAACACACGCCCGCACGCTCGCATGCAGAGCCGACCAGTGGGCTGGACTCCACGACAGCACTGCACCTAGTGAACCTGCTGCGGGACCTGGCCAGTGAGTGGCTCCACGAGTGCCGCTTGCACCTCACTAGCAGTCGTGCAGTACAGAAGTGCCGCTTGCTTGCCTGCCTGCTTGCCTGCTCGCCTGCCTACCTGCCTGCTTGCTTGTCAGCACCTCTGGAGGTGAAGAAGCTGTGATTGCGGCACGCCAGTGTGCATGCTCGTATGGCAAGCATGATGGATGCGTGTGCAGCGTGCGGCATGGCGAGTTTGGCGGGCAAGCGTGATTGGTGGCAGGCTCCAGCCACCTGCTGGGAATACAGGCACCTGTGGGCGCATGGGGTCCCCACCCCCATCGGATGCGCTCAAGCTTGTGGTGATGTTGGCCCGTTGTGTGAAAAACAGCATGCCTGGCTAGCTAGCCAGGAGTCCTCCTTAATGCTTGTTTGCATAGTAAACACAAGGACACACGCGCGCATCTGCACGCGCACACACACACACACACACACACACACACACACACACACACACACACACACACACACACACACACACAC
>LKMJ01007117.1_pt1 | contig 10545 bp, 22 predicted proteins | sample 643391 | NCBI WGS metagenome assembly LKMJ01 (sample SAMN04112250, study PRJNA286221) | soda lake metagenome | biome: soda lake; feature: Kulunda Steppe; material: water; isolation source: sample PL-Br10 brine of Picturesque Lake | place: Russia: Kulunda steppe | collected 2010-07
CTGTTGTCAGCATGGCGGCCGTCATGGCTGCAGTGAAGATCCAGGACTGCCCCAGGTTCAGGAAGGCAAGTGTCTGGGAGGTCTTGATGGCGCTGGCCTGGTAGCGCTGCATGCACTGGTCGTAGCGCGCAGCCTGCCCACAGGGCACACAGGAGCAGCATGGCGGTGGGTGAGTGCAAGGTAAGGTGTAGCCCTGGCGCACAGCATGATGAGCATTCGTTGTTGAGCGCAGCCTGCTCACAGGGCACACAGGAGCGGCATGGCGGCGGGTGGATGCAAGGATGCCTTTGCCCCCGGCGCACAGCTCAGTTGCAACCCTCTGCTGAGCATGTTGGCAGACATGCATGACATGCATGCACGTACATACGCAGACGTGCACGAGAAACAGAAAAGATGTACCCATTGACCTTGGTCACGGCAAGCACGCATGCTGCAACATGTTGCTGTGGGCGTTCCAGGACCACTGCGCTTTCCATTGCAGGAGCGCGCTGGATCGGAACGCAGTCTGTGCTTGCAAGATGGTGTCGCGCCGGCGGCAGTGCTGCAGGCAGGGCACACGTGAAGTGTGGATTGTGCAGGCTGGAATTGCGGCGCACCAGCTTACCGTGGGTGGTGTTGCTGTGTGCCCCTGCCCTGGCAGCCACGCGACCGCAAGACAGCAAGCCGCAGTGGCAGGCTCACCTCGTGCTGCTCGTTCCCAAAGTACTTGACGGTCTCGTAGTTAATCAGCGAGTCCACCACGCGACCTCCTGCCTCTGCCTGGCCATCCATCCCAGGTGGGCAGGCACAGGCGCGTCAGCTCAAGGGCAGGCAGGCAACATGAGGTTTCTGCATCAGTGCCGCCTACCTAGCAGGTCTCGAGCGGTTCCAGACAAGCACTGCTGGGAAGCAGGTGCAGATTGCAGGGCGCAACCGGGCCCCCAAGCTGAGAGAGGCCTGCATGTAGTTGAGCAGACGGCCTAGCAGTCAACCTAACATAATAATAACATCCCTGAGACCTGATGCTGTGCTGGCTTGCCTGGCGGGAGGATCCCTCACACCTCCTGAATGCTCACAGGACCCCTCACAGCTCCTGAGCACGAGTCCATCCATGGTTTCACTCGACACTCTTGTGTCATTGGTTTCTGTCTGTGCCTTGCAAGCGTGCTCCATGGCGCGTCCCAGTTGCCGCGGGCAGCAGCCAGCCAGCCAGCCAGCCCACCTAGCGCAGCTGCTCTAGCCTGCTCACCTCTGCTTTGTTCATATCTTTTCTGAAGCGCGTGAGCCAGGACGTGATGCAAAAGGTGAACCCAGTGTAAGCTGCATTACAGACAAAGGGAGGGGGGAGGGTAGTGTCAAGCATTCAATGAAAGGCCTGTATTCATGGACTCTCGGTGGCCTGTCTATGTCGCAAAGTTGTACCACTAAAGCGCATGCCCAGGGCTTGTGGGCGTGTCAGACACAGGCAAAACGTGAGCATGGGCACAGCAGAGGCAGAGGCACAGCACAGGCAAAGGCAGGCTCAACGACAGGGGCGCAGCAGAGCCCTTGCCCCACTGAAGCTCATGGTCATCCCCCAAAACCCTGTGCCAGCACCATGCATGGCCAGCACCATGCATGACCGAGGCACCCGGCAGGAAGAGCTGCAGCACGGCCATTGTCACCGAGGCCAGTTGGCCACGGGTGGGCCTCGGCCAGGGCAAGGCCGGTCACGCAGGAGTAGTGCCAGATGCAGAGCGGCCGCATGCTAAGAATGCGGCATGCTGCTTGCCACCACTGTGGAGCGCCCACTCAGGACATGCGTGGTTAGGGAGGCAAGCAGCTATGGGGTCTTGAAGGACGGAAAGGCTCACGCAATCGCATATGCATGTTGCTGCAGGCAGCACAGCACTGCCGGTAGAAGGGACGAGCCGCACGCAGGCCCACGCAGCCCCTGCAGCTGCTGGCTTGCACATGCACCTGTGGGCGGCTGCGCTGCTTGGCTCAGCAGCACGGAGCGGCAGGCTGTGCAGACTTCAAGGAGGACGCAAAGTCTGCCCTGCAAGCACGCCCCGCACGCCCCGCATGCCGCGGACAGGGGGCGAGCCAAGATGACAGGGGCATGTCTTGATGCTTTGTGGGACATAACTGTGAGGCAGTTGGTAGTTGCTGCGACCCGCGCTTCCCCGCTAGCGCGGCTGCAGCGCAAGTGCGACCACCAAATGTTTGTGCACTGCGGCTGTGAGTGCGCTCTGCCAGCAGGGCAGCGCAAGTGTACCTCTGTGAGTGCACACCTCCGCAAGCGCACCTGCCAGCGTGGCCACTGTGAGCGCGCCCATGCCGGGGCCGCACTTGGCAGTCAGAATGGCCGCCACGATGGCCACCTCAAACATGGTGGGCGCCACGTTGAACACCAGCGCGCCCAGCATGAAGTTGATGCCCCGCGAGCCGCGGTCCATGATACGCGCCAGCGTGCCTAGCAGACAGGAAAGGCGCGCGCACGCGTGCGGGGAGCGGCTGTTGTGCGCGTGCGTGCTGTTGCTGGGAGAAGGGGGCGTGCGTGCGGAGCACAGGCGGGGGGCGGCGCTGCTTCAGAGAGCGGGAGGGGAAAGGGGGGGGTAGGAGCCTTGGGCATCTTCAGTGTGTGTGTTTGTATGTGTGTGCTTACATGCATGTATGTACATGTGTGTTTGTGCAGGTTCGTATCCATGCATGTTTGCAGTGTGTAAGCCAGGGTGTGCATGGGTTTGAGTATGCAAGTGTGAACAAATGCACAAGTGCGTTAAAAATTCAATCATTAAATGCATGCTTGTGTTTTTTGTTGGGAGAAGAAGATGTTGATACCAGGGGGAGGCATACCCCTGTGTACGACATCTGCATGAGGCACAGCACATTTGGCTGGGGCTGCACGGCGTGGGAGGGTACACCATCCGTGGCTTGTTCTGATGGGGGCAGGCGCAGCAGCCTGGTTGATGCAGCACACCACAGCCGCAGCGATGACAACACCCACAGCACCCACCCGTTTGCTTGGACAGGTGGAAGGGCAGGTCCAGGTTGTGGAGGTGCTTGAAGACTTGCAAGGCCACGCTGCGGATTGCGCCTTGGGTGACCTGAGGCACATGTTTTGAACCAATGCCTTGTTTGGGGTACCTTATGTAAACCAGATGCACCAAGACCGTGGCACTGCACAAGACGGGGTGCTGGTTGCATGCTGAGCAGGCGTGACACCAAGCGGGGCCTCCAGCGCATGCAGCGGCCACACGCACACACATACATGTGTGTGTACCCTGGCACAGCGACAGCGTGCTTCCCAACGTGGAGGCAAAAGCATCACATGCCGCACCAGGGCAAGCACAGGCTGGAAGGGGCCCTGTGCCACCATATGCCACACACATGCCGCACGTATGCCACTCTGCTGTGCCACACGCGTGCCACTCTGCTGTGCCACCATATGCCGCACACATGCCACACGTATGCCACTCTGCTGTGCCACCATATGCCACTCTGCTGTGCCAGCATATGCCACACGCGTGCCACTCTGCTGTGCCACCATATGCCACACGCGTGCCACTCTACTGTGTGGGCTTTGCGGGACGCGACGCGCGTGCCTGATGCCGGCAGGCCTGGTGCGTGCCCCTACTGCCTTGAAGCTTGCCTGAGGCCATGGAGGGCAAACTCCCAAGGCCAGCCTCAGTAGATCTTGCGTGATCAAGAGGCCACTGAAGATCTCTTGTGATCAAGAGGCCACTGGAGATCGTGCGTGATCAAGAGGCCGAAGTTGACCTCGTATGATGAAAAGAAGCGGGTGTTTGTGATTGGGGCGCACAAGCTGCCGCGATGGGTGCGTGCATGCCTGGGCCAACTCTTGGGTGTTAGGAGGCATGCAGGGGACTCTGGTATGCAACGTGGCTGCTGACCTCTCATGCCTGCCCTTGCATTCAGGAGTGCATGCCCTTGCGGCGTCACACACATGCGCCAGCACACACGCACACACACCACACGCAAACACACCACAAAGTCCACGCACCTTGGCAAAGACCATGTTCCTGCCCTCATTGCAGAGGACCGTGCCCGCACGTGCAGCGCCGTACGCGAGGATCAGAGCAGAAGCGGAGGCAGTCACCGTAGAGCTACCTGCGCGTGCAGGCATGTGCATGCAGCCGCGTGCAGTTGTGCGCACGCCTGGACCATGTCAGGGCTCCATGGTCCTTTGAAGAACTGAGCTGGGGCTGATTGGGTGCACGGCGGTTCTCCTGCAGCAGCATTAGGACAGTGGCCATGCGCCCCCCATGGCAGGGCCTGGCCAGGGCATCGGGGGCTGCCGCGCGTGGAGGCCGCCTACTTTTTGGGAGGGGAAGGTAGCCCCGGGGCTGCATGCGGGCGCTTGGGGAGGCAAAGTGCCACTGGACGGGCACGATAGAGGCCGTATGCTTGCCACACGCTCAGCACGTGCCGGCCCAACAGTTTTGCAGCTCAGCAGCAGGGGCACATTTATCCCCACATCAAAGCGTGCGCCCCTGGCACGCATGTGCCCTAGCCCAACAAACACATGCCTCCCACGTGATGCACCCATTCAGGCGCGCGCGCTGGAAAGCGCTGACAAAAAAACAAGCCAGCCAGGCATGTGCTGCAGCCCCACAGTTCAGGCCCACCTGCAGCAGCCACGCCAGCGGAGGACAGCGGCGCCAGCGCATCCACAGCCGCCTTCATGAGCACGGGCACACTGACATTCAACACTTTGGCGCCGATCATCAGGCCCAGAGCCAGGGACACACGCCGGCGGAACTCGGGGTTGTCTGCGCGCGTGCATGCGTGGGGTTACGCGTTTTGCACAAGGTTGCGTACGTGCGCACGTTAATGCGCGCGTGTGTGTAGGTTCATGAGCGTGTGTGTGTGTGTGTGTGTGTGTGCAATGCACACTGTGCATGGTGGTTCATTTGTACGTGATGTGTGTATGTGTGCGTGTACGTATTCCCATGCACGCGTGCATGCAAATGCACCAGCACATGCGCACTGGTGGGAGTGGACACATGAGCTGCAAGCCTCATGGAAGGAAGCAGCTAAGTTATGGTTTAATCTATCTTTCAAGTTGGGCCCTTTCGGCTTCCAAAACAGGGCAGCTTCTATGCGCTGGAGCTGTTCATCAGCACACCTGAGCACACTCGCACATCAAAAAGCGCAGGCTTTGCTGAAATACCGGCAGTTTCAGACATCCTGGAACCATGCCCAAAACTCACTTTAATGTGCCGCAACTGTGCTGTTTCACACCTTTTGGCCAGAGGTAGCCTGACATCTGCCTCAGAATTTCCATGTCGTGCATGGACTCCCCTGCTTGCTCTAGGCCTCCTGCAGACAAGCGAGCTTTCCAACTCGTTAAGAAAAGGTCGAAGAAACATTCCAGAAACATCACGGTCAAAATAGTCTTAGCACACCCTTGACCTGCTCTCGAGCATGTCAACAATGGAGAATAGACAATGTCAAAATGCAAACAGTCACTTGCTGCTTGCTTGGCTAATCACACTACAGGGTGCTGGAGCGTCTGGGAATGTAGGAGAAGGCATGACAATGGCCTATCCTTGTAGGCGAGTCAGTGCTTCTGTGCGTATGAAGGCTGCACACCAAGTTACACTGTCCAGTATGCATAGCAGGCACCTGAGAACTGGGACGCTGAGCAAAGGGATGGACCTGTGGCAGAAAGATTGGTGCTCTGACTGGGGGGGTGGGTTGGATCATGGGCAGTGCTGGAGTCGCCTGCATTGACCTTGGTGCTGAAGAGGCGGTCACAAGGATTGGGGTTGACCTGGCGGCTGCTGAAGGGAGACTGGAGGTGGCGCCACGGATGACTGTGTGGGAAGGAGTTTTGGGAACAAGATGCCGGATTATAAGTGCAAAGGGTGATTGCATGGCCATCCCCTTGAATCAGAGGCTGCGGAGCTGGTGGCACCGTGGGATTAAGCACAGGGCGCTCATTGGGTGTCTTGAGCTGGAATTTCTCGACCTGCGAAGCAGACCCATTGCGTAGGCGGACTTTCAAATGACTAAGTTTGCATGGATGTGTCTTCAGAGTACACACATGTAAAGATGGAAGGTAAAGATGGGAGAGGACAACCTGCTTTGCTTGCTGGATCACAGGTAAGATTCAACTGAGTTGCTGGTAAAAGCAATTTCACATTCCAATCCTTGATCTTGAAAATTCATGTGAGAGGGGCCCAAAACAGAAGGGTGTTTGATGGCATGCACTCTCACCTCTGAAAGCGTGAATGCGAGCCCAGCCTGCAAGCATTGAGCCACCAAACGCTCTGAATATTGCGCAATGATATGCTTAGGCAAAAGAAGCTGCATCCAGGTTACGGCCCAAATGGCCTAGCTCATATCAGGGCAGTTGCCAAGCTGATGATCATCCAACGACCATGAATAAAATGACATCCAAAGATCATAAAGAAATAAGTAAAATTTTGACTGACTGAGAATAAATATGCGAGAGTGACCACGTAAGGCCACATGAAAATTCTTTTTGCTAAATTGATTACCTTACTAATATTTCTTGCTAAATTTATTTAATACCTTACTGTCATGCCGAAGTAGCTCGTGCCTTGTAACACCTACTGGTTGAGGGGGGTGGAATGGAGCGGACAAAAAGCTTGAATGTGTGACTAGCTGCAGCCACTTGGAGCTAAGCCGAGGAAAAGGTTGCAGCCAATGCCAGGCACATGGGCGGGAGGGCCCGAGGAGCAGCCAGGGTGTCCACATGTACCTAACCTTAACCTTCCCACTGGTGCATACACCTGGGAGCTAGCTTTAGCTGGTGATGGGTATTTGGTGCATGTGTGGAGGTGACCAGCTTCGTCTGCACTGGGCCCCCAACCACAGATAATAAGTCACCCCCAAGATTATAAAAGCTGCAGCCTGCTTTCTATGTACGAGGACGTCACCTGCAAAATTACACACATTACTTTGCAAATTGGCTTGAAAATTTACCGTATCTATCATATGTGTATGGAAATCTTGCAAGAGTGCATGGACGAGTGTGGGCACTCTGGCAATTCTTTCGGAATGGCCAAGTTTGACCTGAAAGATACCTGCGAAGGTCGACTTTTGCGGTGGTGTGGCTCACAAAGTAGGCCGTAATCTAGAAAAAGGTGTAAAGATTTCTACCCATGGGATTTCTACCTCCGTGGCCACGGAGGTCAGTTGGCACTGGCTGGTGAGTGCAGGCATCGCAGACAGGTACACAAGCAAAGATGCTGACTAGCTGCTAGGTTAACAGATCCCTGGTCCTACTGGTTTCACTGTGTTGCTCACTTCTGGAACAGCCTGCTGACGACTGACAATAAAAGAAGAAAAAACTACGTAGGCACTACCTACTAGGCAGTGAAACCACTCCCTACATCAATTAAGGAAAAGGAGGCACATTGGCCCCAAGAGCCGTGAGTCTCCTCCACCAGGGAGAAGGAAGAGCTAGTGAGGATCTAGAGGGTGACAAGCCGCCACCTGCTCCAGACCAAGACCTTGAGAGCATCTGTTTTTTTCAAGGCGCGTCTAGAAGTTGTTAGTTTGTGCGCATAGAGCACAGAATGAGCATGCAATATGAGGGCAGTCTTATGGGCTTTTTGTGTATCAAGGCCGAGCTCTTTGAGTTGATTCAAAGTGTGTGAGGATTAGCTAGAGCCTCCCACACCAAGAAGAATGGTGTGGAGGATAACTTGTTTGGCCTTCAAGCGCTTACAAAGAACCTCGTGTTATTTTCAAGAGGCCTCTGATTTGTGTCCAGGCGGTGTATCTTCACAGTATTTAACCCCAACGAGGTGTATTTCCCTCATGTTGACATTGAGCTCGTGAATCCTGCGTTCATCTTTGCTGGGTTGTCTTGGGTGTGACACCTGGTGCATATGAGGAGTGGTTGGCGAATTTAATTTTGTAGTAGGTAAGGGAGTGACAAAAATGGCATCAGGGCGACTAGAGGTGAGTCTATCTCTAGCAGATAAACGAGCAGCAAAAAGCCAGCTAGGAAGTGTCCTGTTACTAGCATGCTCAGGAATTTGAAGGTTTTGTTGGGCCAAGCAATCAGTGCTGCCAGCATCCAACTGGACTAAATAACCTGCCAGAGAGCCTTTGCTGATGGCTTTCATGATGGGCCTGCAGGCAACATTATGGGCCATGTAGTCTACAATACAGCGCACTAGTTACACTCACCCTCACAAATGGTCATGATCCGTGCATCTTCGGAATATTTACCATCGTAATTGGACCCGTGTTGACTTGCAAGATACTGTTCACACGAGCAGAATTCAGCAGAGAAGCTCAGTACAGTCTGCAATCATAGACATGCCTTGGTCAATGAACATGCCGATTCAACCTGCCCACAGCAAGCATTCTCTGGATCAGATCAATCTGATCATGATGATATCATAATCGTAATGGTAAAAATGCGACCAATGTGATAGAGGCACTGGCAGCCTCCAAATGTCATGACTCAGACATGACCTATTTGTTTAAAGTCTGCAGTTTCATGACTCGAACAAGGCCACAGTGGTCTTTCAGGGGGTGTCACTATTGTGCGGAGCTTAGGGCACGTTTTTGCCCATGGGCTGGTTCGTTAGTTCGTGCCAGAATGCTAGGCACATTGTTAGAAAGGTCGTCGTTTCTTTCTTGGTGTTTAAAAATAATGGGATGTTCAGGTGCACAGGTTGGCATTTTGTGTGTTTTGGTCATCTACACAATCACATTGCGCATAATTGAAATTACGTGGGTAAAAACCAGCCCCCCCAGACCTGGATTATTATTATTATTATTATTATTATTATTATTATTATTATTATTATCATTATCATTATTTCCTCCCAATTTTACTAAGGGTTGCAGAAGGGTTAAATTCAGTTTTGGTGCAAGACGGCCTCCTGTTGGGGATCCTTCAAGGATAGCCTGCATGCAAAAAGTGCAGCTTCCGTCAGCTCTCAGCTCTCCTGCCTAGGTAAGAGGCAGGGGTAGGGCATTTTCTACATCACCTTTTCTAAGATTTCACGCAGATTTGAAAGATGCAGTCGTAGGGCCATAGACAATTTGGAAAGAGGAACCACCCTAACACAGCCTAGTGACACCCCATTCATGGTCTTTTATGTCATTATCCAAATAAAATGCAAGCAGATGGGTAATTTTTAAAGCTTCTGGATGGACAAGCAAATGCTGCGTCTCCAACCCGGGTGGACGGGAGGAAAAAAGTATTACTACAAACATGGTGAAAAGCCAGAATAAGCGTGTTCATGATGATGATTCCGGTAACTATCAACATCCCAAAAAACTTCAGCTTGAGGAACGCCAGGCAAGGCTAGGGCAGCTCAGGCCATGCTATTCCTTCCAGGCCTACCAGGCCTGCAAACCCCCAAGCCGGTGCCCCCACAAGTGCTAGCCTGGCTGTCACAGCTGACACAGCCTTACGCACAGGTCAGAGGAGGGTCATCACTGCGTGATGTTGCATTAGGTAGGTTTGGGGGAATCCCTGGTGCACCTCTATCATTGCTGCCATCTTCACTGTCCATCAGTCTAAGTGAGTTAAGATCAACAAAAAGTATGGTTTAGCTGATAACAGCAGGTGAAGCATTAGCTGTACAGCATTAGCTGTACATGTATCTATAGGTGTATTAGCTAGATGATATATTAACAATGTATAATCTATGTATGCACCCGGTTTACCAGTCTCAATCACCAACATTTACGGAATCCATTGCCATAAAAAGTTGGGGGTACACTGAAGAAAAGCCACCGGCTCGACCGCAGTCGACAAGTAAACGCGCGGCGGCAGCTTTTTGTGATCGAGCTCTTTGAAATAAAATTCATTATTCTATTCTGATTATGGCTGATATACGACTCCTCCTGCCTCCTGGTGTCGAGTTCTCTCTTGAAGGATTCAAGAAGCCAAAAGCGGGTGGTGATCCTCTTCCACCAGCAACAGCAGTGTCAGGGGCACCTCACCCGCAATACGTCCATGTTCTGGTGTGTGATTGAGGACGCTGAGCAGCTGCATCCCAGATCGGTGCATGGGATCGATTATGTTTACATGAAGAGGAAGACAGCTCAAGATGAGTATTTCATGATGCAATGATGTGCAGGTGTCTGCACTCCCGAGTTTAACGGGCAGCCTCAGATTCTTGGGCTTGGCTTGGGGCGAGCAGTGCGTGTTTGTGAGTGATGACGTCATCAGCTCTGTCGACAGAGCTGCATAGAGGTGCCACTGGTTGGGTAGACATTGTTGTATGATCCTTTATGGATCTTATGGGTAAGTAACCTAAAAAGGCCTGTTGATCCCCGCAGGATGTGACTGTAGATCAACCTTTTGGTGGAGCCCATAGTGCCACAGAGCAGGGGGGTGGGGAGCAAGGGGCAGGAGAGCCATACAGCGTTACCGAAACTAGCATCCAAGCACAAGAGCGCTTTGCAATGATAAGGTGTGTAGTGGAGCGCAGAATTAGTGCCTGCGTCCAGGCTTGTGGCCGTGTGCAAGTATGCACGCACGCACGCACGCGCGCGCACACACACACACACACACACACACACACACACACACACACACACACACACACACACACACAC
>LKMJ01007119.1_pt1 | contig 10545 bp, 10 predicted proteins | sample 643391 | NCBI WGS metagenome assembly LKMJ01 (sample SAMN04112250, study PRJNA286221) | soda lake metagenome | biome: soda lake; feature: Kulunda Steppe; material: water; isolation source: sample PL-Br10 brine of Picturesque Lake | place: Russia: Kulunda steppe | collected 2010-07
AACTTTACACATGTAGACGAGCCCGTATGTCACGACTCGACCGGAGCGACCGCGAGCGGATCGCCGCGCTGTTCGACCGCCAGCTCGAACTCGGGCTCCACCACGGCGCCCAGCTGGCCGTCTACATCGACGGCGACCCGGCACTCGACCTCGCCGGCGGCGCGACCGGGCCGAACGGGGGCGAGACGACGAGCGACACCAGACACGTCCTCTTCTCCTGTACGAAGCCGTTCGCCGCCGTCACGCTGCACGCGCTGGTCGAGGACGGCGGCCTCGCCTACGACGACCGCGTGGTCGACCACTGGCCGGAGTTCGCAGGGGAGGGGACCGAAAAGGCCGAGATCACCGTCCGGCAGGTGATGAGCCACACGGCCGGACTCACCCAGTGTGAACTCGACGCCCGGCCCGACCTGTGGTCCGACTGGGAGGCCTGCGTCGAGGCGCTCGAGGCCGTAGACCCCGTCTATCCGCCCGGGGAGCGGGCGGCCTACCACCCGCTGACCTACGGCTGGCTGGTCGGCGAACTCGTCCGCCGAATTTCGGGAACGCCGATCGAGGAAGCCGCCGCCGAACGAATCTTCGACCCGCTGGGGATGACCGACACCGGCATCGGCCTTCGCGACCACGAACCCGACGACGTCGCGACGCTTGCCGCCTTCGACGAGTTCGATCGCTGTCGCGACCCCGGCGAGGGACTCGGCGACAACGCCCAGGTCGCGGCCCCGTTCAACACCGAGGCCGTCCGCCGGGCCGTCGTCCCCGCCGCGACGGGAATCGGGACCGCCCGCGACATGGCCAGGTTCTACGCCTGCCTGGCCAACGGCGGCGAACTCGAGGGCACCCGCATCCTCGCTGCGGAGACGGTCGAGGCGGCGACCGCGCTCGAGGCCGAGACAGACGCCGACGGCACCCTCGGCCGGCCCGGTCGGTTCGCACTGGGCTTTTGGAAGGGCGGGACGGCCGCCGATCCGTACGGCTCGCTCTCCCCCGAGTACGTCTTCGGTCACGCCGGCCTCGGAAGCAGCGTCGGCTGGGCGGACCCGGAACTGAACGTCGGCTTCGCGTACGTCACGAACGGCGTCCGCGAGGGGTCCTACGAGCACGTCGCCCGGGTCCGCCAGCTGGCAGACGCCGTCCGGACTGCCCTGGTCCAGTAATCCGAGTATCCAGTAGCTTGAGGAGTTGCGAGAGCGTACGCCCAGTATGAGCCGATACAGACGCATCCTCGCGGTCGTCGCCGTGCTCGCCTGGACCGCGACGGCGATCACACACCTGATCGCGACGCTTGCACCCTCGGAGTCGGATCGGATCGAGTGGGGCGAACGTCGGGCCCTGTTCGCACTCTGTGGGAGCCTGTCGACGAACGCACTCGTCTTCGCTACCGTCTACCGATACCTGGCGGGAGACACCAAACGGTAACGCGGACGGCCCCACTCGAGCGGCCGTTCCGGCGTGGACGACGGGACAGGGTCGACGAGCGACGCCGTCGTCACCGAGAGCAGTTCGCGGCGGAAATCGCCAGCAGAGACCGGGTTGCCGGCCAGCGACTGGCGAAGACGTTTGTGACAGAGTGGCGTACCACCGACGGATCGACGATGACGAACCTAGACACCCTGCCGCGTCGAGAGCTCGGCGTCGACTTCGGCGACCTCGCCGGAAAGATCGAGGGGCACTCCTACCCGGTTACGACCGAGGAATTCGTCGCAGACTTCGGCGAAGCCGTCCTCGAACTCCCGAACGGGACGGAATCCGTTCGCGAGATCCTCGATTCTGCCGCCAACGAGACGTACGAGTCACCGAGGGAGGCCCAGCACGCGCTGTTCACCATGGTCGGTAGCCGGGCGATCGGCCGGAAGTACTACTCCGACCGCACGCCGCCCGCACTGGGAGAAGACCGGAACGACCGGCCGCTCTCGTTCTAGTCCCGTTCCAGAGGTCGAGTGACGGGTGAGCGTGACGGACCGACCCTACCGATCGGCGTCCGTCCGCGTCACGGTGGGCCCTCCCAGCCCTCGACGGCGACCGTCTCTCCCGCTGGAATCCCTTCTCGGTCGTCGTCGACGACGACCCAGCCATCCGCGAGTGCCACACTCGAGAGGACGCCTGCCCCGCTCGCACGGGTGGGGATCGCCCGGTATTCGGGTTCATCGGCCTCGAGGGCGTCGGGGTCGCGCGCCTCGAGTTGGACGCGGGCGAACGTCCGGGTGCCGGGTTCGCTCGGGATCTTGCGGTCGAGGACGGCCCGCGTGGTCGGATGGGGATCGGGGGTGGTGCCCTCGAGCCAGCGCAGCGTGGGCCGGAGGAACTGGACGGCGTTGACGATGCAGGCGACGGGGTAGCCCGGAAGGGCGATGACGGGCGTCTCCTCGACGATGCCGAGACAGACGGGGTGGCCGGGTTTGAGCCCGACACCGTGGACGACCACTTCGCCGAGGTCGTCGATCACTTCGGGGAGGAGGTCGCGCTCGCCGACGCTCGAGCCGCCGGTGGTGACGACGACGTCTTTCGTGAGGTCGCGCTGGATCGCCACGCGCAGCGATTCGGGGTCGTCGGTGACCACGTCGCGGTAGGTCGCCTCCGCCCCCCAGCGGTCGGCGAGCCGAGAGACGGTGAGGCCGTTGGTCTCGACGACTTCGCCGGGGCCGGGATCGGCGTCGACGAGTTCCTCGCCGGTGGGGATCACGCCCACCGTGGGCCGTCTTGCGACCGCGACGCGGTCGTAGCCAGCCGATCGGAGCAACCCGAGGTCCGACGGGCGCAGTCGGTGGCCCGCGTCGTAGAGGTGCTGGCCCTCGGCGACGTCCTCGCCGATCGGGGCGACGTTTTCGCCTTCGGCGACGGCGTCCTCGACCTCGAGTTCCCCGACCGACTCGAGTTCCTCGACGTGTTCGATCATCACGACCGCGTCGGCGCCGTCGGGGAGCGCGCTGCCGGTGTGGACGCGTGCGGCAGTTCCGGGATCGACGCTGGCATCGCCGCCGACGCCGTCGCCGAGTCGGAGGACGGCCGGCGAGGGCTCCGTCGCGCCGAACGTGTCCTCGGCCCGAACGGCGTAGCCGTCCATCGCCGCCCGTCGGTAGTGGGGGACGTTCCGTGCGGACGCGATGGCCGTCGCGAGGACGCGTCCGTCGGCGCGTTCGACGGCGACACGGTCGGTCCCGGTAACCGGGGCGAACTCCCCGTCGGCTGTGTCCCCGCCCCGTCGCTGTTCGAGTGCGTCTCGGAGGACCCGGCGCGCCTCGTCGACCGGCGTCCGTACCTTGAAGCCGGCCTCCGTGCGCTCGCGGTCGGCACCTTTCATACACCCACTCGAGTCGCCGGAGGGCAAAAGCGTGGGGGACCGTCGCGGCGCGGCTCCCGTCGCCGGAGGTCTCCGTCGTCCGTCAGGCCCGGTCCGACGAACCAGCCGCTACCGCGGCCTTTTTCGTATCGGCGTTCGAACCTGTAGCTATGTCAGCGCTCCGCGACGCGTTGCGGGATCTCTCCGACGACGTCTTCTTCGATCTGCTCGAGAGCGAGGACGCCTACCTGCTCGTCCTCGACGTGCCAGGTGTCACGCTCGACACGCTCGAGGTGAGCGTCGAGGGCGGGCGGCTCTCCGTCGACGCCAGACGGGAGAAAGACCAGCCGGGCGACTACCAGTACGTCGAGGAGAACCGACCGATGTTCGTCGACGTCTCGCTGCCGCTGCCCGACGACGTGAGCGCCGAGACGCCATCGGCCGAGGTCGACCGCGGCGTTCTCGAGATTCGTATTCCAAAGCGGACGACGGAGACGACCATCGACGTCACCACGCCCGGCCGAACCCGATCGTCCGACGGGGATGCCGACTCCGACGGCACGGATGGGACCGACGGCTCCGACGACGGAACCACGGCCGGCGGCGGGACTGGCGAACCGGACGATCCTGCCGGGACGGACGCGACGAGCGACGGAGACGAGTTCGACGACGAACCGAGGTGACCGAGGCTGGCCTCTCTCCGCGCGTACAGGCGGTTCGTCCTCGTCGCGTGGCAGTTTCTCCCCCTGTTGCTCGCGTACGCCCGTGACCGGCGTCGGTTCCTCCTGTTCGGCCGGCGTCGACGCGTCGGACCGGAGACCCACCGCTACCGGGCCGAAGTACTGCTCGAGTCGCTGCTGACGCTCGGTCCGACGTTCATCAAACTCGGCCAGTTGCTCTCGACGCGACCCGACGTGTTGCCACCGGAGTACATCGAGGTACTGTCGGCGCTGCAAGACGAGGTGCCCCCGGCCGACTGGCCCGAGGCGAAGGCCGTCCTCGAGGAGGAACTCGGGCCCGTCGACGACCGGTTCGAGGAGTTCGACACCGAGGCGATCAGCGGCGCGAGCCTCGGACAGGTCTATCGGGCGAGCATCGACGGCCAGCCGGTCGCGGTGAAGATCCGCCGGCCGAACGTCGAATCCCTCATCGAAGCCGACCTCCGGGTCATCCGCTGGTCGATGCCGCTGCTGTTGTACTTCGTCGACGACGCCCGGTCGTTCTCGCTCGAGAACCTGGCCGACGAGTTCGCGAAGACGATCCGCGAGGAGATGGACTACGCCCGTGAAGCGGCGATGCTGACGGAGATCCGATCGAACTTCGAAGACGACGATCGCTTTCGTATCCCGGCCGTGATCGAGTCGCACTCGGACTCGCGCGTGCTCACGATGGAGTACGTCGGTGGAACGAAGATCAACGACGTAGCCGAACTGGATCGGAAAGGGATCGACCGGAGCGAACTCGCCGAGGCACTCCAGCGGTCGTACCTGCAGATGATCATCGACGACGGCGTCTTCCACGCCGACCCCCACCCCGGCAACCTCGCGGTGACCGACGACGGCCAGATCGTCTTCTACGACTTCGGGATGTCCGGCCGGGTCGACGACTTCGTCCAGGACAAGATCGTCGACTTCTACATCGCCGTCGCCAACCAGGACATCGACGCGATCCTCGACGCGCTGATCGAGATCGGCACCCTGAGCCCCGACGCCGACCGGGCAGTGATGGCCGACGTCCTCGAGCTGGCGATCGCCGACGCCCGTGGCGAGGACATCGAGCAGTACCGGGTCCAGCAGATCATCGGCCAGGTCGAGGACTCGATCTACGAGTTCCCGCTGCGGCTCCCGAAGAACCTGGCGCTCGTCCTCCGCGTTGCGACCGTCGTCGAAGGGGTCTGTGTCACCCTCGATCCGGACTTCGATTTCATCTCGACGGCGACGGACTACCTCACCGAACAGGGCTATCGCGAGGAGTCGATCCGCCAGTTCGTCTCCGCCTCCGGCGACCAGCTCCGTGAGACCTCCCAGTCGCTGATTCGGGTTCCACCGAAGCTCGAGCGGAGCCTCGACAAACTCGACCGCGATGCCGTCACCGTGACGATCGAACTCGAGGACGCCCACCGGGTCTTCGACCGGCTGGCGAAGCGGCTCATCTACGGGCTGTTGCTCTCGGTCGGACTGATCTCGACGGCGATCATCTACGCCTTCCGCGGACTCGACCTCGCCGTCATCGTCTCCGGCTCGCTCTCGGCGTTGCTCATCGTGTTGTTGTTCCTCTCGTTCCGGCGCCGGCGCCGCGGGCTGCAGGCGACCCCACAGTTCACCAGGCAGAACCTTCGCCAGCGCCGTCGCGACGAGTGAGCGGGTCTACCCTGGCGGCGATCACCACAACGGACGGTTATTGTCGGGGAGAGACGACGATCGCCGACCGAAGGCCCGATCAACACTCGAGTTCGACGCCGGGGGTACCGTTTTCGCCGTGGCCGTGGTCGACAGTGATATGTACGACCGCCTCGCCGATCTCTCAGTGACGATCGAATCGGCGTCGACTACTCGCCTCGAGCGCGAGACCTCGAGTGAGTTCACCCGCGTCACCACCGAGATAGCCCTCCGGGGGCCGGACGACGTCGTCGGCGTCGGAGAAGACGTCACCTACGAGGAGACGGAACACGACGCCCTCGCCGAACACGGGATGCCCGACCTCGCCGGCGAGTACACCGTCGACGAGCTCTCGAGTTGGCTCGAGGACGTCGATCTCTTCCCAGCGGGCCCGCCCGACCGCGAGGTCTTTCGGAACTACCGCCGCTGGGGGGTCGAGAGCGCGGCGCTGGACCTCGCGCTCCGGCAGGCAGGGACGGACCTCGCGAGTCGCCTCGAGCGCTCGCTCGAGCCCGTTCGATTCGTCGCGAGCACTCGCCTCGGCGATCCGCCGACGACCGACCGTCTCGAGCACCTCCGCGACCGGCAGCCGGACCTCGAGTTCAAGCTCGATCCGACGCCAGCGTGGGACGACACCGTCGTCTCGCGGATCCGAGACGCCGTCGGCAGGGACGCCGTCCGAATCCTCGACCTCAAGGGCCAGTACGAGGGGACCGACGTCGACGTCCCGGCCGACCCCGAGCTGTACGGCCGCGTCCTCGAGGCGTTCCCCAGCGCCGTCGTCGAGGATCCGGCACTGACCGAGGAGACGGAACCGCTGTTCGACGATCCCGACGTCCGTCGACGCGTCTCCTGGGACGCGCCGATCCACGGCCTCGAGGACGTCGAGGCGCTGCCCTGGGAGCCGGACTGGCTCAACGTCAAACCCTCGCGATTCGGCTCGATCGAGTCGCTGCTCGAGACGATCGACTACTGCCTGGAGCGCGACGTCCGTCTCTATGGCGGCGGGCAGTTCGAACTCGGCGTCGGCCGCGGCCAGCTCCAAACGCTCGCCGCGCTGTGGTACCCCGACGGGCCGAACGACGTCGCCCCGCGGGCGTACAACGATCCCGACCTCGAGGAGGGGGTACCCTCGAGCCCGCTCGAGCCGGCGGGCGACCGTCTCGGGTTCGGCTGGGGGTCGAGTAGCTGAGGTGGCCGTGAAGCCGGTCCCGGTGTAGCGGTTCCCACACAGAGATCACCCCTGAACGCGTCCGAACGGCCCCGTCGACCGACGAACCGGCAGAGACAGCGAACGCACGTCGGCTTTTATAACCCAACCCGCGAACCGGGGAGTATGCACCTCGACGAGTTCGGCCTCGAGCGGTGGTTCGCCGCGTACGAACACGACGCCGAGATCATGCTCGCCGAAAGCGGGATTCGGAGCCTCGAAGCCGACCGCTTCGACACCGATCCTGGCGAGCTTGGGTACGTCATCCCGACCAACGGCGATCCCGAGATTCGAGGGACGATCGCCGCCCGGTACGACCGCGAGCCCGACGAGGTGCTCTGTACCTGTGGCACCCAGGAAGCGAACTTCCTCGCGTTTCACGCGCTGCTCGAGCCGGGCGACCACGCGGTCGTGGTAACGCCCACCTACCAGTCGCTGTACGCGATTCCCGACAGTATCTGTGCGGTGAGTCGGGTCCAACTCGAGGCCCCCAGCTGGGAGCTCGACGTCGACGCGGTGGCCGACGCGATCCGCCCGGAGACCCGCCTCGTCGTGGTGAACAACCCGAACAACCCGACGGGCCGCTATCACTCGCTCGAGACGATCGAGGCGCTGTACGACCTCGCCGCGGATGCCGGAGCCTACCTGCTGTGTGATGAGGTCTACCGGCTGCTGGCCGACGATCCGCTCCCGCCGGTCGCGAGCCTCGGTCCCCGCGGCATCTCGACGACCGGGCTCTCGAAGGCCTACGGGCTCGCCGGCCTCCGGTTCGGCTGGCTCGTCGGCGACCGGGAGATACTCGAGGCGGCCTGGAACCTGAAAGACTACACCACCATCTCGCCGCCGGCGTTCGGCCAGCACGTCGCGGGACAGGCCCTAGAGGAGGAATCCGAGATCCTCGACGAGAACCGGGACCTCGCCGCGACGAACCGCGAGCGCGTCCGGGCGTTCGTCGACCGCCACGGCCTCGAGTGGCACGAGCCGGTCGGTGTCAACGGATTCCTGACGGCCCCTGACGGCTTCGAAAGCGGGAACGAGTTCTGCCGAGCGGTCGTCGAGAAAGAAGGCGTCGTCCTCGCACCCGGCGAGTTCTTCGGCCATCCCGATCGGTTCCGGATCGGTTTTGGCTTGCCAACGGCGGAGTTGGAGGCGGGTCTCGAGCGGGTCGAGCGGGTGCTCGAGGATTAAGACGCAGTGTATCTCTAGCCGAGGGCAGCGGGCCGATGCTCAGCGGGCGTCCGAACACGGCACCCACAGCCTGGCCGCCGACGCTGGATCGTCGTCGGCGCGCTCGACGGCCCGGCGGAGGTCGAACGGCCGGAACCGCTCGTCCTCGACGATCCGATCCGCGAGCGACACGGGGATCGATACCCGGCGACACTCCCCCGAGACGACCAGCCCGCTCGGGCCAAACGTGAACTCGAGGTCGTAGCGGTCGACGCGTTCGTCGGCGAGTTCGGGTTGGATCGCCTCGAGGACGCTGGCGACGTACTCGAAGACGAGCTCCATCCCGGGCGTGTCGGCCGTACCGAGGTCGACGCGGACGACCGGCGCGTAGACGGGGTCGTCGTCGATCCGGTCGACGACGGCCAGCTCGCGGATCGTGGGCGGTCGCTCGAGGTGGGTTCGACGTTCGGTGTGGGTTTCGGCGAGTTGGTCGTCACAGGTGCGAGCGAGTGCGGATCGGGGGAGTGAACGTCGTTGGGTCAGGGCGACGATCGCGACGATGGCCGCGAGGGCCCCGATCAGGAGTCCGCCGACCACCACCGCCGTCTGTCCCCCAGTCATATCCACGCGTCGAACCTGGACGAAAAAGGCGTTTTGATACTTGCTCCGTTTTTGATCCGCGGTGGCAACGATCGCTCAGAGCCCCAGTCCACAGCACGCTCGTACTCGCGAAGGGACCCGGTCTCGGGTGCGGTGCGGAAAGCTAGCCAGAAGAAACATGACCATTTGTCAGAAATGTCACCCTCATGAATGGAAACACACACCCATCGCGAAATCGACGACTGGTACTCGAAGCGACTGGACTCTCGGCAGCGGGTGTCGTCTCCCTCGGCACACCCGTAGGGGCCGATGGGGACGATGCCGACGTCGAGGTCAGCTTCCGTGATCAGGAGACCGACGGGGGGTCGATTCTAATCGATTCACTCGCGACGGACACCGATGCGGAACTGCTCGTGTTCGAATCGGACGGCGACCGGACGAGATACGAGACGCGGGAAATCGAGGCCGGCACCGAGTTCACGGACCGGACAATCGACCTCGAGGAGCCCATTCCCGAGGAACAGAAGGTGAGTCTCTCGGTTCAGCCGCCGGAGGGCGGCTACTCCTACGGCGGTGATCGGGCGACGGTCTCCATTGATGAATCGCTCGACGAACCCGTCCCGGACGAAGCGATCCAGCTCGTGGATGCTGACTCCGACGCCGGCTTCCACTTCCCGTACCTCGTGTATGCACCGGACGTATCGTCGGATACAGGCGGTCCCGATACGCGGCCGTTGCTGGTCTCACTGAGTCCGCGAACTGGAACGACGTCAGAGGAAGCGGAACGTCTCGAGTCCGGCCGGAGCGAACTCGAGCGGGGACTGGTACGAGCCGTTGCCGACGAGTTGGGCGTTCCAGCACTCGTCGCACTCCTGCCGTACCGTCCGGACGACGAATCGTTCAGACATCTTGATCACAACTCGTTACAGGAGTCCGACCCACCGCTCGAGCGGCTCGATCTACAACTGCTCGCGATGGTCGACGACGCACGGGAGCGACTCGAGGACGAGCCGTACGATGTCGCAACTGAGTTCCACGCGGACGGCTATTCCTCGAACGGACGGTTCTTCAACAAGTTCATGATGTTACATCCGGACCGACTCAACGCCGTCTCGAGCGGCGGGAACGGAACGGTCCGAATTCCGAAGGCGGAACTCGACGAGGAGTTCCCGACGGTGGGCGATCCTGATACAGCGGAACTGCCGTGGCCCATCGGCGTCGCCGACCTCGAGGAGTTGACCGGCGAACCGTTCGACGAGGACGCGTGGGCGGACGTCGCACAGTTTCAGTATATTGGGAGCGAGGACCAGTGGGATCCCGACGAACACGATCACCCGAGGGAGTACAGACACTCGCCGAGGTTCACGCACTTCGGCGAGGAACGACAGGAGCTACTCCTCGAGATCTTCGGCTGGAAACAGGTCGACGAACGGTTCGAAACGAGCAAAGAGATCATCGAACACATCGGCTCCTCCGCCGAGTTCGTCGTTTATGACGGTGCCGAACACACAGTCACGGACGAGATGGCCGAAGACATCCTCGACTTCCATCGGGAACACATAGCCGAGACGTTCGGTCCGACCGACGATGCGGACGAGGCCGCTGATGAATCAGAGATGACCGATACCGACGACGAGGGAACCAGTGACGACAGCGACGGTGAAACCGAGCAAGACGACGATCAAGACGGAGAAGCGGAGGGGTCGGATGCGGAAGAACAGCCTGGACTGGGTGTACTGGGGTCGATTGCCGCGATAGGCGGAGTCAGCTACCTGCTCAAACGTCGCGTCTCGTCGAACGAACCTGGAACCCGGTGAACCAAGTCACGCCCGGTCAACGGAGATAGTCAGGTAGCCGGTCGTCGGGCGTTCGGACGATCCAAACGGTTTATGCCGTTCGGTTGTTTACCC
>LKMJ01007120.1_pt1 | contig 10543 bp, 5 predicted proteins | sample 643391 | NCBI WGS metagenome assembly LKMJ01 (sample SAMN04112250, study PRJNA286221) | soda lake metagenome | biome: soda lake; feature: Kulunda Steppe; material: water; isolation source: sample PL-Br10 brine of Picturesque Lake | place: Russia: Kulunda steppe | collected 2010-07
AAAGGCAGACAATATAATAGGAAATACACACACCACCCTGCTGCCTCACCCGTGATCCAGCTAGGCATTGCTACAGTGTTAACGATCCGTAGCGCACTTCGATAGAGGTGGTTTCCGCCACGCAACAATTTTGGCAATCAAGAGAACCATTCCTGGTCTGAATTCCACCAATTGCCATTCTAGTAATGGTAATCCTTATTTCCAGCCAAGTTACGATTTTGGTAATCGAGGGGGCTATTACTAACCTGATTCCCAGCCGATTACCAAACTGGTAATCCACATCGATTACCAGCCCGATTTCCAAACTGGTTATCCACAAGGTAATCGAGGAAATCCTAACTGGTAATGAGAAACAACATACCGACGGATGTCAAATACTGTGAAGTTACCAGACCTCAGGCTGGACACCAGCTGGAGGCCTCTAGCAAACGAAATTTATGCAGGCGCTTGAAAGCCAAAAAAGTTCACACTCCACACAAATTTTCTTGATGTAGGAGATTCAAACCATACTATAGAGGTAGTACTTGTCATACTTTTTATCATCTTATACAGCTCAGCCTTGATACACAAAATGCCCATAACTTATGGCATAAGATTGCTTGAATTGCATGCAGTGCTCACTTCTTCACGTTGCAAAACACGGTGCGTTCTGCATACAAACCGACAACAGCCAGACATGCTCTTGAGAAATTCAGTTGCTCTCAAGGTCTTGGTCTGGAGCAGGAGGCAGCTTGTCCCCTTCCAGATCCTCACTAGTTCTTCTTCAAAATAAATAGTTTCCTTGGTGCTCTTCAGCCTGAGGTCTGTGTCTTCACAGTATTTGACTTCTGGACTAAGTCCAATGTGTCTCTTTTTCCTTAATTGATGCAGGGAGCGGTTTCACTGCCTATATATATTTTTCTTTTTTTGGTGATGACCAATAAGGCCATGCCATGGGTGTGATCAATAGGTGTACATCATGATGAGCGACTAAGAAAACATTAACACATTTTGGTTACATTGATTTTAATGTTTGCAATCTATTTAGACAGGAGATGAGTCATCGAAGTAATTGAAACTGATGTGTGGATAAAGCACGTAGGCACTTTAAGAAACACTAATGAAACAAAAGTAGCAAAAGCACCGAAGTCCAAAGTCCCATCTGGTGAAACGTTGAGGGTTTCATTTGTGTGACGCAAGTTCTTCATACAGAAGTACATAATCCCGTGTCGACTGTCCAAACTTGATGACGTCCTGCACAATGCATTTTCCGTTAAACAACTTGTTTAGAAAGATTGTCAACATAGCAATGTAGTTGTCTAAGCCTGCATCAGATTTGCAGTGCACATGATCATATTCAAACAAAATTGCTACATGACTTAGACATACGTAACGTGTGATATGTTTGCATAAGATATCTTCAGAGAGGGGGTCAGGGACATTATATATATTACCGTACTGCTCCTAGGCTTACCGCGAATGATATTATAATTATTGGGGATCCTTGCTGTCTGTATTCCGGTAGAAATTACTTTTTAGAAAGACTTCAAGACCTCGCGTGGTATCCAGGTTCTGATCTAGGCTCCCCCAGGGGCCGACCATGGAGCCACGTGCTCCAAAGGGTCAAAGGACACTATTTGATGAATGTTGCCCGAATGGAAGCGCTTGAGCAATGAGCAATCCAGGGAGCTTCGCATTTGCTTGAAACCGAGGTTGCACGTCGGGTGGAGAAGCATGAGAGGCAGCATGCAGCAGCCATAGAAAACCAGGGCAGGGCTCCCCCTCCTGCAGGGCATGGGTGTACTCAGCCAAGCCCAGTTTGCTGTACGGTCAAACCAGCTTGCATGCACGCGGTGTGGTCAAGCAGTTCCGGCCGTCTTTATGCATAAAGGGACACTCCAGTTCTGCTTTTAGCCTTGGCAATTTGACCGTATGCAAACACACGTAAGGATGTATAGGGGTGGTGAAAGGTAGCAGAAGAGGCAGATGAGGATACAGTGGTTCTCACCCTGCCTTCAAACACAACCTCAACCCTCTTTTTACCCTAAATGTGGATGCATTGACATAATTAGGTGCATTATTTGTATCAAAATTGCAGTAATATGAGTAAGGTTGGGCAGGAGTCTCGTCGTTGGCGAGTCTCGGCAAGTCTCGCCGAGTCTCTTTGGGGGACGGGGGGGACCCTCGTCACCGACAAGTGTCACCTATTTGACTGGTAAACGCCGTTATTGTGCAAACATGTGCTAAAAAACCCTCAAATGACCCCAAGCTGTTAACAACATTTTAAGATGAACTAACAATGAAAGACGATGTGGTGTGGGATGATGAGGAGCCTGTTGATGTGATGAGCTAGGACATGAATGACAGGGTTGGGCTATCAATTCTTCCAGGGAGCTAGCACCCCTGCTTATGTGTCTTCAAACGTGTGCAAGACTGGAAGGAGAAAGGGAAGGAAAGCACTAGGCAGCAGCAGGCACTTCAGACCCCAGCATTCAGCGCGTCAACTTCTTGCGCCTGTGGGCTTCCAAGCATGGCTTCCCTACCCTTGCCACAGTGCAGCTGCTATGCATGCTCCCACAGCTTGTGTCTGCGAGCGTAACTGGTCAGTTTGGGGACAGATGTGCACCAAGCACTGCTCAAGGCTTGCTTTGGCGCGCGCACGGAAGCTGATTTACATCTGCTGCAGCACAAGGACTTATTTGTGGGCAACCTGGAGTCCAGCTTGCAGCCCCAAACAAGATGAAAAAAGGCCAAAGATTGAGCAGCTAGGTTGATAAGGGTGGAATTGAGGGGGGAGGAACCAGTGGGGAGAGGACGGAACAGTCTTTGACTCATCCCGGCCTTTAGAAGGCCCGATCCTGTAAAAATAATTCATCTTTAATAACATCAAAGTACCATGAAAATTTTCAGGTCGAAAGGATACGCCTATTAAAAGCAGTTCTAACGACAATCTCCCATCTAGGCCCTACCCGTCTACAACGAGTCTCAGCGAGTCTCGGCGAGTCTCTTTGGCAGACTGGACCACCCTATTTACCCATCCTTAAATATGAGCAAATGGAAGCATGACCCGACTATCCAAATACGATACAAGCTGACACCAAGTAATCCCACCTCCCTCCTCCCAGCCCTGGAGTCCACAGACACTTTCAGAATGCAATGTGAAGACTAGGGGGTGATGTGGCTTCTCTTGGAAGTGCTGAATGGAGCAAAACAGGCGTGTCACAGGGCCCTTATTGGGAAGAGTATCCACATCGTAAAATCGACATGAGTCATCATATGACAGTTCAGCGCATGATTTGGTATGTTTTAAGTATGTATGATTCAAATGCGTACGTCTTGAATACGTAAGAAAACTACATGTGTGAATGGCCAAACTTGGTGCCCAGTTAAAGCCAATCTCTTCCTGGCTGCTGCAGCTTCTGAAACTGAAGCTGCTCCTACAGTTGCTGCACCTCCTAGAATAGTAAGTCTATTTGTATCCCTGCTCCAAGCCAGTCCTTAGAGCCCTTCAACAGGTCCTTTGCTTTCCCTGGGAGCAGGCGCAACAAGTGCTCCAAGATGCAGGTTCACACTACCTTCATAATTGGGCCACACCATTTATTGGGCATTTGCGCACAAACTGTGACGCTGCCCAATACACTTGCATAACATGGTCCACTCCTCACTTTGCTTCGGTAAAATTATTGATTTAAATGTCCAAACTTGCACACAGGTGATTAAGGAAAGCTGGGGAGGTAAGTGGGGGCCAACAGTCAACATCCTGCCACCCCAAACCTCCTATGTTATAAACTTCTGGCTGAAGTCAGTCTGCTGAAGTGTTATAAAATATGTAGTCTCATCAGTTGCTGCGTACACCAACTTCTGACATTCACCAACCTGTGCCATTAACTCATAGTACCGCAAAGGCTCCACCCGCTCTCCATTTAGAAATGTGCCATTGACGGTCTCAAGGTCCATGAGGTATGGCCGGATGCCCCACTGCATACACACATATCCAATCAGAGTAAGCAAATGTGGAAAATCTTCTGCACCACGCAAGCAATACAACTACACAGAAATGTTGTGTAGGATTTGGCACCTCTCAGCTAAGAGGCCCTGGCAACTGCGCTCGCTGCGGGGGCTGTTGGATTGCTGTACATGTATTCCAAAACCAACTCTAGCGAGCGCAACTGGTCTAATTTTGGCGAACACCAAGCACCACTTCCGGCTTGGGCTGGGGTGCACGTGGAATTCGGTGCACTTGAACCTGTTGCAAAGTACAGGAAACCTTTGGGACCCTGGGCCATCAGGGGATAGTGCTAGGACAGAATGATGGAAAGTTTGCAGAGGGTGGTTACTGCAGTAGGCGTACACTTGAAACTTCTTTGTCCCCCCCGTGCATGTGGCCATGGTGCATCAGTCCTTGCCGTCATATGAGAATCTGTCTTCAAGCATGCAAGAAAGCCTTTTATGAGCGCAAGTGCTCCTCAAATTGACAGTCTAAGGCCTAATAAATGTCAGTGATGACTATCCCTATCATCTTCTATTTGCCTAACATTCTTCAACATGTTTGGTACTCCACAAGTATAAGCCTGGCAAACGCATTCATAAGACATTATTTCAGTGCACTGTCAGCCTGGAGAGTCATCACCAGCTTTTGCTGCAGCTGCATAAATCATGAAACAGGGAAAATTTGTGTCCTCAATCATCATCTCAAGGTAAATTTTTTTTCCAAGGCGAGGGCAAAGCACCAAGGCAGCCGCCGGCATACGCCACGTGCCCACAAATTTCCGTCACACTCAGGAAAGCTTTGCGCCTGACGCTGCTAGAATTCAACAGAAACAATTCTTTTTGTTTTTGACGCCCTTCACAAGAGGGCTGGGACCTGAGCTCCGCAGAACGGTGGATGGATAATCCACAGATGATGCACAGACCTCTTGAAACTCCGCTCTTGAAAGTGTCACTTGTACGATGTTCTTGTCTATTATCAACATTAAATGTACACCAACCGATGACAATAATGAATGCTCTGAGGTGCAATCACGGAGGTTGCTTAAGCACGGAACCTATGCTGCTTGGAACACATGTGTGTGAATTTCTGAATACTTGGATTTTTAAGAAATACTTTGTTTCCTCTTGACCCTGTTCGTGATTCTGCAAGTATATGATAGGTTGAACTGACGAAGTGTTTATTCCCGCAGCCTAACCCCGAGGAAAATTCCTCAGGCAATGACTATGGTGCACACTGCCCACAAAGGTCTCAGGGCCCATCTGGCAAAGTTTGGAATTTCTAAGGTGCAGCAATCTGAAGGGGGGGGGGGAGGAGGAAAATCCTCTCTTGGGGAATATGAATATTTTTGGGGCAGGGATGTGGGAGCAGTCAAACATGCCACATCTCTAGCTAGGGGAGTCAAGCAAGGATGTGGTCAGGGATGTTTTCAGGTGTGACCACTGCCTTATGAAAACAATGAAAATGCAGTGGAAGGGTAGCCCTTCTTTCGTCATTTACCTATCTGAAGGGGTTTAATCCGAGCCTCAAAGACCCAAAATTTCTATGCCAAACCTACTTAGGCTTGCATTCCGGTCCATAACAAAGCATTTCGGGTGCAAAATGGCCACCTATTGAGGCCCCTAGTACCTTGCCTGCATGCAAGAAATACAGCTTTCACATGCTTCTGGCCCTCCTGAATCTGACCTAGGGCAATTTTTGCCGAGCATTCTCAAGTTTAGCATAGTATAATTAGAAAACTCGTAAATGCGTCTTCCCCACCATTCTACCCCCTTAATGTGGCTGATTAACTCTTCCGCCCTCATGCTTGCCTTATGGCCAGTCCCAACCGATCATAACTAAGGGTGGGTTGCCGACTTGCCGAGACTTGCCGAGGGCGAGCCTCGGGGAGCCTCTTTGCCGAAATTGCCAAAGCCTCGGTGACCCTCTTTCACTGGAACAGCGCTTTGACACGCTCGAAATTTTCAGATTAGTTTGATAAATATATTCAAGTTACTAATACAGACTTTTCAAACTTACATGAAAAGTCTCAGGGCATTTGAGTGTGTCTGAAAAGCAGTTTTCTAACGACAATGCACCACCAATGCCCTCTCAACATAGGCCGAGACTATGCAGAGGCTCGACGAGCCTCTTTAAAATTTTGAGACACCCTATTTGCCCATCCTTAATCATAATGTATATATGTTGTAAAGAGTCAGGCTGTGTGAAAAATGCGAGGTGGGGGGGCGGCATGCGCGCCATTGGCCATTCTGGCACCATTTGCACCATTTTGCAGGAAAATGGCACTTTCCAATTTGCTCCAATCCTGCCGCTTTCCAGGACTTCAGTTGATGGCTAGTTGCAGCAAAGTTGAATTCGGGGGAGAGGGTTGGGAAGGTGTGTTCCATGGGTAACACTGCTGGGACCGGATGTGGGTGCCAGCACAGCAATATGATACCTCTGCACCCAATGCATGCTTTCAAGCCAGACCCCAAGCCTGAGGGTTGCAGTAAAGCAAAAACAATCAAAATAATTTGTGATGGAGCCAATCAAGGGTGTGGGTGGGAAGTGTTGGGCCAAAATGTCTGTGCATATCTACCTCTCCTGAGCGCACAGCTTGGCGGCAGAATTTTCCACGCCCAAATTCACGCAGGATGTGGCAAATTTTACACATGCAAGGGTATCTCAAGGTCATAGTCTGGGGCTGTGTGCAAGATATGGTGTGCGCTGTTCCATTTTCACATTCTGACGTTCCCATCCATCCACTGCACCAATTTTGACTCCAATGGCACTATCAGAACCAGAGAAATCCAAGCGATCCAGTGGTGTGCTCAGGTTAGGAAACGGTGCGGTGGCTGCAAAGTTGTGCCTTCAGGACCCTATTTGGCCACCTTCGCCTTAGAAAGGGGTGACCCAGAAGTGGGGATAACGAGCGTGTAGCTGGCCCCGTCCAATTTTTCTGCAAGTAAGCTAGAAAAATTTAAGTTAGAAAAATTTTGAAAGTGGCCTAGTTACACCTCCATGGAAGCATACAGGAGCAAACATTCACCCACCCGAGGAGCACTTTGCAATGAGAGTACCGTTTGGCTTCTAGGGATCTTGTAAATGATAAATCAATTCCGTCACCCGCTCAATATTAACGTTAGTAGCAAAATGAAATACTATTTTTCAGAGCTCGCAGTTCCAGTTTAATTCCTGCCCCTCCTGGCCCCTCCAAATTGACCAACGTGCCTCATGGAGGCGGGATGCTCTTTCCTTTGTGAATTGATCCAGTAGAAGTGTAGAAGAGGCAAGGGAGGCCCTGAATCAGGCTGGTTCTTGCCTGGGTGGTGCCGCTGCCGTACCAATGCTGCCAGACCTCTCCTGAACTACCTCCACTGCCAATGGGCAGTCTCAGGCTAGAGGTACCCCCGGGAAGGTGCAATGGAAGATTGTCCCACTTTTCTACATGAATGGTTGTCATACATACATGCATGCAAGCTTGCAAGAGTACACATGTCCTGTATAGAGGACCACAAGCCTAGAGGAGTTCAGAGGGATAGCCCTGAAATGCGGAACTTAAAAAGAGGGAATGAGAGCATTGTCTGAGCGAGCATGTTGAGCCTCAGAAGGTGACCGTATGACATGAATTCGCAAAGAATGGCTCATGTTCTTAGGCCTCGCAAGCCTGTGATACTCGCAAATAAATTTGAGTAATAACATGAGGATCTTGCAAGATAAAGGAGTCGCACGATCAAAGGAGCCAAACGATATCTTGCAACAGCTCAGGTGAAAAGTGCACACCATCTCACTGTCATAGACACAGTGGGACGTTTTTGCCCCAACACACGCCATGGCCCAGCGCTGCCTTTTGGTTTGGCTGTGCTAACTTGTAGAAACGTTGAAGGGTCGCCTAAAGTGGCCGCAGCCTAAGGCTCACCTGATCCAGGCCGAAATCGTCAGGCTTTGCTGTCTTCCGGAACTGTAACACGGCATGTTGCTTACTGATGGAGGGGTGCGCGCAGAGGAGGTCTGCCACGTTCTTGTCACGTCCAAACAGGATGAAAGGGCTCCTGCATGGAACATGCAACATGGACCATTTGTGTACCTGTGTGTGTGTGTGTGTGTTTGTGTGTGTGTATGTGTGTGTGTGCGCGCGCGCTACCTAGCCAGCCTGATAACCGACTGTCAGAGCACAAGTGGCCATTGTGATAGCATTAGCCACAACATATGTTACTTGTGCTAAGCATGTAAGGTTGTCCATGGCTGCACCAGGAGAGATAGGCGGGCCATTCCAATAGTTTGTCAGGGCCAAAGTTCCGTGAGGCTTGACAGCTGCACCGTTCCTTGCACATTCAATGCAGGCTGCACCATGCTGGCAGTGACACACATAGGCATCCCGAATAAAGGGGAGAGGGGCTCAGGGGGCAGCAAAGGGAGAGAACGTGCAATACAAAATACCAGTGAAGAAGAAGTCATGGTTAATGTATCATTGGATAGCCTGAGCAGCCCCATGCTAACAAGTGCCATCTACATGAGGGCAATCTGATCCCCTGTCAAAGAATCACTTAAAGTATTCAAGGTATCAACCCTTCATGCTTCCTTCAAAGAACTGCACCTGGAATATTCACTCAAACCTTTTACCATGTGTTCACAGTCAGTTAGAAATGTCAGTTTCAGAGCAGTTGAATTTTGTTTGGGTATTTTTTGGCCTCCTCCTCCCTTTCCATCACAGTGCATACATGGTCAGCGCGTAGCCTCAGGGCTATGGTTACGGGCCTCAGGGACTTAGGTAAAGGGTTGGCGCTGGGCTGGAGGGCCAGTCCTGAAGAGGCCCCTGTCACCCCCTGAGGAATGTTTTAAGTTTGTTTGGGTTTGTCAGCCACTCTAATAATCATTTTCGACCATTAATTGCCTCGATCATTTTTTCATTAATGAACTGATCGCAAACTCACTGTACTTCCCTATAAGCCTCCTGGGTTTAAGGCACTGGCCACCGCACTCATAGCCGCACCTAGCAAGTAGCCAGCATTGTTATGAAAATAACCAGGTTCTTTTGTATATGAGAGTCTTAAGTGCCGTATGAATAACCCCTTTCAGTAGGGCACTTGCTTTGGCGTCTGCTATAGACATTGTTTGCTGTTCTGCCTACTGTTATTCGCAGATTGCATCTTGTTCAGGGCAGCAAGCTTAGCTTCCCACTGTGGTGACCATGCTGAATCAGAGACTTTGCTAGATGGCAAACACAGATGCGGACGACAAATCACAGCATCCCACGCTGAACGCACTCACTGCACGAGCGGACGGCAAAACCAATGTGCACTTTCCGGGGCATTTTCACATGACTAGACATGCTATCATTTTCCTCCGTTTAGTCACCAAACATTTTAATGCAGTCCTCAAGGGCCAAAACTGCTTAAGTAATAAAACCCATCCACTGCTGCGGCTGCAGGATTCCACTTGGTGGCATAGCTCACCTGTGCAAATAGATTGGGTCACCCTCTAACTTCTCTCCCTTGAACGTGTACAGCCGCCATTTTTTGTCAGGTGCACAGGACTCAGGGGGCTCCTGGTATTTAAGCTCAATGCCCCCCACCTGGCAGCAAAGACACGAGGATGCAAGCACGAGTTGCATGTCTTAGTACCTACTTGGTGCATTCACGCATATTGCCCAGCACAAGAAGCAAGCATGCATCATTAGAAAAGCATTTCTTCCATCAAGGTGGTACTTTAGATGTGTATGGGACATGGCAGACTTAAGCTAAGCACTGTATCAATGCAAATGAATAGAGATGTCTCACGGAGAGGCTTGTCTGATCAATCCATGAGACTAATTATAAGATCAAGCAAAAAGAATAAGACAGAGCTGCAGGGAACATGAAAGGAAAGAAAAGAAGGAAAGGAAAGAAAAGATTGTGATTAAAAAAAGGAATGAAAGGAATGTAAGGAAATGAGATGAAAAAGGACCTTCAAAACAAACACATGGAAGTGTGGCCAAGGCACCAGCTTAAGCCAATATCATAAATTAGTCAGCCATAAGTACAATGTTTGTTGTCCACACCTTGTTTGTCTCAGCCGCCAGCTTGCCAGACAGCCCTAGGTTGGGCTGCAGCGCTTGCGGGGCCACCTGCTGGGGTTCTGCAGCCACATCCTCTGGCCTTCCCCACCTCTCAGGCGGGCCATGGCCCGCATGCCCTGGAAGCACAATAAGCATGTACGCGCACTTGCAAGCGTGGGGGTAGGGGTTGCAGCAACCACAAGATGAGGCACGCGCGTTCACGCTCACGCCCGTTCATACTTCCGTCGGAACATGAGCAGGTAGAAGAAACAAACACCAACAAATCCCTTTGTCACTTTTGGGATCACAACTGACTTGTCAATTTGTAGAGAGTAACTGTTAACAAGCAGCCTGTGTGTGGGCACGTGAGGGTGAAAGCATTGGATACTAGCTTCCTTATGCGCTCTTATGCATCTTATGTGCGTGAATGCGCGAATGTATGTATGTATGTATGTATGTATGTATGTATGTATGTATGTATGTATGTATGTATGTATGTATGTATGTATGTATGTATGTATGTATGTATGTATGTATGTATGTATGTATGTATGTATGTA
>LKMJ01007121.1_pt1 | contig 10543 bp, 13 predicted proteins | sample 643391 | NCBI WGS metagenome assembly LKMJ01 (sample SAMN04112250, study PRJNA286221) | soda lake metagenome | biome: soda lake; feature: Kulunda Steppe; material: water; isolation source: sample PL-Br10 brine of Picturesque Lake | place: Russia: Kulunda steppe | collected 2010-07
ACGTTCGCGGCGTGCTCTGCTCGAGCGATGATGCCGAACGCGGTCAGGTTGGCGATACCGCCTGCCCAGTCTGTGGGGGAGCAACCGTCGATGGCGTTGGCCTCTTTTCGTGTACTGATTGTGCGTGGACGGGCGTTCTCCGGTAGGCCGTTGGCTGGAAACTATTCGAAGTACGCCACCAACCGATCAGCAGCCGCCTCGAGACGAGGCGTGACGAGCGCAAACCGAAGCCACTGCTGACGGCTCTCCCCAAACGCCTCACCGGGCATGCCGGCGACGCCAGCCTCGTCGATCAGTCGCTCGACGTTCTCGAGTGTGCCGGGGAAGTTCTCAAAACGAGCTAACACGTAGAACGAGCCCTGTGGACGGGTGTACTCGGCATCGGCGGCCTCGAGTGCCGCGGTAAACGTCTCGACCCGGTCGGCGAGCAGGTCACGGTTGCGCGCGTAGTAGTCGGGGCCGGTTTCACGGAGCGCGTGCAGTACAGCGTACTGGGCAGGCCGGCTACCGGCGACGTTGACGAGCATGTGGCGACTTCTCGCGTTGTCGATCAGATCCGGCGGGAAGATGGCGTAGCCGACCCGAAAGCCGGTGATTGCGAGCGATTTCGAAAAGGCGTTGGTAACGATTCGGTGGTCAGAGGGGACGGAAAGCGCACTCGAGAACGTCCCCGAGAGGTCGAAGTGGTCGTACACCTCGTCGCTGATGAGCAGGGCATCGTACGTCTCAGCGATGTCGACGAGTTCGGCCATCGTCTCGGCAGGATAGACCGCGCCGGTCGGGTTGTTTGGCGTGTTCACCACGATACAGGCCGTCTCCGCACTCGCTGCTTCCCGCACGTCGGCGGGGTCGAGGTGGCCGTTTGCAGCAGTGGAGACGAACCGTTGGGTGCCACCGAGCATGGTCGTCTTCCCCGGATAGTACGGGTAGACCGGATCGGTGAGAATCACCTCCGACCCGGCTCCTCGCTCCAGGGCGCGGGCCATCGCGAGGTAGTTGGCTTCGCCAGCGCCGTTGGTGACGATCACCTGCTCCATTTCGACCCCACGGCGGGCCGCTATCTCCGCACGCAGGGGCCGGAGGCCGTCACTTGGTGGATACTGAAACCGGTCGCTTTCTGCGGTTGCATACTCCGACAGGCCGTCCCGAAGCGCCTGCGGTGGCTCCCAGTCGGGATTACCACTAACCATATCGATCACGTCACGGTCGGCTTGGGCGCCATACTGCATAACGTGAAAGAACAGCGGCGTCTCGTAGTTCATGGACGAAACAGGGTGAGCCCCGCCCGTGATTCTTTCGTCACCGAACCGATGGCTCGAGTTTCGAGAGATAATCAGCCAGATCGGCCGTTGTGAGGATACCGACGACCGCCCGCCCGTCGACGATCGGGAGGTGACGGAAGCCATGGCTGGTGATCGTCGCTGCCACGTCTTCGATCGAATCGGTCGCCGTTGCAGTCACGACCTCGGTCGTCATCGCATTGGCAACTGTCGTTTCCGCGGGACTGACACCATCAGCGGCGAGTTCGACGAAATCCGTTCCCGTCAGAATCCCCTCAAGATTTCCAGTGTCGTCGACGACGACCACTGACCCGATATCCGACTCGATCATCCGCTGAGCAACGGTCTGAAGCGAGGCATCCGGAGTAACCGACTCGACGGGCGTCGACATGAGACTCCCGGCAAAAATATCCAGCATGGAACTGGCATTCATTCGCTCGAAAATAAGCGTTCGTTTCGAGGATGTTTGTCACTACGGTCGCCAACCCAAAACACAGTCGGGACTTTGTAGCCCCACCGGCAAAGGGGCATATGACCGACGACACAACTGGAACGCGAGTGGCCGAACGCGTCGGCAACCGACTGCTCGAGACCGACGCTACCCTCGCCGTTGCCGAATCCTGTACCGGTGGGCTCATCGGTGGCGCGATTACGGCCGTTCCCGGCTCGAGTGCGTACTTCGAGGCGGGACTGACGACGTATGCCTACGATGCCAAGCGTCGGCACCTGGGTGTAAGCCGGGAGGCACTCGACGAAGTCGGTGCGGTCTCAGAACGGGTAGCCGGCGAGATGGCCCGTGGCGTTCGAGATGTCTGTGACGTAACCTGGGGACTCTCGGCGACCGGTGTTGCCGGGCCAGGTGGCGGAAGCGAGGGGACGCCGGTTGGAACAGTCTATATTGGCGTCGCCTACGCCGGCCCATGGGGCAGCGAACGGTCGTTCTCAAAGGTATCAAAATATTTGTTCGATGGTGGTCGGGAGGCCGTCCGTGAGGCGACCGTCGAGCAGGCGTTGGCGGATTTGAAAGACGCAATCGACGAGACCGACTAGTCACCGAGCGCACAGAACGCCTCGAGAAGAAGAAAAGTATTCACGGCTACGAGAAAGACCTAGGGCGATGAATAAGAAGGGACACGTCGTCAACGCAGCCCTGTTAGGTATCGGACTCGGCTACCTTCTCGAGCCGGCCGGCGACGAACGGACGTTCGCCATGATCATCGCCGTCGGGGTTCCCGTCATCCTCGGGGCCCTGTTTCCCGACGTCGACACCGCCTTCGGCAAACACCGCAAGACGCTTCACAACCTGCCGATACTCGCCGGCTTCCTCGCCTTTCCGTACTTTTTTGGCAACCTCGAGTACGTCTGGATCGGTATCCTCACCCACTACGTTCTCGACGTCGCTGGCAGTACACGCGGGATTGCGCTCTTCTATCCCGTCTTGAAAAAGGAGTACAACCTCCCGTTCGGTGTCGCCGTCAGCAGCAGTCGGGCGGATATTGTCACCATCATCGTCACCGTCGCTGAACTGGCAATCGCCGCCGCAATCATCTATTGGCTCCCGGAGTTCGGATTTGAACTCTGGCAAGGCGTTCTCGAGCGCTGACCCTTCGCTAACCCGGACGGTCACAAAATAGTATAAACGGTGGTTATTATCCGGGGCGTTGTACTGGTTGCGAGACGATGGCAACGATTGCAGAGATGCGAATCCCGGCAACAGACCTTGCACTCGAACCGACATTTGAACAACTGCCCGCCCTCGAGTGCGAACTCGAGCAAGTCGTCGCTGCCGACCATCTCGGACTCTGGCTCTCAGGTCCTGATCACGAGGAGTTGACGACTGCACTGACAGACGACTGGACGGTCAACAATTACGAACACACGACGACAGCCGACGACCGGTGGCTCTATACCGTCGACTTTGCGGATGCGGTAACCGAGGTGCTCTCTATCCCGATTGATGAAGGGGGGACGATTCTCGCCGCCTCGGCGTCAAATCGAACCTGGACGTTTCGCATCCGCTTCCCATCGCGAGACTGCGTAAGTCAGGCGTACGACGGACTCGAGGCGGCGGATGTGACGGTTGATCTTACCCGGTTACACGATCTGACTGAGGAGACCGCCCCGGAACTGGGGTTGACCGCCGAGCAGTATGAGACGCTGGTTGCGGCGATCAAACACGGCTACTTCGAAATCCCACGCAAGACGTCAATGCAGGACCTGGCAACGGAACTCGACGTCTCCCATCAGGCCCTTTCCGAACGGCTTCGGCGGGCCTACCGGACGCTCGTGACGACGGAACTCGATGTGCATGAAGACGGCCATGCAGAACAGGTCGAGGGATAGGATACGTTAGATGTTCGGTGCCCACTCCTCACACGCATCCATATCGTTCATTGCCTCCTCGTGGAACTCACAGTAGGGCACCATTCCCGAGGACGACCGGACGTAGCGAAAGTGCTCGCAACTGCCACAGTAGCGGTCGGTTGGGATCGAGTTTGTGTCTGCGGATGGAGATGTGGACTGCGGTCGGGAGCGTGACTGGGGGTGGGGCTGTGACTGGGAACTCGAGGATGACGTTGAAGCTGAAGCCGAGGACGAGTCCGCCGTCGAATCCAACGGCGACCTGATATCAGCAGTCGTCGCCCCACCATCACTGGCCGGAGAGGCAGGTTGTTTCGGGGCAGTCTGGGTTTCGACATCGCCATCGGGCGTCCCACCGAGGAAGCCAACCCCGCTGAACCCCTGAGTGCGGTCGACTTCGACGACTTTCGTCCGTCCCTGTCGCGTCACGTTCATCTCGAGCATGCCGCCGGGATCGTTTCGGGTTTTGAAATTGACGACGGCGGTGAACAGACACCAGATTGCAATAAAGAGTCCGAGCAAGTAGATAACCGAGACGTGCAGCGTAAGGTCATCGCCGTAGCCCCGCCAGTGGGCGGGATAGGCGTGGGAAAAGAGGGCGACACCGAACAGACAGAGGCTGGCACCGATTGCGGCGGCGGCCCGCGTTCGCCGGCCTGATGGCAAGACGGTGAATACGCCGACGAGGACGACGGGAACGGCAACGCCCGCCAACATGCTCGCCAGCTTGATTGCACCGAACTGATCTGAGCCGTAGCTCCCAAAGAGGTCGGTCGTGGCGACGAGTACCCCACAGATTGCGAGGACGGCACCGGCGAGCACCAACGCCGTCCCCGCGTACACCCGCCGAGGGGTCCGCCCCTCACTCTCGTACGCGTCCGTCAGACTAGTCATAGCCAGTTGTTCACACTCATCCCACAAAACACTACGTCAGACAATAGCGCAAAAATGGTGGCTATTTGGACTCCCACCTGCAGCCAGTGACCGGAAGCGAAAGCTTGAATCAACGTGCTCGCAAAGTCAGAGCCATGAGCGATGAGGACGCAGACGAGGAGCCAACCGTCGAACTCGGGACAGGGACGCCAGTTGAGGGTGCACCGCTCGCCAGAGTCACCTCCCGACTGAGTTGGCCACAGCAAGCAAGCGAAGTGGACCGACTCGAGGGCGAGAGCGTGATTCGCACACCCGACGGCCCGATGGAGCTATCAGCCGTCCTCGAGGAAATCGAGGAGACCTATTTCGAGCGCTATCAGGAGTTTGAAACGCACGTTCGAGACGTGATCGGGACCGGTCCCGTTCCGACGGCAGACGACACCGCGTAGCCGGACGTGGCAACAGACCGCACGACCGCCGCGACGGCCGTCAACTGGATTCGACGACGGCTTCGGGCCGTCACGTGGGTCCAGCGGTCGCTGTTGGTCGCCGCCGTCGTGACCCTGCTGTGGATGGCGTTTGTCCCTCGAGAGCTCAACCAGCGGGTTGTCATCGACGGCCTCTTATTAATCGGTGGCCCGCTCGCCCTTGGGCTCACACACGGGAAACGGATCGGCTGGCGAATCAATCGGCTGGCGATCCGCAACGCCATACTGCTTGCCCTGTTTGTCCTCCCCTTCTATCTCGTGGGTTCGACGCTCCCGACGATTCGAGCCCATTATCCGATCTGGGAGACCTCGGCCGCCCCAGCTGAGTTTATTCCCCATGCGCTGAAGCTGTTTGTCCTCGCACTTGCTGCTGAGACCTACTATCGCGGGCTCCTCTGTGTCGGCGTCAAGGAAATCGGGTTCAAAGCGGTCTTTATCAGCCCCATCCTGTACATGTTTCACCACATGGGCAAACCGCCGATCGAGTTCCTGCTATCGGGCCCAACCGACGTCCTCTTCGGTGCCGTCGACTACAAATCGAACTCGATTCTCCCCTCCGTCATCGCCCACGGTGCCGGTCTCGTCCTCCTCGACTGGCTGGTTCTCCATGACCCGATTCTCTCGCCGGAGTTGACGTTGCGAGCCCTCGAGTGGCTCCCGATTCCGTTGTGATCACCGTGACCGCTTCAGGTTTCCGGGACCCCTTCAGGTTTAGGTGACTGCCACCTAAGAGACGGACATATGAGTCTCCCAATCGACCCGGCGACGCTTGATCCCGAAGACTACGGCGAGAAACAAGCCGTCCTCGAGATGAGCCACGAGGACGCGATCGAACACGTCCGCGACGTCTGTCTCGAGGTCGGCTTTGGCATCCCCGTCGAGTTCTCCCCCTCGGAACTCTTAAACGAGAAAGTCGACGCCGACCGCGACCCCTACTACGTCCTTGGGGCCTGCAACCCGAAGATTGCCGATAAGGCCTTAGACGAGACGCTGCAGATTGGTGGCCTGTTCCCGTGTAATGTCATCGTCTGGGAGGAAGAACCCGGCCGCCAGCGGGTGTATCACCTCTCGATTATGAAAATCGCGCAACTGCTCGGGCTCGCCCCGGAGAACGAGGTGTGGGAAGAAATTCTCGAGACGACCGGCGAACTCACGACTGAACTGTTCGAACGACTCGAGGAGGCCTAAAGAAGCGTCTAGGGTTTCGTCACACCTGATCTCGAGAATCGAAACTAGAATCCTACTGCGACGACACTCGATCGACCGTCAGCCGCCATCACAACGCTTTTATTCGACTCTCTGCTATCGATAGCCATGATGGTAGGTGTCTGTTTTACAGGGCCGGTCGCCCATTTTTAAATACATCCTACCGTTGTCGAAACCGACTGCAAAGCGGCCGGTCTCGTACAGATATCTGCGTCCGAAACTATCCTAACAGCCATGTCAGAATCAAACTCACAGGAACGGAAACGGATCACGGTCGTACTGCCCGACGGATCGGAACTTGCGGTGCCAGCGGATGCGACGGTCGAAGATGTCGCCTACGAAATCGGCCCCGGACTCGGGCGGGATACCGTCGCCGGCAAGATTGACGGCGAACTCGTCGCCAAGGAAGCGCCCGTCGCCGACGGTTCGAACATCGAAATCGTCACCGACGGCGCAGCGGAATACCTCCGGGTCATGCGCCACTCGGCGGCCCACTGTCTCGCCCAAGCCGTCGAACGCCACTTCGAGGATGTCGATCTCGCGATTGGGCCACCGACGGATGACGGCTTCTACTACGACTTCGACAACCTCGAGATCGACGAAGCTGATCTCGCCGGCCTCCTCGAGGAGATGGAGGCGATCATCGACGAGGACTACGATATCGTCCGCGAGGAGGTCTCAATAGAGGAGGCTCGAGAGCGGTTGGCCGACGAGCCATATAAACTCGAACTGCTCGAGGAACTGGCCGAGGCTGGCGAGACGGTCACCTTCTACCGACAGGGTGAGTGGGAGGACCTCTGTGCCGGTCCACACGTCGAATCGACCGGCGAGATTGGGGCCGTAGACCTCTTGGAGATTGCCGGTGCCTACTGGCGTGGGGACGAGGAAAACACGATGCAGACGCGGATCTACGGCACCGCCTTCGAAGACGAATCCGACCTCGAGGCGTATCTCACCCGGATGGAGGAAGCTGAGGAACGCGACCATCGCAAAATCGGCAACGAGATGGATCTCTTCTCGATTCAGGACGTAACCGGCCCCGGCCTCCCGCTATACCACCCTGCCGGAAAGACCGTTCTCCGGGAACTCGAGGGCTTCGTCGAGGAGTTGAATCTCGATGCCGGCTACGATTACGTCGAAACGCCACATGTCTTCAAAACGGATCTCTGGCACCGTTCGGGCCACTATGAGAACTATGCAGAGGACATGTTCATTTTCGACGTCGGCGACGACGAGTTCGGCCTCAAACCGATGAACTGCCCCGGCCATGCCGCCATCTTCCAGGATCACTCCTGGAGCTATCGGGACCTCCCGATCCGGTATGCCGAAAACGGGAAGGTGTATCGCAAAGAGCAGCGCGGGGAGCTATCCGGTCTCTCACGGGTCTGGGCGTTCACCATCGACGACGGCCACCTCTTTGTCAAACCCGATGGCATCGAACGCGAGGTCGAAGCAACCCTCGAGATGATTTTGGACGTCCTCGAAACCTTTGACCTGGAGTACGAGATGGCACTGGCCACCCGTCCCGAGAAATCCGTCGGCAGCGACGAGATTTGGGCACGCGCGGAGTCCCAACTCGAGGCCGTCCTCGAAAAGCGGAACCTCGACTATGAACTCGAGGCGGGCGATGGGGCGTTCTATGGTCCGAAAATCGACTTCGCGTTCAAAGACGCAATCGGCCGCTCGTGGGACGGGCCGACGGTGCAACTGGATTTCAACATGCCAGAGCGGTTTGAACTCTCCTACGTTGGCGAGGACAACGAGTCCCATCAACCGGTGATGATCCACCGGGCGCTGTACGGCAGCTACGAGCGGTTCTTTATGATGCTTATCGAGCACTACGAGGGTCGCTTCCCGCTGTGGCTGGCCCCAGAACAACTCCGTGTGTTGCCAATCTCGGATGCCAACCTCGGCTACGCATACCAGGTCGCAAGCAAGTTTGACGGCTTCCGTGTGGAGGTTGACGACCGCGACAGCACCTTAGAGCGCAAGATCCGGGCGGCCCACGACGACCGGGTCCCCTACCAGATCATCGTTGGCGACAATGAACAGGAAGCCGGGAACATCTCGGTACGTGACCGGTTCGAAGACCAGGAGTACGATGTCGAGGTCGAGGCGTTTCGGGCGCATCTCGAGAGCGAACGCGAGGAGAAACGACCGGAACCGGATTTCTTGGCCTAGTCCTCCCAAGTGTTTTTGATTCGAGCATATACCCACGGCACAACGACATCCGTCAGCACGGCCAGGAGGTCCGCTGGGTAGGACCGGTTGACTCCATCGTCGTGTTGTGCATCTGGTGGTCGGTGAAAGTGATCTCGAGTGAACGTCGGACTTTTATGGCGGTCCCACCGACAGCACCACTGTTCGCCGTGGTGGTCCTCGAGATACGTGAGATGGAAATCGCCGTTCCGATATGACTGAATCTCGAGTGAAACCGACCGGATCAGTGGTGGCGGATAATACGTGTGGTTGAGGACACAGTAGAGTGAGTCAGGGCGATTCGCTGGAAAGACGTTTATCGACTCGACCCACGATTCGTCTGCGAGTATCGATGCGACCGTCCGCAGTTGTGTCCGATTTGGCTTTCGATCGTGTGTTCCACCGTCCACACTCAGACGACCCCTTCATCAACGGCACTTCCCTGCCGTGACTGGCGAAGGTCACGGATCTCGCGTCGAATGCCTGCCCAGTTGTTCAGATCCAGATACACCTCCTCTGGATCACCATACGTGTCGTACTCGAGGGGATCGATTGCGGATGGTTCCTCAACACCGTAGCGCGTTTTGTATGCGGTGTTTTCGGTGAGCAATGCACCCAGGCGTTCGGTGTATGCGTCATCGCTCAACTCACTGAGCCGGTTCATCCGTCGCCACTCGAAATACGATTCGTTCCGGCTGAAGGTTTCGGGATCCTCTGTTACACGGGTTATGACGCCGATTTCCTCGAGTCGTCGCAGGTGGCGGCGGGCGGCATTTTTTGAACAGTCTGCACGCGTTGCGACCGTCGATACGCGAGTTGGTTCAGTAAGCCCGAGAGCGACCCGGTAGACCCGTTCGTCGGCGGGTGCGTTCTGCACTCGTTTAGCGAACCCATCCGAAAAGTCCGACTCGGGTGGGTTATGGGTTTCCTCTGAGGGACTCATACGTAATCATATGGGTGACTAGGCAATATAATGCTCGATTGAGCATATATCCGGACCAAAACCGACATGCTGAGTACTGTTCTAGAACGTGCGGTATTTGGAACACATACACACCGAAATGTCCATACTTGTGTACTCGTGCATACTCGTATGAACCGGGCCGAAAAGGCAACCCTCCAGCTGCGAGCCGTCGACGTGCTCCAGATGTTAAAGGAGACACGGACCTACGAGGAACTTGCGGCTGACACCGGCCTCCCCGCTGGCGACCTCAACCGGTATGTCAACGGCCACGTCCTTCCGGGAGCCGACCGTGCAAAACGGATCCTCGACGACGTCGCCCGGCCGATGTTGGTCGGCGAACTCGAGGCACGGATCGATATCGACGCCGATGGCTATGTCGACAATTCACAGGCCGTGTTCGACCGGGCGCTTCTCGACTTGGCTGCCCCCGTCGTCGCCGAGTCATTTGATTTCGACCGGCCGGATGTCGTGTTGACGGCGGCCACCGACGGTATTACGCTCGCCTCGTCGTTGGCCCGTTACTACGGCACGCCCTGTGTGTACGCGAAAAAACGGAAGGAGACGGCCGTCGAGGAGTTTATCGAGGCTCGACAGCGCCTCCAGTCGGGGATCGAACTCACCTACTACCTGCCCGCTGCGGCGATCGATGACGGCGCTCGCGTGCTCGTCGTCGATGATCTTATTCGGTCAGGAGAGACCCAGCAACTGCTGTTGGATATCGTCGACGAACTCGAGGGCGTCGCCGTCGGCGTCTTTGCATTGATTGCGGCCGGTGAGGAGGGAATTTCTCGTGCTCGAGAGCGGGCGACCGGTCCGGTTGGGGCGTTTCTGACGGTATAGTGTCTCCCTCGATTGTGGACACTATTAAGGCCACAGACCAATCACTCGAGGTATGGCTGATGACGAGTGCAGTCGCCAAAGCCACCGTCAAAGTCGCCTCTTTACGACCGACGATGGCAACTTTGACGCCGAACGCGCTCGCGAGGAGTCCCTGCCGGTCGAAGACGGTGAGGTGGTCGACACCGACTCACTTGCTGACCACCAAACCTACCTCGAGGGGCGGGGCATCTATGACGAGCGCAATCGAGTCAATGATCTCACCGGTCGCGAGTGGAAGTTCGCCACGAAATCGGTGATTCCGGAGGGGTATCCCCCCGACCTCCAACACGAAC
>LKMJ01007122.1_pt1 | contig 10543 bp, 13 predicted proteins | sample 643391 | NCBI WGS metagenome assembly LKMJ01 (sample SAMN04112250, study PRJNA286221) | soda lake metagenome | biome: soda lake; feature: Kulunda Steppe; material: water; isolation source: sample PL-Br10 brine of Picturesque Lake | place: Russia: Kulunda steppe | collected 2010-07
GTGGGGAGGCCAGGGTCCAGGTGTGTGGGGCCAGCGGGCGTGCACGGCTAAGATGGGAATGTGTGAGGCCATGAGAACAAGCGAGTGGATGCGCCAGTGGGCCCAGTGGTATGGGCAATTGGACATGACCAGGGCAAAAGACACCAGGTGGAGGAGCTGGTGGCACGAGCAGATGTGTGAGCTTACAATTTAGGGCAAACCGCCAACCCAGTTGTTAGGCTGATTGGTTTGTTGCTGGTCTTCGCCGGCCAAAAAATGCGAGCTTATGAGCTTTTGGGGTTCACTGCCAGCCTCTGGTCACGAGGCTCGTTGGTTGCCCAGGGGCCCAAAAGCACAAAGTGGCGCATGCATGTTGGCATAAGTATGCCCCAGCCTGCCTAGCGCCCGCTCCATTGTGCTGACACGCCTGGCAATGGCAAAAGTGTGCGCGCCTATGTTGAACAGAAGAAGGTGCAGGCATGTGCCATGCACGGGTGCCCTTTGGCCCTGGGCCAAATGAGCAGGTGCTGACAGCTGCGCATTGGACAACAGTGTCCTGTCTCCTTTGTCGCGGCCGGGATTCATTGAAATGCATGCTTAGGCCCAAGGCATGTACCCTTGTCCTGGAAGCACACATGCACATTTCTACAGTAATTACATACAATCCCCCCTTACCCCTCCCTACCCCCCCCCTCCCCTCAACACACTCACACACAGTGGTCGGATCCTCAGGAGCTGCATGGCATCGGCCAGTACGGCGCTGACGCGTACTGGATGTTCTGCCGTGGGCGCTGGCAGGACATCCACCCCACAGACAAGGACCTGAAAAAGTACCGTGACTGGCTGCAGCAGACTGGGGGCGAAGGGGCTGGGCTGCAGGTGGGCATGTGCACATAGGTCATAAGGGGGGGGGAGGGAGTGGCATTGCAAGCATGTGCGGGCGCAACATAGACAGACTGTTTGGGGGTTTAGAGGCACCCACTCTCGCTGACCTGCTTTGACACGCAGTACCGGTGCTGTGTGTGGACACGGCTTTGCTGCATTGGGCCTGGCATCACATGCACTCTCCAATTTGCTCGGAAGCTTATTACAGTCAACATCAGGTTGGACCCTGTGTGTTTGTTTGGCTTGCAGAGGGAGTCTCTGGCTGATGTCCTGGAGGTGCCTTCAGATGCCACAGGCAAGGAATGATAAGGAGGCATGGGCGCATGCCCAACCTGCGTTTTCAAGATTTCAGTGTGAGCGAGCTCTTTTGAGTGTCATTGTGAAGTTTGAGAGGGACTGATGTCAATGAATTCATCCTGTTGCGCATGTCACGCTATCTGCCTCCGCCTCATCATTCCAGGGAACAAGTGTTCCAGCCTACAGTCAGTAGTTTGTTATGCCCACTCTAATAAGCATTAGTTTTATTCGAATGGACAAAGCATAGCAACTCCATTTTTTTCTTTTTCATGCAAATTAGTTGCGCGGGGGCGTTTGCGCGCCATATGACAATGTGTCTGTTGCAGTTCATGTGAGTGCTCAGCCACCATCATCATCTCAATCCTTTCAAATAATTTTGGGGTAAGACTGTTAAACAAAAGGGCATCAATCAACAGACAATTTTCCATTGAAGGAGGTTGAAAAGGCTGAAGAGACTGATACTTTAGCACGACTGTACGTTGCTCACTAAGTTAGAGGCTCACTCATCTTGGTGTCACATGCTGCCCATGTTCAGCCAATCCATTGATTTTGTCGTCATTCTTTTATAATGGCATCATTTTCATGATATAATCAATCATGTCCTGAATGATATTGATGTATTCTGTGTATGTTCTGAAGTAATCAGTATTTCGACTTCTTTACCTGTACCTGCATTGATGCTGATCTGTCATTTCTGGGGTCGCATTTTGCATCATTACTTAGTCAATGTCTGGCCTCCATCTTAATAAACTTGGCTTTCTAACATCATGTTTTGACTTCTTACAATTAATGGAGTTGTCTGGTTCAAGTTGAACAACTCAGCAAGCTCTTAACTTATGAGACAGCTTGGCTTGCAAATTTACTTGCAGTCTGTTTCGGTGGTAGAAACTGTCTTGTGCTGGCTAGGAACTCACTTCACATATGGGTAGGGATGGGTGAATAGGGTCGAATCAAAGTCGAGTAATCAAAATGCTTAAGAGGCTCTATAGAGGCTCAAATAGGCTGAAAGGGGCTCTGTAGAGCCTCAACAGGGGTCTGCCTATTAAGCTACCCCTACTCATGGGTAGTCCAGGCAGTGTCCCCTTCCCTGCAGTAACAACAGCTGCAACAGCTTCAACTTGGACTTAAAATTGAGCAGGTAAGGTGAGGTTTCAAGGCTGTATCCGCCGAACGAGGGCAGCTTAGCCGGTTGTGGCCTCCAGTGAGGTTCGAACCCTGAACCCACAGTTTGCGAGGGTGGATAATCGACTTCCCATCGCAGGTGCCCCGCCGCCTGCTTGACTACCCGGGGCACTAGTTCCCCTCAGTAATTGAGTAAAATTGAGCAGGATAGTCCTCCTCATGCAGTAGTCCTCAGGATCCGTGTGCTTTTGCTCGGCGGGCCCTCTCCTTCAGGTTAGGTTACATAGCTGTATCTGCCAATCGAGGGCAGCTTAGCTGAAGCCTTAAAGGCCTGCAACCTAAACCAAAAGACGCTCATTGCAGGAGAAAGATAGTTTCTGAAAGCCAGAGATTTTGGTCGATAGGAAAACTACTCGAGAAAACTCTAAGACACTCAAAAGGACATCACAACCTGAAGACGATTGAAGACAGTTCACGAGCACGCAAGGCCAAAAACAGGGCAAAGGATGATGACCTCTAAAGAGATCAATATGAGCAAGGCTCGCTGACTAGCTACTTCAACCAATCAGCCGCCAGAGCGCTTGCATACCTCTCCTTTATAACTTTTTGTCCTTGGCACATCCATGGAATTGACGGGCAAAACAATATTCAATGTTTGCACAACATCGCCAATGCACTTACAGACTCTGACTCGGAGCCTCAGAGACTACCCAGAGTATCCAGTGCCTTTTTTGGTTGTGTAGTCAATTAGCATCATAGGTATGATACTTAACAGGCCTCCTTCAGCTAAGCTACCCTCATTAGGTAGATACAGCTATGTGATCTGACCTAACAAGATTCGGCAAAAAGAATAAAGGTCGTGCCTCAAGGATTTACCAAGGCAGGCCCAGCAGCTTACCCCTGATCAGCAACTCACCTTGATGCCCCCATTTCAAAAGCTGTCTTGTGTGCCTCATATTCGTGTGTTTGCCCAGTTTTCCTTTTCTCTTTTTCCGTGTGCTCGCAGGCCTGATTGGTATCAGCTGAGCTGCCCTTGCGCAGGAGATACAGCAATGTCACCAAACCTGAACATGTGCTCTGGCTGGGAGGCTTTAGGCTTAACTGTTACTTGTTCATTCATTTTGTCATTTAGTGGTACCACCGTGGTTATAGTGACTATAACGCCATGCCATTACGCTGGCAGCCATCCATTTACACGAACGTTGCTTCATATGGTCACACATTATGAGATTCCAACCACAAACTCAAGGACAAGCACAGAAAAATGTGAAGCAAGTTGCTATAGAGATTATGATTAACAGGTCATGCAGGAGTGGCGGCTTTGCATCAATCTCCATCAATGCCGACAGACATTCCAACACTAGGAGCACTTGTAGCATTTGGCAGCAGCTGCAAAGCCGTGCTCTTATGAAGGACAGCCTGATTCCTGTGAGAGCAGATCTGAATCATCAAATACAACTCTGCGCTCTGACATAGTCAATCATAGGATCCATCGCATCACTCCCACCGTTCCCGCCATGCAGGTACTCTACCTCAGCTGTGAACATGCAACCAAGCATTCTTACATTACAAGCACAGAAACTGTTTGAATCGAGGACAGTGTGCATTCAGGTGTGTTTCTGCCCGTTTAACTGGCTATGGGAGGCACCTGGGCAGCAAGCAGCGGCTGCTGCTTCAGGTGCAGCAAACACAGCGTGCACGGAGTGCGAGCACGGTACTTTTGCACTGGAGCCCGATGACATCACGGATCAGCTCTGTGCTGCGTGCCACAACCAGAGGCTCCATTGGCACGCAATAAAAGTGGAGGCCATGAATGAGCTCGCAGCAGCCAGGCAGATGTATCACCACACACACGGGCTGCATCAACAGCAGCAGAACATGATCCTACTGGCTGCGGGCAGGTTCTTGACCAACAACCGACCACCACCACCACAACCCTGAACGGTGCCACAAGGCATCAAGTTGTAGTCCTCTGGCCAGACCCTCAACCAGCACAGGAGTAAAAGAAGGGGCGAGTGAGCGCCTGCAAGACCTGCAGGACCATGTGAGCAAGCGCCTCCAGGGCCGCTGCCAGCACTGCCTGGGGCATATGCTTGCCCACGGTAAGCTGGGGCCGCAGCATTGCATCAGGCACACACTGCCATGCGCACAGATCCGTGGCCATGTCTGCCAGGACTGCGTATCCAGACTGTGGCAAGGCGGCCCTTGGCAAGGAGCCGCAAATGAATGCGATCGCAGTCCCGCAGTCCCCCAGGCACATGCGCTGGCAGGCCACATCTATCTGGTGCACCCCCCTTTCCCCTCTATGCAGCTGCTGGCTGGCTGGGCGCAGCGGGCTTCTTGGTGGGGACCAAAAATGCTTCTAGCTGCTGCTTTAGCTGGCTGGCGTGGTTGTTGAGGTATGTCACCTGCGAGCGGCGGGGAGTTGTTGAGCAGGGGGGTGAGCTGCGGGGCATCAGCCATCAGCTAAGCCACAACAGCCCAGCAGGTATTTCCAGAGTAGCTGAGGTGCAGGAGGAAGTGCCTGTCCAAAGCCTCCCTAACAAAGCCTGCCAACGGGTGTGCACACGCGCACACATACGCGCAAACCTCCCTAGCAAAGCCTGCCAACAGGCGCGCACATGCACGCGCATCCTCCCCCCTCTCACCACACACGCACACACCCACACCCACACCCATGCACACATACCTTACACCACACATGCACACCTTTTATCACGCATGCCCACCCACCAACCCCACCTCCCACCTCTGACCCGCCTGCTCTCCCCTTCATGCCTGACTATACCAGTCCCCCACCCACCCAAACAAAGAACCCTTGCCGTCCCCGCCCCCTCCCTCTACCGACCCCCGTACGCACCTCCTCCTTGTGCTTCTTCGCCTCTGCGTCCCTGCGCTCGTGCTCGCGCTTCTCAATCGCCTCGCACTTGAGCCTGTTCTCCTGCACCTGGCGCTCCTTCTCCGCGTTCTCCGCCTCAAGCTGCTGGATGCGTGCCTCCATCTCGTTCTTGCCCTACAACACAGGGCCACACGAGGCTGGCGCTCATCACCCAGTGCCTTGCAAAGTCTGCTGCATAGCGGGCATGCGCAGCAGGGCCACAGGCGCTGGCAGCGCTCAGCTCAACTGACCAACCAACCAGCTCCACAGGGTCCTTCAAGTCGGTCCACCAGCACAAGGCCACCACGGCGGCCGTGCACGGAGTCTGGTGCGCCTGACCCACCTGCTCCGTCTGCAGCGCCTTGCGCATGCCAAATGCCACCGCGCTCTCATACAGCGTCTGGTACGCAGCGATGGTCATGCGCATCTCGTCCCGCACGCGCAGCAGCAGCAGCCCTCGCTCCGCGCAGTTGATGGTCACCTCCCTGATCAGCTCATCAACTGCGTGCGCCGCAGCCAAAGCCCGCCAAGCCAGCCACCAGGCGTCAGTGGTGGGACAAAGAGGCACATGTGATAGCCTTCTCCACACCCCCCGCAACGCAGCTGCTGCAGGCCACGCCTGCACCAGGAGCATAGCCTGCTGCTGCACATGTCTGACGCTGCAAAACGCTGCACAGGCAGCGCTCTGGACCCCAAAACAGGGTGGATGTCATCAGCGCATCCAGCGCACTGGCCAGAGCCCAGCTCAGAGAAATCGGCAAACAAGACAAGGCTGCACGTCACACCTTGCGCAGGCATCAAGGCATTGGGTCAACTCTGATCCTGAGCATATTGTGAGCATTTGCGTGAAGGAGTCGACTCCACTTAATGCTCCACACGGCTCTCGCACAAAATGTTGCCTTACAGTATACTCACAGCATTGTGCGTACAGCTCCTCTCTGACGGGGCATATCCCAGTCTGCACGCATGTGCGCACAGAATTGAGGTGTTAACATCTGCTCAACATGCTTAATATGCCCATTCTGCTTGAGCTCAGGCCCCCACACAGCAGGCTCTCTGAAACCAAAGTTATAGTTTGAGTGCCTGCTCCTCTCTTTTCTTCTTGCATACGATCCCATCCGACATTCCATCCTATTCAATCTGATTAAGCCTGTGCTCTGTGCCCTCAGCTGAAAGCAGAACGGTGTGTCCTTGCAGGCGCTTGCCAGCCTTTCCCAACACTGGCAGCATAAGCTTGAAGAATAAAGCATGGGACTGACAAGACTCTCATGATTCACACACACCTCTCTTGCTTGCCGCTGTTGAAGCTGCTGGTCCAACTTCTCTTGAAGATTGATGACATCCAGGCGCGTTGCTGGGGTGCTTGAAACATACTGCAACCGTCAGTGCATGTATTTCCACTTCAGAAACAGGTGCATGATGCTGTGGCAAAGCAATGGAAAAGGCCCAAGGCAAGGAGTAAGAGGCCTGATGTGAAGACGAAGAATGCACTGGCCGGGGGGGAAGAACCGCACCTGCACCCATAGCTGTCCATCCTCTGTCCATTCCCTTGGAGGTAGAATGCTGTTCAAGATATCCTCCGTTTGAGTCAGCCCTGCTTTGGGCTGCAAGGCAGGGCAGCATGTATGTGTCTCGGTTTGAATTGCATCTAGCAAGCGGGCTTTTTAACAGGGCCTGGCACAGTCCTTCATGAGAAAGCATGCCGCACCCTGACCTACCTCGACAGGTGGGAGAGGCCCCTTCTTGGTGAGTGTCTTGCCCTTCCCCTTGTCCTTGCTTGTGGAGACGAGCACTGGGTTGTCATACTTAACGAGGGATGACAGGGGAGGTATCATGGCACTTCAAGTATGGTCAGTTTGCTGCCCGGGTAAATCCAGAGCACAGGGCGGGCAGAAAACTTCGATTGAATACGCTCCTTAGAGAACACAGAGATGACACAGAATAAGAATTTTAACAGAAATTAGTTTGTCTTAAAGCAGGTTAAGTTTGAGTTTTGTGCCGGCAAGCGACCTGAAACATTAGGAACTATTGGGATCAAAATCGATCATTCATCACGAAGAGTCCTAAAATAATACGTATGGCACTAATGCAACATTTGGTATCACAGAAGTCGCGCTTGCATGCCCAACCCGGACAAAGGAATTTGGCAGTGCACTGTGGGCCAGGTACACCTGCTCCTTTCATGATATCTGCGGCTGCTTCGCTCCTCCTGGTTACACCAGCTTCAGCTGAAGCATCAGGCCCGTCCATATCCCAGCCAACCATCAATGAGCAGGGCTTGGGCAAGCCAGAATTGAGAGGCACAATCACGAAACAACAATCTGAATTTTCTCTCTCCTCCAGCCTGCCAGCTCCACCTCTGCTTTCATCCATGGACAGCTTGAACAAACGAGACACCAGGCGCCACAGCCAGATGTTTGCTAGCACAAGCAAAGCACCTATTCAAGCAGAGATAAGCCATCTGCATTGGCTCCCTATAGCCTCATTGATGGAGTCGTTGAGCCAGCCATTGCCAACTTATGTGTATGGCCTTGAGGCAGGCGCGGCGTCCTTAGCTGCCAGTGCCATCTGGATGTGGCAGGCAAGTTGTTTCTGTGAACTAGTGAAATTGCTGATGGCCATGAGACATGTATTTTGTGCAATTCCATATCATCTCGGAGGTTCAAGTGGAAGGTCAAATGACCCAAAGCACGATACTCACTCGAGCATACCAAACTTGGGTGGATAACTATGCATTTGGTTCTTTCTTAAAGATGCACTTACAACTCAGAAAGCTGCATGAATCTCATCAGCTATAGTTCCGTCATTAGAGATCCAGCACAGGAAGGCTGAGTGGCAGCCTTTGTTGTTGCCTAGTCCTTTATCCCTGAAAGCTCATGAGCAGGCAGCGCATAACTTCCTTTTCAGGAAAGGGCAGCCAGGCCATGCACATTCCATTACGCACATGTCATGTATAGCAATCCCTGATGGAGAGGTGCAGGAAAAATTACTGTGCATGGGCCCTTGTCTGCCAGTGCTTCTATGTCCTTGGTACTTCTGTACTTCCTTGTCAGTAAAACAAACTGCATGCTACCTTCGTTTCACTGGCGCATAGGGTCGGCCAGTGGGCTGGGTTCAGCCAGGCATGCTGGAGGTCCGCCCATCGCAGGTGGCGGGCAAAGGCCTCTTCACCAGGTGTGGCGGGCAAGCATGCGGGCAGAGCAGGTAGTAGGCACCTTGATCATTTTCTCGGGCTTACATCTTGCCAGGACAAGTAACCTGACACTGCTGCTCACCTTCTTGCTTGCCATGTGCTTTTGTGGAGGTCAACACACCCATTGCTTGCCTTGGATGTGTTGATGTGACGCGCTGTGTCCTTGCTACTGCCAGGTCGGCTCCAAGCCTGGGGCATTGCCCAGGCTTTTTTATCATTACTCGGTACTTGTAATGGTATACTTATCAGTGATCCTGCATGTATACCATGGACCCGTGCAGCCTCCGAAATGATCATGATGCTGCATACCCTGGTGCAAGCATGAGGCGGCATATCTACCTCGGCAGCTGGGTTGTATTTTTGCTCACCCAGGGTGCCGGTGCCCTGTGGGACCATTCTGGGCTGCTATCCTGGGCGTGTCCGGTCAGGGAGCGAGATGGCCGCCAAGATAGAGAGAGCTCCTGGCGCCTCTGGATACGTGTTCAACACTGGTACCGTTGCTGCCTGTGACGCCAAGAAGCAGCTAGGTTTCTTGCAAGCAGAAGCGCACAAGGAGGACGCGCTGGTGCACTGAGTGCTCCCATTATGACCCAGGCATTGCTACAAGGAGGGATTGGGTATACCTGATGCACAGGCTATGGAGCTGCTTTCTCATGCTGCTTTTCTAATGGTGTGTGCAGGTGATGGTCGCTTTATTGACCCCACAGACGCATCCGGTGAACCTTCCCCCTTCCCTGGGCCAGGTTCACCATGGCCTTTCCCTGTAGAGATGCTGCTACCCTACGCTAATGAGCCTCCAAAAGGAGCAGGAGGGACCAATTGCTTTGTTGAAACGGGTGAGCCTGCGTGCCCAGTTATAATGGTTTTGCTGAACGGGGGCTAGTGAAGGTCTCCCAAGAAAATAGTACAAACGCAAATACTGGAGGGGCTTGGAAGCCTGCTGGCCGGACTTTGCAAGCTGTGCATTCTAGGAACAGAGCCCGTGGCTGTTCAGTGCCCTAGGTTTTACTGACAAGGATGTGCTAGGCCTGCTCTCCACTTTGCCTGCCTTGCCAGGAATCCAGATGATTATGTTGCTCGCATGTCTAGGTCTAGGCCACAACTTAAGAGAAGCTTAGCATGCATGTTGAAGGCCTGAAGCTCAAACTTCTGGCTCACTTTGCTGCAATGGCAACGACTTGCCCTATCGCGCATACATTTCAGGTAGCGAAGGTCCCACGGAGCTCATTTTCCAGGCAAATAGAGACATAGAAGCTGGAGAGGAAGTATTCATTGATTATGGCTTGATGTATGACCGGTCCTCATATAGACAATCCTGATTTGGTTGGAGTCCAGCCGCTAGACGATTTATTTCGGTGTGACATGCCTGAGATGTTCTTAGAAATTCATTTTGATGTGTCTTGCGGCTCCATTGGTAAGGTAAGGTTACATGGCTGTGTTTGCTGAATGAGGGCAGCTAATCAGCTTATAAGCTGAAGCCTTTCAGGCCTGTACATGTATGCGCATGTAGTAGTACATGCACACATATGTAGTGTTGTATGTACAAGAGATAGTGAAAACAAATCTCAGTGTTACTGCTGAGACTGAGTTATACATAACTCATGTATAGCTTCAGAACCCTCTTCACTGCAGGTCAGCTGACGACCTTCTCGATAGTTTGATGGTGGGGGTCTGCCTGGTGCTTGCGCCTACCTTTTCCACCTCCTCCTAAATTATGCAAACAGGGTTACCTTGTTCACAAGAAATTCGAAACAATATTTTTGTGGCACCAAAGCTTGGGGACCATCAGTTAAACATAACCCATTTAGCAACTCAAGAATTATGGCTTTTTTGGATCTTTCCACTATCAAACGAGGAAAATTCAGGAAAAACATGCGTTCCGACCCAAAAAATCAACTGATAAAAGTTGTTGCCCAAGTCACGACAGCTAACAACAGCTCATGAGAAAAAGCTTATAGTCAGGAGGATTGTGTAGTTTTGAAAATTTTAATTCCGACTTATTTGCAATACACGAGAAAAGCAACGTTTTTAAATCAAAGAACCCTCCGCCTGGTCGAGACAGGAGGTATGCCCAGAGGTGAGATCACCACGTTCTTAAGTCATGTACACATGCATGCGTGCGCACACGCACACACACACGCGCACACACACACACACACACACACACACACAAACACAAACACACACAC
>LKMJ01007123.1_pt1 | contig 10543 bp, 11 predicted proteins | sample 643391 | NCBI WGS metagenome assembly LKMJ01 (sample SAMN04112250, study PRJNA286221) | soda lake metagenome | biome: soda lake; feature: Kulunda Steppe; material: water; isolation source: sample PL-Br10 brine of Picturesque Lake | place: Russia: Kulunda steppe | collected 2010-07
GACGGGGGATTCGACGGATCGGCCACCGGCAGACACGAAGGCTGAAGAACCGATTTAATACGGGTTCTATAATCATCCGAACTGGCATAAGCAGGCGAAAGACGAGGATTTCGGAGAAGTCGAGGAAGGTGACATTATTTTGTTGTATTGTACTGGGAACGTCGAGGCGTGTCCAAAGCAGATTAAATATATTTTCCGGGTGACTGGGATGGAAGAGGATCGATCGGACGGGGGTGAAATCGGGGTACCGAATAAGCTTTTACTCGAAGAACTGCATCGACTGTCTCCAGGGTTCCCACTGGAGAATATTCGACAGTGGGTGGAAGACGGGAAACTGTCTGATGCGATGAATCGTGCCGGGACGCAGGGGTTCAACATCACCAACGTCAAGGAGTCCGACTACAAGGCAATTACTGAGTGGGCTGACAGCCGTGAACCAGAGCCAACGATCGAACATTACGAAGAGGAGCTCCGCACCTTCGTTGCGAACAACGGTCCCGGAGTCATCAGCGATACGTACGCTGACTATGAACTCTACCAGGACGCTGAGTCGACAGGAGAGCTCTACACGACTCCGATCGGGGAGATTGATTTACTGTACCAACACCCGGAATCCAAAGCGTTCGTTGTCGTTGAACTCAAACGAACGCAGGAAACGTCCGACAAAGTCGTAGGGCAAATCGCACGGTACCTCGGGTGGGTTGAGTCTGAATTAGCAGGAGACAATCCGGTACACGGGTTGATCGTGACTCAAACAGCCAGTCAACGACTCAAATACGCCGTTCAAGCACTGAAAGACTGCGAACTCGCCACGTACAAACTAAATTTCTATTTCGAACTCCAGAGCTAACATCCATCCAGATACCCCCCGGTGAAATACTCATATATTGATTGATTCAAGTAATCTAAGAAACACCGGTCTATCAGGCCGAAACAGACTCCTGACTAGGTGATGGGGAGATAGTCAATGTTCTCGAGATTACTGAAGCTAAGAAAGACCCAGTCATCGACTCTATCAGGCCGATTCTACGGCTTCCGTTCAGCCCCGCATTATCATCTTGGTGTCAAACAAGCTTATAATAAATCTGTAAATGATTGTAGATCCTGAGTAGGCACATTCTTGTTGAGATTATTTAATGTCTCTCATCTGCATTTAACATCAGTTAATTACAATTGCTCTTATGGAACCTCTGCCAGATGCTGAAATCACGATCAACAATCAGCTATTACTTCGCCACGAAAAAGCGGCTCTTTGGCTTGCTCTTGATCAAATGACCTCTTATTACTTGGACGACCTTAATGAAGTCTCTAAGTTGGATTGGCAGTCTGATGAGATCGCTGTCGGGAAAGAATCTCTCCTCAGAAAAATAAAGAACGATGAGGAGGATAAACGACCAGAGTTTCATTTGGAAACCGAAGATTTGAATCTTGTCATTAGTGCTTTAGGAGCGTATGGATTTAATGAGTCAATTCAAAAAGGGACTCGACATAGATTAATAGCAATTAGAAAGCAATTTGAGGAACTTAAATCGAATCGTTCATAAAAATCTGTCATTCTGGTCTATCACTATTTGCCGACAAACCTGGTTAAACAGGTTTGGAAAAGAATCATCTTGCGAACGTAGACCAATTCCCGCCAGCAACTCAGACCCATCTGAGTTCTTGTCACGAAAATTTGACCTTAGAGTGAGATACTTAGCGAGTATGGCGTCATGTGATCTACCATAGGCACTTGCGTGGCGAGCAGTGATGTCTAGAAAAGTTACTTCATTCCACGAGCAAACTTTGCGCTTTCCTGGTATTAAATAATACATGCTGGTGGGCGCCGATATGTGTCGTCGAGAGCGGAACCACCAAGTGTGGTGTAGAGGTCGATCGGGTCGGCAACGTCGCTCCTGCAGTAGTCTTCGAGGAGTCGCGTTAGTTCGCGGTGAACGCTGGTTAATTCGATGCTGGCGTCGACGTTGTTGACGTATTGTTCACCAATGACTTACCCGATGTAGTAGTCTCTTTTCGAGTGTCGTCTTCATATTTCGCTTCATCCGTTCGACAAATCGCTATAAAGATATCGACTAAGTTAGTTGATCTGTTGAGATTGTTTATATGTAAGAAATATGCGTGCCACGTCTTGTACCTGCCAAGAGAATATCAGGTGCCGTTTTTGAATTGGTTCACAGGCGGCGGATAACGGGCCACAGAAAGCTTGGGTTGTATTTCACCTGATATCTGCCAGTTGGCTTTTGGATCTCTGTCCCATATGTGGTGTATGAGTGAGGACTCCATCGACGACGGGACAGACAGTCTGGATGCTGTTCTCGAACTACACGAAGTACTGGCCGCAACAGCGGAACGACCCGTTGAGCGAACAGCCAGTCGATGGATCGGTGAGGCGGAAGCGATCGCAGCCGATCTTGTTGATGCACCGGACAATCCTGAACTGATTCATGACCGGGCGGAGCACATCGTTTCGCTACTGGAGAACGTCAACGAGACAGAAGATCAGGCAGCGGCCGAGCACGTCGAGACTGCAAAGGCACTTGCTACTCGCCTCACCGCTGAAGAACCGTCCGAGTAAACAGCGGATAATCGAAAAAGCGTGCGTAGCGTGTCAATCACACTTATTTGGCAGTTCCCACTCGATATTCAATCCTCGATCGGCTAACCGTGGGGTCGCCGTGAGTTCGAACGTACGATTTGCGGCTGCACCGGTAACTGGTGCGGCGGCCATAAGTCGCGCAACATCACGGCGGGAGATGAGTCCCCAGAGTTTCGCTCCCGGTTCGGCCACGGTTACAGCATTTGTTTGTGGCCGGTTCGTGAGGATCCCCGGTCGGAAAATCGTATGTCGAAGAGGGGATTCACGGATCGCTGCTTCCGTCTCGGATTTGGCGGTCTGAATCGGATTGATCATCAGATTAAACAACGTTCCAAGGGCACTTGCGGGTTCGTCGCCAACGCCGAGCGCCGACTCCATAACGAAAGCATCGACGTTGGCCTGTACAGCCGCTTCGAGCAAAGTTTGTGCGCCTTCGCCGTCAACATACGGTGGCCCAGAAAAGACAGCTCTCGGCGCCGTCCCAACTGCACTGATTACAACATCAGCTCCCTCTACTGCTGGTTCAAGATCACTAGGGGCAAGAAGGTCGTCAACAAACACAGTATCCGCACCGGCCATCTCTAAGTTGGCTACATTCTCACGCGACCGAGTCAATGCGCGGACTGTCTCAACTCGAGGGGCGAGCAAATCGAGAAGCTCCCAACCAGTCCCCCCAGTCGCTCCCGCGAGTAATACTGTCTCTACATCAGTGAGACGCATGACAGTATAGTGACTCTGCGTGGTCAAGAGTCCCTGGATTATCGTGGGGTGACGACGTCCGTACAATTCGGACATTCAGCGAACACTTCGACACCATCGGCTGTTTCGTATTCGATGAGGAGGTACGCTGATGTAATGGTGGCTTCGCACTGTGGACATCGTCCGAGCGATGACGAGTTTGAGGGCATAAGAGGGGAGGATGGATGGATGGGTGGGATGGGAGGGGGTGTGGAGAACCAACTCCACAGGTGTATCTTCAAGCCCATCCACATAATCTTTTGTCAGACTACTGTCAGACACCGTCCTATTGAAACTTTGAGGCGATATCAGAAGTCGAGCGGCCTCCCCAAGCGTTATTACTTAATACACGAATTATGAATTATATGTCGAAGACCGCCGGCGATCCCGAGCGAGCCGTCAACGGTATGCTGTCAGTCGCACAGCTGCTAGAGGAGCCACGGCTGGCGCGTCTCTACACGTTCGTTCTTCGAGAAGGGGAAGTGACTATCGATGACATCGTTGCTGAACTGGAGATACCGCGAACGACGGCGTACTCGGATGCCGGCACACTCGTCGAACTTGGAGTGCTGACCCGAGACGAAGAGCAGAAGACCCACACGTATTCAGCGGTTCCGATCACGCTTACTGCGAACCTCGATGGAGACGAATACACGATTACGCCGACGCTCATCGAAGCGTTCGGACGATCGCCCCGCGATCAGGACTTGGATCTCCTGATTGAGCGGCATGGTCTGGGAAAGCTCGCAGCCGCCCTCACGTATGCCATACCGTATGCTGGGGGAGAGATGTCAGAGCGGGTCGCAGCGCGTGAACTCGACTTCCAGCAAGCGTTCGCAATTGCTGTGCTACAGGCCTTGCGAGCCGTCGTCCTCGACATGAAGACGGTCGATCCATACTTCGACGAGATCCGGAACGCCCGCGAGCAGCCGGCAACGACAGAGGGCTGAGGAAAAAACAATGAGTACGCCGTTCGATCTGTATCAGGAGTCGGTGGCGTGGGTGGCAGATTCAGGTCTCTTCATTGCGTGTGGCCGCCAGCAGAATAACAAGTATACCGCACTCGAACGATTCGCCCAGCGGAACGGCCTCACGTTCGTCATTCCCCGACGCGTATACGACGAACTCGGTGGTGCACCGGATCGAAGTACACCAAGGCAGACGCCGATCAACAGCGCTATTGATACCGGGTGGGTCACCGTTGCTGACGAACCGGATTACACGAACAGTATAGTCTCACGGGTCATGGATGATGTCCGATCGTTCATCGCGCGCTCGTCAAACCGAGACGAAGATCAGATCGAAAAAGCCGACACTGCACTTGCAGCGGTCGCGGTTGAACTACTACAGGGGAAGAACGAGTTCGTCTGCGTTGTGACTACCGACATTGATGCTGGGGAAGGCGTCGTAGCTTCACTGGAGGCGAACGGCTTCCAGAACGGTGCGCAGTTCAAAGACGGATTCGAGTTGATCAACGAGATCACATAGATTTCGTGACTCCATCTAACACTCTGGAATTCGACTCCGCGATCACCGTTGAAGGTCATGAAGCTGTGACTGAGTGCGCCTGAAAAATACTAATCAGAGAATCTGCCACACCTGAGTAATGACTCAGTAGTCGTGCTGAATACAGGGCGCGAATGTGGTGCGGATGTTACCGAAATTGAGGGCTACTCGATTCAGATTATTTTCGTGAGGCAAGATGGTCGTGCTTGCAGCGGCGATGTCTATACGATCAATAATTCAAATACGGATAACGCGAATAGTCCGAAAAGTCTTTTCGGCATCGATTCGTTCAACCCAATCCAGATCTCCATCCTTGACTTAGAGCAGCTCAAGACTCGCCGTCGGGAATTCACCTTCGGCGACCATCTGAACCAGCGAGACGAAAAAGCGGTTCGGAAAACTGTCTCCGGACTACCAGGAAGACATTCGTTCCGGACATACTCGGGGATGAATTTCTCTACTGTATAATTCTACTCCTGAGGATCTGAATCAATCATGGAGAACGGGTAGAATGGTATGTTCTGTTGTAAAAATTTGCCTTTCAAAATCTGATTCATTGATCGCTGCTTGCCAAGAGTCGTGAACCACCTCGGGATCAGGCTTGGGGTATTCGCCTCGTATCGCTTGTAAACTGAGACGCGAGCAGCGCCGAAATACCCACCAGTATGATAATTCTCGGGGTACTTATTTGATTTATGGGGGCGAGTGATTGGGCGGGTGAGATGGTGAGGAAGATGGACGGGGAGTACGGAGTGACTCACGAACGGGCCCTGCAAATAACGAATCGCGTTCGGAAACTGGTCGCCAGTCCGGATATCGAGGCACTGAAAGAAGCGGGATTGCTCAACGTGGAGTTCATTTCTGAGTTAACTCAAGATCTGATCGCGCTGCTGAACGACCAAGATGAGAAGACGATTGAGGGACGCTGGAACGCTCTTGTGAAAGAGCGTGGGATCTATGATGTCGTTGGGGCTGACGCGCTCCTCTATGAGCCGGTGAAAGCCGGCCTTGATCCAAACAAAGAACTGATTTCTGACGACGGAGACTCCATCACGATACGAGAGGCGATGATTACTGCCTGGCGGGAAGAGATCCCTATCGAAGCAATTCCTCGGGGCATTCGATTAGGAACCACCGAATTCCGGACTGCAGATAGTAGCCAGACAACACTCTCGCAACACGAAGATGGGTTCGACCAGGACAGCCTGAGCGACCAACTCAGCCGGGACTTACGAAGTAGCCGGCTAGATGTCGATTCCGATCTGCTTGCTTTGAAGGATATCGAGTTTTCCATGAAAGCACCGCGTCAAGCGTGTGTGCTCGCTATTGCCGCGACACGCCGGTATATCATTGAATACGGCGGTGCGTCCCGTGACGAGATCGTGGAAGCGTTGGAACCCGAGAAGAATCATCCGCTCGGGATTAACGGTGTTCAGGCGAGCGCAAAGGGATTCGAATACGCATTCCGTGACAGTTGGTGGGAGGATGTCGTTGCTCCTGGATTGCGTTCGCTTCCAGATATCAAGGAACCAGCCCACAACTCCGGGAAGTGGATCTCCAAAGGAACGACCACGGGTGGCTTTGAATCTGAAGCCACAGTTGAGACCATCCTAGATGACGGGTACCTCTTCGAAATTGCGTACCGGGACGATACCGACGAACAGCGGGTGGTCGGCTATCACGATGAGATTACACGGCCATCGGCCAAACCGCTTCATGGGCCGCCGGTGTTTCGCTTCCAACCGATTGTTGGAGAACACCCGATCACGATTCGTCTCCCGGCTCTACGTGAGCTTCACCCGATCTCCCTTGAACAGCTTCCCGAACCGGTCTGGGAGTCCGCAATTTCGGAGGTAGTGACGATCGTCGATGAGAACGCAGAGCAAATCCCGCTCAGAGATGTGGAGGTTGTGCTTGAAGCTGCGCAGAATGACCAAATCGAGGCCGCCACAGCACTGACATTCATCGCTACGGTCTTCAGGGAACGGGAAGACATCCGCGAGAGGATCGCCGACGATCTGGAGGCCATGCTCTTGGCCCGAGTAGATCTCCTTACCGATCGAGAGCAAGCAGAGAAGATAGCGAAATGCTTCGGAATTGTAGCTGAGGTAGCTCCGACACGGGTGCTGGACGCGGTACCAGCAATGGCATCGGCAGCCGATTCAGCGACTGTGGAGACTCGCCGCTGGCTGGTATATACGTTCTCAAACGTCGCTGAAGCATACCCCGAGGAACTCCTCCCGGCTATCGAGATCCTGATCGATAATATTGAGGAGTCCGACGACAATCTACGTACGAACGCACTCTCGACGCTCGGGAAGATCGCACAGTCTTACCCCGACGCGGCTAGTAATATCGCTGATTCACTCGGTGAATTGCTTACCAGCGACGATGCGTTGGTTCGTGCGAATACTGCTGGTCTCTTGGGTGATATTGCACAGTCGAATCCCGAAGCTGTCATTGAACTTGCTTCGGAGCTGGCAGAATCTCTTAGTGCTGAAGACGAGGAGACTAGAGTGAACGCCTCAATTACGTTACTTCGTGCCGGCGAAGCTAATCCTGAAGCAGTGCGTGATGAACACAAACAATTGGCTGCGGCTCTCAGCGATTCAAATTCGACCGTGCGAGCGAACATGTGCACCTTGATTGGGAACGCCGATGCGCCGGTTCCAGTTGACCAGTTGCGGCTGCTTGAAGACGATCCTGATGACCAGGTTCGAGAACAGGCAGCGTGGGCACTTGGTCGAATCTCCTGACCATCTTGCTTAGCCGCCGAGAATAGATGGATGCGTTACATGATCTGAACTGGTGGACGGCGGTACGTATCATCGATTTCAGGGCCACCGAGTGTGGTGTAGAGGTCGATCAGATCGGCAACATCGCTGGTACAGTAGTCTTCTAACAGTCGAGAGAGTTCGCGGTGAACGCTCGTTGATTCGATTTCGGCGTTGACGTTGTTGACGTATTTTTCACCGATGACTTGCCCGATGTGTTTGCCCTGGACGGCTGGCCCGTCAATTTCTGAAAGGTACGTCTCGGGGAAGTTGTAGTCGTCGTACCAGACGCTGTCGTTATCGATGCCTGCGAGGTCGTAGGCCTTCCAGTCAGGAAGGATATGTTGGTCATCCCAGAGTTCGGCGGCGTATTCGTCAGCAGCGGCAAGTGCGATGTCGATGTGGTTTTCAAATAGAACCTCGATTCGTTGCTGGAACGTGGTGTCGGTCGTGGCGTCAAGGTCACGGGCCCAGGTGAGCAGATGTTTCCCGTCGAACCACGTGCCGTTGTATGTGAGGAGTCTATCGATTTCTCGCGTATCACACCAGTCAAAGAGCTGTTCGAAAAGGTCGATCGTGTAGGCATCGTCCCAGTTGCCGCGACGGAATAACACGTCGGTTCTTGGGGAATCATGAAGTTGGTCGACGTATGCGAGACCGACAGCCACCCACTCGTAGTACTGTGTCTCATTTGTGTTTTCGGGTGGTTCGTCGAACGGGCTCGCGGTTTCGATGTCAAGGACGAGCGTTCCCATATCGGTCAAGACGTTCTTAGTGAAGGCTGGAACTGTTTTCGATACGTGCTGGGCAGTAAATTCGATACTAAGGGCCGGTATTATCTGATTCTGTTGGCATAGAGGTTCGTGAATTAGAACGGTCAGTGGCGGTAAATGCCACCGCATCAATGGTCGAATATCATACTCATCGAATACCACGGACTATTACGTCGAGAAAAGATTTATTCCGTTTCACTGCATGGGTTGGATATGGAAGAACCACGCGATGAGTTGAAGGCCAACGCTGGTGAACGCGCTGAGTCACCGGACTTTGATGCGTTGACGCCACCCGAGGAGCTCGTCCGCGGAGATCGAACGCGTGATGATTTCTTTGATGCAGTCCTCGCACTCAACAGTCCGGGGACGGCGAGCGATGTCGCTGAACTCGCAGGCCATGGTGTCGATGCCGCCCGCGAGTACTTGGAGTGGTTCGAACAGCTTGGAATCGTGATTCAAATCACGGACTCGCCAGCGACTTACAAACGTAACCAAGAGTACCTGAACTGGCGGCGCGTCCAGACGCTTCGAAAAGAGTACTCCACTGAGGAACTTCTGGATTTTCTGAAGACAGAAGCTGCGCGTACGGAGATGTTGGAAAGTGAATTCGATACAACATCGCCGGACAACGTCTCGATTGCACGTTACGCTGAAGAAACCGGGCAATCCATCGAGGAGGTCTGGGAGCGACTCTCTGCGTGGCACACGGCGCGTCGTCGAGTGACCCTACTCGAACGAGCACTCGCAACCGAATCCCGTGATGGCGCGGATGTGCAGTCCGCAGTATGACCGGTGGAGACGAAACTACGCCCGACCCGCGTAGCGGCTCACCGGTTGATTTCGACCGATACGACGCCATTCGAGAGCGATTCGAAACAGATAGCCGTTTCAGTCGGCTTGACGAACAGCCCGGATTTGCCTCGGAACGATTGGTGTGCGTATACGACCCTCGATTCTATCCGAAACGAGTCCGCACGGCGCGTTTGGAAATCGGCTGGTTCGAGAACGGAGATTTCTCGCTTCATTACCACGAAGAACACGATACCAGCGAGTTCGATCACCGATGGGATAGACACCCGTCCGCTCATAACACCCGCGACCACATCCATCCTGGACCTGATGCACCGACCCCCGGAGACGATGCATCACATCCTGCTGATTGGCGAGATATCCTCTCGATGGTTCTCGCAGAAATCGAAGACCGTCAGCAATCTTTCTGGGAACCGTAGTATCCTTATCACGTATTGATTACCAACAATAACCTGTAAAAACAGTATCACTAAACCTAACGCTGTCGTCAAACGGTACTGGTGAGAATTATTGGTTACGGTGCCTGATTTGACTGCTGGGCAACCACTTCCGGGCCCGATGATCGTGGAAGTTACTGCGGTAAATTGGAATCCAGGGATATCCCGCCGTGCAGAAATCGAACTTATCGATACCGCCGGTAACCCGCTTCGTCTTATTGATTATGAAGGGTCGGATATCTCGATGAACTGGCAGCCGAGTCACCGGTGTCGAATCTCGCACTGTAACGTTAATGCAGGGAAACGAGGTCTCGAACTCGCGCCGAGTAAGCGAACGGTGGTTGAACCGCTTGGGGCATGCGCGGACAGTACGCGTATTCTTCTCGTTGGAGATACCCACCTCGGCCGACAGAAGCATCCTAAAACAGGAGCAGAAATCGATCCATTAGGCGCGTTTGCAGCAGCTATCCAGTACGGGATCGACAGAGACGTTGCTGCCGTTGTCCATGTTGGCGATATTTTCCATGAGTCAGCAACCCCACCACAGGCGATGCTCGCACGACAGGAGGTGTTCGATCCACTACGCGAAGCAGGAATCCCATTCTACTATATCCGGGGAAACCACGGCTTCGAAGACGGAGATAAGCTTCTTGACGAGTTAGACGTAGTCGTCAATATAGATACCGAAGGGGTGACCGTTAGCGACGATGTCAGGATCTTCGGTGTCGATCACTATCCAGGGGGCGACATCCCGTGGGAAGCGCTTTCATTTCCGAGTTCAGTTCCTGAGCCGGCCTCGATTCTTGTGCTTCACCAGACGCTCGAACAGCTCACTGGAGCAGGGAACGGTTGTGTTGATGTCGGCCGAATTCAACAACAGTTCAACGGGCAATTTGACTTCATCGTATC
>LKMJ01007124.1_pt1 | contig 10543 bp, 4 predicted proteins | sample 643391 | NCBI WGS metagenome assembly LKMJ01 (sample SAMN04112250, study PRJNA286221) | soda lake metagenome | biome: soda lake; feature: Kulunda Steppe; material: water; isolation source: sample PL-Br10 brine of Picturesque Lake | place: Russia: Kulunda steppe | collected 2010-07
GGGAAAGAGGCAAACCGGGACTTGGAAGCATGGAAGAAGGGGAAAACAGGTGTTCCGATGGTAGATGCAGGCATGCGACAGCTCAACACCACCGGATTCATGCACAACAGGGCCCGCATGCTCACGTCTATGTTCTTGGTCAGAGATCTATTGCTCGATTGGAGATGGGGCGAAAGATACTTTGCAACGCAATTAGTCGACTACGATCCTTCTCAGAACAATGCAGGCTGGATGTGGTCGAGCGGTCTGGCTCCCTATGCAACGCCATACTATAGAACCATGAACCCATATACACAACAAAGGCGATTCGACAAGGAGGCAAAGTACATAAAGAAATGGGTTCCCGAGTTGGAAGATGTCGATCCAAAGGATATCGAAAAGTGGGAGGAGGAAAAGACACGGACTCTACCAAAGTATAAAGATATCGGGTATCCGAAGCCAATCATAGAGGATCATACGGAGAGAATACGAGATGTGGAAAGGATCTATAAAAAAGCCTATATGGAGAATAAAAAATAAGTTTTCCATTTTTCACTTTTTGGCCAGGATGTGCAAACCGGAATGTATTGTGAAAAGTAGATGGTACGTATCATGTATCTCGCGGCCAAACATTGTGGAATAGCATCATTCATAAAAGTTGGGCTCTTGATGTAAATCTTTCTCTTTCCGATGCTCATGAAAAAGTTGCTGATGTTGATGCTGATGCCAAGGCAGCCGACGATGTCGATGATGTAGAGGCAGAAGAATAGGAAGAAGAAGGATGTCCAACATGACTGGCTTCCCTCCTCATATAGTTATCTCCCGCGCCATTTTTCGAGACCTGATTTTCGTGCCGAACCATCTCATTCTCATGCAATAGATACCAGACGCGCAGAGGTGATGTCCTCCCGTACCGTTGTGCCCGTCCGATAACCTGTTTCTCTATCTCGCTATCGAGTTTATGTAGCATGATGACATCCGTCGTATTCTCCAGATTCAGTCCGGAGCCGAAGTGGGATGGATTCAGGAGGAGGATCTGAAGTGCCCCTGTCTTGAAGCTCGTGACGAGGCTATGGATGCTCTCTTTGTGACCACGAGGGGTTGCATAGTGAAGGCCACATAGATACCTTGGGAGGTCAAACGTGAAATCGTATTGCGAGAAGATCAGGATCTTGCTCCGTGGCCCCACATGCCGTATGATATTCTGAAGGTTCTCCATCTTGGTATTGGTAGATAGGATAGAGGCTTCTTCATCAATGTAATCACCATTCTTATCTGCCATCCGTCGCTGAGAGGCGGGCAGCCCCCTCACACTTTCACACGTTTGATTCAAGATCAATATGTTTTCCTTGGCGACGACACTTTTGCAGATCGGACATCGGTTACTCTTGGACACCCACTTATTGATGCACACAAAACAGAACGCGTTCGAGCAACACGAGACGACCGTCTTGATTTGATCGGGCTTAACGGTTTTAACGGTCTTCATGGTCTTCACGGCATTCATAGGAGCTCCTTCTCCTTCTCCTTTTCCTTCTCTTCCTTCTCCTCTTCCTTCTTCTTCCTCTTCTTCTTCGAAAGATTCGAAACAGATATTGCACGCATTCGAACCGGAGATACGTGCTTGGATGCTTGCTATCTTCTTTTCTAGATCCTCCTTCTTCTTCTGATGTCCTTGAATATTATTTTGCTTTTCCTCTTCGCTATCAAAGGTGAGGAATCCAGAGTTGATGAATTCGATCTGTCGATCGATATTACTGATGTTCGTCCTGAACTTCTCGACGAGAATATCCACGATATCATCCTCCTTGTTGAATTGCTGTCGAACGCCATAGAAAGACATCGCTCCTTTGAGGTCGTTCGCATTCAGGCAACGAATGACATGATTATCAACTAATCCGTTCAATATATTGATCGAAGATGGAGTCGCGCAACGGAGCTTTCTATAGCTGATCGGAGGGAGACGGATCGACTGTCGGATGAACAAGCTTGAATTGCGAACCACAAAAGCGGACGCGTTCACCAAGGGGCTATGACTCAGCTCCTTCATCTCATTCTTGAAAGTTCCACACACATTATATCCTGTCGATAGGCCTGCAACATTCATGTCCGGTGTGCCATAGGGATATATCAAGTTGTTCACGGAAGCTGTCACATACCAATGGAATAGTGCCCGAGGAAGGGGAGGGGTAGACACTGTTTCTACCTCATCGACAAAGACCCTTTCAAAACAGAGCTGAGAAAATTCATCTGTAGTAAAGGTGGAATGGAAGTGCTTGTAGAAAACGGGCGTCATGACAGCAATATCGTAGGAGTCGATCCCGCTCTCGATGAAGGACAAAAGCTGCCTTCGGTTTGAGAGAATGGTCGATCTAATCGTGGGAGGCAGAAACTGTTTGATATAATTGCTCCATTGATAGCATAGATGAGAGGGTATGATGAGTAAATTTGTCTTCATAAACCTATAATTCTTGCTTTCCTTGTTGATGACTAATTTCCCGTTGCACAACCACGTCAAGAAGCGTTCATCCCTCTCCGGGGGGACTCTCGCAGCAATCAGAGAGAGGATGACGTATGATTTCCCGGACCCCGTCTGATCTCCTATGATACCAAACTGTGTCGTGATGAAATCTGTATCATCGTTTTCAATAATATTATTATTCTCGCTCTTTTCATTCTGATTCTGATTATCACGGATTATCCTTATCTTTTTCCTCTCGAATTGTTGACACCTATATAAAGATGCCAATTGATGTTTGTTCAATTGGATCTTGTCTGACAAGGTATTCGATGGTTGCAAAGCACATGGGCAGTCATCAGACAATTCTACAATTGTCTTGAGGTCTTTATAGTGGATCGAGTGACATGGGATGTGATCTTCGGTGATTGTCATCGTCTCGAGGATTCAAATAAGAAGCAGAAAGATAATCAAAAGGAATTTATTACCAACTCATCTTCTTCTTTTCTTATATCTTTTTATTTCAAATTTCATTTCATTCAAATAAGGACATAAGAAATTATAGCAGGAGAGAAGAAAGAAGAGAAGAAAAGAAAAGAGGAGAAGTCAAAGAGATGCCCATCGAGGACGTGGACTATCTCTTAAAGAATAGTCATCCAGATTCGTTCATCGTCAAAGTCGATAGCAGCCTTCGAAACAAAGCACAATTTCCCCACCCTTCAGAGTTCACGATTCACTTCGACAGCCCGTTTGGATATGTTTACGGTGTAGACGTCCTTGACGCCTCGATGCCATCATCCATGTTCAACATCGAGAGCTTTAACAACATCTTTAAATATCACCTCATCTGGCGAAATCCTCATTATGATGCAGACATGCTCACGGAGAATTCTTTCATGAACTCGTTCTTTTACGATGTCGATCGCATCGATAGATTGAAAGCCTTTTTGGACAAGAAAGAGAATAATCGCATCATATTTGTCGATGGAGACTCGCATGTCCCTCCTCAAAGCGTTTCGGAAGGCGTTCTCGATGAAAATTGTATCGCCATCAGAAATATCATCTCGACTCTTCCCTTCAGGAAGGTTGATGTGCTTGATTTCGATCAAGACGTCACCTATTTTCTCATCGGAGATGGTGTCTTTTCTATCCAGAACATGTACAAGACCACAATCGATACGATTCTTACAAACCAGGATTTGAGAATCGCAACAATAACGGTAAGCGAGAAGATGAGAGAGAAAGAAAAGGTCTATCGGTATCTGTCATACGAAATTCCGATCGTTTCAAAAACCTCCCCATCTGTTCCGAAGGTCATACATATAATAGAAGACGCGCATACTCTTTCAACTGCTTCCCTAGAGAACAGACATCTGATACCATTGAGGCTTAGGTCAGGAAAGCTCCTAACTTCATCGACCTTTTCTCATCAGATCTATCTCATCAGCGACCGATTTCATGTATGGGATGAGACTTCTTTTTTGGCCTTATCGAGTGATGATAAAACGATAGTCCTGGATGTCGTGAGCAAATCTTCTTCTTCACCTTCCACCAAACCTACGACAAGTAACACGAGAGTTTTATTGAATGGTATTATCGACGGCGAAGATATCGGGTTCTCATCTCCTTCGAGGCTCACCCGAGATACAAAGATCAATGAAAAGATCTATATCCCAAAGTCTTTGCTCTCACAGATAGATGTGGTTCAAATCACGGATGAGCGGATACATCTGGAAAACATGATGGAATCGAAGGATGTCTCTATAAAGCTCGATCTCAAAGATGTCATGCTCTTCCAGGTGCGCACAGAAGGACAGATTTATGATATCGATGAGGTAGCATCATCTTCAGATGGTATCTACGCATTCCGGATGGGTGCCGGGGAAGGCAATGAAGGCAATGAAAACAACTATCAATTGTATGTACTCGATCAAAGCAAAGGGACAAACGTCAACGACCCCGATGAGACTGCAAAGACAGTATTCCTTCAGCAGATCCTCAGTGATGACGACCTTATCGAAATCATACCTTATGATGCAAGTGTGTTCGAATTTGAACTCGATAGTACCCGGTTCGTCAAGTTTCGAATCGATGGCACGACATACCAGATCCCTTTCGGGTCTACAGATGTCGAAAGTATTGGATCTATCGGAAGTGTCATCCGTATCGGCCGTTTATCCACCACTTATTCCTTACCCGGTCCCGAAGGAGAGACCATAAACCAAGGGTACTCCAAGCTGAAACTACCTTTTCAAGCTGTGAAGGACAACTTTTTGATCGATGCACGCTTCTATCTCAAGGAATCTAAAGGAGTAGGAACAGGCGTAGACAGGAATCGGATTCTGTACGGTGCAGGAGAACAACTGTTCTATTGGGACACCTACACATATAATGCCATGGAAGAATTGGAGAGGAAAATCATCGACGAGAGACTGGATGAATCTTTCACTCTCATAGACATAGATGTGAGGATCATTCGAGAAGATGTCGATGGAACATACTATTACGACATCGAGTACCAGAATAAAGTCTATGTCATCGCATCGAGGCTGCGATTTTCACGGGTCACGGTGGCTACGTTTGATGTATTTGTAGATCAGGTATCTCCAACTTCTCCAGGAGAGGATTTCGATATTGGGAGAGGAATCTTCTTCCTCGTTCTCGAAAGCGACAAGCTCCTCCTCTTTCTCTTGTTGAGTCTCCCTCTCCTGAAGTTAAAAGCTGATGACGATGAGAATAAGAATAAGAATACGATCGACATATTCGCCCATCCAGATAAGGGCGCCCTCGATCTTTTCGAGGATTCCTTACACCATACTTTATTCTCGTACGATGCGCTACGACACCAAAATCTCAATTCAGACCCGTTACATGCGGCTTACATCAAAAAAGTGTTGAACGATATTGAGATTCTTCTTCTCCCTGAGGTCACAAGCATAGTACGAGGTGAAAAGGAAGTAGACCAAAACTCGAGACCTTATTTTCCACTCTATAGACGTTTTGCGTATGAGGATACCTTTTACCACATTCCTGCGACATTCCTCATCCATGTAAAACATGTGAAATATAATGATATTTGTGAAGATCCAGATGGAATTATATACCAAAAAGGGAAGGAAGGAGAAACGACAGCGACGAGCATCCATGTCCGTTTACCTCTTCGGCACATCTCTCAAGAAGATGCAGAGGGTTACATAACGAATAAAGAGATAGAAATGCTTTATCAGATCGAGGATCATTTGTTTGTGTGGTCATCGAGACCCATGAATTCCCTAGAGTCATTTCAATATCGACAGAGGGGGTACGTCTACGTGTTCTTCACCTATATCCTCGATGTTTTGACGAATAGCTTTTTACAGATAGGAACGAAAGAAACAAATGAACAAGGGGAGAGAGAAGCTCAGACGTTGAATACACAGATCAAGTTGGGTGTCAGAGAAACGGCCATCATCGAATTTACCGTTTCTGATGTTGTCTATGAACTGTTTTTTAAGTTGGACGTGTTAGTCGTAGATAAAAAGGCTCTTCGTGTGATGCGAGACAAGGAAGGGAATTCGTTCTTTGATGTCTTTGGCTCCCTCTTGAACACGATCGTGTACTACGACCTTAGATTTATCACAAATGTCGAGTACACAAATATCGTGAAAAACAGCAATTTCATCCAAGGCGAACTCAATTATGACACCGCACCATTAGAATGGACGCCTGCCATCCTTTTTAACGGTCGATTAGAGATCGAACCTGCGAACTATGATGCCTTCACCCTGCTCGATGAATTGAACGAAGGTTTCGAAAGTGCTGTGGCTATTAATCTTCGGCTAGACACAGGTACGCGTTCGGTCACCTTTCCGTTCATAGATACGAACAGTAATATATCTGCCCGAAGAAAAACGAGGAATGGTGATGTTTCCCGATCGGGACAACTCAAGTTTGTCACTGGAAAAGAGAATCTGTCTTTCATGATCGATTTGGAAAGAAGCACGATACGGGATGTCATCGGGTTCTCCGTTTTGAACGATAAAAATAATATAAAAAGGTTTGAGTCAGTTCAGAGGTACGAGAGGGGTGAAGAGTTTAATATGAGAATGAGAATGAGAATGACCACGATCAAGTCACTTCCACGCGAAAGAATCGATATCCAGACACTCAAGGAGATAGAAGGTCAAGAGATAATACCTCCCGGCGTGATCAATCTCTTGGGAATTCGATATGTCGTGCTCAGATGTCCAGAGATTGAGAGTCTGATCGGTACGCACTCATTCGGCTCATCCACGCCCGGCATCGGTGTATTCGTCCTCGGTCTGAACCAGCAGACCATCAAACAGAGACTAGATTTTGTTCACTATGTACGAAAACCTTTCCACCCCATCGAGAAATTACATAAACTCACGTTCAGATTCGAGATTAAAGATGGAAGCCCCTATGATTTCAAAGGTGTCGACATGTTCATGATCCTCCAGGTGAACACATATGCACCCGTGAAAAAAACAGATTTCGATCATAAGCAATCTATCTTGCAACCCAACTACAATCCCGACTTCATCCAGTACAGGATTGACGAGGCGAAAAAGATCGAGAGCCAGTATGAATACACGAGAAGCTTATCAGATGATGAAGAGGAGTACGACAGCGAGGAGGCAAATGATGTCGTCAAAATCCAGAATCAGTTCGATCATAGCGATGAAGAGGAAGAAGGAGAGGAAGAAGAAGAGGAAGAAGGTATTTTTGATCCTCAAAATATCAGAATATTCTCATGATTCAAGTTTGGCAAAGTCAGACATCCGTGAATATGGCATGACCTCTTCCATACTAGTGTTCTTCTCATACTCATATGGATCGCTCATATATAGAGAGGGCGCTTCAGTCTCTGTTTCCTGGAGAGGAATCTGTTCATATTCGTCAAATGCGTCCTCCATGTCCTCCATGGCTTCCTCGACGACTTCTTCGACGACCTCCACGACCTCCTCGGATTCTTTTTTCTTCCTCTCCTCTCTCTTTTCATTCTTTCCACTCTTTTTGTCAGCCCTTCTCTCTTCGACATGGGATACAGACTTATATTGAGGAATGAAGGATGGATGCGATTCCCAAGGCTTCATGGAAGAAGGGAGGAGTGTCTCATCGTAGAGCGGGATATCATCATCGAAATGCTCATCTGATTTGAGTCGAATCGATCCGCCTAGTACACTGAGCATCAGAAGTAGGACGAGAAGAATTATGAATATAATGAGGACTTCTTTCATGAATACCCTAAACCCGAATGCCTTTTTATTGTAGGTAATATAAAAAATAATGCATGGCGTGTAATAGGTTCTTCAAAATGAAATAATGAAACTTGTGCAGAAAATAAGTGTGTAAATATACACCGTTGAAACTTTAAAACGCCCCTATTTGAGCGAAACAATACCACTTCCCGATCAGCACTCGTTTCAGGGAGTTTCAACGTTGAGGCTTTACATCCTCGTGTATAGTTTGGTTGTGTGGGAAGTAGTTGAAAGACTACTTACTTCGGTTTTGTCTCCCGAAGTCGCCGATGCAGCTCCACTGATTAGGGCACAGCCCTTTTGAGTTCCTCTGGTCAGGGCCAAGGGTCGCCCTTTGCCCTCTAGAGTGTCTGTCACGATCCTGAGGATGTTTAGAGACCCATTCACATCACGGTTCCATAGCCTTGAACAGTTCTTACAACTGAGAAGTCCATGACGGGTGATGATGGTCTCTTTTTTCCACGGTTTGGGATTGTTACACTTTCGGAATGTTTGACATTCTCCATTGCAGGCGAAACAGGTACAGCTTGTTCGGAATTCATCCACAAGGATGACCGTGTAGCCTGCTTTTCGGAATATGGTTCGTAGCCCTTTTCCAATCACTGGCTCCCTGTATTTGCGGTGCTTGAATTGCTCATAATCCCCAAAGAAGACGATTGTCTCTTCAGGAGATCCATAAATTGATTGGAAGCGGTTGATCATTCGTTGCTCGGTACGCTTGCGGTTGATAAAGGAATACCATTTCAGGCGAAGGAAGACCCTTTGTTCATAGAAGGAATGGACCTTCTGGTAGATGGCATTTCGGAGCTGTATATATTCTTGGAATTTGATAAAACTTACTGTCTTGCTGTTGAAAGCACTCAGCTTTGTCTCCCACACCTCTATGGTCTTTCCTTCCACCATTGTTTTCTTTTTCATTTCTTGATGGATATTGCGGTACTTCTTGGCTTTGGTCTCCTTGCGTCTCTGGTCTTGGGTGTATCTAAAGTGCTGCATTTCACCTTGTAAGTTCTTTCCGTTGCAGAAGATGAGATCCGAGTGACCAGGATCCACCGCTACAGGGTTCTTTCCGTGGAAGATGGACAGGTCGGTAAAGTCTGTCAGGTACGCTTCTTTAGTATCCTTGACCTTCTTGCTCTCCTTGACAGGTGTTTTGGTTTCAAATAGAATAGACACCCCTTCTCCGTCGGTCACAATGCGATGAGCAAAGGAGTATTCTATCTCTTTATGCTTGAACGCTCTTTTGTGGGTCTGAAAGAACCATGACCATATTTGGCTCTGGTACTTGACCAGTTTGCCATTGGTAAGGAGCTCACCCTTGTTCATAAAGTGTTTGCCTCTTTCCACAAACAGCTGGATCACAGTCGCGGTGTCCAAAGGAACGTAGTTGGGGATCATTTTGGTGCGAAGAGGGAAGATCTTGAAGATCGTATTCTCTTTGGCTTCTACAAACCTCATCATGTAGATCATACAAGGGAGATAGTCTTGAGGGGAACACATCAAATCATACCTCAAACATTCTCGGAGCTTGCGGTTCGGGAGAAGGAAGGGTATATGGGGATCTAGTTCTTGTGGTATATCCACATTGGTACGATCCATGATTGCCACCTTGATCTTTCGCAAACCATTCATAAACAGGTGCTTCTCCTCCTTCGTCATGGTCTTTATCTTCTCCTTTTGGTCGTGATACACATTGACAAACCTCTCTATGTAGGACACAAAGTTCTGCTTGATGTTGTTCTCATAGGAGGTAAGTATGTCCTGAGCCAGATAAGACATGATGTTTGCCATATGGGTATAAGTGATGGTTTCGGTCATTAATGGGGCATAATGCTCTTTGAAGAAGGCAATCAGAGGTGCTTTCTGCTTTAGGGTCGCATCACTAGGCTTTTTTCCCCTATTCTCCGTCTTGATGCATAGGCACTTCATGACATTGACCAAAAAGGTCACGGTGAGTTCGGGAATTGGCTGCTTGTTGTCGTAGCAATGAAGCAAATAGAGCTTCAGGAACTGGGTGGTATGCCTCATCATGTTGTGAGCGGTCAGCACCACCTCCATGAGCTTTTCTTGGATCTCTGGGCTACGGACAATGCTTTTAAGGCATGTCTTGTTTGTCTTGTAAGGGTCTGGTGGTTTGTTCATTTTACTAGTAGATGAGAAAACTACCTTTTCTACTTTTTCTTCTTTTTCTACTTTCTTCTTTTTTAAAAATAATGAAGTCTCAAACCTTTAAGTAGTTTTCTTACGGAAGAAATATCGCATACTACATATGCCAGTTAGAAAAATTAGAGCGGGGCGTTTTATTCTTTCAATGATATATAAAGATACTCTCTATGAGCTTCGGTACAGATTTGGAAGACGCTTATTCAGGAGACAAGAGATACAATTCTTTCTTTCTCCAAGATAATGATGATCTCGTTCAAAGTACACAGCAAGACAATTCACCCTTTGTTGAAACGATAAACGCATTTCCTCTACAGCATCATGATGCCCGGCCTCAGCAAGCACATGTCACACCCCCCTCCTCTCAGCACGCACCTGTTCAAAACTTGATGCATCCCGTCTCCGAACACACAGTCGAAGCCGTAAATCCCGTCCAAGGGCAAGCCCCAAATACAGCTTTCCAATACAACTACGATAGCGTCCGGCAGCAGATGCAGAATGAAGCGGCACAACACAAACTCGATGAGGCTCAAAGCCTGGTCGAGATCCAACAAGTCAACCCTAGGGTTAAGAGGAGAAAAAATGAGTATTTTACGGACAAAGGAAGCCATGAGAAGAAAAGGGGAGACGTCTATAAATCATTATTGTTTACATTGATGATCCTGCTAGCAATAAGCACACA
>LKMJ01007127.1_pt1 | contig 10541 bp, 9 predicted proteins | sample 643391 | NCBI WGS metagenome assembly LKMJ01 (sample SAMN04112250, study PRJNA286221) | soda lake metagenome | biome: soda lake; feature: Kulunda Steppe; material: water; isolation source: sample PL-Br10 brine of Picturesque Lake | place: Russia: Kulunda steppe | collected 2010-07
CCTGGGCGTACCAGTGGGTCAGGCGGATGCCCTCCAGCACGGCATTGTCGAAGCGCGCCGTGCCGGCGGGCAGGAAGTAGATCAGCAGGAAGATCCCCACCACGGCACCCAGCCAGCGCACCTGCTCGGGGTTCTCCCGGGCCAGGGTCAGCAGACGGCGGGCGAAGACGAGATTGGCTGGATTGGGTTCCGACATGCGAAGCCTCGGGTCATGCGGGAAATGGTATTGGCAATAAGAATATATGCTTATGCATATGCTTGCTATGGCAAAAGCCGGGAACTTGAGGTTCATCAAGTTCCCGGCAGCTTGAGGTGGGGTGGAGAAAGGTTCGGTTGGAAAAGGGCTTAGAGCATTTCCAACGCCAGGGCGATGCCCTGCCCGCCGCCGATGCACAGGGTGACGATGCCGCGGCGTTCGCCGTTGCGCTGCATGGCATGCAGCAGGCGGGTGGTCAGCACCGCGCCGCTGGCGCCGATGGGGTGGCCGTGGGCGATGGCGCCGCCCTCCACGTTGACGATCTCTTCCGGCAGGCCGAGTTCGCGCTGACAGGCCAGGGCGATGGCGGCGAAGGCCTCGTTGATCTCTACCCGATCAAGGTCCCCAACCGACCAGCCGGCGCGCTCAAGCGCCTGCTTGACCGCTGGCACCGGGCCGATGCCGAAGTAGTCGGGCTCCACGGCGCCGACGCCGAAGGACACCAGTCGGGCGATGGGGGTGAGGCCCTGCTTCTCGGCCCAGTCGCGCTCGGCGACGATCATCGCCGCCGCCCCGCTGTTGAGCCCAGGCGCGTTGCCGGCGGTGATGGTGCCCTCCTTGCGGAAGGCAGGCTTCATCTTGCCAAGTGACTCAAGAGTGATGTCGGGGCGGTTGTGCTCGTCGCGGGCGAAGGTCGTGGTGCCCTTGCGGCTGGTGAGCTCCACGCCGGCGACTTCGGCATCGAAGTGTCCGGCCTCCTGGGCCTTGGAGAAGTTAAGCTGGGAGCGCAGGGCCCAGGCGTCCTGGTCGTCCCGGGAGATGCTGTAGCGGCTGACCAGGTCCTCGGTGTGCCAGCCGGCGTGCTTGCCGCTGAAGGCGTCGTTGAGGCCGTCGAAGAGCATGCTGTCATGCATGGTCACATCGCCCATGCGTGCGCCCCAGCGGCCCTGGGGTAGCACATAGGGCGCACGGTCCATGTTCTCCATACCGCCGGCGATGGTGCAGTCGGCCATGCCGCTCCAGATCTCCAGAGCGGCGTTGATCACGGCCTGGGCACCGGAGCCGCAGACCCGGTTGATGGTGAGCGCAGGCACCTCCACCGGCAGGCCGCCGCCGATGCCGGCCTGGCGGGCGGAGTTCATGCGACAGCCGGCCTGGATCACGTGGCCCATGATCAGCGACTGCACCTTGTCGGCGGACAGGCCGGATCGCGTCAGGGTTTCCTGAATGACCCGCGCGCCCAGGTCCGTTGCGGGGGTGTCCTTGAGGCTGCCGCCATAGGTGCCGATGGCGGTGCGCACGGGATGGCAGATGACAACGTCGCGTGATGCCATGAAGAGTCTCCGGTTATCGGGAGTGAATCAGTCAGGCGGTCGAGAAGGCCGCCCATCGCAGCTCTTCACCTATAGCACGGACTTGGCGGTCTGGCCCTGTTGAACATGATGCAGCGTGCTCTGATGTCGGTGCGGCACCGGTCATTCGGCATGACGTGACCCGGATCAGCCTCATGCGATCGACGACGATGCGCTTCACTGGGTGATCTACGCTGAACGGTGATGCCCGGGTTGGCTCATGGTCGCAGGCAGCGTGCTCGAAGTCGGCGGCGGTAGCGGAGGTCCGATCACCGCCGACACATCAGAGACTCCTGAGAGACGCATCTGGGAGGGGGAGGCATGCTACAGGTTCGAATACACGGCCGCGGCGGCCAGGGCGTCGTGACGGCGGCAGAGATGCTGTCGATCGCTGCGTTCGAGGAGGGGCGCCACGCCCAGGCGTTTCCCAGCTTCGGTTCCGAGCGCACCGGCGCACCCGTGGTGGCCTTCTGCCGGATCGACGACCAGCCGATTCAGATACGCGAGCCCATCCTCGCCCCGGATGTACTGATCATCCAGGATGCGACGCTGCTGCATCAGGTCGACGTCTTCCAGGGACTCAAGCTCGACGGCTACGTGCTGATCAACAGCCGGCACCCGTTCGATGAGCTCGGTCTCGAGGACATCGCCGAGCGCTTCTGCAGGGAGCGGTTCATTACGCTGTCGGCCACGGAGATTGCGCTCAGGCATCTGGGCCGTCCCCTGCCGAACGCCGTGTTGCTGGGCGGTTTTGCGGCGCTTACCGGCCTGGTCGGACTCGACGGCGTCGCCCACGCCATCGAGCACAAATTCGGCGGCGAGATCGCCCGCCGCAACATTGCTGCAGCCACCGAGGCCTACGAGGCGGTAGCGGATGCCACTCGTTCCGGAGCTTCTGTTGCTGGCGCGTCGCAGGAGGCAACAGAGTGAAAAAACAGATCGAAGGATCCAGGGCAGTCGCCGAATCCGTAGCGCTGTGTCGCCCGGATGTGATCTGCGCCTATCCCATCTCGCCTCAGACCCATATCGTCGAGGGGCTTGGCGAGCTGGTGAAGAGTGGTGAGCTGAGCCCCTGCGAGTTTCTCAACGTGGAAAGTGAATTCGCGGCGATGAGCGTGGCCATCGGCAGCTCCGCCACCGGTGGACGCACCTACACCGCGACCGCCAGCCAGGGCCTGCTGTTCATGGTCGAGGCCGTCTACAACGCCTCCGGGCTCGGGTTGCCGATCGTCATGACCGTGGCGAATCGCGCGATCGGTGCGCCGATCAATATCTGGAACGACCACAGCGACTCGATGAGCCAGCGCGACTGCGGCTGGATCCAGCTGTTCGCGGAGAGCAACCAGGAGGCGCTCGACCTGCATATCCAGGCGTTCCGGCTGGCCGAAGAGATGTCGATGCCGGTGATGGTCTGCATGGACGGGTTCATCCTCACCCACGCCTATGAGCAGGTGGACATGCCGGATCAGGCGCAGGTCGACGCCTTCCTGCCACCCTATGAGCCGCGACAGGTGCTGGACCCGGACGATCCGGTCTCGATCGGCGCGATGGTCGGACCGGAGGCCTTCATGGAGGTCCGCTATCTGGCGCACGCGAAACAGCTCATGGCGCTGGCGCGGATACCCGAGATCGCTGCCGAATTCGAGCAGATCTTCGGGCGCAATGCCGGGGGGCTGGTCAGACCCCATCGGGTCGAGGATGCCGAGACTATCGTCGTCGCACTAGGCTCGGTGATCGGCACGCTGCAGGAAGTGGTGGACACGATGCGTGACCAGGGCGAAAAGATCGGCCTGCTGTCGATCCGCGCGTTCCGGCCTTTCCCGCTGGCAGAGGTCCGCGCCGCCCTCGGCGGGGCCAAGCGTGTGGTGGTGCTGGAGAAGAGCTTCTCGGTGGGCCTGGGGGGTGTGGTCTCCACCGATGTGCGGCTGGCGCTGTCGGGGATCCAGCTTCACGGCTACACCGTGGTGGCGGGTCTGGGGGGGCGCGCTATCACCCAGGACTCCCTGCTTCGGGTGCTCGGCGAGGCGATCGAGGACAAGCTCGAGGCACTGACCTTCCTGGATCTGGATTGGGACATCGTCAACCGTCATCTCGCCCGCGAGGCAGAGACCCGGCGCAGCGGGCCGATTGCGGAGAACCTCCTGCGCGACCTCGGCGTCGTCGGGGCGAAGGTCTACTGAGTGAGGACAAGCTGACATGACCCAACCGATCAAGTTCTATCAGACAGGCACCTTCACCGTCGGCAACCGGCTGCTGCCACCGGAGCAGCGCAGCGTGCAGTCTTCCATTGCCCGCGACAACTCCCTCAACTCCGGACACCGTGCCTGCCAGGGCTGTGGCGAGGCGCTAGGTGCCCGCTACGCGGTCGACGCCGCCATGCGCGCGACCCACGGCAGGCTGATCGCGGCGAATGCGACGGGCTGCCTCGAGGTGTTCTCGACACCCTATCCAGAGAGTTCATGGCAGCTGCCCTGGCTGCACTCGCTGTTCGGCAATGCCGCCGCGGTGGGCTCGGGGATCGCCGCGGCGCTCAGGGTCAAGGCCCACAAGGCGGGCCAGGAACAGAGCGATATCCGCGTCATCGCCCAGGGGGGAGATGGCGGTACCACCGACATCGGGTTCGGCTGCCTGTCGGGGATGTTCGAGCGCAACGACGACGTGCTCTACATCTGCTACGACAACGAAGGCTATATGAACACCGGCGTGCAGCGCAGCTCCGCCACGCCGCCCGCCGCCCGCACCGCGACAACCATGCCGATGGGTCCCGAGCCGGGTGCAGAGTTCGGCAAGGGCAAGAATGTGCCGCTCATCGCCATGGCCCACGAAATTCCCTATGTCGCCACCGCGACGGTGGCCGACCTGCGCGACCTCGAGGCCAAGGTAGAGAAGGCCATGTCGCTTCACGGGTCCCGCTATCTGCATGTATTCGTGCCCTGCCCGCTCGGCTGGGGCTCGGCCAGCTGCGACACCATCAAGCTGGCACGCCTGGCGCGCGAGACCGGACTCTTTCCAGTATTCGAGGCCGAGAACGGCCAGGTCACCGACGTGACGACGATCAGGCGCCGTGTGCCGGTGGAAGAGTACCTGAGGCCCCAGAAACGCTTCGCGCATCTGTTTGGCGACCCGGGCCGACCCGACCTCATCGCCCGGATACAGGCCGGCGCCGACCGCAATATCGAGCGCTTCGGGCTCCTGGGCTCCCAGACCTCGGAGGCATCGTGATGAAGAAGCCCTTTGCCATCACCCTCGATCCCGATTCCGCGCTTGCCAACAAGACCGGGGCCTGGCGCACCGAGCGACCGGTGTACGTGGATCGCCTGCCCCCCTGTAACCGCGAATGCCCGGCCGGTGAGGATATCCAGGGCTGGCTCTACCATGCCGAGAGTGGCGACTACGAGGCCGCCTGGCGACACCTGACCTGCGACAACCCCTTTCCCGCGATCATGGGAAGGGTCTGCTATCACACCTGCGAGAGCGTCTGTAATCGCGCCAAGCTCGATGCCGCTGTCGGGATCAATTCCGTGGAGGGCTTCCTCGGCGACGAGGCGCTTCGCCGCGGGTGGCAGTTCGAGTCGCCGGCACAGGAGAGCGGGCACCACGTGCTGGTGATCGGCGCCGGTCCCTCGGGCCTGTCGGCGGCCTATCACCTGCGTCGGCTGGGGCATGCGGTGACGGTACTCGAGGCCGGTCCCATGCCCGGCGGCATGATGCGGTTCGGCATCCCCAAGTACCGCCTGCCGCGGAACGTGCTGGACGCCGAAGTGAAGCGCATCGCCGACATGGGCGTGACGTTTCGCTACAACGAGAAGGTCACGCAGCTGGTCGAGGCGATGCGCGACGAGAAGGCCGACGCCTGCTTCCTGGCGATCGGGGCGCATATTGCGAAGCGCGCCTATATCCCGGCCAAGGACTCATCGCGCATCCTCGACGCGGTGTCGGTGCTGCGCTCCATGGAAGAGGGCGACAAGCCCCTCCTGGGACGCAAGGTCGCCATCTATGGCGGCGGTAACACGGCGATCGACGTCGCCCGCACCGCCCGGCGGTTGGGCGCCACCGATGCCGTCATCGTCTATCGACGCAACCGCGAAAGCATGCCCGCGCACGACTTCGAGCTGGAGGAAGCCCTCGAGGAAGGCGTGATGGTCAAGTGGCTGAGCACCATCAGCAGCGCCGATGAGGGAGAGATCACCATCGAGAAGATGGAGCTCGACGAGGCCGGCCATCCCCAGCCCACCGGCGAGCTCGAGACGCTCGCCGCCGACTCCCTTGTGCTGGCGCTCGGTCAGGATATCGACATGTCGCTGCTGGAGACCGTGCCGGACCTGACCTTCGAAGAGGGTCGTGTGGTGGTCGATCCCGAGACCATGATGACCGGCCACCCGGGGCTGTTCGCCGGCGGCGACATGTCGGCGGGCGAGCGAAATGTCACTGTCGCCATCGGCCAGGCCAAGAGAGCCGCGCGCCACATGGATGCGTGGTTGCGCGGTGCCAACCTCGGCCCGAAGTCGGAAAAGGCGGTGGCAGATTTCGATCGGCTCAACACCTGGTACTACAGCGATGCGCCCAAGACGATCCGGCCCAAGCTCGATGCGGCTCGCCGCACCAGTAGCTTCGACGAGGTGCAGGGTGCGCTGACCGAGGACACGGCCCTGTTCGAGGCGCGGCGCTGCCTGAGCTGTGGCAACTGTTTCGAGTGCGACAACTGCTACGGGGTCTGTCCGGACAACGCAGTGATCAAGCTCGGCACCGGCCAGGGTTTCCAGATCAATCTGGATTACTGCAAGGGCTGCGGTATCTGCGCCGCGGAATGTCCCTGCGGTGCGATCGACATGGTCCCGGAGGAGAGCTGAAGGTCTGTGACGCTGCCGAGTGGAGCTTCCGCCTCGAGCGGTCCGAGGAAATGTGACGCTTCAGCGTGCGCCGGACTGGGATGCGAGGTCGCGTATCGCCAGGGGGCGCAACACCCACAGGCCGAGAATCGGCCCCGGCAGCAGCCACCACAGCACCCAGACACCCTGCACTTCCCAAAGCGCTGTGGTAAGCGAGATGGCCGGGATGGTCAAGGCGAAACCCACGGCGTTCATCACTGCAAGGGTTGAGCCCACTCGTTCGCGTGGTGCGCTGGCCGCGGCCAGTGCCGAGAACTGCGGCGAGTCGGCGATCACGGTCAGTCCCCACAGTGCCAGCAGGCTCAGCAGCAGCCCTGGCGGCAGCCAGGTCATCAGCGGGTAGGCCAGGCAGATCAGGCCCGAGGCGGCCAGGGCTCGACGTGCTACCCACAGGCTGCCGAGCCTACGGCTCAGGCTGCCGCCGCCCACGCAGCCGACCAGCCCCAGGGCGATGACGGTAAATGACAGCCAGGGAATCCAGGCATCCGCGGTGCCGAGCCGCGTCACTTCGCGGGCGACCAGGAAGGGGGTAAGTGTCCAGAGGGCATAGAGTTCCCAGCAGTGGCCGAAGTAGCCGCCGGCCACGGCACGGAAGCGCCGGTCATGCAGGGCCGCCAGGCCGTCGAGCAGCCGAACCTTCCCGCTCGATGGCGGCAGGTGGGGGCCATCGCCGAGAGCCAGGATCATGGCGCCCCCCAGCAGTGCCAGCAGCGAAGCCCCCAGCAGCGACCACTCCCAGGGCAGCCCCAGGGTGGAGCCGCGCATCAGATGGGGCAGGGCGGTGCCCAGGGTAAGCATGCCTACCAGCCAGGCCAGCGCCGCGCCGGTATGCCTGGGCGTCCAGCCGATCACCAGCTTCATGCCCAGCGGATAGACGCCCGCCAGGCAGAGCCCGGTCAGCAGGCGTAGCGTGAGCGCCAGGTTCATCTGGTCGGCCACCAGCACGAAGCCGGCATTGGCCAGGGCGCCGGCCAGGCAGGAGGCGGCAAAGATGCGGCTGGCGCGAAAGCGGTCGGCCAGGCCCGTGGTGGCGATGAACAGGGTGCCGGCGATGAAGCCCGCCTGGACGGTCAGGGTCAGCCGGCCCAGGTCCGCCTCGGTAAAGCCCAGATCGCGGGAGAGCGAGAGCCCCACGCCGTTGACGGAGAACCACAGTGAAGTGCCGAACAGCTGGGCGAGCACGATGACGGCCAGGGGAAAGCGCCGGATCAGTGAAGTGAGCATCTTGGAATCATTCCCGTTGGCACTGCCGCTGGCAAGGGCCCGAGGGCGAACGCCTGTTGGCTCAGTCGCCCCGGGGCACCACCAGTACCGGGCAGTGGGCATCGCGGGCGATGGCCTCGGCGGTGCTGCCGAGCAGAAATTCCTGGATGCGATTGCGCCCGCGCTTGCCGATAACGATCAGGGCGGCTTTTTCGCGCTTGGCCTCCTCGACGATGGTGCGGCGCGGGTCGCCGTCCAGCACCCGAGTCTCGAGCCCATCGATACGTTCGGCGATGCCGTCCAGATGGCGCTGGGCATCCTCTATCTCCCGCTCGCAGCAGCCCTCGGAAGCACAGCTTGCGGTCACCACCATGTGGCGCTGGAAGCGCGGGGCGAGTCGCTCGGCCAGGGCCTCGGCGCCTGCCACAGCGTCGGAGCCATCGGTGGCCAGCATCAGCAGTCCGGAGTCGGCGCCGGTCAGCGCCTCGTCCACCGGTTCCAGCCACAGCGGTTTCCGGGTCAGGCGGGCGGCATCAAGGGCCGTGCTGCCGAGGAAGAATTCGTGCAGGCGGTTGTGGCCGCGGCAGCCCATCAACAGCAAATCGGCGCCCAGTTCGTTGGCGCTCTCGGTCAGTACGGCGCCGGGTTCGCCGCTGAGCACCTCAGTGTCGATGGTCAGCCCCGGGGCGGCGAGATCGCCGGCAAGCTCGGAAAGCTTCGCCAGGTAGTGAGGGCGGTGGGTTTCCTCGGGAGTGGCGGGATAGCGCGAGCTGAGCACGTAGACCAGCGTCACCCGCTCGGTGCCCCAGGCGGTCAGCGTCTTCAACCGCTCCTGCAACAGCGGCAAGGCGGGAGAGAAGTCCACGGCGACCAGAATATGCTTGAACATGGGCGTTACTCCTTGGAACGGGTGGGGGAGATGCCCTCTACGAAGAGAGTCCTGAGGCCCAGGAATCCTTCGACGTCGAGCTTCACCCCTTGTTCGATCAGGGTCGGGTCGATGTAGAGCGTTACGCCATCGAGGTCGAGACGTGTATAGCGCTCGGGTTCATTCGGCGCGCGCGCCTCGGCCACGGCGACATTGGCACTGCCTCCACAGCAGCCGTGGCGGGGGGATAAGCGCACCGTGGCTGCGCCGCCTTTCTTGAGCAGCCATTCGCGAGCCCGTTCTGTGACCTCGATGGCCATGATTCAGCCCTTCGCCTCGGCGACGGCCGGAGCGTCGGCCGTCGGGAAGTGGTGCCGGGTCTTGTTGGCGATGCGCACCAGCGCCAGCATCAGTGGCACTTCTACCAGTACGCCCACGACGGTGGCCAGCGCCGCGCCGGATTGCAGCCCGAACAGGGCGATGGCGGCTGCCACGGCCAGTTCGAAGAAGTTGCTGGCGCCGATCATTGCCCCGGGGGCGGCAACGTTATGAGGCACCTTCCACGCCTTGGCCCAGCCGTAGGCGATGAAGAAGATCAGGAAGGTCTGGATGATCAGCGGGATCGCGATCAGCACGATATGCAGCGGGTTGGCGAGGATCACGTCGCCCTGGAAGGCGAACAGCAGCACCAGGGTGATGATCAGCCCGATGGGGGTAATCGGCCCCACCTTCTTCATGAAGACATTGTCGTACCACTCGATGCCGTGGCGGGCGATCAGGGTGCGGCGGGTCAGGTAGCCGGCGGCCAACGGTATGACAATGTAGAGGAGAACCGACAGCGCCACCGTGTCCCAGGGTACTTGAATGTTGGAGACACCGAGCAGGAAGACCACGATGGGCGCGAAGGCGAACAGCATGATCAGGTCATTGAGCGCCACCTGGACCAGGGTGTAGGCGGCGTCGCCGCGGGTCAGATAGCTCCACACGAACACCATGGCGGTACAGGGCGCGGCGCCCAGCAGGATGGCCCCCGCCAGGTATTCGCTGGCGCGCTCCGCGGGGATCAGCGGGGCGAAGACCACCATCAGAAAGAACCAGGCGATGGCGAACATGGTGAAGGGTTTGATCAACCAGTTCACCGAGGTGGTGATGATCAGCCCCTTGGGCTGGCGGCGCACGCCGAGTACGGCGGTAAAGTCGATCTGCGCCATCATGGGGAAGATCATCGCCCAGATCAGGATCGCCACCGGGATCGACACCTGGGCATATTCGAAGCGTGACAGGGCTTCGGGCACCGCCGGGGCGAACTGGCCGAGCAGGATGCCGGCAACAATGGCAAGCGCCACCCAGAGGGAGAGGAAGCGTTCGAACAACCCCATGCCCTCGGAGACGCTGGGTGACTCGGTGTCCTGCTGTGTGGTCATGATATGACTCCTTCAGAGGGTGCGCTGGTTGACGCGGGCGGAGAGCTGCTCCGCCGACTCCTTGCGCTCCGAGTAGCGATCGGTGAGCGCCTCGCTGCGACCGCGCACCAGCAGCGTGAATTTCACCAGCTCCTCCATGACGTCGACGATACGGTCATAGAAGGGCGATGGCTTCATGCGGTCGTTATCGTCGAATTCCATGAAGGCCTTGGGCACCGATGACTGGTTGGGGATGGTGACCATGCGCATCCAGCGACCCAGCACGCGCAGCTGATTGACGGTATTGAACGACTGGGAGCCGCCGCACACCTGCATGACCGCCAGGGTCTTGCCCTGGGTGGGGCGCACCGCGCCCAGCGCCAGGGGGATCCAGTCGATCTGGGCCTTCATGATGCCGGTCATGGCACCGTGACGCTCCGGCGAACACCACACCATGCCTTCGGACCACTCGGCCAGCTCGCGCAGCTCCGCCACCTTGGGGTGGGTCGCCTCCTCGGCGTCCGGCAACGGCAGACCGCGCGGGTCGAAGATGCGTGTCTCGGCACCCATGGCGCGCAGCATCCGCGCCGCTTCCTCCACCGACAGGCGGCTGAACGAGCGGCGGCGCAG